>Ga0181571_10001769_pt1 | contig 15812 bp, 11 predicted proteins | sample 101ome_17_FD_132440 | JGI IMG/M metagenome (GOLD analysis project Ga0181571, IMG submission 132440) | Coastal salt marsh microbial communities from the Groves Creek Marsh, Skidaway Island, Georgia - 101407AT metaG (megahit assembly) | ecosystem: Environmental > Aquatic > Marine > Intertidal... | reverse complement strand
GAGCCTGAGCCTGAGCCTGAGCCTGAGCCTGAGCCTGAGCCTGAGCCTGAGCCTGAGCCTGAGCCTGAGCCGGAACAGCGCCCCGTCGAGGTGCAGCCGCAGCCGTTGGAAGTGGATCGCGCGGTGGCGCCTGATCTGGAGGAGGCCGCTGAAGAAGCGCCCAAGACCGGATTTTTGGGCCGGATGCTGGGGCGTTCGGCGCCCAAGCCCGTGGTGCGGCGCGTGCTGGATGACGACATGCTGGAGCAGCTTGAGGAGCTGCTGATCACCGCTGATATGGGGGTCGAAACCGCGATGCGGGTGACAGCCAACATGGCGGAAGGGCGCTTGGGCAAAAAGCTCTCGGTCGAGGAAATCAAGCGGCTGATGGCCGGTGAGATTGGCCGCATCATGGAGCCCGTTGCGCGGCCATTGCCGATTTATGCCAAGCGCCCGCAGGTGGTGCTGGTGGTCGGGGTCAATGGCTCTGGCAAAACCACGACGATTGGCAAACTGGCGAGCCAGTTCCGCGCGGCTGGGAAATCAGTGGTGATTGCGGCTGGCGATACGTTCCGTGCGGCAGCTGTCGAGCAATTGCAGGTCTGGGGCGAGCGGGCTGGTGTGCCGGTGCTGACCGCGCCTGAAGGATCGGACCCCGCGAGCCTTGCCTTTGATGCGATGACCAAGGCGCAAGAGGATGGCGCGGACCTGTTGATGATCGACACCGCAGGCCGTTTGCAAAACCGTGCCGACCTGATGGAAGAACTGGCGAAGATCGTGCGGGTGATCCGCAAGAAAGACCCTGAAGCGCCGCATAACACGCTGTTGGTGCTGGATGCGACGACGGGGCAGAATGCGGTCAATCAGGTTGAGGTGTTCCAGAAGCTTGCCGACGTCTCGGGGCTGGTGATGACCAAGCTTGACGGTACGGCGAAGGGCGGGGTTCTGGTGGCGCTGGCGGATAAGTTCGGCCTGCCGATCCATGCCATTGGCGTAGGTGAGCAGATCGACGATCTGGCCCCGTTTGACCCGGAAGAATTTGCTGCAGCGCTCGTGGGGCTGACGGACTAGGCCAATGGGAGAATGGCTAGTCTCGATCGCCGGTACACCAGAAGGGGCGCGACTGGCGACGCTGTTGGCGCTGATGTCTGCGGTGGCGCATGCGAGCTTTGGGGCGCTGCAAAAGGGAAAGCATGATCCGTGGATGAGCCGTGGGGCGATTGACCTGTGGTTGGCGATCCTGTCGGCGCCGGTTGCGCTGTTTCTGGTGCCATGGCCCACGGGCCAGACGATGGTGATCCTGCTCGGTGCGTTGGTGATCCATTTTGCCTACAAGCTGTCGATGGCGTTGGCCTATGAAAAGGCGGCTTACACGGCTGTTTATCCGGTGGTGCGGGGATCGGGACCGTTGTTCACCGTGATGGCGGCGAGCATCATCTTCCATGAGTTTTTCACGCCTGTGCAGTGGGCAGGGGTGGCATGCCTATCGGGGGGCATCTTGCTGCTGGCCTTGCGCAACCTCTCGGAAGAGAAGATCGACCCTGCCGCGCTAAAAATCGGGATGTTGTGGGCGGCGATCGGTGGGCTGACGGTTGCGGTTTACACCACCTATGATGCATGGGGCATCCGGCAGTCGCTGAACCCGTTTACTTTTCTGGCATGGTACTTTTTCATCACCGCGCTAGACTTTCCGGTGCTGGCCTACATGCGGTACCGGCAGATGCCGGAAAAGCCTGCATTGGGGGCGCTTATGCTGCGCGGGGTTGCTGGGGCGGTGATCGCGTGGTTCAGTTTTGGCGGCGTGATGTTGGCGACGCGGTTGGGCAAGGTGGGCGAGGCGGCAGTGCTGCGGGAGACCTCGACCGTGTTTGCGGCCTTGATCGGCTGGTTCATTCTGGGCGAGAAGGTAGGCCCGCGCCGATTGGTGCTGATGACAATGATCGCGGCGGGGGCCGTGCTGGTAGAAATGGGTGGATAATGGCCGAACGTAAGATCAATCCCCTGCTGAAGCAGGTGCTGGAGCTGGGACCAACGCTGGCGTTTTTCTTCATCTATTTGCGCATCCGCGATGATGTGTTCACCTTTGGCGGAACGGAATATTCAGGCTTTATCGTTGCGACGCTGATCTTTGTGCCGATCCTGCTGGTGGCGATGGCGATCCTGTGGGCGCTGACGCGGAAGATGAGCCGGATGCAGGTATTTACCGCCTTTATGGTCGTGTTTTTCGGCGGGTTGACGGCGTGGTTTAACAATGAAGCCTTCTTCAAGATGAAGACGACCATTGTCTATGGGGTTTTTGCCGCGATCCTCGGCTTCGGGCTGCTGCGCGGCACGAGCTATCTGGAATGGATCATGGGTGAGTTGCTGCCGATGCAGCGTGAGGGGTGGATGATCCTGACGCGGCGGTTGACGGCGATGTTCACGGCGCTGGCGGTGGCGAATGAGATCATCTGGCGGACGCAGAGTACTGATCTGTGGGTGAAGCTGGAAACGTTCGCCTTCCCCGCGGTGATGTTCTTGTTCCTGTGGGGGCAGATCATGGTGTTGCAAAAGTACCTGATCGAACTGCCGGAAAAGGAATAACCGCCGCTCGTTAGCGGCTGGCACCGAAAAGGGCATCGCGCATGGTGTGCGGATCGAACGGTGTGCCATCGCGCAGCTCGGCATGGAGAGCGCGGCCGCGCTGGACGGCGGGGCGCTGGGCCATCGTATCGAGCCAGCGGGCGAAATGGGGTTTATCCTCAAGCGTTTGGCGCTGGCCCTCCCAGAGTGAGGACCATCCCCAAGCGGCCATATCCGCGATGGAGTAGAAATCACCGGCGAGGAATTCATATTCCGCCAGCCGCTTGTCCATCATGCCGTAGAGGCGCGCGGTTTCGTTGACGTAGCGGTCCTGGGCATAGGTGTTGATCACCGGCGGATCGAAGAAGGGCGCGTATTTCACGAAGTGGTGCACCTGTCCGGCCATCGGGCCGACGGAGGCAACCTGCCAGTAGAGCCATTGATCGACCTCGATCCGCTCGCGTTCGGTTGTGCCGTAGAAGAGGCCGGTTTTGCGGGCGAGGTATTGCAAGATCGCGCCGCTCTCAAAGATTGTGATCGGTGCGCCGTCGGGGCCATCAGGGTCACTGATGGCGGGCATTTTGCCGTGCGGGTTGACGGCGCGGAACTCTGGCTTGTGTTGATCGCCCGCGTTGATGTTGATCAGCGTCACTTCGTAGGGCAGCGCCATTTCCTCTAGCGCGATGGAGATTTTCCAGCCGTTTGGCGTGGGCCAGAAGTAAAATTGAATCGGTTGTATCATGGTGCCTCTTCCCTGTGTAAGACGTAACCTGCACGCACCGAGATACAAGGGATACGTTGACCTTTTCGCAGGGTGGGCGTAAGAGATTTGTTGTGGCGATTTGTTACCGGATTGCGGGCCACGTTAAATATGCCGCTAAAGAGGTCGACGGGTTTGTAACCCCGATACCTTTTCCGGTGTCGGGGTTTTTTCGTGCCGAGAGGGGCAAACGATGGACGATTGGAGCAAACGGACGAAGGCAGTGCACGGCGGCGTGCGGCGGAGCCAGTATAACGAGGTCAGCGAAGCGATCTTCATGACGCAGGGCTTTGTTTACGACAGTGCGGAACAGGCGGAGACGCGGTTCCAGCAGCTTGGTGATGACGAGTTCATCTATGCCCGCTATGGCAACCCGACTGTGCGTATGTTCGAGGATCGGATCGCTGCCTTTGAGGGGGCAGAGGATGCCTTTGCCACCGCCAGCGGTATGGCGGCGGTAAACGGGGCGCTGGTGTCGATGCTGAAGGCGGGCGATCACGTCGTCTCGGCGCGGGCGCTGTTTGGGTCTTGTCTTTATATCCTTGAAGAAGTTTTGACCCGTTACGGGGTGGAAGTGAGCTTCGTCGATGGGACTGATCTGGCGCAGTGGGAAGCGGTAATCCGGCCTGATACGAAGGCTGTGTTCTTCGAGAGCATTTCTAACCCGACGCTGGAAGTGATTGATATTGTGGCTGTTTCGAAGCTGGCCCATGCAGTGGGCGCGACAGTTGTGGTGGACAATGTGTTTTCAACGCCGGTGTATTCGAATGCCATCGCGCTGGGCGCGGATGTCGTCGTGTATTCAGCAACGAAGCATATTGACGGGCAAGGCCGCGCGTTGGGCGGAGTCGTTCTCGGCACGAAGGACTATGTTCGCGGTGTTCTGGAGCCGTATCTGAAGCACACCGGCGGTGCGCTTTCGCCGTTTTCGGCATGGCTGATGCTTAAGGGCATGGAAACGCTTGAATTGCGGGTGCGGGCGCAGACCGAGAGCGCGCAGATGCTGGCCGAGGCGCTGGAAGGGCATAACGCATTGAGCCGCGTTCTGTATCCTGGTCTTAGGAGCCATCCGCAGCACGCGCTGTGCCATGCGCAGATGGGCGCTGGCGGTACGGTACTGGCGCTGGATCTCGGCTCGCAAGAGCGGGCGTTCAAGTTCCTTAATGCGCTGAAGATTGTGGTGATATCGAACAATCTGGGTGACGCGAAATCCATTGCGACTCACCCTGCCACCACAACCCACCAGAGGCTGGCGGATGATCAGAAGGCGGCGCTGGGCATTACGCCCGGACTGGTGCGACTCAGCGTTGGGCTGGAAGGCGGAAACGATTTGCTACGGGACGTAGAAAATGCGTTACTGGCGCTGTAATTGTGATCCTTATGTCGGAAGTTAGCGTAGTATTAACGATTTTGTTTGAACATCGTTAACCAATGCCCATCTAAAAAGCAGGCGGGCGTCACCGTTGAGGATCACGATATGAACTTTCATACGACGGATATGGACCGGGAGCCAACCAAGGAAGAGGCGGTAGCCGCGCTGGAGGTCGTGCGCCGGTGGGCAGGGCTCGCGTCGGACGGGGAGGTGACAGCGCTTGATCCGCAGATCCGCCTGCTGACCGAGGAGCCGGAGGTGGACAGCTATCCGGTGCTTTCTCGCAGCTATCCGCGTGATTTCGAAGTGACAGACGCCTATAAGGATAGCCTTCCCGACCTGCAAAACGGCCCGACATCGCTGATCCGTGGGGCCAAGCAGCAAATTCAGCATGTGGGGATTTCAAACTTCCGCCTGCCGATCCGGTTCCGTACGCGGGACAATGGCGACCTAACGTTGCAAACATCCGTGACGGGAACCGTGAGCCTTGATGCCGAAAAGAAGGGCATCAACATGTCCCGCATCATGCGCAGCTTTTACAAATACGCGGAGGAGACATTCTCCTTCGAAGTGATCGAGCGCGCGCTGGACAGCTATAAATCCGATCTGGAAAGCTTTGATGCGCGAATCCAGATGCGGTTCTCCTTCCCGATGAAGGTGCAGTCGCTGCGCTCTGGGCTGGAAGGGTACCAGTATTATGACATCGCTCTGGAGCTTGTTGAAAAGGCGGGCGTGCGCAAGAAGATCGTGCATCTGGACTATGTCTATTCCTCGACCTGCCCATGCTCGCTGGAACTGAGCGAACATGCCCGCCAGACCCGCGGGCAACTGGCAACGCCGCACTCTCAGCGCTCGGTTGCGCGTGTGTCGGTGATGCTGGAACGGGACGCGCCGGTGGTGTGGTTCGAAGACCTGATCGAGATGGCGCGCGCGGCGGTCCCGACCGAAACACAGGTGATGGTGAAGCGCGAGGACGAGCAAGCCTTTGCCGAGCTGAACGCTTCCAACCCGATTTTCGTGGAAGATGCGGCGCGGCTGCTCTGTGAGCAATTGCAGAAAGACCCGCGGATCGGTGATTTTCGCGTGGTGGCAAGCCATCAGGAGAGCCTGCATAGTCATGATGCGGTCAGCGTGCTGACCGAGGGCGAAACCTTTGCCACGGACAGCATTGATCCCAAGCTTTTCAGCACGTTATTCCACGTCGGCTGAAGCGCGGGCAACAAGTGACATTTCAAGGGGAAGGCGGGCGCTTGCGCCCGCTTTCGCTTGACAGGGCGGACCGGCCACGCCAACGATCCGCCCCATGTTGGACCTGCGCCCCGTCGGATATGTGATCGGCCTTTTGGTGGCCGTGCTTGGCCTGATGATGCTGGGGCCGATGTTTTTCGATCTGGTGGAGGGCGACCCTGAATGGCGGACCTTCCTGCAAAGTGCGACGATAACATTCATGGCTGGTGTGCTTGTGGCGATGGCTTGCGCCAATGGCACAGAAGCGGGGATGAACGTCCGCTTAAGCTTCCTGCTGACTTTCGGGGTCTGGATCGCGCTGCCGTTTTTTGGAGCGTTGCCTTTCATCATCGGTGAGACGCACCTGAGTTTTGTTGACGCGATTTTTGAATCGATGTCGGGGATGACAACCACCGGAGCGACTGCGATTCCCGCGTTGGAAAGCCATTCCTATGGCATCCTGTTATGGCGCGGCATTTTGCAATGGCTTGGCGGGCTGGGCATTGTGATCGTGGCGATGATTTTCCTGCCGGTGATGAAGGTCGGCGGGATGCACTTCTTCCAATCGGAAGGGTTTGACACGCTTGGCAAGGCGCTGCCGCGCGCGCTGGATATCGCCAAGGGTTTGTTGGGCATCTACGTTTTGCTGACGGTGGTTTGCATTGGCGCCTATGCGCTGGCGGGGATGACTGTGCAGGAAGCGACCATTCATTCATTCACGACGATTGCAACGGGCGGGTTCTCGACCTCGGACAGTTCTTTCGCAGCATTCCCCGGCGCGCCGCAATATGTGGCGGTCTTTTTCATGTTGCTGGCGACCTTACCCTTTGTGCGGCTGATCCAGCTTTTGGCAGGGGAAACAAAGCCCTTGATGTTGGACCCGCAGGTGCGTGCCTATCTGTTGTGGACGGTCTATGCGGTGGTGTTGATCGTTGCTTACCGGACGAATGCCGAGGGTGGCTTTAGCGAGGAATTGTTCCGTTCAACGCTATTCAACGTCGTGTCGATTTTCTCTGGGACTGGGTATGGCGACGGGGATGTGCTGGCATGGGGGCCGTTTGCCTTTGCCATTCTGATCTGCGTTGGCGCGGTTGGGGGCTGTTCCGGCTCGACCGGCTGTTCGATCAAGGTCTTTCGGTACCAGATCGCCTTGCGGGCGATATCGGCGCAGATCCGTCGTATCCACAGCCCGAACCGCGTGGTTTCGGTCAGGTTCGATGGGCGCGCAGTCTCGGGCGAGGTGATCGACTCGATCATGCTCCTATTCACTTGTTTTATCCTCAGCTTCGGGGTGTTGATCGTGGCGTTGAGCGCGACAGGGATCAGCTTCTTGGCGGCGGTGACGGCGGCTTGGACGTCTATCTTTAACATCGGGCCGATTTTTGGTGCCGAGGTGACGGCATCAGGCGCGATCCATCAGTTCCCCGATGCGGCCAAGTGGCTGATGGTGCTGGGAATGCTGGTGGGGCGATTGGAAATCGTATCGGTGTTTGTGTTGTTGTTGCCGCGCTTCTGGCGGGCGTGACCCCGCGCTGGGGAAAGCGCGCGGGATCAACAAGTATGTGCGCGATCTAGTCTTGCCAGCAACCGACAAGGGCCACGATTTCTGCCGCGCGGTTGGAGCGCTGGGTCGGGGTGAGCTCCTCCCCCGATGGCGTTGCGCTCAGGGCGGAGATGCCAGCCGCGCTCAAGACAGGCAGAATGGCGTCCGTGTCGACCGCGAAGCCGACACCGGGGGGGAGCTGGCGGTCGCCATCGTTAGGGGCTGCCGCCAGAATGCCGAGGAGATCGCCTGACAGGTTCATAATGCCGCCGCCGACATCGCCTGCCGCCGTGCTCACTGAAAGGCGCTTGAGATGTTCCTCCCCGCCGAGGCCACGGAGATCTTCGAGCGTGCCGTAGGTGACGGTGGGCATCGGCAGCACGCCGCCATAAGAGTAGCCAGCAACCCCAACACGCGCACCGAGCCGAGGTACGGCGCTGTCGAAACGCGCAACACTGATCGGGGCAAGCGGGTCTTCGGGGCGCAGGACGGCGAGGCCAGTGGCCGGATCACGATGCGCGATGCTGGCGGCGAAATTGCGATTGATGGTCAGGGCGTCGCAGGCCTTAACGGCGGGTAGCGCTGTGAGGACGGCGCCGCTGGCATCCACAAAAACACCTGACGCTGTAGAGGCAGGATGCCGGATCGCCAAACCAGAAACGAAATCGATGGATTGGCTCTCATCAATTGGTACTGAATTTGGGTCGAGCGCACCGGAGATTTCACGGTAGCTTTGCTGCATTTCGCTCAACAAACGGCTGCGGCGTTCTTCGTCGTCAGCGGGCCAGACCAGTGCGAAACCTTTGACGCTACCTCCGTCAGTGGCCGCTTGGATATGGGTGTGAATCCGGCTGTTGACGCCTTCGATTTGGAAGCTGTCCCCCCTGCGGCTGCGCGGGCCTTCAGGCGGGACGATTTCGAGCGTTTGCAGCACGTCGTAGAGGGCCGCGAGGGTCACGCTGTCGCCCGGCTGGGAGATCAACAGGACTTGGGCGTCGCTGCCGTCGATCGCATCGAAACGGGCGAAGGGTGGATCATAAGAGGTGAATTCGACCACGCTCATCGGGATCAACATTTCGATGCCAGCGCTGCTGTCGCTAACGATTGTCAGGTCGAGCCCTTCGAGCACCGCATTGTACTGGCGCAGGAGTTTGGCCCGCTGGGCGGTTGTGAGAACGCCCGTAGGTTCGTGGTTATTGGCCTGCTGCCATGCTTCCATCGCTGCGCGTGTGCCACGGCCAAAGGCGCCATCAATAGCTGCATTATAGAAACCCGCCCATCTGAGCGCGATTTGGAGTTCTTCGCGGGCGGTGGCGCTGAGCGCGGCCTCGCTTCTGCGGGCTTCAGCGACGGTTTCATCCGGTGGGGTGATCGGGAGCGGATCAGCGGCTGGGGGAGCGAGAACCGGCGTGGTTGCTGCCTGGGCGCTGTCGCTTGCGGCCGCGTTGACCGGCCAGAAACGCTCGCGGAACTGATCACCATCGGTCAGGAAGCTGTCACCGGGAATGATGCCTTGCGCCTTGAGGCGGCGCATGTTGGCCACGGCGGTATCGCGGTCGAACGGGCCGAGGGCAATGGCGTACCAGCCGCTGGCGGACAGGAAACCGTTCACCGTATCGAAGGTACTGTCATAATCATTGGCGCGGAACTGGGCATCGGTGAGAGTTGGCTCGGCTTCGACCTGAATCCAGAAAGGCTCTTGGGCATAGGCTTGGACGGCGATGACGGTCGATAACAGGACCGCGAGACTGGTGCGCTTCATTATTCTTGTTCCAAATCTGTTGACTGTCGCGAGCTGAGGTGGCGTCGCAGTTTGGGGGAAACTATCAGAGATTTTCCGCCAGTCAGCACCCAAAACAGCAAGTTTGCGCAACTGTGGCACACAAGGCGCGATTGACCCTGCCGCCCCCGCCGCATATGGAACGGGGCAACGCAAAAGAGGGCGCGAAAAGAGGCGAAAATGGCGGAGAAACCCCGTTCCTTTCAGGAAATCATTCTGCGACTTCAGAGCTATTGGGCATCAAAAGGGTGCGCGGTGCTGCAACCCTATGACATGGAAGTGGGTGCGGGCACGTTCCACCCTGCCACCACGCTGCGCAGCTTGGGATCGCAACCTTGGGCCGCTGCCTATGTGCAGCCTTCGCGCCGCCCAACGGACGGGCGCTACGGTGAGAACCCGAACCGCTTGCAGCACTACTACCAGTATCAGGTGCTGATTAAGCCCAGCCCGCCGGATTTGCAGGCGCTCTATCTGGGATCGCTGGAAGCGATTGGCATCGACGCCAATCTGCATGACATCCGTTTTGTCGAGGATGACTGGGAAAGCCCGACGCTTGGCGCGTGGGGGCTGGGCTGGGAGGTCTGGTGCGACGGGATGGAGGTGAGCCAGTTCACCTATTTCCAACAGGTAGGCGGGCATGATTGCCATCCGGTTTCGGGCGAGCTGACTTACGGGCTTGAGCGCTTGGCGATGTATGTGCTGGGCGTGGATCATGTGATGGACATGCCGTTCAACGACCCGGATGCACCGATTGCGCTGAGCTACGGCGATGTGTTCCGGCAGACCGAAGAAGAATATTCGCGGCACAATTTTGATGTTGCCGATACGGAAAAGCTCCTGCGCCATTTCGAAGATGCTGAAGCCGAGTGCCAGCGCCTGTTGGAAGCGCCGGCGGAAGATCCGAAAACCGGCAAGCGGATCATCATGGCGCATCCGGCCTATGATCAATGCATCAAGGCCTCGCACCTGTTTAACCTTCTCGATGCGCGTGGGGTGATCTCTGTCACCGAACGGCAGGCCTATATTGGGCGGGTGCGGGCGCTTGCGAAACTGTGCGCGGATGCCTTTGTGCAGACCGAAGCGGGAGGGTTTGCAGCATGATGGGGCGGTTTATGGCGCTGTTGCTGTTGCTCAGCGCGCTGGTTGCGGGTGGTGCGATGTACTACTTGCAGGTCTATGCCTTCTACGAGGAGTTGGATCCGGCTGAAGTTGGAAATGTGAAAGTTTTCGACCTAAATACGGGGCAATCTGAAGGTATTTTGACAGAAAACCTCAAGGCGATTGATAGTGATAGTTCTCCGATCCGCTTCCGTTCGTGCTTCGAGACGCCGCTGGGCGTGGCGATGATGACCGAAACGTATGCGATTTACGATGCAGCCGAGCCGCTCGTGGCGCCGAGCTGGTTTGACTGTTTTGACGCGCAGGAAATCGGTGAAGCGCTGGAGCAAGGCGGGGCGGTGGCTTTCCTTGGTGAAGAGAACATCACCTATGGGATTGACCGCGTGATTGCCGTGATGCCGGATGGCCGCGGCTTTGGATGGAACCAAATCAATGCCTGCGGCGAGGTCGTCTTTGACGGCGACGCGGCGCCGGAAGGCTGTCCGACACCACCCGAAGGGGCGAACTGATGCCTGACGTTCTGATTGAACTGTTTTCTGAAGAAATCCCCGCGCGGATGCAGCGCAAGGCGGCGGATGACCTGAAGTCGCTTGTGACCAACGGTTTGGTTGAGGCAGGGCTGACATATGCGGGGGCGGCGGCTTTTTCGACGCCGCGGCGCTTGGCGTTGTCGATCGAAGGGCTGACCGCCGAGAGCAAGCCTGTGCGCGAGGAGCGCAAGGGGCCGCGTGTGGATGCGCCGGAAAAGGCGATCGCGGGTTTCCTGCGGGCGACGGGGCTGAGCAAGGAACAACTTAAGGTCCGTGACGAGAAAAAAGGGCAGGTTTACTTCGCTGTGATCGAGAAGCCCGGACGGACGGCGGCAGAGATCTTGGCTGAGGTGCTGGAAAAGGCCGTGCGCAATTTCCCGTGGCCGAAATCCATGCGCTGGGGCGCAGGCAGCCTGCGGTGGGTGCGACCGCTGCATTCGATCATTTGCCTGATGAGCGATGAGCAGGGCGCACAAGTGGTGCCGCTGGAGATCGACGGGATCGTGGCGGGCGACATGACGCGCGGGCATCGTTTCATGGCGGGCCATGCCTTCCGCGTGACGGGGTTTGACGACTATGAGGCCAAGCTGAAGCGGGCGAAGGTTGTGCTGCGCGCCGAGGAGCGGGCCGAGATGATCTGGCATGACGCGACCAATCAGGCATTTGCGCAAGGATTGGAAGTCGTTGACGACAAAGGCCTTTTGGCCGAAGTCGCAGGGCTGGTGGAATGGCCGGTCGTGCTGCTCGGTGCGATTGATGATGCGTTTCTGGGCCTGCCGCCCGAGGTGTTGCAGACCTCGATGAAGGAGCATCAGAAGTTCTTTAGCGTGCGGAACCCGAAAACCGGACGGATCGAGAAGTTCGTGACCGTGGCCAATATGGAAACCGCTGACCACGGCGCGACGATCCTTGCAGGAAATCAGAAGGTGCTGGCGGCGCGGCTGTCGGATGCGAAGTTCTTTTGGGAGAACGACCTGCGGATTGCCAAGGCTGGCATGGGCGCGTGGCGTGAGAGCCTTGCCAATGTGACCTTCCACAACAAGCTTGGCAGCCAAGCTGAGCGGATCGCGCGGATTGCGGCGCTGGCCGGTGAAATTGCGCCGATGGTGGGTGCGGATTTAGCGCTTGCCGTGCAGGCGGCGGAAGTGGCGAAGGCGGATTTGTCCTCCGAGATGGTCTATGAATTCCCTGAATTGCAGGGCTTGATGGGGCGTTACTACGCCGAGGCAGCGGGGCTGCCAGCGGAGGTCGCGGCGGCATGTGAGGCGCATTACTCGCCGCTCGGACCGTCGGACGATGTGCCGACCGCGCCGGTTTCGGTAGCTGTGGCGCTGGCCGATAAGTTGGACACGCTGACTGGCTTCTGGGCGATTGACGAGAAGCCCACGGGATCGAAAGACCCGTTTGCCCTGCGCCGTGCGGCACTGGGGGTGATCCGGTTGGTGCTGGTGAATGGGCTGACGTTGCCGCTCGGCGCGGTGAAAGGGGTGAACGATGATTTGCTTTCCTTCTTCCATGACCGGCTCAAGGTGTTCCTGCGGGATCAGGGCGTGCGGCATGATGTGATTGATGCCTGTATCGCGATGGACGGGGCGGATGATCTGGCGCTGTTGGTCAAGCGGGCCGAGGCGCTGGGCGCGTTCCTGACGACGGATGACGGTGAGAACCTGCTGCAGGGGTTCAAGCGGGCGAATAATATTCTGACGCAGGCCGAGGAAAAGGACGGCGTGGAGTATTCATTCGGTGCCGATGTGAAATTTGCCGAGGACGAGGCGGAGAAAGCGCTCTTTGCGGCGTTGGATGCAGCTGAAGCCGAGATCGCACCGGCAATGGCCGCGCAGGATTTTGCCGCAGCAATGGCCGCTATGGCGCAACTGCGCGCGCCGATTGATGCGTTTTTCGAGGCGGTGCAGGTGAACAGCGACAATCAAGTGGTGCGGCGGAACCGATTGAACCTGCTTTCTCGCATTCGCAGCATTTGCGGTTCGGTGGCGGACCTGCGCGTCGTCGAAGGCTAGGGATTCCTTCGATTTTTTGAAGTTTCCCTTGCCGCGAATCGGAAGCTGCCTATGCTCGGCCCATCCCATTGGAGTGCTGCAGTGCAGAATGAGCGCCGATTCGAACTTATTACGCTGATCACCGCCACCGCGGCGATGTCGCCGGCTGTGCATGGCGGGCGGGCGAAGTGCCTTCAGCGCTTGGTGCGGTTGGACATGCCGGTGCCGACGACGGTGGCGCTGTCTTTCAAAGCGGTGCTTGATCTCGCGCATGGCAACCTGCCTGACATGGCCGCGATCATGGCGCCGTTTGGCGATGCGCCGCTGCTCTCGGTGCGGCCGTCGAGCCAAGATCCGGATTGGGGCGGGCCGGGGGCGATCCTGAACATCGGGATGAACGATAAGAAATACGTCTCTATGATCGAGGAGATCGGAGAAGCAGCGGCAACGGCGCTTTATCTGCGGTTTATTCAATCTTATGCGGTGCATGTGGCGCGGCTTGACCCGGATGCGTTTGATTTGCCGGAAGCGCCCACGCCTGCGGCGTTACAAGCGGCGCTGGATGCTTACGAATACGAGACGGATGAAACATTCCCCCAAAGCCCTGCGGAGCAGCTGTCCGAAGTGCTGCGCTCGATGGCGCGGGCTTGGGATGGCACGTCGGCGCGGCTCTTGCGACAGGCGCGAGGGGCACCGGCGGATGCGGGGCTGGGGCTGGTCGTACAGGAAATGGCGCTCGGTGTCGGCCCGGGAGAATGCGGCTCGGGGGTGATCCAGTTCATTGACGAGGCGACCGGCGAGCAGCGGATCACGGGGCGTTACCTGAGCCAAAGCCAAGGCCGTGAGGCGCTGACGGCGGGGTCGGGCGCATTGTTCCTGACGAAGGATGAGCGCGGACCTTCGGTCGAAGAACAAATGCCGGAGATCTTTGCCGAGTTGCTTGCGCATGGGGAGCTGTCCCGCAAGCGTTTGCGTGAGGAAATGCAAATCGAGTTCGTCGTTGATCAGGGCAAGCTGAGGATACTTGACGCCGTACGGGTGCAGCGCTCAAGCCGCGCGACGGTGCGTGTCGCGGTTGCGTTGGCCGAAGATAAGGTGATCCCGCGCGAAGAGGCGCTTATGCGGGTGACGCCGACGGCGCTATCGGAGCTGTTGCACCGGCAGGTGGACCCGAAGGCCGCGCGCGACCTGATCGCCAAGGGGATCGGGGCCAGCCCGGGGGCTGCGACGGGAAAGATCGTTTTCACTGCCGATGACGCGCAGGCGAGCGCAGCGCGGGGAGAACCGTGCATTCTGATCCGGCGTGAAACGACGCCAGAGGACATTCGCGGCATGCATGCGGCGCAAGCGGTCGTGACGGTGCGTGGCGGGATAACCAGCCACGCGGCGGTGATCGGACGCGGCTTGGGCCTGCCTTGCGTGGTGGGCGCATCGGACCTGACGTTTGATCGCAAGACCAAGGCTTTTGTCGGTCCGCGCGGGCGGGTCTTTGCCGCTGGCGATGTGATCACTGTTGATGGCACCACGGGCGAGATCCTGAACGGGCAGGCGGCGATGTTGGAAGCGCAGCTCGATGATGCGTTCAAGACGCTGCTGACATGGGCGGACGAGTTCCGCGATATCGGTGTGCGGGCAAATGCCGACACGCCTGCGGATGCGCAAACGGCGCGAAACTTCAAGGCGCAGGGGATCGGGCTGTGCCGGACGGAGCATATGTTCTTTGAAGGGGATCGCCTTGGCGTGATGCGCGAGATGATCTTTGCCGACAGTGCCGAGGAGCGCAAAGCGGTGTTGGAGCGGCTGCTGCCGATGCAGCGGGGCGATTTTACCGAACTGTTCGAGATCATGCAGGGGCAGCCGGTCTGCATCCGGCTGTTTGATCCGCCGCTGCATGAGTTTCTCCCCTCTGACAAAGCGGGTTTGCGGGAACTGGCTGACCAGTTGGCGTTGCCGCTGTCGGATGTCACCACCCGTGTAGAGGCAATGACCGAGTATAACCCGATGCTGGGTCTGCGGGGAGTTCGGCTCGGGATCACCGTGCCGGAAATCTACGAGATGCAGGCGCGGGCGATATTCGAGGCAACCGTCGCTGCGAGTACAAAGGGCGCGCCTGTGGTGCCAGAGATCATGATCCCGCTGGTGAGCGCGATGCGGGAGGTTGAACTGGTCAAGACGCGAGTGGATGCGGTGGCTGCGTCGGTCAAGGCGGAGACGGGCAAGGATTTTGCCTACCGGCTCGGTGTCATGGTGGAAACACCCCGTGCGGCGCTACGCGCGAGTGACATTGCCGAACATGCGGCTTTCCTTTCTTTCGGGACCAACGACCTCACGCAGATGACCTATGGTCTGTCGCGCGATGATGCGGGGCGGTTCATGTCGGCCTATGTGAACGCGCATGTGTACGAGGAAGATCCGTTCCACAGCCTCGATATTGACGGTGTTGGAGAGCTGCTGTCCATCGGCGCCGAGCGCGGGCGACAGAGGCGCAAGGACATCGTTCTTTCGATTTGTGGTGAGCATGGTGGAAGCCGCGCCGCGATCGCTTTTTGCCGTGAACAGGGCTTTGATTATGTGTCGTGCTCGCCCTTCAGGGTGCCCGTTGCGCGACTTTCCGCCGCTCAGCTGGCCATTGGGGCAACACTCGAAGCCTAGATTTTGCAGCCAATTGCATAGCTGCCACCGTATCTAGACCCCGTCGAGTCCATGCGCATATGGCGCAGGCCGTAATGCTAGACGCAGAGCCGGTTTTCCCCTAGAAACGGCCAGCTTGCGCGAGGCAGATCGCGTGTATCACGGATGGGTCGATGGCTCTCACGCGTTTTGGTCGATGGGTGCGCCGTGTTGTTATGAGCGGCATGATGTTGGGGCTGGTTGCAAATGTTGCCGCCGCTGAAGAGGGGCTCGCCGATCGGCTGGGCGCACTTTTGGGGCAGGAGCGCGAAG
>Ga0181571_10001766_pt1 | contig 15831 bp, 10 predicted proteins | sample 101ome_17_FD_132440 | JGI IMG/M metagenome (GOLD analysis project Ga0181571, IMG submission 132440) | Coastal salt marsh microbial communities from the Groves Creek Marsh, Skidaway Island, Georgia - 101407AT metaG (megahit assembly) | ecosystem: Environmental > Aquatic > Marine > Intertidal... | reverse complement strand
GTCGTCGTCGTCGTCGCAGGGGGCCCCGATGCGCGAGAGATCCGTGCTCGCGTCCACGGAGCTCGACGCGCCCGGCGCAGACAAACGCGCCGACACGCGCGCGTCATCGTCGTCCTCCTCGAGGGGTAATCCCGCGAGTCGCTCGATGAGGTCGCGCTGCGCCTCCTCCGCCGCGGACGGACTCGGCTGCCAAACCCCATCCTCCTCCTCCTCCTCCTCCTCGTCCTCGTCCGAAGACTCTTTATCGTCCGCGTGCGAGAAGCGCGAGGGTCTCGTCGGCCGCGCGGGGGACGCCGTCGGCGTCGCCGCCGGCGAGCTCGACAGCGACCGGTCGAACGAAGCCGCTGACGGCAGCCGCACCTCCAACGCCCTTCTCGAACCGGTCCCTTCATTCGTTCGATCGGGTCCCTCGACGAAGGCCCGTTCGGACGCCGCGGTCTCGTCCGCGAGGTGGTCCACCCGGGCCTCCGCCATGAGCGCGTCGAGGACGCCGGCTTCTTCCGGGTTTGTCCCCGTCACCTCCTCCTCCTCTTCCTTGTTCTCCTCCTCCTTGTTCTCGTCGTCGTCGTCGTCGTCGGATGGCAACGGGGGAACGAAGGATTCGGCCATCGACGCTCTGGCGACATCGAGGGCATCGCCGGAAACGAGAGCGTCCGTCTCGGACGGCGTGAGAGACGCGCGAAGGCTCGCCAGACTCGCGCGCAGGCTGGCCGTCTCCCCCAGCAGTTGGCCCGTCGCGACCGCCGCCGCCGCCGCCGCCTCCTTGGCCCTCTCCCTCGCCGCCTGCGCCGCCTTCGCCTCGGCGGGGCTCGCCTTGAACCCACCCGACCCTGGGGTTTGGGGTTTGATCGGGGACTCGGTCGCCGGGTGGATCGCCGTGAGCGACTGCGACAGCCGAGTCGCGGATGACGCCGGGGAGTTTCTGTTGGACGACGAGCTCTGTTGTTCGCGGACGGGCTTGGTCGGGGACAGCGGCGACGGCGACGGACGGTCCCCGGGGCCCGGATCGGCGTCCCCGCCGTCCCGCGCGGCGTCCCCCGGGATCTCACCGCCGTCGTGAGCGCGGTCGCGGTTGCGTAGATAGTGCGCGTAGACGGCGGCGAGGATGCGAAGGGGCGCGTCCGGGTCTCGGCCGTTCCAATCGTTGAACCCGCGCGTCAGCGCCTCCAGCGCGCCGCCGCACTCCTTCAACAGACCCGCTCGATCCAGCGCCGCGCCCAGGTCCTCGTGACTGAAGACCTCGTCCGCGGTGGCGTCGCCCGCCCCGCCGGTGGCCGTGCCGTCCGCGCGTCGCTCGAGCTCGATCAGAGCGCGCGCCAGGAGGTCCCCGTCGAAGAGGTCGTCGGGGGAGATCGCGTCGGTGGTGCCCACCACTCGCGCCAGCCAGACCTGCAGGGGTTGACCCGACGCTCCTGCGGCCGGGTCCGTGGGCACGATGGCGCCGCCGGCGCCGCCGGCGTCCTCGACCTGGACATCGTCGGTCATGCCGCGCCCTCCTCCGCCCGGTCCGCCTGTGCGGAGGGATTTGAAAGTCAACAACTCCGCATGGATTTCGCCAGCGAAAGAGGGCCGGCGAGAACCAAAAAGCACAGGCGCGCAGCGCAGTCTGAATCTTCTCGTCGCCTCCTCTCCACGTGGAAATCAAGCTGAGCTGGGGCGCGACTTTTCGCGAAGGGTCCACGGGCCCGAAACTTCCTTCATTCAACAACGCGCGCCACTCTCGAACCGACTGTACACGCCCGCCCCGCCCCAAGGCGCGATGGAGGGCCAGGATGCCAGTCCGATACTCTACGTCAACGGCAAGCGTCACGTCATGCCCGAGGGCAAGGCGGAGCAGACGCTGCTCGCCTACCTCCGAGGTGGGTGCCTCCCGAACTCGATTTGCAAAATACACGTCACCGAACTTTACCGCCCTCGCCGCCGCCCGTCCTCGCGTCCGTCCCCGCACCTCCCGGGAGGCGCTCACGCCGAACCCCCCGCCTCCATCCGTACCCAGGCCTCGGGCTGAGCGGCACCAAACTCGGGTGCGGCGAGGGCGGATGCGGCGCGTGCACCGTCATGGTCAGCAATTACGACCGAGCCAAGGGCGAGGTGCAGCATCGCGCCGTCAACGCGTGCCTCACCCCGCTCTACGCGTGCGAGGGGACGCACGTGATCACCGTGGAGGGGCTCGGTACCAAGCGCGGGGGTCTTCATCCCGTGCAGAGGGCCCTCGCGCACGCGCACGGCTCCCAGTGCGGCTTCTGCACCCCGGGTTTCGTCATGAGCATGTACGCGCTGCTCAGATCCAAAAAGACCAAGCCCACCGAGCTCGAGATCGAGGAGGCCCTGGGCGGTAACCTGTGCAGGTGCACGGGGTACAGGCCCATCCTGGAGGGGTTCAAGACGTTCGCGAGGAACGCCCCGGACTCGGCGTACTCCGGCGAGACCATCAACGGTTCCGCCGACGCCGCGGCCAACGGCAACGGATTGAACGGATTGAACGGCAACGGCCACGCTCACCTCAACGGCAACGGAGACGCTCACCTCGATAAAAGCAAGTCCTCGACGACTCCCATCTGCCCCTCCACCGGACAGCCGTGCACCAACGGCTGCGGGAACACCCCCGCCGCGAAGGCCCTCGGCGCGGCCGAGGACGACCCGATCACCGCGGTTCGCGAACCCATCTTTCCGCCCGAGCTCAAGCGAAGGGTCCCTCAGCCGCTCGCCATCGGCGGACCGATCGCCACGTGGCACAGGCCCACCACCCTGGCGGGGCTGCTCGCGCTCAAGAAGGCCCACCCCGACGCCAGGCTGGTGTGCGGCAACACCGAGGTGGGCGTGGAGGTCAAGTTTAAGAACATGAAGTATCCCGTGATTGTCGCCCCGACGCACGTTCCGGAGCTGACCGAGGTGACCGTCGACGAGGACAGTCTGGTGTTGGGGGCGAGCGTGACGCTGACGACGCTGCTCACCACGTGCGAGACGCTGACGGCGCGACTCGGCCCGGTGAAGACGAGCGGCCTCGTCGCGATCAAGGAGCAGCTGCGGTGGTTCGCGGGTCCCCAGGTGCGTAACGTCTCGAGCGTGGGCGGGAACGTGTGCACGGCGTCGCCCATCTCGGACCTGAACCCGCTCTGGATCGCGTGCGGCGCGACGTTCGAGGTGGAGTCCCTCGACCGCGGCGCCCGACGCGTCGCGGCGAAGGACTTTTTCAAGGGGTACCGCTCGACCGACCTCAAACCCGACGAGGTGCTCAGATGCGTCGCGCTGCCGCTGACGGCGAAAGGGGAGTACGTGCGGGAGTTTAAGCAGTCGCACAGGCGCGAGGACGACATCGCGATCGTCACCGCGGGGATGCGCGCCAAGTTCGACGTCGTCGATAACGTTCCGACGGTGGCGGAGATCTCCTTCGGGTTCGGGGGCATGAGCTTCAAGACGGTGTCCTGCCCCAAGACGTCCGCGGCGTTGACCGGCAAACCGTGGACCGACGAGACGCTAAAACTGGCGCTTGCGACGTTGCCGGAGGATCTCCCGATGTCTCCAGACGTGCCAGGTGGCATGTGCGAGTTCCGCAGGTCCCTCGCCAACTCGTTCATGTTCAAATTCTACGTCGACTGCTGCCGCAGGCTCGAGGCTGACGGCCTGGTGAGGGACGCCGTCGCCGCCGCGGGGCTGGACGCGGGCGACCTCTCCGCCGCCGACAGGTTCCACAGGCCGTTCCCCTCCGGGGCTCAGTACACGCAGGTGAAGGACGGCACGACGCTGGGGCAGCCCACGATGCACCAGTCCGCGGAGGTGCAGGTCACCGGAGAGGCTGAGTACGCCGACGACATCGCCAAACCCGTGGGTATGCTCCACGCGGCGCTGGTGCTGTCCACGGTGCCCCACGGGAAAATTTTGGACATCGACCCGGCCGCCGCGCTCGCCACCCCGGGGGTGCACGGATTCTTCTCGGCGAAGGACGTGCCGAACAACGTCATAGGACCCGCCGTCCTGGACGAGGAGGTGTTCGCGTCCGAGTACGTCACCTGCGTCGGGCACCCCGTCGGCGTCGTGGTGGCGGATACGCAGGATATCGCGCTGGAAGCTTCCAGACTCGTCCGGGTCAAGTACGAGACGCTTCCGGCGATCCTCAACATCGACGAGGCCGTCGCCGCGGACTCGTACCACACCTGGCCCGGGTTCACGGACCACGGCATCGAGGACGGCGATGTCGACGTCGCCATGGCCGAATGCGAAGCCGCCGGGCGCGTCGTCGAGGGAGACGCCAGGTGCGGCGGCCAGGAGCACTTCTACCTCGAGCCGATGGTCAGCCTCGTGTGGTGCGGGGACAACGACGACCTCATCACCATCTCGTCCACGCAGGCGCCGCAGAAGCACCAGAAGCTCATATCGTCCGCGCTGAAGATCCCGTGCAACAGGGTGGTGTGCAAGACCAAGCGCCTGGGGGGCGGGTTTGGCGGGAAGGAGACGAGGGCGGCGTTTCTCAACGTCTGCGCCGCGATACCGGCGTTCCACATGCGCAAGCCGATCTCCTTGGTGCTGGACCGGCACATCGACATGGCCATCACCGGTCAGAGGCACGCGTTCCTGGGTAAGTACAAGGTTGGGTACTCCCCCGAGGGTAAGATCCTCGCGCTGGACATGATGCTGTACAACAACGCGGGCAACTCCTTGGACCTGTCCGCGGCCATCATGGACCGAGCGCTGTTTCACAGCGACGGCGCGTACAAGATCCCCAACGTGCGGGTGAAAGGCCGGTGCTGCAAGACGAACCTGCCGTCCAACACCGCGTTCCGCGGGTTCGGCGGTCCGCAGGGCGTGATCTTCGCCGAGATGTGGATGGACAGGGTGGCGAGAAAACTGGGCCAGCCCGTGGAGAAGATTCGACACATCAACCTCTACGAGGAGGGCGAGACGTGCCACTTCGGCCAGAAGATGGAATCTTCGCAGCTTCGCGCGTGCTGGGACGAGGCTGTCGCCAAGGCTGACATCGACTCGAGGCGCGCCGCGGCTGACGCGTTCAACGCCGCGAACAAGCACAGGAAGCGGGGCATCGCCGCCACTCCCGTGAAGTTTGGCATCTCCTTCACCGCGCTCTTCATGAACCAGGCGGGCGCCCTGGTGCACTGCTACCTGGACGGCACGGTCCTCGTCACCCACGGCGGCGTGGAGATGGGCCAGGGTCTGCACACCAAGGTTGCGCAGATTTGCGCCGCGGAGCTCGGCATCGAGACGGATTCCGTGTACATCGCCGAGACGTCCACCGATAAGGTTCCCAACGCGTCCCCGACAGCCGCCTCCGCGTCGTCCGACCTCTACGGCGCCGCGGTCACGGACGCGTGCCGCCAGCTCAACGAGCGCCTGGCGCCCGTCAAGGCTCGACTTGGCCCGGAGAAGTCGAAGGATTTCAAGGAGGTTTGCACGGCGGCGTATTTCGCTCGAATCGACCTCAGCGCGCACGGGTGGTACACGACGCCCGACCTCGTGTGGGAGTGGGACGGGACCAAGGGCCGGCCCTTCAACTACTTTTGCTTCGGCGCCGCGGTGTCCGAGGTTGAGATCGACGCGCTCTCGGGGGACGTCAACTTACTTCGGACGGACATCGTGATGGACTGCGGGGACTCGATAAATCCCGCGCTGGACGTGGGTCAGGTGGAGGGAGGCTTTGTTCAGGGCGCGGGATGGGTCGCGCTGGAGGAGTTAAAGTACGGCGACCCCGACCATAAGTGGATCAGACCCGGCACGCTGTTCACTGCGGGGCCCGGCTCGTACAAGATCCCAACCGCGAATGACATACCGCTGGAGTTCAACGTCACCCTGCTGCTCAACGCCCCCAACCCGAGGGCCGTGGCGAGCAGCAAGGCGGTGGGGGAGCCCCCGTTTCTGTTGGCCAACTCGGTGTTTTTCGCGATTAAGGATGCGGTGTGCGCGGCGAGGGCGGGGAACGGTCTCGACACGGACATCACGATGGACTCGCCCGCGACGCCGGAGAGGGTGAGGATGGCCTGCGGAGGGCCCATCTCGGACGTGTTCTACGACTCCACCAACGCGCCAGCCTACCGGGCCAAGCTCACGTGCTGACGAGAGCGGGTCGTCGCGACTCTTCTCGCCAGCCGACTCGCCGTTATGATAGTTTTGACGTTAGCCTCGTGACTCTCTGTAAAAAGCAAGGTGTGACTACCTTCGTACCATTTTTCTCGCCGCTGCCGCCGTCACGCACCAAACAGGCCGCCGGGTTTGGGTTTATCCTCCTCCGCCCGCTCCGCCTCGGCCAGCGCCTGCGACTTGAGCAGCGCCCGCGCCGTGGGCCTCGCCGTGGGATCCTCCCTCATCATCCCCGCGACCATCTGCTGAAACGACACCGAAAAACCGTGCAACGCGGGAAGCTTACCCCGCCTCAGGGCCTGGTACTCGTCCCCGTGAGAGGGCAGCGGCGCGCCGCGCGCCAGCTCGAACGCGGTCGCCCCCAGCGAGAAGATATCGGCGCGGTCCAGCCCGACGAAGTCGCCGGGGAGGCTCAGGTTGGGCCCCCCGCCCGCCGATTGCGCCGACCCGAAGGGCCCGCCGCTGCACATCGCGTCGTCAACCGTGGGAGAGTCCGGCTCCGCGGACCCGCCGCCGCCGGATGGACCCTCGCCGCCCACCCCAACGCTGACCCCGAACCCTAAACCTGGGATGGACCCCTCGACCCGAACCTCCCCCCTGAGCAGCTCCGGCGCGAGGTATCGAGCGTCGCCATCCTCCACCGACACCGTCGACGATCGACCGCTTTTACCGGTTCCGTGCGCCCCGAAACTCTGGTTACCGACGCCGTCCACGGGCGCCGCGCGGCCCCAGTCGCCGAGCTTGTACACGCCGTTCTTGACGAGGATGTTATCGGGCTTGACGTCCAGGTGGGCGACGTTTCGCGCGTGCGCGCACGCCAGCGCGGCGGCCATCTGCCGGAGCACTCGCGCGATCTTCCGTTCGCCGAATCCGGCGTCATCCGCTCGCCTCTGCGCTCCCACGTCGTCGGGGTTCTCCGAGCTCAGGGCTCTCAGCTCGATCGCCCGCTCCTGCATCGACGCGAGGGTGTCGTCGCAGAGCTCGAGCTGCATGAAGAGGTGCTCGCCGTCCCTGTCCCGTTCCGTCCACGCGCCGTAGTACCTCACGACGTTTTCGAGCCCCGGCGCCGTGGACGCCGACAGCGCCGCCATCGCCTGCACCTCGCGTAAGGCCTCGAGCCTCTCCCTGTGCGTCTGGAGCTTACGCTCGGTGCGCTTCACCGCGTACGTGGCGCCGTCCAGCCGGTGAATCACTCGCATCACCTTGCAGAACCCGCCCCGGCCGACGACGCCGACGTCGACGAAATCGGCTCGAAATCTGCTCATCGTCGCCAGCTGCGCGGTGGACACGACGTTGTCCTTGCGATCTCCCACCCGCGCGTGCGCCGGGACCTCCGCGGGCTGCTCGTCGTCGTCCAGGAAGGCGTTGCGGTGGCACGGCGGGGACTTGGCCGCCTTGACGATGCCGGACCGCGACGGCGCGCGGGGCGGCGGCATTCGGAACGCGCCCTCGCGTTCGCCACCGTTCGAGTTGGAGTCGCCCCCCGCGGCGCGCTGGAGAAAGTCGCCCTGGCTCAGCGCCGCCTGGCTCTGCGACCCACCCACGTTCCAGCCCTGCGACATCGGCGTCATTGTGTTCGCGGGGCCCTGGGATCCGAGCTGCGACGGGTCCGGCTGCGACGGCGTCGGGTCGTACCCGAACCTCGGGCGCTTGTGCCGTCCCGGGGAGAGGTTCGCGGGAGATCTCATGCCGTGGTTCTCCTTCTCGTTCGGGTCGTAGACGCACGCGAACTGCGCCTCCTGCGGGGTGATGAAGTCCGGTCCGCCGAAGCCCTGCGTGCCGAGGCCCTGAGAGCTCGGGATCTGCTGCGACATCGGGCCGGGGCCGCTGCCGTTGCCGCTCGGGACGTCTCCGCCCTGGCTCTGGCTCGCGTAGGGAAACTGCGACGAAGGACCGCCCGGGGTCTGCATGGCCATGTTGGACAGGCCCTTGGCCAGGGGCGTCACCCCGGTGCTGGGCAGCACCGACCGCTGCTTCAGCCTGAGATTCAACGGGAAGTTGCTCATGTCGCCCTCCCGGTGTCCGCGCCCCCTTCGAGTGACGTCGCTCGGCGGCGAGGGGAACGGGCGGGTCCGATAAATCTCGAGGGGTGCCAACAACAGGCACACGGCGAGTTTTTTTGAATTTTCTGGAGCAATCGTCATCATCACACATTTTCGGTTATGGGCTTCGAGGCGACCCCCCGGCACTCCTTGCACCTGGATCTGTGCCGGCCGTGCGCGCATATCCCCTTCCCGCCGCAGTCCCTGCAGTAATAGCGCTGCCGGCCGTGCGCGCAGACGGACGACCCGCCGCACGACACGCACAGCGTCCGCCTCCTGCCGTGCGGACACGCGCCACCAGCCGCGCCCCGCTTTCCGCCGGCTGCGACGCCGCACTCGGCGCACGAACTCCGCCTCGCGCCGTGCTCGCAAAACGCGGAACCGCCGCAATCCCTGCACTCCGAGGTCCTGCGGCCGTGCGGCGCGCATATCCCCTTTCCGCCGCAATCCCTGCAGGTGTATCGCTGGCGGCCGTGGGGGCATATCGCGCCGCCGCCGCAGTCCTTGCATCGGTATCGCAGCCGACCGTGCGCGCAGATGGATTTCCCGCCGCAGTCCTTGCAGGTCGATCGCCTGCGGCCGTGGGGGCATATCCCGGACCCGCCGCACTCCGCGCACGACTCGCGCTCGCGGTCGTGCTCGCACACCGCGATTCCGCCGCACTCGACGCACAGGTACCTGTGACGACCGTGCGGACAGGCGCTGCACGTCTTGCACTTCGACCTCCATCTCAACCCGTGCTCGCATCGCCCATCGCGCGCGCCCCTCTTCCGCTTCGTCGCGCGCTCCTCCCCGGCGTCCTCGCCCGGGAGGGTTAGGAGCGGGTCAGTGACCCGGAGCTCGAGGATATCCTCGAGGTTCGGCCACCAAGTAGCGGACATCCTTCTCCCCGCCTCGACGCGACCGCGACGCGTCTGTGATGGATCTGGATAAAGAAGAGGATATTTTCATCGTTATCGCGCGCGAAATCGCGAAGACGACGACGTTCTGGCACACAAGATGAGGCGAAGGGCGACGTCGGGCGGGCGGGGCCGCGGGGCGTCGACCCCGACGAAGGACGGGGGTTCGAACGCGGGCGACGACGTGACCCGCGGTGCATCCGACGGGCGGTGGTCGACGCTCGCGCTGGTCCTGGTCGTGGCGGTCTTCGCGGCGTTGGGCAGGCTCGGTCGCCACGCCGCTGGGCAAATGCTCGCCACCCTCGGACCATCCGACGGCGCCGACGCGTCTTATCGATCCGACGGCGGGCGACTGGTCACCCCCGAGGAGCTGCGCCGCCACGACGGGATCCAGGAGCCCACCCTGTGGCTCGCCATCCTCGGCGAGGTCTTCGACGTGACGAAGGGCGAGCGACACTACGGCGCGGGGGGCGGGTACGCCGGATTCGTCGGCGTGGACGGCACCCGCGCGTTTCACACCGGCCACTTCAACACCGCCGAAGGTCTCACCCCGGACGTCTCGGGGCTCCCGGACGGGGCGCTGTTGGCGCTGCGCGAGTGGGCCGACTTTTACGCCCGCGAGTACGCGCGCGTGGGAAGGCTCGCCCCGGGGCACTACCACGACGAGCGAGGCGAGCCCACCGACGCCAGGGTAGATTTCGACGCCGCCGTGGCACGGGCGCGTCTGGACAAGGCGCGAGCCGCGGCGAACGACGAACGATTCCCCGCGTGTCGCGCCAGGTGGAGCCAGAGCCAGGGCGGGGAGGTGTGGTGCGACGGCAACGCGGGGTACCCGAGGAAGGAGCTGACGCACGTCGGGGGTAAGCCGAGGGTTCGGTGCGCGTGCTTCCCGGACGAAGGGTTTTCAGACGCGAGGGCGCTGTACCCGGGTTGCGCGAGCACGGCGAGGCGGTGCGCGACGTGAGTGACACGACACGTATGGGGGGGCGACGCTTCTTAACTTTCGTGATAGGATAGATGGAAAGGAACAACGCGTGGAGATGTAAAACAACAAATAGCTATCGGAGGACTTCAGACGATTCGACCGCCGACGACCCCTTTGGGACGCGACGTCTCGCTCTGCTCTTTGGTTTTCGGTGAAATAAACCCTCACGGCGCTCACGCGTCCACCATCTCCTCGGCGGCGCCAGCCTCATCTGCGGCGGCACCCTCAGCCTTGTACGCGTCGAGGTCGTTGTCCAGGGCGCTGGCGTCCATGTTCGCGTCCCCGTCCGCGTCGGCAGCCTTGGCGCCGTCGCCGGAGGGGCAGTCCCTGGCCCAGTGGCCCGTCTGCCCGCACTTCTTGCAGACGTCATCCGGCTTGGGCTGGCGGGGGCCCCTCTCGCGAACCGGCGCGTTCTCGTCGCGGGGCAGCGGGCAGTCCCTGGCCCAGTGACCCGTCTCGCCGCAACGGTTGCACTTGTCGTCGGGCCCGGGCTCCCTCCTCTCGCGCTTGGGCTTCTCGCCGCCCCGGCGATCGTGTTCGTCGCGGAACTTGCGGCGCTCCTCGCGCCGCGGAGGGGCGCGGCCTCTGCCGACGCTGACCTGGGACGGGCAGTCGCCGGCCCAGTGCCCCCTGCCGCCGCACTTGTTGCATACGTCGTCGGGGCGGGCGGGGTTGCCGCCGCGGCCGCCGGGGCGGTCAAAGCCGCCGCCGCCGCCGCCGCCGCCGTTGGCGCGATCTTCGCGGTCTTCGCGGATGAGGATGTTGCGGCCGTCGAGGTTGGTGTCCGAGAGCATCTCGACGGCGCGCGCGGCCTCGTCGATGGTGGCCATCTCGACGATGCCGCAGCCCTTGGACCGGCCGCCTGGGCCGCCCTCGGTGAGGATCTTGGTGTGGACCACCTCGCCGGCTTGGCGGAAGTGGTCCTTCAGATCCTGCCACGACACGCGCCAGGAGAGGTTGTGGACGTACAGGCGGTTGGTGGAGATCTCGATCACCTCCTCCTCGTAGTCGCCGCCGCGGGAGCCGCCGCGGCCGTAGGGGTCGTGACGGCCGGAGCCTCCGCGGCGTCCGCGGGTCGGGCCGTAGCTCATGGTTCGATCTGATTCGACGGAGGATGGGACGATCAATCGGCGGTCAGTCGTCGGTTAATAAGCGGGAGTTGCCGGGGCGGCGATCGGGGCGTCGCGGAAGTGGCGGGTCGTGGTGGCGCGTTCGGGGCGGGAGATCCGCGGCTCGACGCGCGTCCGATGCGCGGAATCGACGCCTCGACGCGGGCGCGACGGCGGGCCGTCGCGGCCGGGAGACGCGTCTCGTCACCGAGATCGGAAGCGCGCTTCCCGAGCCACGAGGGTGAATTTGGCAATCATCTCGCCAACAAATATCGCTCCCGATCTTGACCTAGCGGCGGTGATCGGGACGCATCGAGACGCGCGAAAGGCGCCGCCGCGCACGTTGGGGTGCGAGCGGCGGATGGATGGGATTCTCACCTGCGTGGGTAGCGGTGCGAAGATCCAAACGAGAGGATCAGCCGCTGAGGGTAATGGCGATCGCGGGGAAAAAAAGGCGCGCTTCTTTCTTGACATCTGTGCGCGCTGACTTCCCACGAAACGCATTCGCGGACGTTACTAAACATTAATCTTACTGTACGTCGCGGCCCCGGCAGCTCCGCGACGTGGATCAAGTTCGGGGTTTGCTCTCCACCCACCATCACCCGCCACCACTGATGGTGGCGTCGGCGGTCGGTGTCGCCTGGTCAACCGCCCACGCTCTCCTCGCGGCGAGCGCGGGCGCGACCCCACGCGCGCGTGCACCCGCACTCCACCCCCGCGTCGTCTCCCGCCGCGGTCCGACGCACCTCGCGTCGGTCGAACCCGCCGCGTCTCTCGTCGGCGGCGGCACGGGCGGACTCGGCCATCGTCACCGACAGTCGGGGTCGTCCCCCTTTGCGTCGTCGCGCGACATGGGGAAGAAGGCCCGGCGGCGATGCGCGTCGTGCGGCGTCGAGTACAAGCAGAGGACGGACAAGTCGCGGTTCTGCTCGGTCAGGTGCGCCGCCGTGACGGGGCCGTCCACCGGAGTCGGGGTGGCGAAGCCGTTCAAGGACATGGTGCCGGGCGCGGCGGGGGGAGAGTCCAAGTACGGTGACGTGCCACCCGCGTTCGCCGGCGCGTCCGTCGTCGCCGCCGCCTCGGGGTACGCCGGCTCCGGTTACGGCAGCGACGCCTCCGCCTCCTCATCCTCCGACTTTCAGTGGGACGGCTTCGGCACCGGGAAGGGCAGCAAGGGGGGCAAGGGCAACCGCAAGCGCAAAAAACGAGCCAAGAAGGGCGCGAGGGGCGAATCCCTCAGGCCCGTGGAGGAGGATCCCGGGTGCGTCGCGGTGCTTCAACTCCTCGATCGCCGGTGCGTGGTCATCTCGGGCCCCGGACCGGCGATGGACGAGGCGGTGGCGCGCATCCAAGCCTGCGACGTCGTCGCCGTCGATTGCGAGGGGGTGAACATGTCGCGGGTCGGAGCCGTCACCCTGCTGCAGGTGGCCGCCGGGGACAGGGCGTACCTCTTCGACGTGCAGGCCATGGGCCGCGCGTGCTTCGAGATGGTCTCCGACGCGTCCGTCACGAACGGCCGGAACCTCAAGTCGGTCCTCGAGGACCCGCGCGTGCTCAAGCTCATGTTCGACTGCAGGGTCGACTCCGACGCCCTGTTCCACCAACACGGCGTGTCCTTGACCAACGTCTTCGACGTTCAGCTCGCGGACGTCGCCGCGCGCCGTCGCAACCACCACGCCGTCTCGCTCCTCAGCGGCATGCCCAAGTGCGCCGGGCGGTGGCTTCCCAAGGGCCCAAACCAGGCGGAGGCGGCGTTGGCGGCGCAGGATAACTCATCTTTATCGCGCGATTCGTCCGATCCGAACGCGCCCCCCGACGCCGCCTCCGTCGCGCGCGTCACCGAGCACCTCAAGCGTAAGGTCAAGGAGCAGTACGCGTCGAACCTGGGCGGAGACGGCGAGCTGTGGGCCAAACGGCCGCTGGCGGAGGACGTGAGGCGATACGCGGCGCTTGACGCGTGGTTGCTCAAAGAGATTTACTCGGCGATGGAGCACGCGAACGTTCTGGACGAGGACTGGCGGGCTCGGGTGGTCAAGGAGAGCGAGCGGCGGGTGGGGGAGTACAGGGATCTGGAGGAGCCGATCATGCAGTTCAGGTGCCAGGAGCGCGCGCAGGCGCCGGACCTGTGAGGGGGGGGGCGAGCGTCGGCGGCGTTGTTATCGTTGCGGTTGAGTTGAGCTATTTCTTGCACTCCTTGCACTTCGAGGGCTGACGATCGTGCTCGCAGATTTGAGACCCGCCGCACTCCCTGCACTGAGTGCGCCGACGACCGTGCTCGCAGAATGATGCCCCACCGCAGTCCTTGCAGTAATAGCGCACACGGCCGTGCACGCAGATTTGAGACCCGCCGCACTCCTTGCATTGAGAGCGAATACGATCGTGCTCGCAGATTGATGCCCCGCCGCACTCCTTGCACTGAGAGCGCTGACGGCCGTGCTCGCAGATCGATCCCCCGCCGCACTCCTTGCAATCAGAGCGCCGACGGTCGTGCTCGCAGATTGAGCCCCCACCGCAGTCCTTGCACCGAGAGCGCCACTTCCCGTGGGGACAACCGCTGCACACCTTGCATCTCGACCGCCACTTCTTCCCGTGCTCGCATGGCCCCTTCGTGGGAGGGGCTCTCTTCCGCTTCACGCCTTTCTTCGTCGCATCCTTCTCCTCCTCTTCGCTTTCCGATCCCTCCATCTCGGCGACGCTGACGCGCAGCCGGCCGAGGTTGGGTCGCCAAATCGTCGACATCTTCCCTGCGAGATCCTCCGACTTTTCGTCTTCCCCATGGTGGTCGGCGGGAGGTTCGACGTTGGCGGCGGTGGGCTGGTGGTCATCATCGTCGGGCTCTTCCTTGACGACGATTGGGACCCTGCTCAACAAGTCTGGGCGCCAGGTGGTGGTCATGGCGCACGGCGATACGAGCTATGACGACCTGGGCTTCGAGCGTTCCCAGAAAACTGACGACTGGTTTCCCTCTCATTATTATCTGCAGTGGGCACCGCGCCATTTTCCCGCGGGCACCGCCGCCCAGCCCCGGCGACCGTCATGGCTCAGGTCCCGGAGCGAGGGGTCCGGGACGTCCGCGACTCGTGGGGCGTCGAGGCCCTCTTCGGGGGCTTCGACAAGCCCGAGCAGGTCCACGCGCGGCTCGTCATACCGCCCAAGGTGAGCCCCCCGCTTCTCGTGGTCGCATTCCGGTCGCGATTCCCAAATCTCAAGTTCCCCCCTCCCGCGACGCAGGTTGCGCAGTCCAACTACGGCTACAGCGGCGGGCCAAACGGCGGAATCAACCCCCTGGAGCTGTCCTGGGACGAGCAGAGGTTCCTCGCGCAGCTCGCGAGCGAGCGCGTGATGGTCTCCGACCGCGCGAGGGCGCACGAGCTCTCGGCGCGAGCATCCTCCGGCATCCGCGCGGGGGGCGTGCCGAGCTTCGTGGACGTCGCGTCACCGGCCAAGCCCGTCGTCGCCCGCGGGGTCGCCGCGTCGGCGTCCGCGGAATTCGCGAGGCCATCGTCCGCGGTCGCCTGGCACGAGCGGGAGCGAACGGCGGCGCGCGGTGCGTCGCCCATCGCGTCGTCTTCGCCCGTCGCGTCGTCTTCATCGCCGGCGAGATCGACGAGATTGACGAGGCCGTCCACCGCCGCGCCGTCGTCGTCGTCGAGCCGCGCTTCCGGCGGAACGTTCGGCGGCCCGATACCCTCGGCCTCGCCCATCAGGCCCGCGCTCAAGAAGAAACCCGGGTCGTCGTCGTCCACCGTGCGCTCGTCGTCCCAGTCCCCGGCGAGGCGTTCGGTGCGTTGGGAGCCCGAGGTGACGGAATCGGGCATTGTCGAATCTCGCGCCGCCGTCGGGAACGTCCCGCGCGTCACGACCCCGACGGGTCACGCGCCGTCCGGCCCGCGTAGGAACCTCAGGTTCGGCGGACCGGGCGGCGGCGGGGGCGCGCCGGGGGGGCCGCGCGCGTCCTGGCCCGGGCCCAGGGGCGGCGGCGTCGAGACCCTTTCGTACGTGAAAGCTCGCATCGCCGGCTCTTCCGACGGCTCTTCGATCGACGACGCGCGGCTCTCGAGGGACGAGCGCGAGTTTCTCCAGGCGATGGCGAGCCAGAGGCGGATGGTGAGCGACCGCGCGAGGCTCGCGGCGTCCGTCGCGGAGCTCGGTCTGCTCCCGCGGGGTGCCGCGCCAATCACCACGCAACCCGGCTCGGACGTTCCGACGCGAAACGCGTCGACGAGTAGTGCCCGACCGACGGGTTTAGGTGCGACCGGGGGACCGAAACAGGTGAGCGCGGTGGATTACCTGCACTCCGGCGCGCCGGTGGCGCCGGTGAGGGCGTCGTGGAACCCGGACGCGTCGCCGTCGCGGGAGGATGCCGCGTTTAATCCCGCGAGGTCGCTTCGAGAATCGCTAGAGCGGCGGCGGCCGCGGACGGCGACGGGCGTCGTCGGGTCGACCTCGCGGGACGAGAACGTCAACCCAAACAATCCCAACCCCAACCCGTGGGTCGACAGGAACGCCGCGTTGCGCGCGGCGGTGCGCAACCGACTGCGCCCCTCCAGCGCGAGGTCGCAGGCGTCGTCGCTGGGTGACTTGGAGCGGTTGGAGAAGACGGTTGACGCGCTTCGGCGGAGTTATCGCAGGGCGGATCCCCCGGCGAGGGGCAGAGGCGGCGGGGGGGTTGGGGTTGGGGGCGGCGGGGTTGGGAGCGGTGTCGG
>Ga0181571_10001762_pt1 | contig 15848 bp, 16 predicted proteins | sample 101ome_17_FD_132440 | JGI IMG/M metagenome (GOLD analysis project Ga0181571, IMG submission 132440) | Coastal salt marsh microbial communities from the Groves Creek Marsh, Skidaway Island, Georgia - 101407AT metaG (megahit assembly) | ecosystem: Environmental > Aquatic > Marine > Intertidal... | reverse complement strand
TTGCTGACGCAAGGCCCAGTTGTTTGGCAAATGCCTCGGCAACAATAAATGCGTGGCATTCATTGCTAGTCATGGCAGAGACGTAGTTATTGAATTCGACGTTTTTGTATTCAAACGTTAGCTCTAAATGTGATTCGACTTCCTTCATAATATTGGCCACATAGCTGTTGCCAAGCTGTCCGCTGGGAGTTTTAGCAATCATTGGAGGGGAGTCAAAAGGAAAACAGATCACTGGATTCGGGTGCTGGGTGATGAAATTACGTTCACTGGCGTTGAGAGGAATAAAGTTACTTGATGTTAAGTTTTCTGCAGTCCGTTGAGCGATTTGTGCTAATTGCTCTCGATTAGCTAAAAAGTGTTTGTTGATAATTGAAAATAGTTCTTTGTCTTGTTTGTTCACGGCTAACGATAGTCTACTTGGGGTTATTAGATCGTTAGGTATTTGATGGATGTTGATCTTTTCTACCAGGTTTAGCCTAAAGGTGTCATTGAGTTCCTGACGTAGGCTCGATATATCTGACCAGTCGGCGATGACCCCTTCGTATTTTTTGCTGATGAGTTCGTAGAGTAAGGTTTCAATCGTGGGGACACTAAAAACTTTAGCCCCGAGTGCTTTTAGCTCGTCGGTAAAATAAGCATTGGTGATCGAGGCTATCTCTTTGCCCGCAAAGCTATTTTCATTACAGCAGTCGATTTCTCTCATGGTGAGATAAAACAGAGGGCGGTCAAAATAGCTATCTGTAAATAATAATTTTTCCCGTCGGCTTGGAATATCCGTAATTCGGCTAATCACAGACATTCCATATTCATGGATGTGGTTGTAGGCTTCGTTCCAACTATCGTAGCGAGCTTTAAAGGTCAGCCCCGAGTCACGATTCAATATGTCTATAAAGCTGTCAACTAAGGCGGCATCAGGCTCGTATCTTCGACTGTAAACAGAAAAGAAGGGAATAATTTGTTGACGATGCTGCTGAATGAACCGCTGCTCGTCCTCGGTGTATACGACGTCTGCGCGACCTAACAATGGCAAGACAGAACAGCAAATGAGTAAAAGTTGGACAAACGTTCGCAAAGTAATCTTCCATGAGTATGACAGAACAACCTTAAATTTAGCTTATCTATGGACATTTTCCCAATGTAAAAAATAAGCTTAAGATAATTAGAATATTGTGCTGTATAAATTAACAGTTGTCGTGGACTTTTGTAACGTGCAGCGGCAGAATGGATTTTTCATTGGATGTAGGTAGACATGGCAATAGTCTTGGGGATTGACCCCGGTTCTCGGATTACAGGCTTTGGTGTGATTAATCACTATGCAGGTAAAACTGAATACATCGCCAGTGGTTGTATCCGTATTCCCGACATTGATCTGGCCGATAGGCTGAAACTTATTTTTGATAATGTGGGGGAGGTGATTGAGCGTTACTGCCCACAAGAATTTGCTATTGAGCAAGTTTTTATGGCCAAAAATGCGGCCTCTGCCCTGAAGTTGGGTCAAGCTCGCGGGGCTGCTATTGTTGCTGCGGTGAATAAAGATTTGCCCGTGGCTGAATATTCTGCGCGTCAAATTAAACAGGCGGTCGTCGGTACAGGTGCCGCCAACAAAGAGCAGGTGCAGCATATGATAAAGACATTGTTAAAGTTGCCAGACGCACCACAAGCTGATGCAGCGGATGCGCTAGCGGCAGCACTTTGTCATGTGAATACCCAGGCTAGCCTTATTAAATTGGCCGGTGCGAAATCTGTTCGCCGTGGTCGCATTCGTTAGGAGTCAACAATGATAGGACGTCTTAAAGGCATCGTGATCGAGAAACAAGCCCCAGAGTTGTTGCTCGATGTTAATGGTGTTGGCTATGAAGTGTTAGCCCCCATGTCGACATTTTACCGCTTGCCAGGGCAAGGGGATCCGGTCGTGCTTTATACCCATTTTGTTGTGCGTGAAGACGCTCAGCAATTGTATGGTTTTTATGATAAAAATGAGCGCAGCCTTTTTCGGGCCCTGATTAAAGTCAATGGTGTGGGTCCAAAGCTTGCGTTGACGATTCTTTCGGGGGTAGAGGCTGAAGAGTTTGTCGCCAGTGTGCATCGTGGTGATAGCGATGCTCTTGTTCGCCTTCCTGGTGTGGGTAAAAAAACGGCAGAACGATTAATTATCGAAATGAAAGATCGCCTAAAAGATTGGCAAGTGGGCGATGCCACGGTCGATATTTCTGCATTGTCGGCTGCTCCTTCTGCCAATCAATTAATTGCTGACGCAGAAAGTGCATTGGTAGCGCTTGGCTATAAACCCACAGAAGCAGCAAAAGCCATTGCCAAGCTCTCTGGAGATTATGACAATAGCGAAGCAATGATCCGCGCAGCATTAAAAGCCATGGTGAATAAATGATTGAAACCGATCGATTGATTTCCCCTGTCGAGAATCGCAGTGAAGATGCTATTGATAGGGCAATCCGCCCCAAGTTACTGGACGATTACACCGGCCAGCCAGTGGTTAAAGAACAGATGTCGATATTTATGCAAGCGGCCAAGCTGCGTAATGAGGCGCTGGACCACACGCTGATATTTGGTCCTCCGGGGTTAGGAAAAACCACCTTGGCGAACATTATTGCTAACGAGATGGGGGTTCAATTGAAAACCACCTCCGGGCCAGTATTGGAAAAAGCGGGTGACTTAGCGGCGTTGATGACAAATTTGGAGGAGGGTGATGTCCTCTTTATCGATGAAATTCATCGTCTGAGTCCTTATGTCGAAGAAATTCTCTATCCAGCGATGGAAGACTACCAACTCGATATTATGATTGGTGAGGGGCCTGCTGCTCGATCTATTAAGCTGGATCTGCCACCCTTTACGTTGGTAGGTGCAACAACCAGAGCAGGATTGTTAACCTCGCCGCTGCGGGATCGTTTCGGTATTGTACAGCGCTTGGAATATTACAACGTCGCTGACTTGTCGAATATTGTGGAGCGCTCTGCACGTATTTTGGGCTTGCAGATTGATGAGTCAGGCGCGGTTGAAATCGCGCGTCGCTCCAGAGGTACGCCGCGTATCGCCAACCGCTTGCTGCGACGTGTACGTGATTATGCTGAAGTGAAAGGTGACGGCGTCGTAACCAGTAATATTGCCGATTTAGCACTTAATATGCTCAACGTCGATGCCAGTGGTTTTGATCATATGGATCGACGATTGCTCTTGGCGATGCTGGAAAAATTTGATGGTGGTCCAGTGGGTATTGAAAGCCTTGCTGCTGCAATTAGTGAGGAGCGTGACACCATCGAAGATGTTTTAGAGCCCTACCTGATTCAGCAAGGGTTTGTCATGCGTACCCCCCGAGGTCGTGTAGCTACAATTCGCGCCTATGAGCATTTTGGTATCGTGCCGAGCGGTACGAGTAATGTCGCACAAAAGAATTTGGATTTATGAGTGAATTTTATTGGCCATTACGCGTCTATATCGAAGATACAGACGCTGGCGGCATTGTTTATTACGTCAATTATTTAAAGTTTATGGAGCGCGCCAGAACAGAATGTTTACGTGCTTTAGGCTATGACAAGCAAGCTATTTTTAATCAAGACAGAATGTTTGTGGTGGCTTCGGCTAACGTCAATTATTATATGCCTGCGCAACTAGATGACGAGCTCATCGTTCGCACTGCAGCGATTAAAATTGCTCGTAGCTACATCGTCATGCAACAGGATGTGTTCCGCGGCGACATCAAATTGTGCGGAGGTGAAATTAAAGTCGCCTGCGTTGATAGAAATATGAGACCTGCGCCAATGCCAAGCGAAATGCGTGAAGCTTTGATGAATCAGTAAGGAAGAATTTGTGAACGACGAAATGTCTCTTTGGACGCTCATTAGCAGCGCCAGCCTACTTGTCCAATTGGTGATGGCCTGTTTGGTACTCGCCTCAATGCTGTCGTGGTGGATGATTGTGCAGCGCACAATGTACTACAGTTCGGCAAAGCAAGCTTACTCGCAGTTTGAGCGTCAATTTTGGTCGGGTGTCGATTTGGCTCAACTCTTCAGGAAAAGCGTCGCTAAGCCAAGTGTGGCCGGTGTAGAGGCAATTTTTGTGGCTGGATTTAAAGAGTTTTCGCGCTTGCGTCAGCAGTCGGCCGCCGATCCTGAGGCAATTATGCAGGGTGCCGAGCGAGCGATGCGAGTTGCGATCGCACGAGAGGAAGACAAACTCGAACGCTTTTTGCCGTTTTTAGCAACAGTGGGTTCTACAAGCCCCTACATCGGATTGTTTGGTACTGTGTGGGGTATTATGAATGCCTTTAGAGGCTTGGCTAATGTACAGCAAGCCACACTCGCTACGGTGGCGCCAGGCATTGCCGAAGCGCTCATAGCGACGGCTATGGGTTTGTTTGCTGCGATTCCTGCAGTTATCGCCTATAACCGGTTTTCTTCTCGTATGGATCATATGATCGGTAATTACGACACTTTTGCCGATGAATTTTCGAGTATTTTGCATCGTCAGGCGCACGCCAAAGCTCGCGTCAACGCGGAGTAGATCGTATGGCAAGACGTCAGCGACGCAAGCTCAATGCCGAGATTAATGTGGTGCCCTACATCGATGTGATGTTGGTGCTTTTGGTGATTTTTATGGTCACTGCGCCGCTGTTAATGCAAGGTGTTGAGGTAGACCTGCCTGAAGCTAGCGCAAAACCCGTTGTTTCCGCTGATCAGGAGCCCTTAATTGTTTCTATTAAGCAAGACGGAAGTCTTTATCTAAACTTGGGCGGCGATCAGCAGGCAATAGAAGAACAGGCTCTGTACGAAAAAGTTGCCATTATTATGCGCCGAAACCTTGAAAAGCCCGTCGTCGTCTGGGGTGACAAAAGAGTACCTTATGGCCGCGTAGTTTCAGTAATGGCGGGGTTGCAGGGGGCGGGTGTTCCCAATGTAGGTTTGGCGACAGAGGCTCCTTGATGTTGTGGTTGCGGGTTTATGGCTGGCCCTTGCTGTTTACATTGCTTATTCACCTAGGTGTTGGCTGGTTGTTATTGGTCGGTTGGCAAGGTGAGCCGACGTTTTCGCAGCCGGTAAGTAAACCGTCCCTGATAAAAGCGACGGTGGTTGAGCTTCCCAAACCAAAAACTGCCGTCGTGAAAAAGAAAAAGCCCACGGCAAAGGTTAAAAAGCCCAAAGCGAAACCTAAATCAACACCAAAAGCGACTTCGCCCAAGGTAAAGTCGCCGCCAGCTAAGTCGATAGCGAAGAGTGACGCCAAATCCAAAACACCGCCTAAAAAAGAGCCAACTGTTAAGCCGTTAGCAGTGCCAACAGCTCAGCCCGATACTGCTCTAGATTTAGACCTGAGTGAGGAATTAGCCGCCGAAGACGCCCTCAGAGAAGCTGAAACCGAGCAAGAGCTCGTAAATAGTTATATAGCTAAAATTATGGCCATGGTGGAAAGTGTTTGGAGCAGGCCACCTAGCGCTCGGAATGGAATGCAAGCGATATTGGTGGTGAACTTGATTCCCACCGGCGAGGTCGTTAATGTATCCGTTGCTGAATCAAGCGGGAATGCAGCATTTGATACTAGCGCGGTGAACGCTGTCTATAAAGTTGAGCGTTTTGATGACCTGCGGGGTATGAAACCCGCTATGTTTGAGGCCAGTTTTCGTCGCTTCAGGCTAATTTTTAGACCGGAGGATTTGCGTCTGTGAGAACTTTGCTGATTTGTGTTGTTTTTCTGCTATCGAATTTAGCAAGAGCAGAACTCACTATTGAAATCACTCAGGGGCAGGACAATCCAGTAGCCATCGCTATTGTGCCTTTTTCCAATAGTGCGGCCGAGTTAACTGAAGATATTCACGGCATTGTCAATGCTGATTTATACCGCAGCGGCCGTTTTGCTCCGCTACCGCCATACGATATGTTGAGTCAACCTCACACCGCTGCCGAGGTGTTTTTCAATGAGTGGCGGGCGGTGAATGTTGAGTATGTACTGATTGGACGTATTGCCAATGATGGTTTTGGGCGCATTCGTGCCAGTGTCGAATTATTTGATGTGCTACGCCAGAGCATGATCATGGAGTTCAGTGCGGATGGTGGTGTATTAGAGCAACGAGATATTGCTCATGCTATTAGTGATGCCGTGTTTCAAAAACTGACCGGTATGCCCGGTGCCTTTTCTACCAAAATTGCCTATGTATCGGGTAAGAATGAATTTGGTAGCGATTCAGTAAGTTACAATAACCGTTTGATGATCGCTGATGTTGATGGCGCCAGAGAGCGACAGTTATTGGAGTCGAGTCAGCCGATATTGTCACCTTCTTGGTCGCCAGATGCTAAAAAAATAGCTTACGTGAGTTTCGAAGATGGTAGGCCGGCGATTTATATTTATGATTTGGCAACTAATCAGCGCCAGAAAGTTACCGCCTTTTCTGGTCTAAATAGTTCTCCTGCTTGGTCGCCTGATGGAAAACATTTGGCTATGGTGTTGTCAAAAAGCGGCAATCCTGACATTTATGTACTAGATTTAGAAACACGAAAGTTACGTCAGATGACGCGACACTACGGAATTGATACCGAGCCGAGCTGGTTGCCCGATGGATCAGCGTTGGTGTTTACCTCCGATCGAGCGGGACAGCCACAAATTTATCAGGTTGATATGGCAACCGGTTACGAAGAAAGGTTAACATTTGACGGTAACTACAACGCCAGAGCCCGTGTTCTGCTAGATGGTAGTGGTATTGTGTTAATTCACCGTAGTGAGGGCTATTCGGATTACCATATTGCCCTGCAAAATATTGAGCGTGGGACAATAAAAGTTTTAACGACGACAGTGTTGGATGAGTCCCCCACTGTTGCACCAAACGGTAGCACGGTGCTTTACGCTACCAGAGATAGTGGTAGAGGAATATTAGCAGCAGTATCCGTAGACGGAAATGTGAAATATAATATCCCCTCTAATGCCAGGGATGTGCGCGAACCAGCTTGGTCGCCTTACATTTCGGACCATAAGTTTTTTTTGAATCAGTAACGTAACCAAGGAAATGACAATGAACAAAATGAAAGTACTAGGTGTTTCTCTCGCCGCACTTCTCGCTGTTGGCTGTTCTAGCACCAGCACTATGGATTCACAGAGCCAAGCAGAAGCTGAAGCCGCTGCCGCCGCTGCCGCTGCTGCTCAAGCAGAAGCTGATCGCCGCGCTGCCGCGCAGGCCGCTGCAGAAGCAGAAGCTCGTGCGCTTGAAGCTGAGAAAAATAGCTTGGAAACCGTATTCTACTTTTCTTTCGATGAATCAGCATTGAGCCCAAGCACCCGCACAGCTTTGGATGCAATGGCTTCATACTTGAAGAAAACAAACGGATCAATTCGCCTTGAAGGTCACGCAGACGAGCGCGGTTCACGTGAATACAACATGGCTCTTGGTGAGCGTCGTGCCAAAGCAGTTGCTAACTACCTTTCAATTCAAGGTGTTGACCGTTCACGCTTCGACATTATTTCATACGGTGAAGAGCGTCCAGCTATGATGGGCCATAGCGAAGGCTCTTGGAGCAAAAATCGTCGTGCTGAAGTAGTACTTTAAGTCACTGATTATGCGGTATATTTCTTCTTTGGCAGCGCTGTTGGGCGCTGCTTCTGTGTGTTTGGTTCATGCACAGCCGGCTGAGGTTGTCGATTTAACCGAGTCGGCACCCTCCCTGTTGGTGCAAACCCCAATTGCTGTGAATCAACCAAGCCAAGTTCAAGATAATTCGGCGCTCATCGTTGAAGAGTCAGGACCCAGTAGTGGAGATTTATACTTTCAAATGCAGGCTTTGCAGCAAGAAGTTATGGAGTTGCGCAATATTGTGGAGCTCCAAACTCGACAGCTAAACGAGTTGCGCCAGTTGAGTTTGCAGCGCTACATAGAGCTTGATCGCCGCATGGTTACCACAGGAAGTGCTCCGGTATTATCCACTGAGGGCGACGAGGTGGCGCAAGAAGTATCGGCTGTGGATGGGCTGGTTGATGTTTCAGTTTCACCTGTTGCAGCAATCACAAAAACGGATATTGAAGCTTACGACGATGCTTACCAGCTTGTAAAAGCCCGCAATTATCAACAAGCCATTCCGCTTTTTGAACGATTCCTTGCAGAGTACCCAGCGTCGTTACGACAGGCCAATGCTTACTACTGGCTCGGTGCTTTGTACATGGTGGTAGACCAATTGCCACAAGCCGAACAGCGCTTAACCGAGCTGTTAAATCTCTACCCTGATCATGCCAAGGTGCCCGACGCGAGTTACAAGTTGGCCACGTTGTATTTCAAGCAGGGTAATCGTGATCAAAGTCGACAACTTTTAGAAGAAATCGTAGCTAAATACGCCAATTCCAACAGTAATACGGTACAATTGGCCTCCGCTTTTTTACGCGATAACTTCTAACGGTAAGGCATGACAGACACGGTTCGAATCACCGAAATTTTTTATTCATTGCAAGGCGAATCCAGAACGATTGGTTTGCCCACGGTTTTTGTGCGCCTAACTGGCTGCCCATTGCGGTGCAATTATTGCGATACGGAATACGCTTTCCACGGCGGCAAGAGCATTGCTATAGAAGCGGTGTTGGCCGATGTGGCAAGCTACAATCCTCGCTTTGTATGTGTCACCGGTGGTGAGCCTTTGGCTCAAAAATCTTGCTGGCCGCTGTTAACCCAATTATGTGATGCGGGTTACGAGGTGTCGCTTGAAACTAGTGGCGCTATGTCCTGTGAGGGTGTGGATGAACGTGTCGTTAAAGTCATCGATTTAAAAACCCCTGACTCAGGCGAACAGGCGCGCAATGATTACTCTAATATTCAGCGTTTGACTCACCGAGATCAGGTTAAATTTGTTGTGTGCTCTAAAACTGATTATGAGTGGGCTAGATTTGCGATGGATCAGTACGACTTGACGAGCAAAGGTTGCGAAATTCTTTTCTCTCCTAGTTACGGTCAAGTATCCCCGCGTGAATTAGCAGAATGGATATTGGCAGATAATCTACCCGTCCGCATGCAACTGCAGATGCATAAATTAATCTGGAACGACGAGCCGGGGCATTAATGACGCAAAAGAAAGCCGTAATTTTGGTATCGGGTGGCTTGGACTCAACCACTGTTATCGCTATTGCAAAAGCTCAGGGCTATGAGTGTTACACATTAAGTTTTGATTATGGTCAGCGACATCGCGCGGAGCTCATTGCCGCAGACCGCGTGTCTAAATCTCACGGTGTGGCTATTCATAAAACGGTTAGGCTAGATTTAAGTACCATTGGCGGCTCTGCCTTAACGGATATGAATATCGATGTGCCTGAGCAAGAAACAACAGGCATTCCAGTCACCTACGTACCCGCTCGCAATACCGTATTTTTGTCGATTGCACTAGGTTGGGCTGAAGTGTTGCAGGCTGATGATATTTTTATTGGTGTTAATGCAGTGGACTATTCGGGCTATCCTGATTGCCGACCAGAATATATTGAAGCGTTTGAACGTGTAGCTAATTTAGCCACAAAAGCTGGTGTTGAAGGCAATACCATGAAAATTCATACGCCGTTGATTGACTTAACAAAGGCGCAGATCATTGACTTAGGTATGAGTCACGGTGTCGATTACAGTATGACGGTATCATGCTACCAAGCCGAAACGATGACTGGTGCTGCCTGTGGTAAATGTGATTCTTGTCGTCTACGTCGTAAAGGTTTCGAGGAAGCAGGCGTTAAAGATCCTACTCTCTATCAATCATCGCATTAAGTACAATCAATCTGCCTTGCCTTTGGCATTCCCTTAGCATAGCTACTAGTATAATAATTCAAATAGTCTAAATGAATTGGAATGCTAATGAGTTTGTACCGTGCACTGATCGCTTTTGGATTACTTGCGAGTATCGCGGTTTACCTTGATAACGATCCTAATAGATTTCAGCCCTTAAGCTTCGCGACCAATCATTGGTTAGGTTACGAGCCTCTTTATGTTGCCAGTGACATTGGCTTAATCGATGAAGAGCTTCTCGAACTTTATACCCTTACGTCTACAACTGATGTCTTTAGAGCGTTACGCCACGGTGAAATAGATGGCGCGGCATTAACACTAGATGAAGTTTTGCTTTTGGTGTCGGAGGGACTTCCGCTAACTATCATCGGTGTCGCCGATGTCTCTGATGGCGCAGATGCCGTTTTACTGAGCAATCGCCATCCTGTCGATGCCGATCTCAATGGTATGCGTATTGCGTATGAAGGAAACGTGTTGGGCGCATTTTTAGTAGCGAGGCTTTTAGAACTCAAGGGCCTTACCAAAGATGATGTGACCCTGTTGGTTGCAGAACCGCACCAACATGCCTCTTTACTTGCTGACAATAAGATTGATGTATCTGTGACCTATGAGCCCTTTGTGAGTCGTTTAAGTTCACGTACCCATGTGATTTTCACATCAAAGGATATTCCTGGCGAGATTGTTGATGTGCTGGCGGTTGTGAAGGATAGGGCAACATTACCGCAAATGGCACATTTGTTAAGTATTTGGCGTTCGGGCGTCGAGTATATTGACGACCGCAATATGCAGACTCTACAAAATATGTCGGATAGGCATAATCTCTCCGTTGGTGAGATAGAGCAAGCATTAGAAACGATTGCTTTTCCTGGGGCATCTTTAGGGAATAATCATGTATTCCTAGATAGTGAACAGTTGTATCGCACAATGCGCAAAGTCTGGGGTGTTATGCAGAATCAAGGTATCGTAGCCAATATGGCGAGTATGCCGAACGTGGACATCAATATTGAGGGGGTGAAATGAGTATCGCTTCGAGATTTGGGTTCCGTGATCGTTTAGTGCTGCTCATTTTTATCGTCGGTATTGGCAGTGAAGCGATTAAATTTATTTATGACTTTGTTGGTTTGGATGGCACTCTAGAGCGCACAGGAAGAGAGCGTGTCCAGCAAACGCTGTTTCGCAATTCAGGTTTAATAGAGCACTTTATTGGCCAAAATGAATTGGATGACGTTCAATGGTTATTGGAAACACTGTCTATACAAGATGAGCGGCATCACTCAGCGGTCATCTCGCACGACGGTACCATCCTAGCAAGTAATATTCGAAAATTTATTAATAAGACAGCACAAGATTTTTCAGCAAATATTGGGGTTGTTCCTAGTCATTCGATTAATAGAAACAATGATATTGTACTGTGGGATTTTGATGGTGGCGTTGGAGGTAGTTCAAGGCTTTGTGTACTGGTTGAGAGTGGAATTAGACAAAACCAATGCTATCAATTTGTGCATTGGGAGAGCACATCAAGGTTAAGACAATATTTGTTAGCAAAAAATATGCAGTCATTAGCGGTGCAGGTGATATTTACTATTTTGCTTTCAATTGCCGTGTGGCTTGCTATTGGCTCGGGGATTGTAGCCAGAGCAGAGGCCATTTATCGATCGGCTAAACGTTTCCAGCGTGGTGATTTATCAGCCCGATCAGATGTCGCAGGTGATGATGAATTAGCCAATATTAGTCGCATGGTGGATAAGTCTTATGACCGACTTGAAACGATGATTAAGCAGACTATTAGTGCTTTTAATACTTCGGCAATCCACAGTGATCCTTTTACAGCGGGTCACGCTGAGCGAGTAAGGCATCTGTGTCACGTCATGGGGCTTCGTATGGGGCTAGATAAAACCCGCTTAGCTGCGCTCAATGTCGCAGCTCAAGTCCACGATATTGGGCAAAATGAAGTGCCTTCTGAAATTATCCTCAGTCCTAAAAAGCTCAATCATGAAGAGTTTGATTTGATTAAACAACACCCCGCCGTTGGGGCTGAAATTTTAAGTGAAATTGATTTTCCTTGGCCAGTAAGCACAATCGTGTTGCAGCACCATGAGAACTTTGATGGCAGTGGCTATCCTCAGGGGCTCCTTGAGGATCAAATTTGTCTCGAGGCAAGAATTATACGTTTAGCAGACACCTTTGAAAGCTTGGTGTCACATCGACCACATCGAGATGCATTGAGTAAGGAAAAAGCCCTGCAGTTTATTAAGGATCATGCTGGCCGTTATTTTGATCCCGAAGTAGTGAAGAGTTTTTTAACCGTTATCGATAACGGATATGAGTTTCCAGAAGTTTTACATATTAAAAATTCCGTTTCTAGGCCTGAAAGTGTGTCAGATTCTCTCTCGGTATTGGATAACGAAATCGAAAAATGCGAAAAGTCATTGGCTAGCCAGAAAGTGTGGCAGGATACCAAGCAAGGTGAGCTAATTGAGTCGGTGGAGCGTTCATTTAGGGCCATTGCAAAAACCTTGGAGCTTCGTGATCCCTATACATCGGGTCATCAAGAGCGAGTGGCAGAGTTGGCGGTGCTGATTGGTCAGCGTCTTGGGTTATCTGCATTTGAATTAGAGGGCCTTCGTTTAGCGGGCGCGGTTCACGATATTGGAAAAATTAAAATTCCTATTAGTATCCTCACTAAACCCGGTAGATTGAATGAAGTCGAGTTCGAATTAATGAGAACACACCCAGCCGCAAGCTATGAGATTCTTAAAGAGCTTGATATGCCTTGGCCGGTAGCTGATATTGCCCATCAGCATCACGAAGCTTGGGATGGTAGTGGTTATCCGCAAGGCCTCAAGGGTGACTCCATACTGTTGCAGGCAAGAATATTGATGGTGGCGGATATCGTTGAGTCAATGTCCTCATCCCGTCCATACCGTCCTGCAATGGGTCTCAATGAAGCCGTCAAAGAAATAAAAAAACAGCGCGGTATTAAATTAGACCCCTCCGTTGTTGATGCATTTTTAGCGTGTTTGGACCAAGGTATGTGGATGAAGAACCAATCGTCATTTAAACGCACCGCTGTCGATATTTGACCGTGTTTTTGTGGGGCTCGGCAGGAGTTCACCGTGTGAATGACGATGTTTTAATTTATAAATACTGCTTTGTTAATGGGAGCAGTTTTGTATGGAAGGATCAAAGTTTACGTCACAGCAACACGGCGTGCTCGATGCCTTCAAACGGCTAAAATATCCGGCGGTTTTTTATCCCGAAGTGCCCGGTGGACGCTTTGCTTGCTATATCTTTATCAAAGATGGCGGCTTTGTGTGGGTGGAACCTGGGTATCAAGATCCGTGGGATCGTCTGCCTCGTGTACGTTGTATTGATGAGCCTCTTTCAATTCGCGGTAATATGATTGTTTTTGATAGTGGTTGGATTGGTGAGGGCGATGCTGATGAAGGTCGCGAAATCTGGCGTTATTGGTTGGATTATCGACGCCAATTTGATCGTAGCTGGGAACAAGAGCGCCACTATGTGCTGGTGGATTGTTTAAAGTCCCAGTGGCAAGGAGAACCGTTGTATTAAGGGTTGTTAGCGAGTAAGACTTTTCAACCTAAACCCTCTTTTTTTTTCCGCAGTGTTTTTTTACCCTCCCCACTTTGTTGCCTGTGTATTATGTCTTCAGTCTTTACTGGGAGTAAAACATGGAGAGTGTGTCCAATATATACTATCTTCAAAAGCGCAGCCGTTTATTTGACGATGATCAGCCATCCGTTGATCCATCGGTAAATCAGCCCGCGCCATGGATGGATTGGCTTGAGGAAATACAGAGTGACATTATGACGGAAGAGTCGAGTGGAAGTGGGTGGGAAGCCCGAGACAAATTAAGTACGCCTGTCGCTGTTAGAACAGCGTTGCAGGTGCTCATTAAAGAAACTCTGTCGGCGGGATGCCGATCCTTTAGAGACAGTAAAAACTTTTGGAAGCAAGTAGGTCTTGATCAACATTTGCTGCGTGAAGTCGAAGATCTTAATGTACAAGAGTTTGACGAATTTACTGCCATGGTGACGCACTATATGCTCATGAATGAGTTGCGTTTCGATGTCGACATTTTAAATCGCTCGGCGAGCTTATTGATCCGCCAAAAAGCTGAAAACCATTTACTTACAGAGTTTGTAACAGCGGGTGCTAGCACACCCATGTTGCGTGACTTATTTGGCTTGCGAAGTCATGATATTGTGGCGATACGCGAGCGCTTAGGGGTTTCCCAACCTGGGGGCAGGCCGCGTAGAGCGAGTAGTGAGGATGCCGCCGATATCATGCGCTGCTGGTTTTCTCAATTAGCCAGTGTCGATGTCCGTTTGCGCTTGCTGTGGGTCCAGCAAGAAACTCAGCAGCCTCTGACATCGGTATTTGATGTAGTGCGTATTCACGATAGAGCCTCACTATAAGTCAGACCATCGATGACCTTTGGAAAGCTGTCAGTATAAGTTATAACTGACGGTTCTATTTGGAGGTATTGATGAACAGCACACACATCCCACTTCGCATTGTTACTGCAGCGTCTCTATTCGATGGGCATGATGCAGCCATTAACGTTATGCGACGTCTCATTCAAGCTCGCGGTTGCGAAGTTATCCATCTCGGTCACAATCGTGGCGTTGAGGAAATCGTCAGGGCTGCGATTCAAGAAGATGCTGACGCTATTGCGATAAGTTCCTATCAAGGTGGGCATGTCGAATTTTTCCAATACATGGTGGATCTGCTTAAATCAAACCATGCTTCCCATATTCGTATTTTTGGTGGTGGTGGCGGCACTATTACACTAGAAGAAATTGAACATTTAGAAGCCTATGGTGTTTGTCGTATTTACCATCCTACCCATGGTATGGAAATGGGTTTGGAGGGAATGATTGATGACCTAGTCGCTCGTGCAGGGGAGCAGCGGCTGCTTTCAAATATCCCGCCCAGCGTTGACAGTGCTGAACCTACTACAGTATCCGCCATGATTTCTGCGCTTGAAGATGGCGCGATCAGTGATGTTGAGTTGTCGGCGTTAAGAGAGCAGTGGCAAACGGCTCAACAAGCCCCTGTATTGGGTATTACAGGCACGGGTGGTGCTGGCAAAAGTTCAAGTGTCGACGAGTTGTTAGTCCGTTTTCTCAACACTCAACCGACGATGAAGATTGCCGTGCTGGCAGTCGATCCTACCCGTCGCCGCAGTGGTGGTGCGTTACTGGGCGACCGTATTCGTATGAATAGCCTGCGTTCAGGACAAATTTTTATGCGCAGTATGGCGACTCGTCGTCAGCATTTAGCCACCAACGAGATGTTGGCGGATGTCACCTCGATGCTGCGCGCCCAAGAGTACGATTTGGTGATTGTCGAAACCGCAGGCATAGGTCAGAGCGACTCTGAGATCGTTGATTTGGTGGATTTTTCACTCTACATCATGACCAGCGATTTTGGCGCGGCAAGTCAGTTGGAAAAGATTGATATGATCGATTTTGCTGACATGATTATGCTCAATAAAAGCGACAAGCGCGGAGCACAGGATGCTCTGAGAGATATCCGTAAACAGTGGCAGCGCAATCACAATGCCTTTCATCTTGAAGGGGATGACATTCCCGTTTATCCCACCATGGCGAGCCGCTTTAACGACGGTGGAATGAATAAGGCGTTTGCGGCGTTGTGTCAGCGTATGGCGGATAAGCTCGCTTTACAGCAAGAGATATGGCAGCCCGCTAATACCCTTGTTGAAGCTAGTGGAGAGGGGCACGCCATTATTCCAGCATCGCGCGGTCGATATTTGGCTGAAATTGCTGAGCAGGCAGCGGCATGGCGTGACAAAGTAGAGTTGGAAGTTGCGGCGGCAGAACAAGCACAACATTTTTACAGTAGCTTATCGGCGGTGGGTGACCCCCAATTACCCGCGCCATTACAGGCTTTTCCTGTTGAGGCACTTAACGTTGAGAGCGGCGATGAGACTCTATTGAGTCTGCGGCAACAGTATCAACAAGCCTTAACTGCGCTGAGTGGCGAGTCTATTGCACTACTGCAGGGTTGGCCGGCGTTAAAGGCGAGCGTAGAGTCTGAACAGTATAGCTACACCGTGCGT
>Ga0181571_10001761_pt1 | contig 15854 bp, 14 predicted proteins | sample 101ome_17_FD_132440 | JGI IMG/M metagenome (GOLD analysis project Ga0181571, IMG submission 132440) | Coastal salt marsh microbial communities from the Groves Creek Marsh, Skidaway Island, Georgia - 101407AT metaG (megahit assembly) | ecosystem: Environmental > Aquatic > Marine > Intertidal... | reverse complement strand
GCTGACACCGACATGGCGCTGGGTGACGAGGATGCGCCAGAGGCCGCGGAGGGCTAGGCGTGCTGACGAGCCTGATCCTGCCGGTTGGGTTGATGGCGGTGATCGGCTGGGTTGTTCCACGTTTGCTGGCGCGGGTGTTTCCTGAAGGGGCGCGGCCGCTGATCTGGCTGGGCGGTACGGCATTTGTACTGTGCCTTGCCCTATCGGGGATGGTGTTTGCCGTGCTATACATGATTGGTGGCGCGCCGGTGGGTGAGATGCTGGCAGAGGTGGGCCTGTGGCCGACGCTGTGGCATTTTGCAAAGAGGGGCATGCTATCGGCAATTGTATGGCTGCCGATCATGATCCTCAGCACGGCGCAATTGCCGGCGAAATGGACAAGCGAAACGTGGTGATGTGATGGGTTTTATCAGGTTGGTGGTGATCCTCGCCGTGGTGCTGACGGTGGTTTACTGGTCGGTGTCGCTCTATTCGCGCTCGGTGCGGCGGGAAGCGTTGGAGGATGCTTTTGACGAAGAGCACCCGAACGGGGGTGCGAAAGGCGCGCGGGATACCTATATCGCCAACGGGATGGCCGACTACGAGACAGGGCTGCGCAAGAAGCTGATCTGGCTTGTTTATGTCATTCCGGTGCTTGTCGTAACGGGCATCCTGATTGTGACCAACACGAATTGAGACGCTGATGCGCTATGTGAAGTTCTTTTTGCGATTGTTGCCGTTTCTGATTATCGGCGCGGGGCTGCATTACTGGTTGCCGCAGCATGATGTGGTGCGCTTGACCTCGACGGAAGTGATCCGGCAGGATTTTTCCGGCTTCAACCGGATTTTTTATGCGCAGGCCGACAGTGGCAATACCGAGCAAGTGACGCGCGATCTGCGGCTGATCAATACCGAAAAGCAAAAGACGTGGTTCCTTGGCTTTTTCCCGCGTGAGAGCCGTGGTGTGATGGTGTATCGCAACGAGGATACCGGCTGGATTTGGCCGCCCTATTTCAAGTTCGATAGCGCGGATTTGCAGGCCGAGGCATCGGCGCTGATTTCCGCGGCGGGGCAGGAGCAATGGGTGGTCGTGACCCATTACGGCTGGCGGAACAGGTTCCTCTCGATTTATCCCAACGCAGTGGGGCTGCGGGCCATCGATAGCCCCGATGAGCGGATCATTCCGTGGTTCAATATCTTCTTCTTCATCTTCGCGGGTATTGCGGCGTTGTTCATACGAGCGGCGTGGATGCAGTTCCGCGAGCGGACGCTGGACCCGCTCTTTGAGCGCGCGGGGGACCGGATGGATGAAGTGAATGCGGGCGTCGCGGAACGACGCTCGCGGCTGAAGCGGCTGTTTGGGCGGAAGTAGCGCCTATTCGCCGTAGGGAATCCAGATCGTCTTGACCTCGGTTGCGGCGGCGCGCCATTCGGCGCTGTCGCCCCCTGCATACCAGTCACGCGACAGGCCATCATTGACCCATGTTCGCTTGAGGTTGCCCGCGCTGGCAGTCTCGATCTGGGCCGAGACATCCGAGGAGGAGAAGCTCCACACCGCATCGACATCGAAATGCGCGGCAAGTGGTGCTGCGAGTTCGGCATGGCGGCCGGTGAGGATGTTGACCACGCCAGCGGGGACATCGGAGGTTTCCAGCACCTGATAGAAATCGGTGGCGGCGAGGGGGAACGGCTCTGACGCGATGGCGGTCACGCGGTTGCCCATGGCGATGGCGGGGGCAACGGCGGAGACGAGGCCCAAGAGCGGCGCATCATCGGCGCTGAGGATACCGATTTTGCCAACGGGCTCGTTCATCGCCAGTGCGACGCCACGAATCGGCACGCCCTTGGCGCGGCCGTCGTGTTTGTCGGCCCATGCGGCCCATGTGAAGAGCTGGCGGATCGCGGCATCGACCTCGCGCTTGCCTTTGGTGTTGCCGGTCATGGCGTTGAGGCGCTTGGCGAATTCATCCGCGCGGGCGGAGAGGTTTTCCGCCACATAATACAGGATTTGCGCGCGCAGGTGGCCGGTGGTCTTGCCCCAGCCGGAGGCGGCGTTCATCGCTTCGACCGCGTTGCGGATATCCTTGCGGTTGGCGAGGCCCACATGCCCCAGAAGCGCACCGCGCGGGCTGTAGATGGCCTGCGAATAGCCGCTGTCGGGGCGGGCCTGTTTGCCGCCGATATAGAGCTTGGCGGTGCGGTCGAGCGGATCGGCGGGGCCGCCTTCGCCCATGTGCGGCTTCACCAAGGCGAGCGGCTTGCCCTGTTTGGCAGGGCGGGTGTAGGCAAGAAGCCCTTCCCAGCCGCCTTCGCGCCCGAAGCCGCTTTCGCGCACGCCACCAAAGCCAGCGGCGGCATCGAAGAGATTGGTCGCGTTCACCCAAACGACGCCAGCGGCAAGCTTTGGCGCGATGTCGAGGGCGAGGTTGACGTTCTCTGTCCAGACCGTCGCGGCGAGGCCGTAGCGGGTGTTGTTGGCGAGTTGCACCGCCTCAACCGGCGTGCGGAAGGTGGTGGAGACGAGGACGGGGCCGAAGATCTCCTCCTGCATCAGCGGATCGGCGGGGGTGAGGCCGGTGATCAGCGTGGGCGGGTAAAAGCAGCCCTCGGCCGGAAGGGGCGCGGGGCATTGGTGCAGTTCACCCCCCGAACGGTTTGCCACCATGTCGGTGATCCGCGCGTGTTGGACGGGATCGACGATGGCGCCCACGTCAATGCATTTGTCGAGCGGGTTGCCGATGCGCAGACCGTCCATGCGGCGCTTAAGCTTGGCATGGAAGCGCTCGGCGACGCCCTCCTGCACCAAGAGCCGTGAACCGGCGCAGCAGACTTGCCCCTGATTGAACCAGATCGCATCGACAAGCCCCTCAACGGCGCTGTCGAGATCGGCGTCGTCAAAGACGATGTAGGGGGACTTGCCGCCCAGTTCGAGGGTCACCGCCTTGCCACTGCCGGCGGTCGCTTCGCGGATGCGGCGGCCAACGGAGGTGGAGCCGGTGAAGGCGATTTTGTCGATGTCGGGATGGGTGGTGATCATCTCGCCCACGGCGCCATCGCCGGTGACGATATTCACCACGCCGCGCGGGACACCGGCCTGACGGCAGATATCGGCAAAGAGAAGCGCTGTCAGGGTGGTGTATTCGGCGGGTTTGAGCACCACCGTGTTGCCCGCCGCGAGCGCGGGGGCGATCTTCCATGCGAGCATCAGCAGTGGGAAGTTCCACGGCACGATCTGACCGCAGACGCCAAGCGCGGTGCGGTTGGGCATCTCGTCATCCATCAGCTGGGCGAGGCCCGCGTGGAAGTAGAAGTGGCGCTGGGCCAAGGGAACGTCGATATCGCGGCTTTCGCGGATCGGTTTGCCGTTATCGAGGGTTTCGAGCACGGCGAAGAGCCGGCTGTGCTTTTGCAAGAGCCGTGCAATGGCGTAGAGCACGCGGGCGCGGGCGTGGCTATCTTTGGCCCATTTCTTTTGTGCTTTGCGGGCTGCGGCGACGGCGGCATCGACATCGGCCTGCGTTGCCTGCGTCACATGGGCGAGCACTTCGCCAGTGGCGGGGTTGCGGGATTCGAAGGTCTGCCCCGGTTCTGTGAATTTGCCGTCGATGAAATGGCCGAAGCGGTCGCCCTGATCGACGAGCCACGCAAAGGCTTCGGCGGCGCTTTCAGGGGCGGGGCCGTAATCCATCGTTTCGAAAATCTCTTTGACGGTGCTCATCTGGTTACCCTGCTGCGTGCCGCCAGCCAGCCGAATAGGCGCCGGTGACGTGGTGTTCGAGTTGGCGTTCGATATCGTTGAGGAGCGAGGACGCCCCGAAACGGAAGAGATCGGGGCGCAGCCAGCGGTCGCCCAGTTCATCTTTGATGAGGGCGAGGTAGGTGAGCGCGTCCTTGGCCTTGGAAATGCCGCCTGCCGGTTTGTAGCCGACGCGGATTCCGGTCATCTCGTGATAGTCGCGGATGGCGCGGATCATGGTCAGCGAGACAGGAAGCGTAGCGTTGACCGGCTCCTTGCCGGTAGAGGTTTTGATGAAGTCGGCACCCGCCATCATGCAGACGAAGGAGGCCCGCGCGACGTTGCGCAGGGTGCCCAGCTCGCCGGTTGCAAGGATCGCTTTGACATGGGCATCGCCGCAGGCTGCGCGCATTTCGGCCATTTCATCGTAGAGCGCCTGCCAGTTGCCGGTGAGCACATGGCGGCGGGAGATCACGATGTCGATCTCGCGGGCACCGGCGGCGACGCTTTCGCGGATTTCCTGTAGTCGGAGGTGATAGGGCGAGAGGCCCGCCGGAAAGCCGGTGGAAACAGCGGCGACGGGCAGGTTGGAGCCTGCCAGCGCCGTGACGGCTGCGGGGATCATATCGTGATAGACGCAGACCGCGCCGACGGTAAGATCGGGCAGGCCAAGCGCCTCCAGCAAAGCAGGGGCTACGGGATGGCGGGCCTTGGCGCAGAGGCGGTGGACGCGGCCTTCGGTATCGTCACCCGAGAGGGTCGTGAGGTCGATGCAGGAGATCGCGCGGCAGAGCCATGCGGCTTGATACTCTTTCTTGACGCTGCGGCGGCCGGGTAGGGTCGCGGCGCGGCGTTCGATGGCGGAGGTATTGGCCTGAATCGATTGGATCAGGTCCATGTCCAGCGGCATCCCCGGATTACGGGGCGCGTGCAGCTGGGGAAGGCTGTCTTTCGTGGTGGAAAGCGCGGCCGATAGGGCGGTGTCTGTCTGGGTCACGGGGGTCTCCGTTTCGCTGCGCGAAGCGTGGCATGCAAATGGAGCGATGACAAGGTTTGACCGGATGGTCAAATAAAATCTAGAATGGGGTTAAGCGCGTGAGTCGCGCCGACGATCCATGAACCGCGAACCCTTTCCTCCCTGGGGGTTCGCGGTTTTTTCGTGGTTAGGGCTGGACGACTTCGCGCTGGTGTTGCTTTCGGTAGCGGTGCGGGGTAACGCCGTGGCTGGCGCGGAATTGTTTGTGAAAGTGGCTGAGGTTGGGGATGCCGCAATCGCTGGCGATTTCGGCCAGTGCGTCCTCTGTTCCTGCCAGCCTGCGGGCGGCGTAGGCCATGCGGATGTCATTGACGAATTCTGACGGGGTTTGCCCCAGATAGCGGCGCAGTGATCGGCTGACATGGGCGTGCGCCCGGCCGGTTTGCGCGACGAGGCCTGCCGCGCCCTGCCGGAACACATCGGGGCGGCGGGTAGCGGAACAGGCTTGCAGGAGCCAGTCGGGGGTCGGGTCATCGGCGCGGGGGCGTTCCTCCCGCAATGCAGCGAGAAGTGGCAGCAGCAGGGCGTCCACCTCCAGCGCGTCGGGGCGGGCCTGTTCGAGCCGCAGGGCAGCGTGGTTGAGGGCGGCAAGGCTGCGCATGTCGCGATGGGCGTGATCCGGTTCGGAGCGGTCTGCCCAGAAGAAATGCCCTTTCAAACCTGCATAGCGCTCTACCAGCGGCGCGATGACCGCCGGATGCAGGGTCAGTGAGACGACCATCGCCGCCTCGCCGCGCCCTTGCAGGCCATGCGCTTGCCCGGGGCGGACAAAGATCAGATCGCCTTCGGTCAGGTCAGTGCGGCCGGAAGCGGTGTGATGGCGAACCTTGCCGTTCTGCACCCAGAGAAGCTCGTAAAAATCGTGATCGTGCAGCGCTTGCGGGCGGGAGCTGTCCAATACCGCGCGGGTGAGGTGCGCGACGGCGCCGTCTTTGAGAATATCTTTAAAAAATAAGTGTTTTTTTTGCATGGGGTCAAAATAGCACACTGAGAAATGCTGTCTTGGCCCGAATTGCCGCAGGGGGATGTGCAGGCGTGACCTTGCCGATAATTCGGGCTAAGAGAGCCGCGAACGCTTACCGAGGGGGCAGCAATGGCATTTGACCGGACCATCAAGATCGCGCCGTCGATTCTATCGGCAGATTTCGCGAATTTCGGGCAGGAGATCCAAGCGATTGAAGCGCAGGGCGCGGATTGGGTGCATGTGGATGTAATGGATGGGCACTTCGTGCCGAACCTGACATTCGGCCCGCCTGCGGTTGCTGCCTTCCGCAAGCATGTGAAAACGGTGATGGACGTGCATCTGATGATCGCGCCGGTCGATCCTTATATCGAGGCTTTTGCCAATGCGGGTGCGGATATCATCACCGCGCATGTGGAGGCGGGCGCGCATATTCACCGGACGTTGCAGGCGATCCGCGCGACAGGGGCGAAGGCCGGTGTCGCGCTGAACCCCGGAACGCCGGCGGAGGCGGTGGAGCATCTTTTGGACCTGACCGACCTGATCTGCGTGATGACGGTGAACCCCGGTTTTGGCGGGCAAAAGTTCATCGACATGACGGGCAAGGTGCGCCGCCTGCGCGAGATGATCGGCGACCGGCCGGTGCATATCGAGATCGACGGCGGTGTGGATCCGACCACCGCGCCGCTGCTGGCCGAGGCTGGCGCGGATGTGCTGGTGGCGGGATCAGCCGTTTTCAAAGGCGGCTCGGTCGAGAAACCAGAGGTCTACGGCGCGAACATTCGTGCCATCCGCGCCGCGGCGGGAGGGGTTTAACCCTTCCCTTTTGACATTGCCTGAATGGCCGCGATGCCGCTTTCGCCCAGCGGGATGCTTGCGAAGGGGCCGCCGACGCGGGTGAGGCCGAGGTCTTGTGGGTCGGGTATGCTGGCTTTGGCGAAGAGGGCTTCGGCCCAGTCCTCGGCGTTATCTTGGGGCTTGTAGCCCAAAAAACCGACCTTGTGATTGGACACCGGCGCGCGGGTGTTGGCGGATACGCCGTAGGCCACGGCGAAGCCGGTGGTGGGTGTGTCGATCGCGCGTTGGACGAGTTGCACCATGTCGCGGTAGCTGAGCCATGTTTGCAGGGCGCGGACGTTCTGCGGCTCGGGCGTGCAGGAGAGGATTCGCAGGCAGACGGCTTCCAGACCGCGCTTTTCCCAGTACATGCGGCCCAGATCCTCGGCGAAGCATTTGGCGAGGCCGTAGAAGGTATCGGGGCGGTGCTGGGTATCGGTATCGGCACCGCTGTTCACCTCGGCCATGCCGACGGCGTGGATCGAGGAGGCATAGACCACGCGGCGAACGCCGTGGCGGTGGGCGGCTTCCCAGATGTTATAGGCGCCGATGTAGTTGGGGCCGAGCAATTCCTCAAAAGGCTTTTCGTCAACGATAGCACCGAAGTGGACGACGATTTCTGCGCCTTCCAGAAGCGGGGCGATCTGGTCCATCTGGGCGAGATCGGCGGTGACGTAGGTTTCGTTCGGCAGGAGGTCTTCGGGGGCTTCGCGGATGTCGGTGGTGACAAGCTCGCGGCACATGGCGGAAAGCGGCGCGCGCAACTCGTGGCCGAGATTGCCACGGGCGCCGGTAAGAACGATCTTGGACAGCATGGAAATTCCTTTAGATGACGGCCCGTTCGAGGAGCGGGCGGTTTTCGATGATACGCTCGACGCCGAGGGGCGAAAGGTCAAGGCTGCGGTAGGCGCCATGGGTCACAAGCTCGGCGATGCCGCGCCCCATTGCGGGCGATTGTTGCAGGCCGTGGCCGGAAAACCCGTTGCAGAACAGGAAGTTCGGCAGATCAGGGTGCGGGCCGACGATGGCGTTCTGGTCGAGCGTGTTGAAGGCGTAATGGCCGACCCAGTGGTTGATCACCTTCACCCGCTCGAAGGCGGGAACGCGGGTGGCGATGGCGGGCCAGACTTTCTCCTCCCATATTTCGTAATCCATCGTGAAGTCGGTGAAATCGACCGCGGGGTCGAGGTCAGGCGGGCAGCCGCAGAGGTAGTAGCGCCCGTCGCTGCGCATATGCACGCCGGAGGGGTCGATGGTGAGGGGCAGATCCGCTGGCAGCGGCTCGGCGGCATCGAACACGAAGGTGAAGCGGCGGCGTGGCTCAACGGGCAGATCAAGCCCCGCCATGCGGGCGGTCAGCGCGGCGCGGGGGCCGGAGGCATTGACCAGCGTGCCGCACGCGATGCTGCCGCCATCGGCAAGGGTGACGCCAGTGACGCGGCCGCTTTCGCGGCTGATGCCCGTAACCTCGCCTGTGCGCCATTCGACACCAAGCGCGCGGGACTGGCGGCGGAACCAATCGAAGATGGTGCCTCCGTCGAAATAGCCCTCGTTCACCGGATTGTGGGAGCCGAGGACGATGCCGTCGAGGTTATAGAACGGCCACTGGGTGGCGATTTCGTCCGGTGTCAGGATGCGGGTGCCTGCGCCGAGCGATTGCTGGAGGGCGGCGCTGGCGCGGAGTGTTTCGGCAAAGGCGGGGGTATCGGCGAGGTAGAGGTAGCCGAAGCTTTGCAGGGTGATCTCGGGGGCGTCGGGCACGCCCATGAACTCTTTGAAGTTATGGATGAATTCCGCGCCGAACTGGCTGATGCGGATGTTAATCTCGCTGCCGAATTGCTGGCGGATGCTGGAATTGGTGTGCGAGGTGGAGGCGAATTCGTAGGTCGGGTCGCGCTCGATCACGAGCACTTTGCCAGTGAAGTCAGGGTCGCGGGCAAGCCACCAAGCGCAGGAGGCACCGATCATGCCGCCGCCGATAATCACCACATCATAGCTCATGCAAGGGCATCCCTGATTTGTGCGTCGCTCAGCCCGTAGGTATCGCGGGCGATGTCTTCGGAGATATAGCCCAGCCGCAGGTCGCGGGCTATGGCTTGTGGATCGCGGTTGCGCGGGTCGCCGTAGCCGCCGCCGCCGGGGAAGGCGAGTTGCACGGTCGCGCCTTCGGGGACGCGGGTGCGGCCCTTGCCGCCAAGCGCGGTGCCATCGGAGAGGCGCACCGAGGTTGCGCCGCCCTCTTGCCCGCCGTGCCGCCCGCGTGCGGGGTGATCGACGCGGTCGAACATGGCCGAGAAATCGAACACATGGCCGGGGCGGGTGCCGACCTCCATATATTGCCCGAGGCCGCCGCGGCTTTCGCCTGCGCCGCCGCTATCGGGGCGCAGTTCCTTGCGCCAGATGATCACTGGGCCGGCATGCTCGGTCGCCTCGACCGGCATGGTCATCACGCCCGAGGGGAAGGCGGTGGCATTCAGCCCGTCGAGCGCGGGGCGCGCGCCGGAGCCGCCGGAGTTGAAGGTCAGCACCTCGGCGCGGGTGCCTTCCGCTGTGGTGGGGCGGATCGACATTTGGAAATTGCAAAGCGCGCCTGCGCCTTCGGCCGGAACGGTGGCGGGGAGGAGCTGATCCAGCGCGCCGAACACCGTATCGGGGATCAGGTGGCCGATCACATGGCGGAGCGCCACCGGTGCGGGGCGCACGGCGTTGACGATGGTATCTTCAGGCGCGGTGATGCGGAACGGCGCGAGGGAGGCGGCGTTATTGGGGATATCCGGCGCGATGGCGCATTTCAGCGCGTAGCAGGCATAGGCGCGGGTATAGACCATCGGCACGTTGATGCCTTTCGGGTCTGGTGCGGAGGTGCCGGTGAAATCGCAGGCGATGTGATCGGGATGCACCGTCACCGCGCAAGCCAGCGTGACGGGCATCGAATAGCCGTCGATCTGCATGGTGGCGCAGGCACTGCCTGTGGGCAGGGCGGCGATGCGTTCGAGGGTGGCGCGTTCGGAGGCCGACAGGATGTAGGCGCTGATTTCGGAGAGGTCCGGCGTGGCGTATTCGGCGAGCATTTCCGATAGGCGGCGCTGGCCGATTTCGTTACAGGCGGCAAGGGCGTAGAGATCGCCGATGAGCTGGTCCGGCTCGCGGGTGTTGACGCGGATCATCCGCAGGAGGGTTTGGTCAACCGTGCCGCGATCGGCAAAGCGCATGATCGGGATTTGCAGACCTTCCTCGTAGATCGAATTGGCATCCGCACCAAAGCCGCGCCCGCCGATATCGACCACATGGGCAGTGCAGCCGAAATAGCCGACATGCCGCCCCTGATGAAAGGCAGGGGAAACCACGGTGATGTCATGCAGGTGGCCGGTGCCCATCCAAGGATCGTTGGTGATGTAGACATCGCCTTCGGCAATCGTATCGGTGCCGATCTCGCGCATGAAATGGGCGACTGCCTCGGCCATCGCATTGACGTGCCCCGGGGTGCCGGTGACGGCTTGGGCGAGCATCCGGCCTTCGATATCGTAGACCCCCGCGGAGAGGTCGCCTGCCTCGCGCACAGAGGTGGAAAAGGCGGTGCGGACAAGCGCTTGGGCCTGTTCCTCGACCACGGAAATCAAGCGGTTCCACATGATCTGGTGGGTGACGGAATGGGCGGTCATGCGGGCGCTCCTTTGCGGATGTCGATGCAGCCGTCGCCGCGGCCCGTGGCGGTGAAGCCTGCGGGGACGATGATTGTTGTCTCTGCCTCGGTGATAACGGCGGGGCCGGTGACTTCTGCGCCATCGGTGAGTGCGGCGCGGGCTACCTCGGGTGCTGTGACCATCGCCTGATCCACCGGCGAAAACAGCCTGCGGTCGCGGGTGATCGCGGCAGAGGTGCTGGCGGCGGGGGCGGGCGTTGTGGCGGGTGGATCGACGGGGGTTGCGGCGTTGACGGCCCAGACCGTGACCTCGACCGGCAGGCCCGTGACGGTGCGGCCGAAGAGGGTGGTATAGGCCTCCTCGAACAGCGCGAGCAGCGTTGTGGCGCTGGGCGCGGTGCCGTGGGGCAGAGGCACGGGGATTTCCCAGCCTTGGCCTTTGTAACGCATGTAGAGCTTGGTTTCGGCATGGATGGGCGAGGTGGCGTCGCAGGCGCGGACGAAGGTTTCGGCCTCGCTTGCCAGTTCGGTGAGGAGGGTGGCGGCGGCGGCCTCGTCAAACGCATCGAGCCGCATGTAGACGGAGCGCGTGGCCTCGAACGCGTAAGGCGCGCGCAGGAAGCCGATGGCGGAGCCGACACCTGCGCCGGGCGGGACGATCAGCCGGTCGATGGCGAGTTTTTCGCAGAGCCTGCCCGCATGGAGCGGCGCGGCGCCGCCGAAGGCGATCATCGTGTAGCCTGCGAGATCTTCGCCGTTTTCAACCGCATGAACGCGGGCGGCGTTGGCCATGTTTTCATCGACCACTTCTGACAGGCCGAAGGCTGCGGTGGCAGCATCGGTGCCGGTGTGCTGCGCGAGGTGCGTCTCAAGCGCGGTGGCTGAGGCATCGGGGTGCAGGGGGATCGTGCCATCGGCAAAATTATCGGGATCGAGGCGGCCAAGGAGGAGGTCCGCATCGGTTACGGCGGGGCGATCACCGCCGCGCCCGTAGCAGGCAGGGCCGGGTTCGGAACCGGCGCTTTCGGGGCCGACCTGAATTTGGCCCAGCGCGTTGACGGAGGCGAGGCTGCCGCCGCCTGCGCCAATCTCGACCATGTCGATCACCGGAATGGAGATCGGCATGCCGGAGCCTTTCTTGAAGCGGTAGGAGCGGGCGACCTCGAACACGCGGGCGGTTTTGGGCTGGCCTGCGCGGATCAGGCAGATTTTGGCGGTGGTGCCGCCCATGTCGAAGCTGAGTACCCGATCCAGCCCGTAGCGGCGGGCGATGTCAGCGGCGAAGATCGCGCCACCGGCAGGGCCGCTCTCGACAAGGCGGACGGGGTATTGGGCGGCATCCTCAAGCGACATGATACCGCCGCCGGAATGCATCAGGAACACGGGGCAGTCCGCGCCAGCCGCCGCCAGCCGTTCGCGCAGGCGCGACAGGTAGGCGACCATCATCGGCTTCACATAGGCATTGGCGCAGGTGGTGTTGAAGCGCTCGTATTCGCGCATTTGGGGCGAGACATCGGAGGAGAGCGACACCGAGAGATGCGGCTGGCGGGCGGTGATCACATCGCGCACGAGGCGCTCATGCGCGGGGTTGAGGTAGCTGTGCAGGAAACCCACGGCGACGGAATCGTAAGCGCCCAGCGTATCGGCCAAAGCCTCGACCTCCGCACGAACAAGCGGGCGCAGGACGGTGCCGGTGGCATCGACGCGCTCGGAGAGGGTGAGGCGATCATTGCGGGGGATCAGCGGATCGGGGAGGCGCAGGTTGAGGTCATATTGTTCGAACCGGCTTTCGGTGCGCATTTCGATCACGTCGCGGAAGCCTTCGGTGGTGATGAAGGCGGTGCGCGCGCCGCGCCGTTCGATCAGGGCGTTGGTGGCGAGGGTGGTGCCGTGGATGACCTGACCGACTTCCTCCATCGCGGTGCCGGATTGCTGACAGACGCGGGCGAGGCCTTCGAGGATGGCATCCTCGGGCGCGGTGTAGGTGGTGAGCACCTTGGTCGAATGCCGGCCTTGCGGCGTTTCGAGAACGACATCGGTGAATGTGCCGCCGATATCGACACCGGCGCGGATCGCGGAATTGGGCATGGGGCCTCGTCAGGAAAGCGTGTTCGGGCGCAGTCTAGACGGGAGGGAGGATCAGGAAAAATCTTTTATTTTGATATATAGAATCACGATTTGTTATCGTCAGGTGGCGAGAGATCCTGCGCAATGGCGACCGCCTCCAGCACATAGGGCGGCGCGGTATCGAGGTCGTAGCGGGCAGCGAAGGTGAGCGGGTCGGGGTGCCAATCGGCGCTGAGGATGATCAGGCGCCCCTGAGCAAGCGGGGCATCCAGCATGGCACGGGGCAGGCAAGCGATGCCGAGGCCATCGAGGGTCATTTGCAGGCAGACGGCATTATTGGTCGCCGGAACGAGGCGCGCGGGCAGGCGGGCGGTGGCGAAATGGTGGGCGAGTTGGTCGTGCGGGGCCGTGCCACGCGGGTGGGTGAGGATTGGCGCGGCGTCGAGCGTCGCGGCATCGAGCCTTGGCGCGGGAAGGGTCAGCGTGGGTGCGGCGACCCAGACATAGGGTGAGCGGCCCAAGGGGGCGGAGATGCGCGCGGGCTGATCGAACGGGGCGCTTTGGAACGCGAGGTCGATATCGTGGGCGGCGAGGGCGCGGGTGATATTGGCGCTGAGATCAACGGTCAGCTCGATGTCGATATTGGGGAAGTGGTCTTTCATCGCGCGCAGAAAGGCGGGAAGCCAAGTATGGGCGACAAGCTCGCTGACACCGAGGCGAAGTGCGCCGTGAAACAGGGCGCGGTCGCCTGCGGCAGAGAGGAAATCATCCGTGCTGGCGAGCACCGCGCGGGCGTGGGGCAAAAGCGCCTGCCCGCGCGAGGTGAGCCGGACGGAGCCTGCGTCGCGGGTCATCAGGGATGTGCCGAGGAGCTTTTCAAGCTGGGCAATGCGGGCCGAGATATTTGGCTGCGTTGTATTGAGCCGCTCGGCGGCACGGCGGAAGCTGCCGAGGTCGGCAACGGTCACGAAGGCGCGCAGGTGATCGAGTTTCAGCGTCATGAGGCGACGCTAGTGCGGTGAGGAGCGGAAGGGAAGCGGGGCGTGCGCCGTGTAGAGATGGCGCGCGCGGTGGCGATGCAAAGGTGCGGGTGGTGCGCTTTATGCCAGCCAAACGCGTGTGAGGCCTGAGTGGCGTGCAGACCCAGCCAAGTCGCCGCCGCGTGGGGGCGCGCCGGCGATGCGCGGCGGCCTGCGGCCTTGGCTCCGCGCGTGGTGCGTGGGTAGGGGTCACTCGAATGTGCGTTCAAGCTTTTAGTGCTCTGCGTTAGGATCACGCGAAAAGGCAAAGGAGTTGAAAATGCGGATGACAATTGGGTCGGCAGTGATGGTGCTCGGGGTCGGGGCAGGTGTTGCGATGGCACAGGAAGATCATGCGGGCCATAGCGCTGGGATGGACCATTCGATGCATGGGCAGATGGGGGTGATGGAGAGCCCCGCACTGACCGAAGCTGGCCAGGGGGCATTCGCGACCTTGGCAGAGGTTGTCCGCGTGTTGGAAGCAGACGCGGAGACGGATTGGTCGCGTGTGGATATTGCCGCATTGCGGGCGCATCTCGTCGATATGGACAGGCTGGTGACGGGCGCTGAAGTGGCCTAATAAGTGCTCTCGGACGGCATAATTGCGACGGCCACTGGTGATGCGCAGACGCTTGCTTCATTGCAACGGATGGTGCCTGCACATGCGGCGCAGCTTGCGCAGGATGAGCGCTGGGTGGTCGCGGCAGAGGTCGATGACGATGCCGTCACGCTGCGCCTTACCAGTGATGATCCGGCGGTTGTTGCACGGATCAAGGGGCTTGGATTTTTTGGACTGATGGCCAGTCAGGATCATCACCGCGCGCATCACCTGATGATTGCGCGGGGTGAGAATGCGCAGGGACACTGACCTGATAAAATGACCCACCCAACTGGGTGGGTGGGTCTGAGGTGTTATAGTCTAGCCTTTGACCGCGCCGTCAGAGAGGCCGGAGACGAGGTATTTCTGCGCGATGAGGAACACCACTGTGATCGGCAGGCCGGACAGGATCGCGGCGGCGGCGAAATCACCCCAGAGGTATTTGAACTCGTTCAGATAGAGGCGGGAGCCGACGGCGAGGGTGAGGTTTTCCTCTGACCGCAGAAGGATCGAGGCCAGCGGGTAGTCGTTGATCACCCCGATGAACACCAGCACGAACACGACCGACATGATCGGTACGGCGAGCGGCAGGAAGATCATGCGGAAGGTCTGCCACGGGCTGGCGCCATCGACGGCGGCGGCTTTGTCGAGCGCGGAGTCGATGGAGTCGAAATAGCCTTTGATTGTCCAGATGTGCATCATCACACCGGAGAGATAGACCAGTACTAGCGACCAATGGCTGTCGATGCCGATGACGGGGGAGATGTCGCCCATCGAGTCGAACACCGCATAGAGCGCGATCAGGGCAAGCGTGGTCGGGAACATCTGGATGATGAACAGCGAATCCAGAAGTGCGGCGCGGCCAATGAAGCGGATGCGGCTGAAGGCATAGGCCGAGATCGTGGAAACGGCCAATACACCTGTGGCGGCGATCAGGGCGACCTTGATCGAGTTCCACATCCACAACAGTACCGGATAGGGCGGCGGGACGACGGTGCCATCGTCGCGCGTGTATTCAAGCCCGAAGGCCAGATACCAGTGTTCGAGCGTGGGGTTGCGGGGGATCAGGTCGCCGGTGGTGAAGTTGCCTTCGCGGAAGGAGATCGAGATCACCACGAGGAAGGGGAACATCACCAGCGCCAGAAAGATCAGCATGAAGCCGTGGGCGGCGATTTTCTTGACCAAAAGTTCGCGCTTGTTTTCGACAATCATGGGTCAGGCCTTTCGTGCGGCGCGGCGCATGGCCACGAAATTGGCATAGGCGATGATCGACACGAGGACGAAGATCAGCAGTGTGATCGCCCCCGCCAGACCGAACTGGGTGCCGGAGTCCATGAAGGCGATGCGGTAGGTGAAAGAGCCGAGGATATCGGTTTTGCCTGCCGGAATGATGGTGCCAGGGATGTCCGGCCCGCCACGGGTCAGGAGCAGCACGAGCACGATATTGTTGAAGTTGAACGCAAACGAGGCCAGCAGAAGCGGCAGGAAAGGCGGGATGATCTGCGGCAGCGTGATCGTGAAGAATACGCGGATCATGCCAGCGCCTTCGAGGTAGGCGGCCTTTTTCTGCTCCTGCGGGATGGATTGCAGGAAGCCCATCGCGAGGAGCATCATGTAAGGATAGCCCAGCCATGTGTTGACGATCAGCAGCATGGAGCGGGCCAGCGTGCCGTTGGTCATCCAGTCGGGGCGGATGCCGAAAAGCGCCTCCAAGATGAGGTTGATCTCGCCAAAGTTCTGATTGAACAGACCTTTGAACACGAGGATCGAGATGAAGGCAGGCACCGCGTAGGGCAGGATCAGCAGGATGCGGTAGGCGGCTTTGAAGCGCAGGTGCTCCCATTGCAGGATACTGGCGAGGATTAGGCCAATGGCGAAAGTGAGCGCGACGGAAGCCACGGCGAAAACCACCGTCCAGAGGAAGATCGCGCCCATCGGGCTGCGAATGCCTTCGGATGTGAGGATACGCTCGAAGTTG
>Ga0181571_10001759_pt1 | contig 15866 bp, 9 predicted proteins | sample 101ome_17_FD_132440 | JGI IMG/M metagenome (GOLD analysis project Ga0181571, IMG submission 132440) | Coastal salt marsh microbial communities from the Groves Creek Marsh, Skidaway Island, Georgia - 101407AT metaG (megahit assembly) | ecosystem: Environmental > Aquatic > Marine > Intertidal zone... | reverse complement strand
CAACATTCGCCCAACCGAGCGAGGCCACTAAGCGGCTGCTCGAACGCAACAAGATGTTCGAGCCGAAGATCATCAAAGTCGCAAACAATGTCTACACCGCCATCGGCTACCAGGTCACTGCCAACTCGATGATCGTTGGGGACGACGGCGTCATTATCGTCGACCCCGGTCAGATGCCGCTGATGGCCAGCCGCGTACGCAAAGCTTTCGAGGAGATCACGGATAAGCCGGTCAAAGCAATCATCTACACCCACTCCCATGGTGACCATGTCAACGGAGCCCCCGCGTTTTACGAGGAAGGCAAGGGCATTCAAGTTTGGGCTCGCTCCAATTACGGTTCAGAAGCCGCTCGAAATGCTTCTACCGGACTCACTGGAGGAGTCCGTGCATCGAACACTCAAGGATTTGACCTGAAACCAGAACAGAAAATCGGAGTTGGCGTCGCCATACCGCCGGAACGAAGACCATCGGGAAGCTTTATGGTCGACGGAAACAGTCCTGGGACACAGACTAGAAGCCGCCCCCAGCAAGTTGAACCAACACACACCTTTTCTGAGGACCGGAAACGAATTTCCGTTTCAGGCGTCACAATAGATCTAGTCTCTGCGCCTGGCGAAACCGCCGACCAGCTGTACGTCTGGCTACCGGATCAAAAGGTCGTCTTTGCGGGCGACAATTTCTATCAGTCCTGGCCCAACGTCTATCCTCTCAGAGGGACCGCCCGGCGCTCCATCCGCGACTGGATTTCCAGTGTCGATTCAATGGTCAAGGAAGACCCTGTCCACCTCGTAGGCGGCCACACCACTCCGATGCTCGGGAATGCCAAAGAAATACTGACCAACTACCGCGACGCGATGAAATGGGTCTACGACCGCACCATCGAAGGTGCCCAAAAATACATGACACCCGACGAGCTGGTCGAATACGCCGCCTTGCCCGAGAAATTCGCAAAGCTTGACTACCTTGGTGACTATTACGGCAGCGTAGAAGGTACCATACGCGACATCTACGCTCAAGACCTTGGCTGGTTCGATGGCGACGCCCTAAACCTCCATCGCGAATCGCCGAAAAAGCAATCGCAGCGCATGGCGGATCTCGTCGGTGGCGTAAATAACCTCATGACAAAGGCCCGCGAAGCCATGGAAGCAGGCGACCCACTCGGAGCCGCCCAGCTCGCCCAGCACGTGATCCGTTTGCGGCCCGAGAACAAAGGCGCCAAACGCCTCATGGGCGAGGCCCTCGCCATCATCGGCGAACGCACCTTCAACGCCCCCATGCGCAACTACACGATCTCCGCATCCAATCGCTATCTCGCCGAGGCGGAAGAGTAGCATTCTCATCCGCATAGGGTTAGGAAATTCAGGTAGCTCAGTGCTTTAGCCTGAGTAAACCAGATCAAAACTCAGGCTAAAGCACTGAGCTACTCTAATCAGGCGATCGTCCATTGGATCATGAGATTGGCGGCGACGCAGACCAAGATCCTGAGTGTTTCCAACCACACCATACGGTTAATCAAATCGCCCCTTCGATCTTCAAAAGCCATAGTCTTTTCCACTGGTTGCTAGTTTTCCCAAGTTACTGATTGCCAATTGCTTTGTTTGGTCCTTCTTCAGTTAGTGTCTCGACTCCTCATTTTCCTCTCCTTCGGCATTATTTGCGGCTCTACTACCCTCAGTGCCCAGTCCGGACTCACCGCCAGCCACTCGGCCAGCTCATTCTCCATCGAGCCCGACGGCGCCTCCACGCTCGGCACCGTTAGCCTCCAATCTGGGACACGAACGGCAACCTCACCCTCGTCGAAGACTACACCGATGGAGCCCTCACCCTGCGCATCGAAACCCAATACATCGTCGATCTGCCAACCCGCTACACCGAGACCACCTATGACGGCAACAACGCCACCAGTGCCCTCATCGTCGCGTACCATGCGGACGGTGAAACGGTCTCCAGCCGCAGTTCCTCCGACACCACCGCGAACGGCGACCTCTCAATTTTAGATGCATACAGCGAAGACGGCAGCCAAACCAGCCACTCCCGATTCCTTGACGGCCTGCTTGATGGCCTCCAGCAGAACTGGTCTGGCGGCAAGCTAGACTCCGAAGCCCTCTACGATCGCGGCACCCTTCGCGCCAGCACCACCTGGAACTACCACCCCAACGGCGAGGCCTCGGCTAAGCAAACCACCAGCTACACCTCAGGCGGCTTCACCCAAGAGACCCATCTTTGGCACGATGATGGCAGCAGAAGTCAAATCGAACGCACCCGCAATGGCCTCCAGCACGGGATCCAGCAGGGGTTCGACTCTGCGGGAAACCTCATTCAAGAGGAAGATTACATAAATGGCATACCACACGGTCTCTTCAAGGCCTGGTACGTGGGCGGCGCCCAGCAGCAATCCGCCTCTGGCTACAACAACGGCAAATTGCACGGGACCTACTCCATCTGGTATCCGGACGGACAGATCAAGGAAACAGCCACCTACAGCAACGGCATTTTAAGCGGGGCCTATTCCGCCTGGTACGAGGCCGGGCAGATCAAGGAAACCCAAGACTACAAAGACGGCCTCAAGCACGGCGAAGGCTACATCTATCAGAACGACCTCTCAGAGGGTTGGCGCGACAAAGCCCACTACCTCTATGAATACGGTGAGCTTCGTCATACCGAAGTCTGGTCCTACGACGCCAACGAAGTCCTGCGCAGTCATACCTTTGAAAGCTCCGATGCGGGAGATCTCGCGGACGGAGCCCCAGCCGACGAGGGTCTCGCCGAAGCCTATGACGAAGAAGGGCGGCCTACCTCTTACTTTGAATCTAAAAACGGAGCGTTCGACGGGATCCACCGCACATGGAAAGACGGGGTCATGCGTTCTGAATACTACTACTCCCAAGGACTTCAACATGGCCGCAGCCGTCGCTGGAATCCCGATACAGGTGAGCTCGAATTTGACGCATACTACGAAAACGGCCTCTTGCACGGTCCATACAAGTCCTACCGCAATGGAATACTGTATTTGTCTGTCGAATACATTGACGACCTGCGCGAAGGCGTCTTCACAACCTACGAGACCTACGGCACCAACACAGCAACCTACCGCAACGACATCCTCCACGGACCCTATTCAAACCTAGGCAGCACCGGCGCAGGAACCTCCGGAACCTACGAGAACGGACTCAAAGAGGGTCCTTGGCTTCGATACGACCTAGACGTTCTCACGCAAGTAACAGAGTACTCGCAAGGCTCTAAACACGGCATAGAAGAGACATATGCTATTTCGGACGAAACCCACTATCTCAGCATCCGCTCTCACTTTACAAACGGTTTGCAAGACGGCGTGTTCGAAAGACTCCGCACCGATAGTTTCGTATTCGCTCTCTCTCTACGATTCAGGTATCGAAATCGGCCCGCGCTACCGCTTTCATTCGAATGGCCAAACCAATTTCGAATATCATTTTCTGGGGGGGACTTACAAACGGCACCTCCATCTCCTATCATGCCAACGGCGTAATTTCCAGCACTACGGTTTACCAAGCCGGGGTGATCAATGGAGCAATGCGCAACTATGACGAAGAAGGTCGTATCACACTGTCCGCATATCGTCACATGGGAGAAAACTGCGGCACCTGGACAAGTACGACCTACGACAGCAACGGCATTGCCAAATCATTTCAAACCGAATACCCCCCTTGCCCCTCTGAAAGCGACTTACCTATCACTCGGGGCCTCAAGGGAGTGGTCACTGCAAACGGGGTCGGGGTAGCCAATGTCCGGATCGATCTCGGCGCCGGGGTAGCGACCGACTCTCATAGCGACGGCTTCTATCTCCTCGAATTGGGCGATTCGACCTCCACCACCCTCACGCTTACGCACCCAGGATATCCCGACAAGATCCAGGTCATTTCGCTGCCCGCTGAATACACTTACGATACCCTCAATATCGATTTGAACGGATTTTCCGACCCGGCTCTTGCCCTGGGAGAACCAAGCGTCGGGGGCGATCACTTCTTGAAAGACATCAGTCTCCCGGTCTCCCTTGAGGTCACCCTCTCAGGCGGCAGCGACAATCAATCCGACATCATCTGGAATCGTCCCGATGGCAAAGAGAAGAAAATTGCCGAGAGCAGCTTTTTCTTCGACCCGGGGTTCGATCTGGATCAAAGCGGCAATGCAGGCTCGATATTCAGCCGCTCCTCGAAAGGCGTGGAGTCCGAACCGATTCCGCTGCCCTCCTACCAACAATCCGAAAATCCGCAATGGGCTCAAGAACTAGGCAGATGGAAAGCAGCCGCGCCCGCAAACCGGGGTGAAATCGGCGAGTACTACTTAGCCGCCAAGTGGCCACCCACCCCCATCAACATCGGCCTGAGAAAAAGCGAGGTCCCGACCGACGTGTGGGTCCTATGGTCCGCTGTACCTGGAGTAGGCGGAGAAGACCTTGGCCTCTTTGATCTCCAGCTAGTCATCGAAGCGCTCGCTAAAACGGACGGCACCGGTAATGCCAAACTCAAAGGGGGCGGCCACCTACGAATCGGCCCTGTCGAAGCACGTCTGAATGCTGATGGGAAAGGCGAACTTGACTGGGACAATAAACTCAAATTCAAGAAAATCAGCCTACTTGTAGAAGGTGATCTTGTATACGAAGACGGTGTAAGCCTCTTAAAACTATTACCCGGTGGCCAGTTACCTATAATCTCCAAACTGCTGGAGATCGAACTCCAAACCGGCATTGGCCTCGGCAACTATATTGCACTCGAAGTCATCAACGGCCAAATCTCAATTCAAGCGACTGACATAAGAATAAATATCCCTTGGGGTGGACAACTCGTTTCGACTCTCGTTAAGGACGAAAACTTCGAATTGTTCATGAAAGGAAAAATGGTTCTAGTCATTGGAGTCGAAGGCAACTCCACCCATTTCAAAGACCTTGAATCAACGATCGAGGGGAAGCTGAAACTAAGAGTCACTGACTTTATCGATAAAGAATGGTCCTTTACGATACCGGAAAAGCCTTCGCCCAATTCATCTAGAAGTATAAACAACGCTCCATATTTGGTGAATCCTGATTTCATTCAGATCAGTCCCTATTCTAGGTTCCACCCACAGGATCTCGTGCAAATATTCTCTTCCAAGACCGTGCCATTCGAAGAATCCAGCGATCCACCAATTGTATCCAATATTTACCCATACGCCGAACCCAGTATCGCTCAAAACGGCAACGCAAAGGCACTCGCCTACGTCCACTTTGATCCCAATCACCCAGTAGGCCAATCAACTCGTCTCTACTACAGCATCGATTCCGGAAATGGGTTCCAAGCCCCCAAGCCGCTTCACAATCAAGCCCGCTCCGATTTCAGTCCGCAGCTCGCCTACCTCACCGACGGTCAACTCCTAGCCGTATGGGAAACCTCGCAACTAGACCAAATCGCAACGACTCTCGATGAACGCCTATCAGGCCTCGAAATAGCCTGGTCGCTCTACGATGAAAACAGTGACACTTGGAGCGAGCCCGCACAGATATCAAACAACAGCCAACTCGACCACAACCGAACCATAGCCAACTCCCCCTCAGGTCCAATGATCCTCTGGCATAGCAACGCAGCAAATGCATATATCGCTGAAAACGCCACGCCAGATAGTCTCCACTTCGCAACTTGGAATGGTTCTTCTTTTGATATCCCAATTCAGCTCGGCTACGACATCCCCGCTCTCGGAAAAACAAGCCTAGCCTATGATGGAAACTCCGCAGTGGTTTCCTGGATACAAGATATAGATGGCGATTTTGATACACCCAATGACACAGAACTCTTTTGGTCTAAGTTCGACGGGACCTCGTGGAGCGACGCCCTGCGTATAACGAACGACACCCTACCCGATACAAATCCAAATGTGTTCTGCCTTCAATACGGGGATTTTGAATCCATTTGGATCAAAGACAACCAGCTCGTCCGTCTAGCAAATACAACAACATACTCCTACGAAACGGTCCTCCCATCCACGGACGACGAAAGAATGCCCAATTATTCCGTCACCTGCAACGCCAATGGAGACACAGCCCTCGTCTGGACCAAATACCAAAACGAGCGGCACGACCTTTACTACTCGCTTTACGATTCGCAAAACGCCCAATGGAGCGACGCTCTCAACCTCACCGAAGACGTTCAGCAAGAACGTTTACCAGCCTTCACTATTGATGACCAAAGCTCAGTCACAGTCGTATACCTGAGCGAGGATCCAGAAACAGAACAACGCGATCTCCACGTCCTCACTCGAGAAGCCGGCATAGACCTAACCATCGATTCGATCTCCATCGCAGCCTCTGAAAATTCAGAAAACCAATACGCACTCGAAGCAACGGTCCAAAACAATGGCAGCCGCAACGCCAACAACGCCCTAGTCACCTTCCACCTCGGCGTTCCTGACAACGGCGGCACCCTCCTCGGCCAAACATCCCTCAACCTCCTCGGCGGCCAATCACAAGAGGTTTCCATCGACACAAGCGGACTCGCCCCAGACACGACCGGAACCATCTATGCCCGTATCTACCCGGACAATACAATCACTGAACTTGACGAAACCAACAACACCGCCACCTCCGACCTCCACCCCGCCGACCTCGCAGCCAGCTACTTCACCTGGGACCGCGACGTTTCCGATGAAACAACCGTCACCCTCGTAGGCACCATCACCAACAACGGAGCTACCGCTCAGATGGACATCCCAGTCCAAATCAGCGACGAATCCGGTGTCCTCTATACAACCTCAATCGCTACCCTCGATCCAGGAGAAAGCCAAGATATCACTACCACGCTCACCAATCTTAGCGAATCCGAATACCGATTCACTCTTACCCTCGACCCCGAGCAAACCCTAGCCGAGCCCGACCGCGGCGATAACGCGTTCCCACTTTACCTCGTCCTTCGTCAACTCAAAGACAGCGACGGCGACGGCATGGAAAACGCCTGGGAAGAGCTCCACTTCGGCACTCTCGAGCGCGACGGCCGCGGCGACTTCGACGCCGATGGCTTAAGCGACGCCTTCGAGTTCATCACCCAAAACGACCCGCTAGACCCCAAGTCCAAATTCCCTTTCACCATCGAGCCGCACCCCGCGGACCCCAGCAAAGTCCTCATCCGCTTCCCATCCCTCCAAGGCCGTATCTACCGCATCCAGCGCAGTAGCGACTTCTCAAACTGGACCAACGACTCCTTCCACCTCGGCACCGGCCAAACCATCAGCGTAGCCATGGATCCCGCCAACGGCGTCCGCGTCCAAATCGGATTACAATAATAGCACGGAGGCCGGGATACGGCCCAGTAAAGGTCCCCGGGGCAAGCATCGAGGTGTTTACCCAAGAGGGAATAAAATTGGAGCGTTAATCCCACGATTGACCAATTCTGCAAATTTTGATGTTATATTGTTTGAAATGAGAAATACCGTTGAAATCAATCGCAGGCAATTCCTCAGAGGGACCGGGGGCCTGATGGCTCTGCCGTTTTTAAACTCACTTCCTCTTTCGATCGCAGCGAGCAATCCCATCTCGAAAGCGCGCAAGCGCCTCGTCTGCGTCGGCACCTTTTTGGGCATGTACCCAGGCGAGTGGCATCCTGACCAGAACAGCAGTCGTATCCCTCGTCTATTGGAGCCGTTAATGCCTCACCGCAAGGACTTTACGGTCGTTTCAGGCGTCGACCATGGGATCAATGGGGGACATAAGGGAACCCCTTCCTTCCTCTCTGGCGTCTATCAGCCCGAGTACATTGGCGAGTCGATCATGGTTCGCAACCAGATCACCCTCGACCAGCTGGCGGCCAAGCATCTCAGCCGCGACAGCCGATTTCACTCCCTCCAGCTCGGCGCTTCAGAGGGAAAGCCCAGCCAAACGCTATCTTGGGATGAAAACGGGGTCCCGCTTCTCCCCGAGCCAGATCCCATCAAGGTTTTTCAGAAGCTCTTCGTAAATGACTTAAACCCCAAGGAGGCCAGCCGAGCCATGGCCTTCAAGCGGAGCATCCTCGATATCGTCGCGGATGACGCCCGAGCCCTTCAGAATGAGATTGGCTACGAGGACCGCGAGAAGGTTGACGCCTACTTCACTTCGATCCGGGACGTGGAAAAGCGTATCGAACGTCAACAACAGTGGATCAACACGCCCAAGCCCGGTGTACCGCCCTTGATGGAACGCCCGACGACCTTCCACGATAATCTCGACCTTATGTACGAGCTGACTGCACTCGCTCTGCAGCACGATTCAACCCGTGTCGCTTCAATCGAACTGCCGGCCGGCGGATTGCCGATCACGCTGGGTGGCGAACAGCTTTCCGGGTACCATGGCCAATCGCACCACGGAAAAGATCCGGAGGTCGTGGAGGAGCTCGTCAAGATCGAGCAGATGCATACGCGTTCCCTTTCCAAGTTTATTTCCAGACTGAAAGAGATTCAGGATGATGGAGACGCCTCTCTTTTCGATCGGACTCAAATACTCTTTGGTAGTGGGCTTGGAAACGGAAGCTCCCACTCCAACCGAAATCTCCCCGTGCTCCTCGCTGGCGGAGATCTCAAGCACTCCGGAAAAGACCTAATATTTGAGGAAGGAAAAACACCGCTCGCCAATGTATTCGTGACAATGCTACAATCTCTCGGTATCGAAACCGAGAAATTTGCTCATAGCACCGGCAACATCAACAACGAGCTCGCGTAGCGGGAACGAAACGCGTCCTCTAAATAAATGAAGGCTCTCTCTTCAGTATTCAAGGTAGGGAGGACCGGCCCGGTCCTCCGAAAATATCTCGAAACCGGAGGACCGAGCCGGTCCTCCCTACCAATTGGACTGCTCATACTATATGCGTCCCTAACCGAGCTGCCCGCCTCGCAAGACTTTGATGCTCTCGTAACTCCTTTCATTGAGGCACACTGTGTCAAATGCCATGGGGAAGAGAAGCAGAAGGGAGACATTCGACTCGACATCTTGGACCGCGACTTTTCTCAAGGCGAAAATGCGATTCTCTGGCAGGACGTATCCGATATGCTGATCACGGGCGACATGCCACCCGAAGATGAGCCCCGCCCACCGATGGGCGACGTGTCGCAAATCATTAAGGCCATAGATACGGAGCTTCGATCTGCTGCCGCTTCCATGAACGAGGGAGGCCGCATCGCTATACGTCGACTCAGCCACTCCGCATTGGACAATACGGTAAAGGATCTGCTCGGTATCGATCTGCTGCTATCTCAGAACCTTCCTGCCGATCCAGATCTGGAAGGATTCAACAGTCTTGCCGTCACGCTCGATGCCAATCCCGAAATGGTCCTGAAACTCCAGAATAACGCCAATACGATTGCTAAACTGGCCATCGCCAGTGGAGAAGATGTTCGCGAAAAACGGCACTATTCCATCGGGACCATCGGGCACGGATACAATGTGGAAGAGCGCGGTGAATTTGTGATCACCTCGTCGAGTCGCGACCGGAAGCACACGATGTGGCCACAAGATTTCGTCGTTCCTCAAGATGGGCTTTACCGTGTAGAGGTCGAAGGCTTCGCTCGAGACTATCGGACGGATTTGGAAGCGCAGGGAATCGAGTACACTTACTTGAGGGAAAACTACGAAGAGAGTCTGAAGAAGCGGGACCGGAAGCCCAATGACGAACCCCGCCTTGTTTCCATTATAGCCATTCAAGCCTCAGAAGCGCGGCACATGGATGCTGCTTCCGTTCCCGGGCGGCGCGTGGGCTATTTCTATATTGGAAACGAAATGGATTCCCAGTACGTGGATGTTCGCCTCAACAAGGGCGAGAACATCATGGTGCACTACGCGGCGGCAGCGATCCTAAACCAATCGCCCACTGCCATCGTCGAGGGTGAGGAACGACTCGTGGCGGATCTGCTTCACGTCAAGTCGATCACGGTTTCCGGACCCGAAATCGACTCCTGGCCCTCGCCTGCCCGCCAGCAGCTGCTCGGCGCATCAAATACGGTTCCCGACAATATGGAGGAACGTATTGGCGATTTCCTTTTTCGAGCATTCCGCCGGCCTGTACCGGAAAACACCCTACAAAAATTCAATCTGCTTTATCAAACCGGCCTCGATCAAGGCCTCACGGAAGAGGAATCGATGGGCAATGTCGTCGAGGGTGTGCTCACCTCCCCGCGTTTCCTGTTCAACTACGACAAAGGCGACGGAAAGGATGTCTGGGCTCTGGCCAGCCGCCTATCTTATTTTCTGTGGAATTCGATGCCTGACGCCACGCTCATGCAGCTCGCGGAAAACGGCCAATTGCAGAAACCGAGAGTTCTGCGCAAACAAACGGCTCGGATGCTGAAGGATCCCAAGGCGCAACGCTTTATCCAAGACTTCACCGCTCAATGGCTCGGACTCAAGGACATTGAGCTGATGCGACCCGACCCGAAGCTCTACGAAGACTACGACCCGCTTCTGGAAGCCCTCATGCGACAGGAGAGCGAGACCTTTTTCAAAGAAGTGCTCGAAGAGAATCTGCCCATCACCTCCTTTCTCGATTCGGATTTCGTTACCATAAACGAACGCCTCGCCAAGCACTACCAAATCGAAGGGGTAGATGGGAGCGAGTTTCGCAAGGTTGTACTTCCAAAAGACAATCCGCGCGGGGGCTTGCTGGGCCAAGCCAGTATCTTGAAAATTACGTCCAATGGCACCCGTACCTCGCCCGTCGTACGCGGCGTGTGGATACTGGAGAATATTCTCGGCGACCCCCCTTCCCCTCCCCCTGCCGATGTGATGCCCATAGAGCCCGATGTGCGCGGGACCAAGACGATCTTCGACATGCTTTCCAGGCACCGGGAAATTGAAACCTGCGCCGACTGCCATCGCAGCATTGATCCCTGGGGATTTGGACTCGAGCATTTCGACGCCATTGGGGTCTACCGCTCGCAATATCGCAATGGCCAGCCGGTCTACGCCAAAGGCTCCGTACCGAACGGTTCCTTCGATGGAATCGTGGATATGAAAAAAGTTCTCCTGAGCCGTTCCGACCAATTTGCTCGCGCCCTGACTGAAAAGCTTTTCACCTACGCTCTCGGACACCCGCTCTCGTTTCAAGAGAGGCTCGCAGCCGACGACATCGCCAAAGCAAATGCCGAGAGAGGCAGCGGCTTCAGAGACTTGATTGTCGCCGTCTGTGAAAGCCCGCTATTCCGAGGCGAAATCCAGTCCACGCAGGTAGCCCAGAATTAGTTTTCGCAGGGCTTGAAGGTTACTAGCACCCTGCCGCAATCTAAACGGCAACGCTGACGAAGCGCGTAATCGGATACTCATACATGGGCACCGCAATAGTCTTCACTTCGCAAGCTAAGCTCGTCAAGAGCGACGTCCCTACAAACATCCTGTAGCAACTCGTAGGAGCGGCTTTACGCCGCGATTCCTTTTAGGTAGGGCTATCCATTAATTTAAATTGCGCTGTAAAATTTAACCACAAAAAGCACAAGAAACACAGAATGGGCAACTTATGTAATTCTATATCCAAAAAAAACCTCCGTCTGATGCATCCGTCTTATCGCGCAATTGTCTGATCTTTTGTGCCTTATGCGCTTTTTGTGGTATCAACGGATCATTTTGGGATTAACTGCGGAACGGGATTCTCGACATGTCCTCTTCGTCTCTGCCCGCTTCCAGATAGATCTAAGTCGCCGAGGTCCTTTCGCGCTTGCTCCGCCAGCAACTCCAACCGAGCGACCACTTCAGGATAATCGGCTGCGACATTTCGCGAACATCCAATATCTTCGACTACGTTGAAAAGAAGCGCATCGGTCGGACCAGTGTAGTTACGTGGATAGTGCGGATGCCGCATCGAATTCTCCAAGGGAAGAAAGAGCTTCCAAGGCCCGGACAAGCATCTTTTTCGCAGAAGTCCCCGCTACAACAAATCCTGATATGATTACATTATCGCCAGATCCTATTTCCCCTCTGAGAGACATGTTCACTAGCGTCGATAGGGAATCTACACCGAAAGAGCTATCCACATCATAGACTTCAACTAAGGCCGTTCCTTCAGAACCGCTTACACTCTCTAAATGGGCCGTGTAGACACCCTGGGGAAGCGAAACTAGCAGAGCGGAATCCTTACTTCCATATGGCAAAGCAAAGGCTCCTGCTTGCGCCGCGGCCTCCTCGATTTGAGAAGCGTTTTCAGACTCTCGCCAATTGTCATTGAAACCGATGGGCTCTTCGGTTCCCTGACGATACAAGGTCAGGCGCGGATCCGACAAAGCGCCCGATACCCCTTGGCTTCTTAACGATGGCCCCACACCTCTAATCAATACATGCTTCTCATCGGGACCCGATACGACGAACCCGGCAATCATCAAGCTCGATCCATTCTTCACTTGGGCACGAATCGACGCATTTTACAGTTCACTTTCTGTATCCATATTTTCACTTTGCCCTAGAATTTCTTGCTCCTCTGAATCAATGAGGGTTGTTCCTGACAAGGTATGCGAATCCGCATCGATCCTGAGCGAAAGATATTCTTCTTCTAGCACTGCTACTGAAATCTGCCCATCTTCGGATACAGTGCCTTCATATCCGCTATAATCAGAACCTGAACCCGAAATCACGTAAGCCTCTCCATTCGGGCCGGCGAGCACGAAGGTTTGGCCGTCAGAGGTATTGGTAATCACCCCATCATAAAATCCGGCAATCGCGCCCGTCACTCCATTGAGCAGCGAGAGATCGCCCGAGAACGTTAAGTCTTTTTTGGCCACACCGCCTGAAACAGAATTTTCCCCGACAACTCCGTTGATCCAACCGAACTCTCTCGATCTATGATTGAAAGACCCATCCTCTTTGATATCCAAACTAACCGAAGCGATAATCGACTTTCGACTTTCGATGTGCCCCAAGAATACAGCCGTATTGTCAGAGCGAACATACAAGCCAAACTTTCCTGAGGTTCCTCCCGTAAATTCTCCAAAGAAGTAGCGATCCAGCTCCAAGGCGACAGGCTCAACGACAAAGGTGTCGCTCTGAGCGGCGTCCACATTCGACGTTGACCCACTATCCACCGTCACTTCAACCCAATATTCTGTCCCCTCTATCGTTTCCCCGGGACTATAGCTCGGACCAGTCGCCCCATCAATCGGATTGCTTTTATCCCCAGAAGCGCCTGCATACCACTGATATTTCAAATTGTCCCCGCTTTCTTCAACCGATAATACGAGTTGCCCTGACTCATTCGTAGTGGATAATATATTACGTTTTTCAACGGTAATCGAACTCTGTACAGTGAGTCTGGCGGAACGGCTTTGCATCGCTCCGTATGCATTGCTGACTTGTACTTTATATACCCCTTCATCCTGACTGGATACACCTTCTAGCAAATGGCTGGCTTGATTCGAGCCGGGGATGGGGTTGTCATTGAAAAACCATTGATACGTTAGATCCGGCTTTCCTTGAGCCACTAGCGAAAACGCCGTTATGCCACCGTTCAGTTCCTCGACATCTTCAGGCTCTTGTAAAATCACCGGTTCGGGCGGCTTAACGAGGACTTTGAAGGATTCGTTTGCGACAGAGGTTCCATCATTCACGATGACATTAACCAATGCTTCGCCAACTATCTGATCTATGGGAGCCACGGAGATCGTCCGATTCGACCCAGTCCCAGAAATCACGATCGCACTCTCCGGAAGCAACAGCTCGTTTGACGAACTGGCGGTAACCAGGAGCTCTTCAGCTGGCGTTTCAACGTCTTCAACGACGAAAGACAACGGCTCCACGCTATCGCCTTCAAACAATTCGATGTCCGGGATCTGGCTAACAGAAGGGGCAGACAAACTAGCGATGGACACAACAAAGGATTGATCTGATGAAGCAGCCCCGTCGCTCACGCTAACCGTTATCGTAACCTCTCCCACCGCATTCTCCGGAGCGGTGATAACTAGGCTTCGTAACGATCCGCTACCACTCAAAACAATTGATGCATTCGGAAGAATGCGTCGTATTGGATGAGCTGGCCTCTACGACAAGAGAGTCACTACTGGTCTCCGCATCGCCAATCACAAACTCAATAATTTTCGAGGATTCCACTTCTTGGATAGAAATATCTGATAGCCCGCTAATAGTTGGGAACGTATTTACCCGTTCCTCTACAGCAACATCCACGGACTTTTCATAAACTCCCAATTCGGTCGTAACCATCACCTTCAAAGTGTACCTACCTTCAGTTGTCGGCTGAAATGAGAAATCATAGGGATCCTGCAACTCCGTACTAACGATGGTCCCGTTAACGAAAAACTGCACGCTTTTAACAGGCGATTTAGCTCCATCTACCACGACTTGAAAGGCATCGCTTTGACCTGGCTCGTATACCCCACCCTGAAGGCCACTAAAACTAATGGCGACCGTATCCGATTCTGTCGTACTCGTTGTTCCTGAAGACCCAGTGGCCGCATTGGAATATCCAGAGTTGCCATATTCATTGAAAGCGCGCACTCGGTAGGTGTAGGTCTGGCTGTCGACCACCGTAACGTCTTCATAGGTCGATACGTTTTCTCCTACAACAGCGATTTGAGCATACGACGCTCCGTCTATCGAGCGTTCAATCTTAAAGCCATTCTCGTTTGAAGAGTTATCATTCCAGGTCAGTGTAATCTGAGCTTGAGCAAACGTGGCGGCCAAAATCATGCCAATAACAAGACCAAGGCTCCTTACGAACTTTACGGAGCCGAATCCATGACACACTAAAGCAGTTTGCTTTTTGGCAACAGTGAACCGTTGCGGAAAGACCCTAGAAACAAATTCATCGCCGAAATTTTTCACAACCCGGCCAATCGCCCCGGAATTTGACCGTCTGAAGTGATGTCCTAAAGAATGAGGGGTCTTCGTACCGCATTAGGCGCTATTACCAAAAAGGATTGAGGGCCGATTTCCCAACCCGCGCAGGTTTCAACTATCAAGTCCTAGATGAAAGCCACTTTCAGCATTAGCGCATCAAACCATCCACCTTGACACAAAAAAGCGCATTCCGATCAGGAATGCGCTCAAAATTCAAAAGGCTAGATAGCTCAGTCGGTACTATTCGTCTCCGTCGTCTCCGATTGCTTCGACCGGGCACCCTTCCAGCGCTTCCATACAAAGATCGATGTCTTCCTGCGTTTTCGGCTGGGTGTGTACGTAGGAGTAGGCCTCGCCATCGTTGCGCGTAAAGAAATCCGGCGCGGTTTCGCGACAGAGATCACAATCGATACACTGCTCGTCTACGTAGAATTTTCCTGGCGCATTGTCTGCCCACTTCTCTTCTTTATCTGCCATAGTACGCGTATAAATCCAATATGGCCGCTACCTGTCAAGCGGAGAGCGTGCGGAATCGGCCAAATTTAGCCCTATTTTTGGGCGCCGTCTCGGACGAAGCCCTCTATAGCTTCAAACGTCCTCGCCAGTGCGCCACGACTAACCGCCGCCCATTTCGACTGTCTGTCCTTCATCTCCAGGCGGGCTGCCTCATCCAGTGCCAGGGATACAATCGCTTCTCGAAGGGAATTTACATCCGATACTTGAATCGCCGCCCCCATCTTGAGCATTCCTTGGCAAACACTTCTAAAATTGCTCATTCCCGGTCCAAAAACCATCGGAACACCAAGTAATCCGCACTCGATCGGGGTTTGGCCTTCCCGGCAGGGGGGCAAACTCTTGCCAATGAAAGCCAGATCCGACACCTGGGTCAAAACACGCAATTCCCCATTCGTGTCGGCAATTAGAATGTCTAGCGATTCAAAAGCATCGCTTTCCGATTTGAAACCGTAGCTAAGGTCGGAAGCGTTTTGCTCAAGCATGGCTCGGATCTCGCTACGTCTTTCCACGTGCCGGGGAACCAGTAGCAGTTTACATTCCGGTAGACGCT
>Ga0181571_10001757_pt1 | contig 15870 bp, 21 predicted proteins | sample 101ome_17_FD_132440 | JGI IMG/M metagenome (GOLD analysis project Ga0181571, IMG submission 132440) | Coastal salt marsh microbial communities from the Groves Creek Marsh, Skidaway Island, Georgia - 101407AT metaG (megahit assembly) | ecosystem: Environmental > Aquatic > Marine > Intertidal... | reverse complement strand
GCGCGCCAACTCCTGTTGTTTCTCCAGTTGTCGACGAGCGTTCTGTACGTTCTTGTTATTGGAGACGTTGATGGGCTTCGGTGCGTTCGCGGGCTTCGGCGCGTTCGCGGGCTTCGGTGCGTTCGCGGGCTTCGGCGCGTTCGCGTTCGGTGGCTTCACACCGGGAATGCGATTGCGTTTACCGATTTCTTCTTGTAATGCGACCATTTGTGCTTCGAGTCGTGCGATACCCGACGTGTTCGCGGCAACGGTGGGCTGCGCTTGCATTTGCGTCAGCAGCTTTTTCGTATTTTGCAATTCCTCTTGCAACTTGCGTTGGGCGTTATTGGATTGACGCTTCGCCGCATTGAGTGCGTTTTGGAATTTTTTCCGATCCTCGTTCGTGGTGGCATTCCTGAGCGCCTTTTCCGCCTTCGCCTTAGCGTTCTCCGCCGCGGTGGCGTTCTTCTTGGCAGCGTTGGCGTTCTTCTTGGCGGCATTGATCTGCGCGGTGGCGTTCTTCTTGGCGGCATTGATCTGTGCGGCGGTGTTCTTCTTCATGGCATTGATCTGCGCGTTGGCGTTCTTTTTCGCCACGTTTTGTGCGAGCTTGATCTGCGTCGATGCGTTCTTCTTCGCCGCGTTCGCCTTGTTCTTCGCGTTCTTCAACTCCGCCTCGAGCTTGGCGATCTGATTGTTTTGCATCTGCTTCGCCTGTGCATTATTCGACGACACCGGAACGGTCTTCGCCTGTTTGATGAGCTCGCCCAGTTGTGCCACGAGTGCGGCGGAATCGTTCACCTTTTCCTTTTGAGCCATCTCGACCTTGCGCGCGGCGTTCTCCGCCGCCTTGCGGGCAGCGTTCGCGGCGTTCTGCGCCGCCTTCTGTTGCGCCGCGGTCTGTGCGTTACGCAATGCCTGTTCCGCCCTCGCTTGCGCGTTCTTCGCAGCTTGAATCTCTTTCATCGCCGCATTTTCCTTCGCCTTCGCGTTCGCCACTTGCGTCTTGGCGTTCGCCACCACCGCTTCGGTGACTTTTTTATTCAGACCCTTTTGTTCGTTGAGTTCGGAGGCTTTTTGAATGACCTCATCCAGCGATGACGTCTCGTACATCTTGCGAAAATCGTTCCTCTCCTTCTCCGTGAGATTCAACATGCCTTTGAGCTGCTGGTCGAGGAATCCTTTCTCTTGGATTTTCATCTTCAACAGTCGTTCTTGAAATTCCAACTCTTGCTTCGCCTTCATCTTTTCAAGATCGGTGTTCGCGTTGACAACCTTTTTCTCAGCGACGTTCTTTTGCATTTGAATCGTCGCCAGGGCGTTCTTTTGTTTCTTCTCAAAGTTAGATTCGAGCGCCTTTTTGAACTCAACCAGTTCGAGCGCTTGTTGTGCCTTCTGCTGCCCAATCTCCGTGTTCGCGCTCTTCAGTTGTTCCCTTAAAATTCTTTGTTCCTCCGCCAAGGCATTTTGTCGCGCCCTCGAGTTTTGCACTTGCGTCTGTCGATTCTGTTCGATGTTCGCAATCTGCCGAGACACGTTCGCCTTCGCCGAGGAGATGGCGTTCAGTGCGGCATTATTCCGGTTCTTCATGTTCATCGCCATTTCGTTTTGGCGACGTGACATGTTCGCGATGCGATTGTTCACTTGTCGTTTCTCTTCACGCACGGCGTTCAGATTGCGTCGAATCGCGTTCTGTTCAGTCGTGTTTTGAGCAGCATTGAGCTTCATTTCCAAGTTGGCAATCTTCGCGTTCACCCGTTTCACGTTCTCTCTTGCATTCGCGTTCACAGTGTTCGCATTCTTCGCATTCGCGTTCATAGTGTTCGCATTCTTCGCGTTCGAGTTCACAGTCACAGTGTTCGCGTTCTTCGCGTTGTTTTGTTCATTCACCATTTCCCGCGTGTTCACGACGTTGTCCTTGGTGACCGGAATCTTCTTGGTCGTCGTCTTCGTCGCAGATTTCGTGGCGCGCAACTGCACCGGCTCGGCGACATTCAGTCTCGACAGACGGTCTTTAATTGCCTTCACGACTTCATCCTTCTTAGCACCCTTGAAGACCACTGCCTTGACTTTTCTGGCGACACTTTTCAATTCTCCAAGACTGGAAGATTTCTTGAAGAGAATTTTGTAATCCTTCACCTCGAGGGGTGAAGACACGTCGATAAGATACGATCGATCTCTCGACATCTGCATGGGTGGGAGTACGAGACCCGAACCCATGGATGCATACGCGTCACATATCTCCTGCTTTGTGAGCGAGGATACCGATATGCCGGTGTCCTGTTTGACGAGTTGTCTAAGATCCTGGATACTAGCACTGGGATCACATACAACCATAAGTATAGTATTACATGGCAAAAAAATATTTATGCGTGGTCATAACCTTTCGTGTACAGTTTGCCTTTGGTCTCTAAATCTATAGAGAAATCAAAGACGTTCATGTCACCGACATCAAGCTCGACCACTCGAGTGTTTTCTAATACGTGCGCGCTTCTATTGTTCAGTGTCGACCGAAGCAGTGCTTCCAAGAATTGTATGTGATTTCGAATCTCTTCTTGATACTTTTTGGTCGATTTCAATTTTATACACAAGATCTCGTGTGGTTTCATACCGAGGAATGGACTCACCGGGAACGCCTCAGCCGTCCCACCGTCGGTGTACGTGTATCCCTGGTATCGACCAGTCGAGAATATGAGAGGCACGCTCATCGACATCAGCACGGCGTCGACGACTTTCATATCCGGGTGTGTGTCGCGCGAAAAGTAGACCGTCTCGCTCGTGTTGAGACAGAACGCTGCGACGTAAAATTTTTTGTCCAACTGTGCAAACGTCGGATCGCACCCGCACAAGCGCACGAACTCCTCACGTATTGGTTCGGTATCGACGAAACCAAAGTTTCTGAAAAAAGATGCAACCTTTATTTTTACAAACTTTTCCATGTCCGCGGAAAAGAGAATGTCAACGATTTCGTCCATGCAAAACCCGATGGACAGGAACATACCTAATATGGCACCCGCAGACGACCCGGAGATCTCTTCAACGTCTTTGAGACTCTCCTCGTGTCTCTTTAAGAACCCGGCTATGGTGAATATACCAGTCCCACCGGGTCCGATGCAGAGGTATCGCATTCTTTCTTGTTGCGTCTTACTTAGTAATAAGAACTGAATTGCTTCCTCAAAAGCGCAAAAACGATCGCGTATACCACGGTGTGCACCACACTCGCGTGAATGCTCGCCTGTCCGGGCATGTTCGTCGGGGGGAGAGTAAGAAGCATACCCGGCTGCAACATCATGAAGAGTGTCGTCGTCACGATCAAATCCGTCTGCGTCAACACGAGACCCATCGCCCGGGCGATCGCACTGTACGCGAGGAAGAAGACGGCGGCGTGAAAGAAGACGGACGCGCGATCGGTTTGCCCGTCGGCGAACGTGAGTGATTTGCCCGTGGTTCGCACGACGAGCCCCGGGCTGAGCGTTAAAAAAAGTACTGCTGGGATGGCAACTTTCGGTGTGGTAACGTCGATCATGTACTATACATCGAGATTTATATATTCGCAGAACGTGGCAAACCTCTTCTTACCCATGATGTTGAGTTCATCCAGACGCTGAAGCCTGTCCCACACGTAAGACAAACGTACGTCTTCCTCGCCCCGTTCATCATCGTCGTCTTCGTAATAACAAAAATCGACGAAATCGTCGAATTGAATGTCCGATCTCATGAACCCATCGTGTAGGAGTTCTTGTAGATTGTCGAACAGATACCATAATTCATCATTGAATTCGTCGTAGTACGTGTGTACTGTCGAATTTAATGATGGATCCGTGGAGTCCTCGTCACCGCTGACTTGCTCATCCACGTCCAGACCATAGTTCCCCTCGTAAACATACTGGGACCAAACCATTTACATTAGTCTGACGTCGATTCTTTTATACCACTAAGAGTCAAAGATGTGCTTTCCTTCACCGGCAAATTTTCGTTGATGACGGCGAGACACTTTTGAAGCATGTCTTCGTCGCCGTTGAAAAACTTACGCAATCCTTCGACGATGTTCACCTTGGTCATTGAAGATTTGCGGGTAGATTTCTTGACAGAAATCTTGCCCTTCTTGAGATTGATCGTGTCGATGTCCTGTGACACCATGGACGATTTCACTTGTTCCTTCAACTTTTTCTCCGCGGCGACGAGGACTTTCATGTCCTTCCTCGCCTCGGCGATTTGTTTCGAGAGCTCTACGAGCTTCTGAACATTGCTGGATAATTCCGTGGTGTCGGTCATTTTCTCTTTGTACTGATGTTCAATCCTTTAACCCATTTACACGAGCGGGCGCTGCATCAAATCAGGCATGATGGTAGAGTTGTTCCACACGAAAACCTCCTTCTTGTTCGGGGGTTCGGCGCGGATGGACTGGTTCGCATTTCTGAGGCTACCGCCAGCGGTCTCCGGGACACCGATTTGTGCACGCGGATCCATGAAGGATTGACCCTTCAAGACGTCGGCGGGGGCGAACTGTCCCCAGTCTTCATCCTGGGAGACCTCTCTCGGGAGCAACGCCGAGGCGAGACCGGTGCCGGCTTGGGCGGCGCAGTTGGTCGCGACGCGTCCCGGGGACGGGCTCGGACCGAGGACACCACCACTTTCTGCTTCGAAGGAAGCGTACGTCGACGTGCTCTTCATGTTGAAAAGAAGGTAAACCAAAACGGCGAGGGCGGCGAGCATCACGATGTTCTTCGAGAGACCCTTCATTGTATATGAGGTTACAACATATTTTTTTCTTCTACGTTTCTGCTTCGGGCTCGGTCGGTTCCTCCTCGACCGGATCGACTGGGTCTTCTGACGGCGGGGTCGCTTCTGGTTCCGGTGTCACCGGTGGCTCGTCATCGTCCTCCACGAATGCGTAGTCTTCTGGGTACTCGCACACCTTCGTCGCATGAAGTTTGACTTGCACGACATTGAAAACCGGTCCGAAGGACTGTCTGGCAAAGTAGAGTCCGGCGAACTCGATGATGGCGTTGCACTCACGTCCTGCAGCGGCGTCCTCGAACCTGGTGATTTCCAATTCCGGACTGAAAACCTTCGTCGGATGAATTCGTTCGACTGAGATATCCTTCGGCGACGTGTACGCGTTTCGTAGGTACTCCTCCGTGAGTTCTTTCCCGAACCATTCCTGGGAATGTTCAATGGCAGCCTGGATATTTTGTTCGTCCAGTGCATCGATCTTCGCCCGGGATTTGAGATCGAGAACGAGTTCGCTTTCAGAGGCGGTCTTGATCTTCGCACCGTTCAACTGATAGAACACCTTCTTTTTGTCATCTTGGAACGCGCGAACGTAGTAGAGTCCGTCGTTTTCTTTCGTCGGTGGCTTGAAGAACATGGTCTATTTATGTCTATTTGGCGCTAGTATTCTTTAACCCTACGAACGGGATTTCGGACGCGGCTCTCAGCACGGTCTTGGGTACCCACGCATTTCGATTGCCCCTGTACCCGTACACAGACTTCTTCGCCGATGCATTAGGTTTCGTCTTCTTGTGTGTGTACTGATTTCCAATATATGCCATCGAATTATTTTTCACCCATCTCTTCGTCTTGACGTCGAAGCGCATGTTCCCGTTGGTCTTCGCATACCCGACCGGTGCCTTTTTATTCTTCGGTACGACCACACCCCGTGACATTTGTGTCAACACTTTCGAGCTCGGCACCGTCGTGTACTTGGCGTACTTTTTCACGTTCACCCTGGACGCCGCTTCCATGTTCACCGATCGGATCCTGGGAACGCTCCATGATCGCGGAGGCGCGGGCACCTTCGGACGCACGCGTCTGTAGATGGCGTCGATGGAATTAGTGTTGGATATTTTCATCTTCGGGTCGACCAATTTCGCCAAGATTGTCATGCGCTTTTTGTCCTTGTCCACCTTTTCCGGTCTCAACCCGAGTTTTTGCATCTCGTAGACGTCGTCCAGGAGGAAACGCTTCCCACCGATGAACACCCTGTCGTCGTGCACGATCGATCCGGTGTCTTTGTTTTTGTACGTGACCCCTTTCTTTTGATTATCAACAATCTCGTACCCAAACTCATTCGGTCGCATGAGGGGCATGTCCAAGAGTCCACCCAACGTCTTCTTCACGACGCGTTTGGACTGTATGTCGAACACCGAGATGTTGAGGTCGAGGGCGAAGAGTTCGACGTCGATCAATACGTCACCGATGTCCGCCTTGTTGTTCTTCCCACCCTTCTTTTTCTTTATCAGGGTGTATCGGCGGGTGACGTGGACACCGCCCCTGGGCAGGGAGATCCCCAAGAATCGCATGAGTTTGCTTCGCTTCGACGACATTCGCTTCTGTATCTTCGGTGCGAGTGATTTGGCGAGACGTCCGAGCTTGTCCCACAGAATCAGCTTGATGCCCTGGAGTTTCCCAAAGTACGCCTTGTTGTATGGAATTCGAGGACACACCTTGGTATCGATGTCTGACGTGACCACGCGATCGTCCCTCGGGAGATGCATGTTGAACGCTTCGCCACCACTGATGACGACGTCCGCCATAGGTCTCATGAACGAGGTCAGGTCACCGACCGTATTCAGGATGATATCGCGAAGTGTGTCGGTGACGCACACGTACATGATCTTTTCGAGCGATTCCTTCCCATGTTTTTTCACCAGACGCCCCCTGAAGGCTTTCACGTTGTTGGCTTCGTAATACTTTTTCAGAGTCGGGTCGTTGAAGAAAAAGTTTTTATTCATGAAATCATCGATCACCTTCTGTGAGTAGACCTCTTTGTCCATTGTCCATTAATATGTTACATGATATAAAATGGACTGCTCCGGCTGTAGGTGTTACGCCCGAGAACAGTCCCTGTACCCAGACGCGTATCAGTTTTGTGGGTTCCAAGGTAAGGATTACGTGTATGCGTGCGATCCTTCCTGCTGCGACAAAGGGTGTCCACCTGGTGGGAAGCCGACCAAACCCTTCAAAATCCTGAAAAAACATGAATTTTACAGACCACCTCCGCCGTATTTGAAATTGTTACTCATTCTGTTGCTCATACTTTCCACGTTGTTCATGGTTTAAAGAAGCACGACCTAGGTAAGACACAACGAGCACCATGTCCACTGAACAACAAGCCTTCAACATTGAAAATGAAATCACCGCGATGCGAGCCGATTTGAAGCTCCTCGCGAAGCTCGTCCGACGCATTCAGGCGCACATCGACGACCCGACCGGGGAGAAGCGCGAGAAGCGCAAGGTTAACAACGGCTTCAACAAGCCCCTCAAGGTGAGCGCCGAGATGCAAAAGTTCTTGGGTCTCGCCGAAGGCGAACTCGTCAGTCGATCGGAGGTCACGCGAAGAATTACTGGATACGTCAAGGAGAAAGGCTTGAAACATCCAACGAATGGTCGACAAATCGTTCTCGATCAACCGCTTCGGGATTTGCTTCAAGTCCCGGACCCGAATTTCGCGGTCACGTATTTGAACATCCAAAAATTCCTCTCGAAGCATTACGTCAAGGAAGAACCGGCTGCTGCCACGGCGTAACTTAAAAAATAATCATGTAATGTATACATATATATGACTTGTGTCACACGTGAGGTTATTGAAAATATCCTTGGTGGTACGAAACCGAAAAACCTCGGGTTGTACGTCCAAGCGTTCACGCACAAATCATGTCTCAAAGAAGACCCATCGCTCGAGAGTTACGAGCGACTCGAATTCATAGGCGACAGTGTCCTGGGATTCGTCATCACCCGATGGCTCTACGACAATTACTCGAATCAGATGGAGGGATTTCTCACGAAAGCCCGGACGAAACTCGTGCGAGGGGAGATGCTCGCGAGCGTCGGGCGCAAGTTGGGTTTGCAACACCTCGTGCGCATGGACAAGAAAGGCATGTCCATGGGGTGGCAAAACAACATGAAACTATTGGAAGACGTGACGGAGAGTTTAATAGGCGCGGTGTATCTAGATTTGGGACTGCTTCACGCGAAACAATTCATCCTTCGCCTGTTCAACGACCCACAATACGTGGATCTTTCGGTCATTCATTATGACGACAACTGGAAAGACCATCTCATGCGGTACACCCAGCAGAACCAGATATCACTCCCCGAGTACAGAGTCGTTGGACACGACAACCTGATATTCACCGTGGATGCGTACGTCGACGGGCATTTTTTAGGACGAGGCGAAGCGAAGACGAAGAAACAGGCTGAACAAAATGCGGCGATGGCGTTCTTCTACCCGCCTACTTAAACGACTTGGGCATGAGTTTGATAAGTATGCATCCCGTCTGTGAATACCTGATATCACTCACATATGCCGCCCAGAAGAGCGAGGAATGGCTCGCCCTTCGCGGGAACATGCTGACCGCGAGCGACGCGGCGACGGCGATCGGGGAGAACCACTACCAGACACCACACGATTTGCTCCTCAAAAAATGTGGGTTGGGTGAAAAGTTCACTGGGAACGACGCCACGCGATGGGGTGAAAAGTACGAAGACGTCGCTCGAGAACTCTACGAAGAACGGTACGGGGAGAAAGTGCACGAGATCGGTCTCGTGCCGCATCCGGAACACAGGTGGTTGGGTGGATCACCAGACGGCATCAGCGAGAGTGGCAAACTCATAGAGATCAAGTGTCCGATGATGCGTAAAATTATTCCAGGCGAGGTTCCAGCCCATTACTACCCTCAGATTCAGTTGTGTATGGAGATTCTCAACTTGGAGTCGTGTGATTTTATCCAATATGCACCGATCGAACTGACGTGGCCAGAGCCCGAGGTTCTGGACGTCACGCACGTGAAACGTGATCGAGAGTGGTTCGCCAAGTATCTTCCGGTCATGGACGCGTTCTGGAAAAAGGTTTTGTATCATCGAGAACACGGAGGTCTGGAGGCACCGCCACCGAAGAAGACTCGACCACGGAAACCGAAACCACCCAAGGAGTGTGAGATCGTGGACGTCCCAGACGACGACGAATATTTTAGCGACTAATTATTTCTCTGATGTAATGTATACACACAACCATGGTCGAACTCAAGAAGGGTGAAACCCGCGAACTCCCGAACGGTGACAAACTCGTCGGTGTCAACAAGAACGAACGCGACAAGCACAGCAACGGACGCGTCGTTCGCCAAATCAAGAACAAGTGGGGCAAGTGGGTCTCCAAGGCGAAGAGCTTGGCGGGTAAGGCGATGTACAAGAAGAACTCCGATGCCCTCAAGCCCAACCAATTCAAGAAAGGTGAAAACGCGCCGATGTCCAAGTCCATCTTCGGTCGCTAAAAATGTTGCGTGATTACAAATGGCAGTTGATAAAGATTGGGAAGAAGCCGTGCGCCTGGCGCGCTTGGCGACGAGTACAGATCCACGCGAACGTTACAGTGGTCCGATCAAGGGAAAGTTTTTGAAGGATGTCGTCTCACGTTACAAGAAGATACTCGCGATCAAAGCTGTCATCAAACGGAGAAACTAAAACCTTTGAGTCGCTCCGGTTCGAACACCTGCATCTGATACAACTTATAAGTAATACCGAATCGCTTGTTGAGAAAGTAGACCGAGCCAACCTCGGCGATCCCCTTCCCCGACATGCGACCGTACACACCCTCTTTGATTTCCTCTTTCAGAAGGTTTCGATTCGCGTCGAAAATCTCAGGCTTCGCAAACCCATTCGCGTCAACGTCGAGTTTCACCCTAAATTTAGGCGCGTGTCCGTTGTCCGCCTCCTTGAGGTTGGAATTGAACATGCCTCGAAGCTCTTCGACACCCTTTGGTTCGCCGAAGATGGCGACGCTCTGTTTCGCCACCTCTTCGATCACTTTGGTCTCGATCGATTTGATAGTATTGTAGAATTTCTGCACGAACCCACCGTCTTCGTCCCAGCCAGTGAGATTGAGATCGACATTATATTTCTTCTGTCCGATTTCGGGTGTGAATGCGCTCACACCCCATGGCATGTACAGTCGAGGCATCTGAAAACGCATGGGTTTGTCCCCGTCAGACAGAACCATTTTGCGTCCTCTGTATTCGTGGATGGTCAATCGTTCGTCTGCGCCGATGAAGGACATGTCGTTCTTCTTTCATTACAATCAAATAAATCGTTTAAGCCGAGCACGCCACGCACTCGTTTTGGTCTGGGTCGAGCGTGAACTTTTGCGCGTTCGCCTTCGGTTTCGTGCGAAGGTAATACATCCCAGTCTTCAGACCAGTCTTCCACGCGAACATGTGCATACTCGACAGCTTCCCGTAGGACGGCTCGCTGACGAACAAATTCATGGATTGCGACTGGTCGATGAACCGACCGCGGTCGGCAGCCATCTCGATGATCGATCGTTGCGGGATTTCCCACACCGTGCGATACTTTTGTTTCAAGTGATCGTCCTTGATGTCGACGATGTTTTGGATCGACCCGTTCGCACGAATGATCAGGTTTTTCATGTCACGGCTCCACAGACCGCGCGCCTTCAAATCGCGGACGAGATGTCTGTTGACGACCGTGAATTCACCCGCCAACACCCGACGGAGATAAATGTTCTGCGTGTACGGTTCGAACGCCTCGCAGTTACCCAAGATTTGCGCGGTCGACGCCGTGGGCATGGGTGCCAGCAGGAGAGAATTTCGCAGACCCTTCTTCACGCGCTCGCGCATCGCGTCCCAATCGTACATCCCACTGAACCGGGTCGTACCTTCCCACATGTCGAACTGTAAGACACCCTCGCTCGCCGGCGATCCCTCGAAGGATGAGTACGAGCCCAATTCCTCCGCCAATTCACACGACGCCTCCAACGCGGCGTGGTACATCGTCTCGAAAATTGCCGCGTTCATCGCGCGGCTCTCCTCGCAGTCGAACGGAAGGTCGAGCAATTGGAACACGTCCGCCAGACCTTGAACACCGATCCCGATCGGACGGTGGCGCATGTTGCTGTTTCGCGCGGACTCGATCGGGTAGAAATTTCGATCGATCACCCGATCCAAGTTTCGAGTGATTTGTTTCGTCACCCGGTGCAATTCCTCGTAATCGAATTTCGCACCGTCCGTGACATATTTCGGGAGCGCCACGGACGCCAGATTACACACCGCGGTTTCGTCGGGTGTGGTGAACTCGGCGATTTCGCAGCAGAGATTTGAACTCTTGATGACCCCCAGATGTTTTTGGTTGGACTTTTGCATCGCGTCCTTGTACAACATGTACGGCGTGCCCGTCTCGATCTGTGAGCGGAGGATCGCGCGCCACAACTCCTGCGCACGCACGGTCTTCTTCCCTCGTCCCTCTGATTCGTACTTTCTGTACAGTTCGTCGAACGCGTCGCCGTGCACGTCGGACAGACCGGGACACTCGTCCGGACACATCAGTGTCCATTCCCCGTCGTTCTGTACTCGGCGCATGAATTCGTCGGGAATCCACAGTGCGGTGAACAGGTCGCGACACCGCATCTCTTCGTCGCCGGTGTTCAGGCGAAGATCGAGGAATTCAAACACGTCGGCGTGCCACGGTTCCAAGTAGATGGCGATGCTCCCCTTGCGTTTACCCCCGCCCTGGTTGACGTACCGAGCGACGTTGTTCAGCACTCGAAGCATCGGGACGATCCCATCGGACGCTCCGTTCGTGCCTCGAATCTTCGACCCACGCGCGCGAACGTCGTGAATGTGCAAACCTATGCCCCCTGCCCACTTGCTGATGGAGGCGCAATCGTGTATCGTGTCAAAAATTCCGTCGATTGAATCTGCTTTATTTGCCACGAGGAAGCAACTCGACATTTGCGAGTGATTTGTCCCGGCGTTGAAGAGGGTCGGCGTGGCGTGAATGTACTTGTGCAGACTGAGATCGTCGTACGTTTTCAGCACGTTGTCGACGTCTTCGCCGTGGATACCGATGGCGACTCGCATGTACATGTACTGTGGCGTCTCCAGGATCAGGTTGTCCACCTTGGTGAGATACCCTCGCTGAAGCGTCTTCAGTCCAAAAAAACTGAAATCGTAATCGCGTTCCGGGACGATTTTGTCCTTGACGAGCGCCGACACCTTGACGACCTCGTCGGTCACGATGCCCGCGGCTTTTAATTTTTTCATGGCATTGTTGAAGTTGTTGGGTGCTGTCTTCTGAATGTTACTGGCGACGATCCTCGCCGCGAGCAACTCATAATCAGGATCGGTCGTGAAGAGGGCGATGCACGTCTCCGCGCTCAGGTCGTCGATCTCTCTGGTGTGAATCCCATCGTACATCGATGAGAACACCTGTTGAGCCACGACCTGACTGTCCACCGCCGGTGAGAGACCGTCGGTGAGTTTGCTTATCCTCTGCACGACCTTGTCGAAGCGACAATCTTCAACACGACCGTTTCGTTTGATTACCTTCATTTTCCCCTGTGTTTCTCTACACTACCCTTGATTTTTTAAGTCTTTCATTTTTTGCATTCCATGCGGACGTGACCCGATCGAACCGGCACGGCACCCACGGTTTCGAACTTTCGCGTCGGCGCGAGGAGGTAGGTGTTGTTGTAGAAATCGCCCTGGATCCCAGGCTTGGACACAGGGGCGTAACTCCCGACGAAGCACGCCGGGGCTTGGCACTTGGGAGCAAAGTCGACGTGCGCCGGCTTGGAGGCGAACGAGTCGAAATCACTGTAGTACACCATTCTTGTTGTTTGAAACATAGCAACAATTTTTTTTTGGTGGTGTCTAGTAAAGGAGGATGGACGCCACAAGTCTGAAACAGGTCGACACACCCCTGAACCAATTATATTTTTCACAATTCAATCGAGCTCTCGTACAGAGAGCGATTCGCGAGACTTTTAAGCGTCGTCACGGTTTGGCGATCGATTACCAAAAGGACGAAGACGTGTACGCGCTCATGCGTTCGGTCTTCGTGCTCAACGAGGGTGACCATTACAACAACGTGCATGAACAAGTCCGAGCCATGAACACGATCGTCATCAACAACGCCGTCGCTCAGATCAAATCGGGTGTCGCCCAATATCTTCATTACATAAAGGACATCGAGACTGCCGCGGAACCGATCGCGCGCCCGATCAACACCAGCACGCACGGGAAAAAGATGGACTACAACGACAAGATCGGTATCAATTAAAGCGTATGTACGAGACCTACATATGTTGAACACTTACAAAGAGGAAACCCAAGCGCTGTGTCGAGAGAAGGGATGGGACAAAGCCGACATCAGCACGGTGTGGCTCTTACTCACGGAAGAGATCGGTGAACTGGCGTCGGCGATACGTCAAGCGACGAACACTTTCAAGAAGACCGGGTTGAAGAAAGAGCGCGGACAGGATCTCATGATGGAGATGACGGACGTCCTCAGTTATTTGTTTCAAATCGCCGGCATGCTCAACCTGGATCTCGATCTGAGCTGGCAGCAACACCGGAAAAAGCTCAACACTAAAAAATATGTCAGTCTAGAATAACACAGAACCATCAATCATGAGTTTCGTGATGGCGAACGACAAAAATTCGATGGATCGCCTGAATCCGTTCGTCACGTTTCCACCCGGTGGAGTTCGCCGCACCGGGGACTTTGCGGATTTCACGAAGATGTTCGATGAAGACCACGGCGTGTTGAAGCCGGACGGATCGAGCATCGCGTGTAACGTCTCCCGCACCGCGGGTGATCGCACGATTGATTTCTGCACGGATACGCTGCCGAACTGTGCGGCGAACAGACCGCATTACCCGAACAGACAGATCGACGAGGGACACACAGGGTACGTACGGAAGAGATGCGTACCTAAGAAGGTCACGGTGACACCGCGACGCGCCATCACCACCGCTGTCGTGCGTTACAATAAAACACGCGTGCTCTTGGCTATTTTATTATTTGTATTTATCATTTATTTATTGCAATAAGAGTCTCAGTATGAGATATAACCGATCGAGCGCGTCTTCATCCAAGCATTCCTCGATGAGGTCGTGAAACACAGATTCACACAAGTGTTTCGCGAGTTCCATCTGCCATGGCGCATGTCTGTTCACGTAGGGTGGCGTGAATGTGCGATCGAGCACTTTCATCGAGTGCATCGCTCGAATGATCGTCCGAGAATCCTCACCCTTCTCGTCCAAAAGCGTGCGAAGGGTCATCTGCACGATGCGCTGCCGAACCTCCAGCGTCTTCTCGACCATGCAGTCGAGAAACTTTTCGTACGGAATGTTCCTTCTGAGCGAGCAGATCTCGACCCATTCACCCACCGGACGCGTGTTCAAATATTCCGTGTACTCCACGTACTCTCGTTCCGATTTGATGTATCTCGTGTACGATATTTCCACATAATCAAGTCCAGACTCGACCTCGTGCATATATTTCGCGGAGTGTACGAAGGCTGTCATTTAACTGTTTCCTGTGATATTTTCTTTAACCACACACCGCGACGCATGACGTCCACGAGATACCACTGGGTACAGAACGCATGCTTCTCGCTTCTACTGACGCTCGACGACTTCCGTCGAACGTTCGACCCTTCGAAGATATTACCGTCCTGGGTCAGAATCACCACCGTCACGATGATATGCAAGCGTCGGCGCGTGACGGACGTCGAAAAGTTTAGGCGTGCGTTTGAACGCGTGCAAAAGATCAACATGTCCCTGGGTGACGGTCCGGCGTCGTACGAGTGGAAGCTCGGGACGACAAAGCGCGCGTTTTACAACCAAGTCACGCTCGAGAACAGAGATGGGTACAGTCGACGTTCGGTCAAGCTCTTCAAGAACGGCACCGTGCACGTCACCGGGTGCACGGACGTCGTCGACTGTCATAGGTGCATCAAACAAATAAATCTGCTTTTTTCAAAAATCACTGGGGTGCCCACCGAACCGACGGACGAAAATTTCCAGATAGTGATGATCAACTCGAGTTTCACGATGAACTACAAACTCAACCTTCTCGAGGTTGAAAAATGTTTCAGAGAACACCCGAGCGTTTTCATCGAAACCCATTTCGAGCCGGGTGACTACAGCGCGGTGAAGGTAAAGTTTAGACCCAGCTATGACATGAAACAAGTGACGGCGTCCATCTTTAACACCGGAAACGTGATCGTCACCGGAGCTAACACGTATAAGGAGATAGCGTACGCGTACAATCTCATCGTGACAACCCTTCACGACTACACCGGTGGACGTTTATTGTGCACACCCTACAACGTCCCCGAAAGGTTTGACACGAAATTTCTCGGGTTTCGCATCGACGACCTGCTTCCGATCCTGAGACGCCAGGGGCACAAATCTTGGTGTCTCACGACGACGAACAGGCAAATAAATTTCTCTCACTAACTGTAATAATACATAATGAGTCAGCGTTTGGGCATGGCAGACGGACGATGCTTCTCCATCAACAGCTCTTCCCAACTCGTGAACAATTACATCATGCAACAAGCTAACATTCGCATGGAAGACAACTATTCCTACCGACAGTTTTTACAAAAAAGCGGACCGACTCTCTTGAACAAGATCCAAGATGACGTCCAAGGCAAGGGTCCGTGTCTCTCGTGCGACAAGCCTCTCATGGATCTGCGCGACATGTACTAATTAAAATTTCCCAGTCCACCAACAAGGAAGGATGGATTGTGGGATATGCCTCAACCCCGTGCGGGAGACTCGAGGAACAACCGCCATCCGCTGTGGACACCTCTTTCACAAGACGTGCCTCACCCGATGGGAAGAGCAAGGCAAGAACACGTGTCCCATATGTCGTCGAGTGTACAACGCAAAATCGTACACCGTGCACGTGACCGTACAAAACAACATCACCGGTGTGAGTAACACGATCGCACTGGCTGAGAATTCCATAATGGACGTGTTCGATGTCTTCGAATTACGAATGGACATGGAACCGATCGATTTAGACCGTCTTTTTGAAGACCTTGGGGTGAGTATGTCCGACTTTGATCCCAGTACGTTT
>Ga0181571_10001756_pt1 | contig 15872 bp, 7 predicted proteins | sample 101ome_17_FD_132440 | JGI IMG/M metagenome (GOLD analysis project Ga0181571, IMG submission 132440) | Coastal salt marsh microbial communities from the Groves Creek Marsh, Skidaway Island, Georgia - 101407AT metaG (megahit assembly) | ecosystem: Environmental > Aquatic > Marine > Intertidal zone... | reverse complement strand
GGGGCCGGGGATCCCGACCGGGACCGTATCCGCTTCGACCCGAGATCGTTGATTTCGCCTTTGCGCCGCCGCACGGTTGGGGCGCGCTGTCGCTCGTGTTGCTGGGTCGGGAGGGGGACGTGTACGTGATGTGCCCGTTCGCGCCGTGGGGGGCGAGGTACCCGCGGGTCACCCTGGAGAGCCTGCAACCGCCGGATGAAACCTCGGAGGTTTGGCTGGCGACGACGTTCCCGACGCTTCGCAGAAACGGGACGGGGGCGGACGACGACGACGACGACGAAGACGACGACGACGACGGATACGACGGATACGACGACGACGACGGCGGCGACGATGCGGGCGGCGGCGGCGGCGGCGGCGGAAGGGCGCCGAGCGACGACGGCGACGCCTTTGCGGGACCCACCGTCGCCGCCGTACCCGCTCGAATCGAGGGTGTCGCGACGGCGCTCCGGGGCCCCCTGCCGCTCGCCACCGACCCGGTGGACGGCGACGGCGGCGTGATCGGTCGCGGCGCGGTGGCGCGCGCGCTCGCCGCGGCGCCCTTCGCCGCGGGCGAGGGCGGCGGCGCGCTCCTGGCGGTGGCGCATCAGAGGATCGGCATCAATGGCGGCGCCTCGGAGGATGGGGACGGGCTGGCGCCGGATGAGGGACGCGTCTCCGCCACGCTGGACGTGCTCATCCTGCCGCGGGAACCGTCGCCGGCGTGGGCCGCGCTCAGCGAGGAGGACGAGGCGGCGGCGTACGAGGCGGCCGCGTGCGACGGCGGGCCCGTGTTGACCCTCGCGCCCCTCGCCGCGGATGACGATGACGGATCGCTCCAGCCGTTGCTGGCCATCGACCGAGTCGAGCTCGCGAGCGTCTCCGCGACGCTTAAAAGGCCGAAGACCTCGCTCAAGGCGGCGCAGAACGAGCTGGCGCCGTTCGTGTCCGTCGCGTGGGACCCGTCGTGCCGCGACAGGGTGTTCTGCTGCGCGGGCGGCGCGGTTCACGGCGTGACCCTCACGTGGCTCGCATCCGTCGAGGGCGCCGTGGACGAGGAGGAGGGTGAAAAAGAGGGAGGCGGCGAGCTGTCGCTACCCGTCGTCGTCACGCTCATGGATTCGCCCGAGGTGCTCCTGGGCGTGGCGCCGTGCGGGGATCCGCTCGCGGAGGGTCTCCTCCTGGCGGTGGACGCGACGGGCGCCGCGTTTGGTTTGCGCCCCGCTCCGCCGCTTCCCGAGGGGATCGACACGGGGAACGAAGACGAGGCGATCGCGCTCAAGGAGGCGGCGGCTGCGCTCGCGGGCGGCGCGGAGGCGAGCGCCGAGCTTCGCGCGCTGGCGGCGGGTCCTCCCGGCCCGCCTCCCGCAACCCCGGCGGGCGCGGCGGCGCTCAAGCCGGGCACGATTGAGGGCAACGCGGCGCTCGCCGCGGCGGCGATTGCGCTCAAGGAGAGGCACTTGCGGTACGCGCATCGAGTCCACGCGGCGACCAAACGGCACAGCCTACGCCTCGGCGCAGAGATCAAACGGCAGCGAGTGGAGGCCAAGGTCATTCGCGAGGGCCTGGAGGCTGTGCTCGCGCGTAAGGAGATCTTAGCCGCGAAGATTGAGCAGAGCGTCGCGAGTCACGAGGAAATTCGCGAGCGACTCAGGAAACTGGCAGAGGCTGAGCGTTCGCTGCCCCACCCGCTCACGCGCGCGGAGTCTGCGTTCAAGACCACGCTGCAGGCTAACGCGGACGACCTACCGCTCCTGGAGGCGAAGCTCGAGGAGCTCAAGAGGCGGTGCGAGGCGATTGGGGAGGATTTCGCGACAATTGGTAGGCTTGCGGCTGGCGACGGGGACGTGTTCGAGAGGCTCGCGGCGTCGGACCCGGCGATCGCCGCGGAAATTGAGCTGCAGGACGCCGCGACAAAGGCGAACCTGGAGAGGGTGAAAGAGATCGAGCTAGCGGTCGGTCCACTCGATGACTTCTAATACGTTATAATCGAAGGTACCTAAAGGCTCTCAAGCTCGGCGTTGATCGCCGCGCTCAACGTGATAAACGCGGGGGATCGAAGGGGCTTTGCATTCGACGCCGCGCACTCCACGCACGCGTCCTCGATCGCGCAGCACTCGTGCAGCGTGTGACCGCACGGGAACGTCACGAGCCGCCCGAGCGACGATCGCCCCGCGTCTCCGCTCCATCGAATCTCCCGCAGAGGAAGGGCGCACCTGGCGCAGCACGCCGTGGACAGCGGCACCCTCACGCCCCAACCGCCGGTTGGATCCTCGAGTGTCGGCTCGATCGGTTTCGTGTGCGTCACCGCCAGCTCCCACCTTCCCCTCTCCTTTTTGACGAACGGCAGGCGACGCATCGCGGCGTCGTCCCCGGGGGAGGCCTTCAGGCTCGCCTCGGCGGCGATGGCCGCTCGAAGCTGCGGGAACCGGCCAACCGGCGAGGGGGGCGGATCGCTCACGCGCGCCTCCAGCGGTCGCAGGATCCTGGACGCCGCCCGGCCGCGATCGCGCTCGTCGCCGACCGCCGCGACGAGGTCGAGGGTCACGCACGTGATCGCATCCGCGAAAACGTTGCCCGCGAACGTCTCCAGAGCGTCGCAGCCAATTTTCTTCTCGATGGCCTCGTCCTCGACGGCAATCTCGAGCGCCTTTAGCGCGTTCTCCGCGCCCAGTGCGGCTGCGACGACGGTGGTGACGGACTCGAGCGATTCCAGCGGCTGCGCGGAGTCGGGTCTGCCGAGTAAATCGACGAGCGCGCGTCTGAACGATTCGACGGCGACGATATCGCCATCCTCGGGCGGGATCGCCCTTAAGATCCGCTCCACGCGTTCCTCCTCGCCGAGGGACAGGGCGCCCACGAGCGAGCCCGCGAGCGCACCGAGATCCCCGTCGAACGGCTCGTCCATGCTCTCCTGTGCTTTATCATCGGCGGGTTCGACGATCGTACCCTTGGTCGTCCTCGCCGCGGCCTCGGCGGCGTCCGCCTCGGCGACGACCCTCGCCGCCGCCTCGCCGACTTTCCGCTCCGCCGGCTCGATATAACCCGCGAGCCCGAGCTCCACCACGGCGACGTCCAGCTCCCTCTCCACGCGCGCCAACACCTCGAACATGTCCTCGCGCGCGAGTTGGGTGGAGTCGGACAGCTGTCGCGTGGCGTGGGTCTCGTCCCCGCCGCCGAATTCGCCGCCGTCGTCGATTTCGTCGGCGATTTCGTCGCATTCGGCGCGAGCCAATCGCCACCGCCTGAGAGCCGGGATCAACGGCGAGGCGTCGAGGGACCGACGCGAGAGTCTGAGGGCGCGCGCGGCGGCCGCGGCGGCATCGACGCGACGCTCCCTCGCGCGGCGCAACGCCTCACGACGTTTACCGGTGGTCGACTTGGCCGCGGCGGCGGCGGCGGCGGACCCGACGTCAACAGGCGCGGGAATTTCTCGGTACTCCGTCCAGTGCAGGAACGGCGGCGGCGACACCGGCGGGGCCTCGCCGAGGTCGCTCAGCGCCTTAACCGCCGCGAGATAATCGTCGTGGTCCTCCTCGAGCCGCGCGACGATCGAGCCCATGTCCGCTGCGGTCTTCTTGTCCTCATTTGTCGGAGACGTCTCTGCGATGGGCTTCGGCGCGGGGGGAGATTTCTTCGGCTTGTCTCGCTTTGGCTTGGGCGCGTCCACGGGCGCGGTGCCGTCGCCGACGTCAACCACCTTTGCCGACTTTTTCTTCTTTTTCTCCTCCTTGTCTCTCTTTTTCTCCTTTCGCTCGCCGGCATTGGCGTTCGGGTTGTAGAAGAAGAATTTGCCCGACTCGGCCGCCGGAAACTCCCCTGCGCCGACAATCGTCGCATCCAATCCGGAATCACCACGCGACAGCGACGCACCCGCCGACGAAGCAAACGACGACGACCGGCTCAGTGCCACCGCCGACGGCGGGACCGTCGGCTTCGGAGGCCCGGGCGGTGACGATACGGTCGTTCGTTCGTTGAGGCTCGGCCGCGGCGGCGGGGGCGGGGCGTCGCCCACCGCCTCCGCGTAGAAGCGCTCGTAAGCCTCGACGGCCGTCGCGAGCTCCGCGTCGATATCCACGAAATCATCATCCCCATCGTCGGATACCTTCCCACCCGCCACCGCCCTCCGCGCCGCGACGTCCTCGACCAGCGCCCTGGCGTCCTCGAGCAGCCTGGTCTCCGGCACCCGTAATTTCGTCGCGAGGGTAACCGCGTGAAGCGTCTCCGCCGACCCCGTGTCCCCCCCGGCGCCGTCCCTCTCCCTCGCCACCGCCACCGCCACCGCCGCGACGTCCGCGACGTCCGCCACCAGCGCGGCTTCCGTCGGGGGTGCTTCGAGGCACCAGACGCCGCCGCCGTGCTCGGGCGCGGCGAGGAGGAACGCCCTCGCGTCAACCGCCGCCGCCGACGCCACCCCGGCGGCGATCCCGACGGATCCCGGCTCACCCAGCGGGTACCACTCCAGCAGACTCCCGCCGCACACCTCCACGACCGCGAGCGCGCGCTCGGCGACGGAGAGGACGCACGTGGGGCCGAGGGGGTGCAGCCGGCCGAACTCCCACTTGCGCGACTTGGCCCCGGGCCTGGGCTCGGGGGCTCCGGGCGCCCTGGAACCCTTGGGCACGTCCGGCTTGAGCGTCGCGGCGACCGCGCTCCGCGGTTCCCCTCGCGCCCCCTCGCCGCCCTCCAGCCACGCCTCCGCGACCCACAGTCGTCTCCCCGGCCTCGCCGCGAGCATCCACTCGCTCTCGCCCTCGCCCGAATTTCGCGGAGTCGCGCCGTCGGGAGCGGCGTCGCGGGCCAGGACGTGGAAACACCCGCCGTAAGGTCCCTCCCTGGGCTTAGATCCCACCTTCGGGTGGACGCCCGTGGGCACGGAGAGCAGATCCACCGCCTCGTTGGTGCACAGAGCCGCCATCAGCCCGGACGCGGAGAAGGACGCCTGCGCCACGGGGGATCCGAGCGCGAGGGTGTTGGCGACGACGGCGCCCTTCGAGAATTCCGTCACGCCCACCCTGCCTTTGTCGTCGCCGCTGAGGAGCCTTGTGCCGTCGGGGGACCACTCCAGCCACGTGACGTCGGCGGTCACGTGCGCCTTGGGGATCTGCACGATCACCTTGGGAGATCCGCCCCTGCGTTCTACGCCGGGCCGGAACTCGACCACGTTGAGCACCCCGGTGGCGTACGCGATGGCGCACCTATCGCCTCTGGGGGATAGCTTGATGCGCCGTATCGCGGGGGATACGCCCCTCGAGCGCGACGCGAACGCGGACTGGGGCGTCCTCGCGTCGTCCGCGGGATCGTCCTTGGCGGCGTCGTCGGACGGCTGCCTCGGGGGCGAGACGACGGTCATGAATCGCAGCGGTCCCTCGGGCGCGTCCGCGTCGGGGCCGAACGGGCTCGGGCCATCGGCGCGGGTCCTGGCGAAGACGTAGAGGCTACCGGTGTTGGCGCCGAGGACGACGTGCTTGTGGTTGGCGTCGAGGCACTGGAACCGAACCCGCGGACCGGCGATGCCCGTCAGGTTGGGCGACTCCGCCACCTCTCGCCAAACCGTGGATCTCATCGCATCGGAGTCTACTCACGGGACGACATCGCCCTCCTCTTCTGCTGTGGTCTTCGGCGTCTCCAGTCGGACGCGCACTCGTGACGACACGACGAGGCAAGTTCGGACGCGACCCCCGAGACGAGGCGAGCGCGCCCGTTCGTTATGACGCTGGCTAGCTAGGTGCCGATTGGGTGTTGGATTTTGGAGACGGACTGCTAGACAGTGCTGCCGCGTGAAAGTATCGGGTGGCACTTTTCGACGGTGTTTCGTGACTATTAGCGCATACATAGGTTTAGTTTAGCAGGAATACCTGTATTACACCCTCCAGTGCGACGAGAAGCGGAGCTCTATCAGCGCCCGCGTCCCGCCGCGAACCATAAAACCCCACGAGAAGCCGCTTAACGGTAGGACTTCTGGAAGCGAGCGCGCGCGCCGCGACCGCCGAACTTCTTGGGCTCCATGCGGCGGGGATCCGCGACGAGGAGGGTGCGGTCGTAGGTGAGGAGCGCATCCTTGAGCTCCTTCTTGCTCTGCTCGTCGACGTACTTCTGGTAGTAGGCGACGATGGCCTTGGCGATGGCCTGGCGCACGGCGTACATCTGGGACACGTGACCGCCACCCTTCACGCGGATGCGAAGGTCGAGGTTCGCGAAGCGCTGGCGACCGAGGAGGATGATGGGCTCCATAGCCTTGAACTTGAGAGTCTCGGGCTGGATGAGCTCAATGGGGGCGCCTGTTGCGTTGGAGACGGGACGCGAGAGGTCAGCGTTCGGTTCGGTTCAAAGATCGCGGTTCGACACGACGGCCGAGGCACGTCCGGGGCGGCGGAGATCGTCGCACCCCCCCACACACAGAAAGGGGACGAAAGGATGCCCTCCGCTGGGACGCGCGAGGCGCGAGGGAGCGGCGTGCCCGATGACGCGACGACGCGACGCGACGATCGCGCGCGCCGTTACATCCCACGCACACTCGAAATGCACCTCGCGGACCCCGCCGCGGCGTGGACGATCGCCCGTCGCCCTCGCCGGACGGTTGCCGGGCGCCTCGGCCTCGCGCAGCCCGAGAACCCTAAAGATTTTTCGCCGTGCACAGCGGCAGTCGGAGAGCGGCGGGATACGCACCGTTGAAGCGAATAAGACCCTTGCCCGCCTTGCAGTGGACCACCGCGACGGCGGTCTTCTTGCGGCCGAAAGTCTGGACCTGTAATGCGAAGGCGGAGGGGGGCGGAGAGGTCAGCTCGATGCTCATGAGCTCTCGATTCCAGTGACTAGGGTTTTTGCCGTGTGAACAGGACACGCAACGGCGGTCGACGCGCGGATCGCGACCGCGCGACGCCACGGAATACGCTCGGGACGCGATGGCACTGGTCCTTACCGACTGGGTAGCCATTGTATCTAAACCTGCGTTGACGTCGACACGTGCAGCGCTTTACAAAGAGGGCGACAAGAGGCGCGATGCCCGGCTTTTATTTCTCCCTCCTGCCGGGTCTTTCCTCTCCTTTTTCTCGATATGTTCGCTTTCCGATTTTTGTAACTGAATAACGTGCGACAAATTTCGAGATAGCTATTAACAACGACAGGCGAGCAGTTCGAGAAAAAATCTGATGCGGTAAAAACATGCTGCGTTTTTGACAGCGATAAAAACGCTCGTTCTCAGGCTCACATCGAGCCGCGCCCGATACGACCGACATGGAGCGAGGTGGAGGCGCAATGGCGCCCGCCACGCCGAACGCGAGGCCCTCGTTCGCCTCCTCCGCGGGCGAACCCTCGGATACTCCCCACGTCCCTGGTCGCAACCACGCGCGCCTCGTGGCGGAGATCGCGCGCGAGTTCAGGCCCAGGCTGGACACCGAGGGCTTCTCCGCGGTCAGGGAGCTCGGGTCGCAGCTCAACGCCAGGGGCGTCGGGTCCAACGATGTCGCGCCGGCGCACACGCACAAAAGGTGCAAAATGTGCGGCAACGTGTGCCACGCGCGGATGAACTCGTGCAGCTCGTGCTGCCTCCCTTTCGTCGATCGCGGGTCGTGGGAACCGGCGACAATGCCGAGGCCCGGCGGAGACGTCCACTCGGAGACCGACTCCGACGCCGACTCCGACTCCGACTCCGACGACGACGAGACCGAGGTCGACCATGTCACCGAACCCACCGCACCCGCGGTCGACGCCGCCTCCGCGATGGAGCGAAGGCGCCGCGAGCGCCGAGCGGCCGCCGCCGTCGCCTCGGGCGGACCGGTCGACGGACCAGTCGCGTCGAATCCCGCCGACTCGTCGACGCGACCCGGGTGGCACGACTGGTTCAACCGAGCCGGTCGCCTCCACGAAGCCCCCACGCACGAACGAGGCCTCGATCCTGCGCTGGAGCGCTCGTACGCGGCGCTGGGAGCGGCGTTCGGGGCGACCGAGGCGGAGGTTCGGATCGCGTACCGAAAGTGCGTTCGCCGCGTTCACCCAGACTCGGGCGGATCGCCAAAGCAACTCGCGAGGGTCCACGACGCGCTCGAGGCGATCGATCGCGACGCGTGGTCGCACGGTGAGGGCGCCGCGGCGCTGCGCGAGGCGTTGTTGGCGTCCGCGGAGCCGGTTTCTACGGAGACGGGGGCGAAGAAGCCGAGGGTCTTCGTGTCGCTTGCCGTGTACCGAGACCCCGAGGGGCTGCACACTCTGAAGGACGCGTTCGATCGCGCGAGCGACCCCTCGCGGATCTTCGCGGGAGTGCACTGGCAGCACGTTCTCGCCAAACCCTCGGGCGAGGAGCCCGTGGTGGATAGGCTTCACCCCGCGCAGAACATGTTCACTCGGCAGGTCGAGGCCAACCTCGGAAAGATTCAGAGCGACGAGGACAAGGTGCAGTACCTGGAGGAGAGCATGAACGCGCAGCGCGACAATCAGCGCGACCTCGACGAGAAGGAGGCGCGGTTGCACGCAAAGGCCAGCCTCGACGCCACCGACGGTACGAAGTGGGAGTGGGCGGGTCACGTCCGCGAGACGAGGGAGTCGTGGGAGTGCGCCGAGGGTCCGTGCAGGGCCCGGCACATGTCCATGCGGCTGTGGGGCGGCGAGGAGTACGTGCTGCACGCAGACTCGAGAACCAGGTTCGACCACGGCTGGGACGACGTTCTCATCGCCGAGCTCGAGCGAATCCAGGCACTGACGCGACACCCCGCCGTCTTGACCGGCGTGCCACTCGGGTACCACATGCGCATGACCCCGGTTGACAACCCGACGACGTACGAGCGCGTCGGTTACGTACCCGTGTACGGGAGGGACGAGGAACGGGAACACGAGCTGAGCAACCTCGTCACACCACTGCGGCGCGAACGAACGGACGACGTGCCGTCCATCGCGGCTATGGGCGTGTGCGGCTTCGGCGATCTTCTCTGCTACCCGGCCGCTGTCCGCCTGGCGCGGTACGGTACGGACGACCACCTATCCGCGCCGCCGCTACCCGCGATGCTGGTCAACCCGTCGTTTGTCTTTGCGCCGGCGAAGGCGCTCGTCGCGGACGCTCCCCCGGACCTCCACGCGCCCTTCCTGTACCTCGGCGAGGAGCTCATAACCTCCGCGAGGCTGTGGGCCAAGGGGTGGAGGACCTACCTGCCGCGGCACTGTCCCTTGCGGGTGTGTTACGATCCGAGGAACCGAATCGACGAGACGCGCGAGGACAAGAGGCGCGGCGCTTCACTCTACGATCATCCCAGGTCTGAAGCGGCGAGGGGCACGTGGGACCAGCTCGAGGAGCGGTACTTCATGAACCTGCAGTCGCGAAGGCGCGTGCTTCAGGTCATCGGCGCGCCCGATCCGGACTCGGCGACGCACGATCCGCGGGACGCCGTGATCCTGCAGGAGCCGTGGGCGCCCGGTTCGCTTCGTCCGGTGAGCGAATTCGTCGAGTCGCTGGGCGTGGACTTTGACGAGCGCGAAATCTCGAACACGTCGCGCTGGGCCGGGCTCGACCGCGACGCGCTGAACATGACCCACGACACACGCGCCGTCAATAAGAGGGACACCTTCGCCGCGCGGACGGACGCGCTGGAGCTGGGCGACGACGTACTCGCCGACGACGGGTTGCCCTTGAAATGGAAAAACGGAAACCCCTTCTTCGGGGACCTCAGCGCGGGATACAACGAACGCACGGAACGATGGAGCTGACGACGCATTTTGAATAGACTACAATCTTCTTCCACTAATGAACCGCTCTACGGTCACGCCGCCTTCTTCCCCTTGCCGCCCCTCTTCTTGCCGAAGATGACCTTGTACATGGACCTGAGGATCATCATCCACCAGTAGATGTTCAGCAGAAACGGCAGCGGCACCGTGCACCGGGCGATGTTCGCCTGCCACGCGGGCACCTGACCCCAGTCCGCGTAGTAAATGCTCTTGATCAGATTGGGCATGACGTAGATCCGGCTCATGAAGAACGAGGCGACGAACCCGAGTTGCACCGCCACGCCGACGGGGGTGTTGATCGTCCCGAGCGAGAGCATGGCGCCGCGCGCCGCGAGGAAGGTGCTGCTCGCCTCCGACGCCACGAACCAGTTGACGAAGAACACGAAGGAATTATGAAGCACCGCGACGGGCCAGAACATGATGGACAACGCGTGGTGCCAGATGTAGAGGTTGTACGCCACCACGCCGTTGGCCTTGATGCTGACGGTGAAGTTGGAGAGCATGGCGAGGAGGTCGTAGAGGAGGTACCCGACTGATGCCGCGCACCCGAGGACCGATCCCTCGTGCCGAGGGAAGACGGTCGCGTAGAGCCCGTTTTGGTTCAACGGCGGGGTGGACGTGAGCGCCGGGTACACCAGCGCCGGCGCCAGAATGCCGTTCACCGCGCAGTTGAACGCGAGCCTGATCTCGTACTGCTTCGCGTCTGAGAGCTGCGCCCATCGACGCTCGCCGAACACGATCGGGCAAAGCGCGCCCCACATGACGCGGACGCCGCCGTGCGCCAGTGCAATGGAGCACACCAGGATGATGAACGTTTTCGTCTCCGCGTCCATGATCTTCGCGTGGATCTGTGCGCGGTCTAGTGTGCGCAGTCGATACCTTTTTGGATATCGAAACCACACATCTCAGGTACTCGTCTTGAGAGACACGTCGCCCCACTACGAAGGTCGCGGCAAGCCCCGAGATGGCTCGCGCAGCTATCGCTATTCTCCTAGTAGCACTCATTCTGGTAGTCACATCGGCAACGGCTCTTGCGGTTGAATCCGCGAGCCACGGATGGGCCCGATACGACAGTCCCCTCGACGGACCCTGCACCGTCGATCGGGTCCACTGGACGGAGATGACCGCCGACAGGTTTGACGGACAGTACCGGGACCACAAACCGGTGGTGCTGACGGGCATGCGCGGCCGCAACGACGCGTTCCGCAACGCGTGCGCCAAGGACGTCTTGCTCCGCGAGTGGGGCGACAAGGACATCGTGCTCTCCACCGCCAACACCCATTCGTACCTCAAGGTGACGAGGACCTTGCGTGAATACGTGTCCTCGCACACGGCGCCGCAGCGGCTGGATCGACGCGGCGACGAGACCTTGATATGGTTCGGGGACAACAACCACACGGAGTGGCGGTCGCACTTCGACCTGTACGTCCCGCCGCCGTTCGGGACGTCCGACGCCGACGTCGCGTACAGCTTCGGGGTGGGCGGACCGCACTCGGGGGTGCCGCTTCACGTGCACGGACCGGGTTGGAGCGAGACGATCGTCGGTCGCAAGCGATGGTGGCTCTCCCCGCCCAAGCCCAAACCGAAGTTCCACCCGAACGCCACGTCCCTGGAGTGGGCGCTGGGGCTCAAGCCGCTGCAGGAAGGGGACGAAGGGAGGGTCGTGGATGTAGGGGATGACGACGCGGGTTGGGTTCACGTGCCGGAGAGGTACCGAATGCAAATGGAACGAACTCGAGAGGAACGCGCGAGGCAGCAGGGCGGAACGGAGATGTTGGAGTGTACCGTCGGGGAGGGTGAGGCGGTGTGGTTCCCCGACGGGTGGTGGCACGCGACGCTCAACCTGGACGAGAGCGCTTTCATCAGTTCATTTGTCAATTTTAGACACGCCGCGAGCGGCAGCCAGGATGAGGAGGACGACGTGTTTAGCAAGATAGAGTTGTGATTTCAAGGAGGAAATGTAAGGTATAGGTATACACGATGAATGTGGAAGGTGGTGAACGGAAACGGTGGTGAACTTCCCGTTCACTTCTCGGTGAGCTCGCGATAGCCCTTCCAGCCCTTCGGCGCCCTGTTCTGATGCTCCTTCATGAAGTTGAGGAGCGCGGCGGTTGGCCCATCTGGTTGACCCCCGCGCCCGGCTTCCGCACTCGCACGTTGCGTGCTCTCAGCGACGTCGCGAAGCACCTGCGCGGCGCGTTCCCAGTCGCCTCCGCTGTACAGCTCGAATCCCAAGGCGAATTGGGAGAGGAAACGCTGGCTGACGCCCTGTCGAAGCGCGACGATGTCGGGGTGCTCGGTGAACTCGTCCTCGTAGTGCATGAACGAGTTTGACTCGTCCTCGGGTGAGATTGTCGGGTCGGAGTCCGCAGCCGGCTCGGGTACAGCCTCGATGCACGTGTCGTACGTGAATATACCCATGGGTTCGATGGATCCCTTGACGGTGACCCGGTCGATCTGACGACACTGCGCTCGGACGCGTTCGCCGCAGATGCGAACAAACTCCTCGGAGATTAGGAGCGGAACACCGAACTGCTTAGTAGCTGCTTCGAGCCTGGCGGACAGGTTGACGTTCGGGGAGAGGTAAGATGCGTCCACCTTGAACTCAGATCCGATTGCACCCTCGATGGCCCAGCCGACATGCAGTCCGAAGCCCATCTTGACCTCAAAATCCGGCATCCGCTTGTTCAGCCGGGGGTTAAGACGATAGCGGTTCAACCTGGCGCTGCGGCGAAGGCTCGCCATGATGATGACGAAGGACGCTAGCGCGTTGTTTGCAACCTCCGCTATGACCGCGCGTTTTGCCGGCGTCGTCCGCTCTGGGTTCTCCACGTCGGCGAGGGAGATCTCCTTTGGAAACTTCCACACTAGCAGGAACGCATCACCGATGTTCTTGTTTGCAGATCCTCCGTGAAGGTGCACCTCCATGTGGACGATCTTGCCGATGGTGTTGACGAACTCCATGACGCCCTCTTGCAGCACCTCGGTGGTGTCGGTGAACTGCCGTATGTCGCAAAAACCGAATATGGCGACGACTTTCTTGCCCGGGATCATGGGGTTGATCTCGCCGCCGCGTTTCATATTCTCTGCGATGACCTCGGACCCAGCCTCGCCGAATCCGACGGCTAGGAGCCCGCAGATCTTTGCGATGGAGTTCTCGAGCATGCGGGTCTCCATTTGCTTGTTATCATCGTCGTCGTTGTACACCTCGAATCGCTTCAGCGGGTTCTCGCTTACTTCGCGGACCTTCTTGACCATGCGTTCGATGGGCTTGAGCACCAGCGTGTTGGCATCCTTGCTGAAGAGCATGGCGCCAAGGCCAAGCACGAAGCATACGAACGCGGTGCGTCCCATGTTCAGCGACGCCTTGAGCCTGCTCGCATCGCGCATGTCGAAGAACGCGTAGGACACCGATCCGTTCTCTTCCGAGACGTAGGTGGTGTACTGGTACTCCTCGCATCGAAGGCCAGCGCTGATGTCGCGATTGAGCGTGAAATCCGTTTTAGAGTGATTGGAAAAGTCGATGCCGTCAACCACCAAAGCGTACATGTCCGTAGCCTGAGATTGGTATATCCCCACGCCGTCGAAGAATCCGTCGGATAGTTCCGTGCCGCGTTCGGCGACGAACATGGTGTGGAGCATGCGAAGCCCGCCGGTCTCGAGCCCGGTCCTATGGTCGTAGGTGTGGATGTCGAAGAGTGGGAGCATGAAGAGGAGCGCGAGGACGCCGATGATGACGCGGCGGGTGGTGAGGTCGGAGAGCCTGGCGCCGACGCGGGTCTCCTCCGTCTTCCGAAGTATCTCGTCATCATCAACCTCCGCGGCGACGTCGTCGAGGAGCGTGTCGGTCTTCTTGGTCCTGATTGCCGCCTTCGACTCCTCGCCGCCGCCCCCCGACGGGTTGTTAACGCCGTGCCAGGATTTGTACAGCCTGAAGATCCGAAGCAGGCGGACCATGCGGAGGATGCGACCGAGGCGCGTGCCCACGCGCGCGGCACGACCCGCGCGTGCGATCGCGCCTGTGGTCCCGCCGTCGAGCGCGGACGTCGGCGCGCCGCCGCCGCTGAGATCGATCGTCTCGGTTCCGACGCTGCCGTCGCCGAGCGTGAAAAAATCTGCGTCGTGGTAGCACTCGGGGAAACCGGTGGCCGCCATGAACTCGGGTATATCCACGAGGAGGGACATCGTGGCCATGGTATCGAGCCAAAAGAAAAATCCGAAGGGGTAGTCGCGCTTGGCGATGCACGCGAGCATCATCTCCAAGGCGAAGAGAAAGAAGCACACGTAGACAATGTAGACAAAAATCCTGTCGTCTTCCTGCGTGAAAGCCACGAGCCGGATGTCGTCGCCGAAGAGGGTCCACAGCGTCACTGCGGTCATGAAAAGCGTGATTCGGGTTCCATCTATGAGCGCAGCGATCCTGCGCTTGTACATCGGCGTGGTGTCCGTGTCGAGAGCGAGAGAATACGTCGAATGCATCATTGACTGCCTCGCTGCAAAGCTACTGCGGTGCATGAGTGGGCCGTGGGGGAGCATCTCGGACATGAAGGGCCTTCGCCGGACGAGCCCGCTGTTGAAAGATGTCCTCGGAGAAATCCTTTCTGTGATGTTTTGCATCGTTGCGCGCTTATGGCGCGCCTTCATGTCTCCGTCCGTGGGAAGGATGGACACGATCACCTCGCTGGCTGACATCGATGAGGAATACGGCCCGTCCGCATCTCGGCGGCTCCCATCGGGCCCGTGGGACGATACGCGAGCGCCGGAGCGGCGACGGACAGGCGAGGGCCCGTGCCTCGATATGATTTCCTCATCAAACGATACCCCATTGAGCTTGAAAGACATGCTCGCCCACGGTTACGTCGACGATGTAAGGCTCCCTAGCCGATCGGGGGTGACGCCGCGGGCCTAATTAAGCGCCGTTTCGAATCCGGATTGGGGGTGCTCGTCTCGAGGGCGACGTCGCCGGCGGGACCGAGCGGGATGCGAAGCTGACGGCCCGTCGAAATTATTTCGGCGATGCTCACTCCGAGGCTCCCCTTTTCCGTTCCGCTCGCGTCTCTTCGGGCGCTTGCTTCCTATGAGCCCGTCCCCTGTCACCGAGACTCGAACCGTTTGCTTGCGAATAGCGCCGTTTCGAGCGGGCGCGCAAATTTGATTTTCTGGAAGGCGAAGAGGTTTTTGACACTACACCGCGCTCACCGCCCTATCTCTGCTCACGCACCGCCGCATTTCCGCGCGCTGGACCTCCAGCTCGCGTCTGAGCTCCTCCTCCCACAACATCTGCTTCTTCCTCGCGTCCTCGCCATCCGCGCGGGGCTCAATCGGCCCGCTGACCTCGAGCGGGCTAGACGCCGCTCTTCTCAGATGTCGAGCGTCGAGCTCCCCGGCGCGCGTCTGTGCCTCCGACTTGGACCGCATGACAACCTCACCGACCGACACGATGTTGCTCGAGCTTGAAGCCGCATCTTCGACCGTCGCGGTGCCCTCGTGGACGCTGAAATCAGTGTTCAGTTCGCGTTGTTTTGGGGGTTCAACCGCGGGCGTCGCCGGGTCCGGTCTCGAACATGTCGACTTAACTGGCGAGTTGGACCCGCTCGAAGGCGCGGCGACAGCGAACGGATGCCGAAGGAGCCGAGTCGCGTTCGGTCTGTCGCGGGGCACCCTGTTGAAGCACAAAATGAGGAAATCGTGCGCCTCCGCCGAGAGAAACTCTGGTATCGGCGGCAGTCCTGTGCTCGACGCGATATGGAACAGCGCCGAAACCTGACTGCCAAACTCGCTGAACGGTGGCTTTCCCGTCGCCATCTCCAAAATCGTACATCCCACGGACCAAATATCCGCCTGGCGCCCGTGTCCCGTCTGCTTGATGACCTCGGGCGCCATCCAGTACGGCGTGCCCCTGATGCTCTTGTGCACCCCGTCGACGGTCACAATCTCCGCTAGCCTCTTGCTCGCGCCAAAGTCCGCGAGCTTCACGCAGCCCTGGTTATCCACCAGGATGTTCGCGCCCTTTATGTCCCTGTGCATGATTTGGTGTCTGTGCAGGTACTCCAGCCCAAGCAATATCTGCCGCGTGTACACGCGTATGACGCTCTCGCCAAAGCTCCCGAATCGCTGCAGCAGCGAGCGGATCGAGCCGCCGCTGACGTACTCCATGAAAATGGTGAACACGTCCTCCC
>Ga0181571_10001743_pt1 | contig 15898 bp, 9 predicted proteins | sample 101ome_17_FD_132440 | JGI IMG/M metagenome (GOLD analysis project Ga0181571, IMG submission 132440) | Coastal salt marsh microbial communities from the Groves Creek Marsh, Skidaway Island, Georgia - 101407AT metaG (megahit assembly) | ecosystem: Environmental > Aquatic > Marine > Intertidal zone... | reverse complement strand
GGCGTTCCCCGTCCGCCAGCGCCCCGGGCGGGACGTCGCCCGACTCGGCCGACTCCGCGTGAACCTCCGGGGGCTCGCGCAGGTCCCACACGCACACGCCGCCCTCCTCCGTCCCCGCGACGATGAGGTGGTGCGAGTCTCCCGGTCCCCAAACGACCCTGCTCGGGACGCTCTCGCACGTCAACGCCCTCGACGCGACGGGCTCCCCGGCGCCCACGTCCCACACGAGAACCAAACCCCGTCCCGCCGCGCCAAAATACTTTTTCTTGGCATGTGTACGCGGCGTGTACGCGACGGCGAGGGTTCGCGCGCCCCGAGGTCCGGGCGCGAACGCCGCGTCGACGACGCATCGGCCCGCGGTGAGCTCCGGGTGGTGAAACGCGGCGTACGTCTCGGTTAGCGAGTCGGCTTGACTGGCCCTCGAAAAGTGGGGCTTCAGCGGGCCGTCGGGGCCGCCGATTCGCGTCACGTCCGGGACGTGCCCCCTCGGCGTCGGTCGTTCGCGCAGCAAAACGTCCACCACCGCGCCAACGCGCTGGATGAAACCGCCCAGGCGCTTATTCTTCGAGTGCTGCAAGTCCCCCGACGCCCTCGCCCACCGATTAGCGCGATTCGCCGCGATGTGCCTCGCGACCCTGGCGGATGACCCGCCCATCGACCGCTGGAGCTCCAGGGCGTCGCGACTCGCCACCAAATCCTCCGGACACTGCGTCTGCACGTGATTCGACCCGTCCGTCGCCTCCGTCTGCGCGTCCGCGTCGCGTGCCGAGTCCTCGCCGCGAGTCTGACACGTCGCGAATGTCGATTTGGCGAAGGGCCCCAACCCCGCGAGGAAGAGCTGCGTGCGGGTTTTCGGGGCCCGGTCGACGATGGCGTCGGTGGCGCACGATGCGTCGGTGGCGGTCATGCGGACGTGGCGCGCGCGGACGACCATGTCCCATCGCCGCACCCGCTCTCGAGCGGCGCGGACCTGCGCGTCGGTGAGCGTCATCTGAGCGCCCTTGCCGGGGAAGGACTTGACCTTGCGCTCCGGGACTTGGTCCCTCGCGTGCGAGTTGAAGTCGAACGCCCTGTCGTCGAACCCGCCGATCGGTCGATCGTTCTCGTCTCCGTATCGATACCGGTCGTTAGACGCCCGCAGCGCTCGCTCGTTCTCCTCGCGGATGGCTCGCATGATTTCCGTCTCGCCCTCGACCGCGCGACCCGCGACGGGGGTTGCCTCGTCCTCCTCGAAGTCATCGTCGTAGTACTCCTCCTCCCCCTCCCCCTCCTCGTTCTGCTTCTCGTTCTCCTCCTCGTCATCCTCGAAGTCGTCGTCGTACTGCGGAGGGGCGGATGTTGGGTTGTGGGTATTGTCAGCGGAGGTTGCCAGAACGCGCAGCACGGGAGGTGCCGACCGAAATTTGAAAAGTTGGACGGGAGCCGTGAAGAGTGACGGGGTCTCCGGGCGAACGTCAGCCGTCTCACCTCCTCGTAATCATCACTCATGACCGCGGCGGAGTGTGTCGTGAGATCCACCCGCTTCCTCTCACGTCTTCGCGCCCGTGTCCTCTGCAGACGGGACGGGTCTGGCCCCGACAAGATGTTGACCTCCGCTCGCAAGCCGCCTGCTCCAAGAAAATGGAGAAAATCGAAGCGAAGTTCGTTCGGATTGTTTGCCAAACGTCGAATCCAGACCCACCCATTTTCGGTAACAGATTTGGCCTGGGTCTAAATACCCCTACGACTTTTCGGGAAATTGAGGGACCGTCCAGATCAGCGATCAGACACGAGAGCCGACGCAGCATCCGTGCAGAGAGTCGTAAGATTTCCCGATCGATCCTCCGACCTGCCGTAGAATAGGCACAGGGCGACCGCGCGAGACGGGTCGCACCCATTTGAAGCTTCAGGTGTGTCGGCAGGTGTGCCATGCCGACTAAATCGGCGGTCGAGGCCGCCATAGGCGCCGATGATGAGCTCGGCGAGGAGCTTCTGGAGAGCCTTCGGGACACGGTGCGTGCACGATCCTCCGCTTTTTCGGGCTTGGGCCGAATAATAACTCGTCGACCCTTCGGAACCCGGTAACGGCGCCTTCCCGTCGCCGATGCGATGCCCACGCCCGAAACGACGCCGTCGATGACCTCTCACTGACCCGTTCGCATCGTTCCATCCGCGAACAGGGTATGTACAATTTCGCATCCGAGTTTGACGTGATGCAGGAACGCATGGGTACTCCGGACGACGGGCCAGGTGAGAGCAACAACGACGATGATATCTCCCGCACCGCCCTTTGGGCTACCGGGCCGCTTTGGGTCTTGACGCGACACCACGCGCGGCTTTCGCACGCCCCGTGAACCGAGCTGATCTACTGGGCGAACAGGCGCCCTTTTCAATCCCCCCCGAGCCTTCACCGCGCCAACCGCTGACCCTCGATCGTCCCCATCCCCCCTTCCAAAAACAACAGGTCCGTCGGGTCTGGACACGGAACTCGCGTTCAACGACGAGGGCGGTCACGTGCTGGGGGACCTACCCTCGTCCGCCATGAAGGCTGCGGGCGAACCCATCGTGGTGGGGTTAGAAAACGAGATCGTGGGCAAAGCGGCGGTCACCGCCGCGACCGAGGCGGTCAATCACGCGCGGCAGCGGATCGACATGGTGCGCCCTTCGTGCTCGCGTGTTCCCCGAGAAGATATTTTTGGATTTCGCCGGGAACTTTCATCCCCCGCCGGCGTCTGTCGTTCCGACGCCCCTCACGCTCGTGCCTTTCGACCCTCGCCCGCGTCCGTCGGTTCCGACGTCCCTCTCCCTCGTGGCTCGTTCAGATTCCCTGACGCTTCCACGATCCCACGCGCGCGCGTATCCAGGTTTCATCCGAGAGGGGTTTGGACGCGGGGGATCCCTCGTCGCCGCCGCGGGCGTCGGCTCGGGCCTCCGCGGGTGGTGCGGTGACGCCGACGCCCGAGCCCAACTCCGCGGCGAAGCGGCGACGAATCTCCGCGGGCGCCACGGGCGGCAGCACGCCGGGTCCCAGCACCGCGGGGCTGAGCACGGCGGAGAAGGAGAAGGGGGGCAAGGGCCTGAGGCACTTCTCCATGAAGGTTTGCGAGAAGGTTGAGAGCAAGGGGACCACCACCTACAACGAAGTCGCCGACGAGCTCGTCGCCGAGTTCTCCAAGCCCGACGATCCGAAGTTCTGCGCGGACCAGGCGTACGATGAGAAGAACATCCGCAGGCGCGTTTACGACGCTCTCAACGTCTTGATGGCGATGGACATAATCTCCAAGGAGAAGAAGGAGATCACGTGGAAGGGTCTGCCGGCGACGGCGAAGGAGGACGACATGGAGGCCTTACGCGCGGAGAAGGCTCGGGCGCAGGCGAGCATCGAGAAGAAGAACGCGTACCTGTTAGAGCTGGTGGAGCAGTACAAGTCGTACCAGGCTCTGCTGCAACGGAACGCGGCGAGGGCCGCCGCCGGCGTGGTGCCGAGCGGGATCCAGCTGCCGTTCATCCTGGTGCAGACGAAACCCAACGCGACGGTGGAGGTGGAGATTTCCGAGGATCAGCAGGTTGTTCACTTCGACTTCAACTCGACGCCGTTCCAGATACATGACGGGAACTTTGTGCTGGCGCAGATGAACCTCACGGAGAACTCGATGGCGAACCTGAACCTGGATGCGGAGGTCAAGGCCGAGCCGATTAACGGCCACGGGCTGAACGGCGGGGACGACGCGCTGGTGGGCGAGTTGGTGGGCGGACCGAACGCGCACGGGTCCCCCAAAGGGAAGGTCAAGGGGAAAGCTAAGGGGGAGGCGACGGAGCCTGAGGTGAAGATCGAGGGCGGCCGCCGGGGGAAGAAAAAATAGCTTTGCCCAATCCGAGTTGGCACGTGTTGCCGGGTATCGACCGAGGAGGTCGACGCCCCTGTAGTTTATTAGCGCGGTGTTGGGGCACCCGTCACGATTGACATGTCGGCGATGGCCCCAGGCTAGTATCAAAAGTTGTATCACAAGATGAGATTGAGATTTAAAAAGGACTCCGCCTCTAACGCGTAAGACAATCAGAGCACTCACAGTCTCTCGATGATCTCCTTGATGCGGTCCTTCGAGTAGATCTCGTACTTTGGCGCGACGGACGCCATGTCCACGTTGGCAGTGCTCACCTTCTCCTCCATGACAGCCTTTAGCGTGGACAGCGCCAGGTTCTCAGCCTCCTTCAGGGTCATGTCGTCCTTGTACTCCTCCTGCAGCGTGGTTTGCGCTCCCTCGCTGCCGCTGCCAATCGCCTTCGCCTTGTACGCGGTCCAGGTACCGGATGGGTCGGTGTGGTACAGCTGGTAGCCGTTGTCGACGTCGTGGCCCGCGACGAGGAGCGCGACGCCGAAGGGTCGGGACATGCTGTCCTCGTCGTCCGTCCCGAAGTTGGCGCTGAGACGGCAGAGCGACTGCGTCAGCGACCGAACGGGCATCGATTCGTTGTAGGTGAAGTAGTGGTTCTGCGCCTGCACCCGTCCGTGCTCGACCATGCTCTGCGCGTCGGCGGTCAGACCGCTCACCGCACACGCCACGTGAGAGTCGATCTCCATGATCTTGTCCAAGCTCGACGGCACCATGAGTGGAGACTGCGTGCGCCTCTCCACCGCCAGCACGATGCCCTCCTTCGTCAGGATCGCGATCGCGGTGCTGCCCAGCTTGATCGCCTCGATGGCGTACTCCACCTGAAACAGGCGACCCTCGGGAGAGAACGTGGTCACCCCGCGGTCATACTCGCTGCGTGTCATGAACATGGTGCCTGTCTGTGTTCACCCGACCCGACAGAGGTCGACTCCCAACACACTCGAAAACTTCTCTCTAAACCTAGGAAGATCTGACGAGCCGATCTGACCCGTCCGCTCTCGCTTGTCCCGACCTGGAGGCGTGAACCGCGTCTCCGGACTCTCTCACACTACGCGTCGATGCGCGCTCGAACCGAACCGGTCGATCGTGAACCGCGAGTTGTGCTCCAAGGGCGACTCGCACGGGCGTCAAACGGATGGGTAGAAGTAGTCATTTTCGAAATGCCCTGATATTTGGCGCTGTGCTGCTAAGATTATGACTTCCACGGCTGTTGAATGATGTCTATTTGGCATTGACGATGTATGTTTTTGTATGAGTGTCTAGTCACACAATCACGTGCAATTATCGCGCGCATCCAGATCTGGCATCCAAAAAGGCGTGCCACCGTGTCCCTCTACGTGTCCAAAAGGGTCCCGCGCGAAAGTGACCGCAAAATTTTGGGCGCGGCTCTGCTGCGAGGGGGTGGACACGCGACGTTCGAGCTCGGGTCCCGGTCCTGAACCGAATCAACGACCTCACGAGACGCCATCGGCGGAGCTCTCCGTCCCGTCCCGTGTGTGTCAGACCGGCTCGAAGGTGCTCGACGCGAGGTGACCGCTCAGGATAGGTTTCAAAGGATAGCTAGTGCGCAAGATGGTGAAGTATGAGATACTCACGCATCTGCCGTGCACGGCTCAGGAGTACATAACGCTCAAGGACTCGCCTGATTACAAGGACTTCCAGCTCGAGATCGTCGGCGCGAGGGAGCACTCCAACACGCGAACGGTAGAGGGCGGGTGGGTGACGCAGGTCATCATAAACAAGCCTCAAATAAAGCTTCCCGCCATCCTGAAGCCGCTGCTGAGGGGTAAGGAGATCGTGTTCACGGACCAGCGACGGTACCGCGAGCGTCAGGACACGCTCCCGTACGTCCAGACTCTCTCGACGAGCAACAACATCACCGACAGGGTCACCAACGTGGCCACCATATCCATAGACAACGTCACGCTGAACGACGCGGGTGAGGTTTGCTCGAGGGGCGCGCCGGGCGACGAGACCTGCGAGGTGCGCTTCGAGGGCGAGGTCACCGTCCGGCTCGGGTTCTTGAGCAGGAAGTGCGAGGAAGCCATCGTGCAGAACATGCGGAACGCGTACGGGCGGTTCCCGGACGTTATGCGCAGGTGGAAGGACCTTCAGGCGCTCAACGCGGAGGAGGAGCGGCTGTCCGCCATCGACTCGCGCGCGACGACGCCCAGGGCGGGGAGCACCGTCAGCGGCTTCCCGTCGTCCGCGAACGTGTCTCAGTACGACGGTTCGAGCGCGAGGGTGAGCGACAACGACTCGATCAAGCTGAGCCCGATGAGACACAGGAGGCGCGAAGCGGCGCTGGACGACTCGATCGAGCTGGGACCGGACCTGGAGGTGAAGTCGTGGTGGGACGCGCTCTCCCACAGGTTGCGAAGGAGGGCCGGGGCCATATCGAACGTGGTCGGGTCCATCCACCTCATGTCGTCGTGCGCGAACGCGGCGGTGGAGTTCACGTCCTCGGTCGGGTTCAGGCTCCAGGCGCTCGTGGAGCACTACTCGGAGTGCGAGCCGGATGGCGGGTTGGACCTCGGCGGAGAGTCCGACGGCGAGGTGTTCCTGGGCCTGGGCAGCGGCACGGAGGTATCGACGTCTACGGAGGCGTCGGATAGCCCGCACAGCGTGCTGGAGGTGTCAGAGGGATCGATACGGGCGAAATCGCCGGGTCCCATCGCGGAGCCCTTCGTTTTCAAGAGCGTGTACGACGACTGATTCGAGTTGGACGTTGCGCCATTTGTCAATCGTGTTAGATACAAAGCCTACGTGCTACTACACATCATCGCCTCACCGGTTGGCCTGCGCGTTGGACAGCATGGTGTAGAGCAGAGGGAGCTTCCTGGAGTTCTCGTTCTCGCGCACTCGTAGCTCCCTGGCGAGAAAGTCCCGGTCAAACGGCGGCGTGTCCGGCTGGCCGCTCTCGGGCAGCATCACCGAGAGCGTGCTCCTGTACCTGTTGAAGACGAGGTACTCGCGGATGAGCTCGTTGATGATGAGGTTCTCGTTGGATATGTCCGGTCGCTTGAGCCCCGTGCGGTCCTCGAGCGCGTTGGACACCTCCGCGCGGAGGTGCGCACGCACGTTGCCGAGCGCCCCGCGGTTCTCAAGCGTCTCCCGCAGCACATCCTTGAGCTCCTCCACCGTGGCTCCTCCTCCGGCCATTATCTCCTACGCCCTCGCTTCTTCACTTAAAGTCGCGCCGACTCGGTCCAGATGCCGAGAAACCCGGTCACCACTCGTTTCGGTCCTCACCGGTTGTGCGCGGCGCCCGTGAAGCCGGGCGCAACTCTGCCATTTCAAAAATATCCGACCGCGCGGCCGGTTGCAATTTTGTGAAAAACCGCCAGGTGGGCTGTTGGGGGGGAACAGTGTGCCCCAGGCCCACACCTGGCCGACAGCGCGTGCGTCTAGGCTTGGACCTTTTCTGGAGATACCCCAGACTCGATCCGCGCGGGCGATATCGAGTTCATCGCCTTACACCTCCCGAAACCGGCGGGAAGGGTGACGGAGAGGGCGTGAGGGATCTCGGTGTTGAAGGGACATTTCGCGACACGACACCAGCGCCCGGTGTTAGGTCGTCGCCATGGTGAAGTTCGAGGTGACCGTGCACCTGTGCTGCGAACCGGCGGTGTACATCCACGACAAAGAGCATCCATCGTATAAGCGGTTCCACGTGCGTGCCCCGGCCCGATCTGATACCCCGTACCGCCACCTCGGCGTCGTCGCCCCCTCGTCGACACTCGCAGGTTCCGAGAAATCCAATTTGTTAACCAAAGCTGACCCGAGATCCGCCCGCCCCGTCCCCACAGAAAGAGAAGCTCGGCACGAAGGAGATGGAGGTTTTATCCAACGAGCTCCTGCCCGATGGCAGGGTCAAGGTGGTGACGCGCCAGGTGCCCGGTATCAAGCTCCCGCGCGTGGTGCGACCGGTGCTTCGGGGAAAGGAGGTTGAGTTCAGGGACACCCGCACCTACGTCGAGGCTGAGAAGGGTAAAATTCCGTTCACGCAGACGTTCCACACGGTGAACAACATCACCGACCGGGCAGTCGTGGAAGGGACGATCACCGTGAGCCAGGACACGGACGCGCGGACGAAGCTGCGCGTCGAGGGCGAGTGCGTCGTGAAGATAACCGGCTTGGGCGGAAAGATCGAGTCCATCATCGTCGAGAACCTCACGCGGTCGTACCGGCGACTGCCGGATATCGTCGCCGAGTGGATGACCGTGCGGGAGGCGATGCTCGCGAACCCGCAGCCGAGGGCGCCGCCCGCGGTGCACGCCCCGACGGTGCACGCCGGCGACGACGGCGACGACGAGTCCTTCTCCCCCACCGAGTCCGACGCCGGGTCCTCGTCTTCGTTCTTATCCGCCGAGTCGGATCTGGGCTCCGTCTCGGACGCGTCGGGCAACGGAGAGAGGGACGGGAACGCGCGGCGGGGGACGGGCGGGGGGACTCTTCGAAGGGGGGACTCTTCGCGAAGGGGGGAATCTTCGAAGAGACCACCGAGCCTGGACGACGCGAGGTCGCCGCAGCCGTTTCCCATCGCGCCGGACACGCCGCCGCTGGACAAGTACCTCGACAGGTTCAGAACCGCGGCTGGGTTCGAGAGTTTGAGCGGGGGAAGCGGCGGAGGAAGGAGCGACATAGACAGCGCGGACGAGAGCGGGGGACGGCGGGGCGATCGCGGCGGCACCCAAGGGCGGGGAAGGTACTCGGACGGAACGTCGCGCGCGCGGGTCGGCGCGTTCGCCTCGTTGCTTCGAGCGTGTTGCTGCTACAGGGGCGAGGCGCTCCTGTCGGATGCCGACTCGGACTCGGAGCGCGGCGCGGGCTCGCCCGACCAGAGCGGCTCGGACGGGTACGTCTCGGGGCGCGACGGGGAGTTCGAGGGAGCGCCGGACTCCATCCTCACCCCGCTCACGCCCGGGGCGAGGAACAAGAGGCGGACGCGGCCGAGGGTCGGCCGGTGATAGTTTCCGGGAGTGGTGGTGCTACGATTACGATTGGATTTTGTTTACGAGCGAGTTGGATCGAACGAGAGAACCGTCCGTCCGTTCAGCGGCTGCGTCGGGCGCGCGTTCCCCGGGAACCCGCCGACGTGTTCCCTGAACGCCTCGCGCTGCGCCGCGCTCACCCCGAACGTCCCTTTCTGCAGCAGCCACCGCACGTTCCCCGAGCACGGCGGCGTGGTCAGCGACCCGGTCCACTCCCAAAACCCGGCGCCCGAGTCGTATAAAGAGCCGAGGTTCACCCGCACCTTCTCCCGTCCGCCGTCCGCCGCGATCTTCTCGAGCAGCTTGGTAACCTCCGCGTTCGCGGGGAAGTCGGCGTCGGCGTGCCTGAAGAGCACGCCGAGGACGGCGACGTCCCCGGCGGGGGACACGTGGACCATGTGCATCTCCATCGCGTTGGCGACACCGTCCACGGTGTTCTCCGCGGGGGTGTGAAAGTGGAGAGAGTCGAAGTCGTACCGCGCGCCGTCGGGGGCGACGACCGCGGCGCCGTTGGCGCGGTCGGTCGCCACGTAGTTGGGCGTGCCGTGCTTCTGGGACACCGCGAGCGTGACGGGCTTGTCCGGCGCGACGAGGCGATCGGCGAGCGATCCCACTCGGACGTTGCCCCTCGCCGCGGTTCGGACCAGGTCTATGGGACTCTGCTGGCACGCCGCGCATCCGCAGGCGGGATACGACGCCTTCCCATCGGCGTCGAGGATATCGCCCCATCGCAAGGGACCGTTCGAGGAGTCCGCGTAGCCCCACTCGCCGGGCGCGGAGGCGTCCGCGGAGTCGGGTGCGCGAGTCGCGATGACGATGGAGACGGGCGCGGCGAGCATCGCGCGACGAGATGAACGCGAGATGCGAGCCGGCGCGGGCTTCGGGTCGTTAGACGACGACACCGAGCTCGCCCTGACCGCGACGGGTCCGCCGACGGAGGCGACGACGGAGGCCATCGCGCTTCGTGAGAGTGAGTTCGCTTCCTGATTAGATAAGTTTTGGATATCTCTTCTCACGCGTCGCACAGTTGTAATGTTACCTTGGAAGGTACGTGATCTTTTAATAGTAATACCGTGGGGCACGAACTCCCCTCAACCCCGCTTCGTCATCGGAACAGCGCCCTCTTGATATCGTCGTACACCGTCAGCTGAATCACCACGATGAGTGACGTGTGCGCTAGCCGCTCCTTCCACCCGAGCATCAACCCGCCCGGCCCCAAACCCATCGCCGTCTCCAGCAGCCCCCGCCGCTTCGGCTTTATCATCCCGTCCTCATCAAGCTCCTCATCCTCGACGAAGTCGAACCCCGGGCACTCCTCCGCACCGTCGGGACACTCCCCGTTGAACGTGCTCATCAGAGTGTCCCCGGGCTGGCTCGCCAGCGACGCGATGACCGCCGCTAGCAGCGCAGCCGGCAACTGAAGTGCGATGGACGGCGGCTCGAACGGCAAGCCGTTGGCCCAGCTCCTCAGCGCGGAGCTCGTCACGTCATATGTGGCCAGCTGGAACATGGTGTACGGGATCGTCTTGGTCCATATCACCGGCAGAGTGGACACGATGCCCTCCACGCCCTCCTCCCGAATCAGCCGCTTGACCCCGCTCACCCAGCCATCCGCGTAGTTCGGGTCGGATATCATCTTGATCTTGGTCTGCTCGAGCGGGCACAGGATCAGCGTGGCGAAGAGCTCGGCGATCGCGCCGGCGAAGAGCAGGGTCTGGATCCTGTGGTCCTGGCAGAACACCGCGATGGCGTCGCCCGCCTTGTAGCCGGCGCCGTGCTTGAACGTCATGAACTTGATCGCCTCAAAGCCGCTGTACTTGAACACCCCGTGCAACGTGAACCCCACCGCCGTGGTGCCCGCGCCCGTGAATATGCTACCGATTCCCTCCGTCCGCACGATTTCGGTGCCGATCTGCCACATGTCCATCCCCTTGTACTTCTCCGGCTGCGTCTGCAGCTTCGTCTTGATTACGTCCAGGGGCACCGAAGGGGTGTGCGATACGAGGCCGCCGAGTCCACCCGCGGCGCTGTACTTGGCCAGGGACGCGAGCGTGAGCGCGGCGGGAATCGTCGCGCCCACCTGTGTCAACGCGACGACGTGAAGGCCCGATCGAGATCCGCGGCGGCGCGCGCGCCCGCTCCCGGCTCCGCGCCCAATAACATCGCCCGTTTCAGAATAAGCAGCCTTTGCGGACCATCGCGCGTGGGCAACGCGCGACGCGGCGGGTTTCGCCGCCGATGCCCCAGCTCTGCGATGGGAGTGGCCCACGGACCCCACCGATGCCGATGCGAACGCGCGTGTCGACGCCATGAGTCCTCCCATCGGCGCCCTGCACAGTGGCGTAAGATAAGATATTCCCATCTCGCGTGACTCATCACGCTGCCCACGTGAAGAGCAACGAGAGCAGGTGATGAGGACCATCTCGCGTGACACACTGGCAAATATTTTCACCTCCGCCCGCCAATACTCTCAACATGTCGTCACTACTGCGAGTGCACGATGGATATCATCTCATCCTCCACCCGATCGCACGCACCTCGCCAGCACCTCGCCAGCGCCAGCGAACGCTCCCCGCCGCCCGTCAGCGCGTGCACCCAACTCGGGACGCACTCCTGCGACGTCGCCAGTCGCCTCGCCTGCGCCAGAGTCGCCGCCGCGGAACTTTCGCCGCCCAATCGTAACCGCGCCCCGGCGAGCTCGAGCAGGAAGGACTCCGCGCCTCGAAGCAGCGCCGTCGCCCTGGCATCTCTGGCCTCGTCGCTCTCATCCTCCTCCTTCTCCTCCTCCTCCTCCTCCTCCTCCTTCGTCTCCGCGTTCCCGTCCACGCCGGCTGTGTCGTCGGTCGTCCTCCTCCGTTTAATTCGCTCCCACGCAAACGTCCGAGCCGCGCTCTCGTACGCCGCGGCCAAGGATTCATCCCCCAAGGATTCCATCACCGCCGCGTCCTCGCCCGCACCGTCTCCGTTCTCCTCCTCCTCCTCCTCCTCGGCGCCCGCGGGCGCCTCGGTCCCGCCGCTTCCTCCGCGTTCGCGCGTCTCCGACCCGCCGGTCTCCTCGCAAACGGCGGCGACCCGAGACAGAGCCCGCTCCAGTGACCCGCCCCGCGCGCCGAGCGCCGACGCGTACGCGTTCATCGCGCCGGGTTCCTTACAGCCCGGCGAGTCCTTACCGCACGGGGAATCGATCTTTCCCGAACCGTCCTCGTCGTCCTCGCCGCCGGTTGGTTTACTCGGCTTTACGTCGTACCATCCCGCGAACCGGGACGCCCGGTCGGTCCAATCGGATCTGGGCCCGGCGGGTGCGGATTTGAACGCCCTGAACGCCCCTGTGTGCGACGCCGGGTCGGAGTCGAGTCTCGTGACCTGAACCCCCGCGCCGCGAATCTGGTCCGCGGGGACGTTGAGGTCGGCGAGCAGGCGCACCGCCTCCCGCGCGAGCGACGGGGCGTCGTCGACGCTCAAAGACACGGTGCTCGATCTGGTGAGGTGGTCGCACACGCCGTGGCCGATGGACCCTTTCATGTAATTCGCCGGCGCGTTAGCCACCGCGCGAAGGATCTTGAGCGTCAGCGTCCGTCCCTTGACCTTGAGCCGTCGCATGCGCTCGCTAACCTCGCCGCACAGCTTCTCCACGAACGCGACCGCCTCCGCCGCCTCTTCGAACCGAACCCCCCACGTCACCTGCGCCCCCACCGACTTGCGCGGTGGTCTCGCCTCCCACTCGCGAGCGTCGATCCCCCGTGACGCGTCCCTGAGCTGCGCCCCCGCCTTGGGCCCCAGAGCGCGCCGAAGAACCGAGAGCGGCGCGGCGGCCACGTCCGCGCACGTCGGGTCCGCCGTATTCGGTCCGACGCCGTCAACCACAGAACCGATCCCTTCCCTTCGAAGCTTCTCGAGCGTACCCCGCCCGACCCCGGGGAGCTCCGCGACGGGCATCGACGCGAGGAACGAGGACGCGTTGGACGCCGGGACGTGATGCGAGCCGTCGGGCTTGGCCCGTTTGGTGGCGAGCCTCGCTATGAGCCGATTGGGTCCCGACCCCACGCTCGCGACGCATCCCGTCTTCGCGAAGATCTTCGCTCGAACATCCTCGGCGATTTCCCTCGGCGTTTTCCGACCACACGCCGCCAGCCCGGTGACGTCGACGTACGCCTCGTCCACGGATACCCCCATGACGTGCGGGCTGAGCTCGTGCAGGGTCCGATACACGTCGATGGCCACCGCCGAGTACCTCTCAAACTCGTACGGCATGACGATGAGATTCGGGCACAGTTCCTTGGCTCGAGCGATGCGCATGCCCGCTCTGCACCCGGCGTTCCGCGCGAGGTAGTTGCAGCTGGAGAGCTCACCGCCCCCCGCGGACGACCAGGACACCGCGACGGGTAAACCCGCGAGCTCCGGCCTACCGAGCGCCGCCACCGACGCGAAGAAGCAGTCCATGTCGACGTGCAGGATGACTCGCTCCCCACCGGGTCCACCCTCCGGAGCCGGGAGCTTGGGCGCGGGGGGTAGATCCTCGAGGAAGGCCTCGTACCTGTGCTTCCACGTGCCGATGTAGTGCAGCCGCGACGCCCTGAAGAACGTCTCCATGAAGTTCGGGTCCTCGTGGGTGGTCCTCTGCTTCATGTCGAGAAGGGGTTCGGACCTTCGCGCCATCTGGGCGACGTCTTCCGCGGCGGACGGGTTCCCCGGGCCTCGCTGTTCCCCGGACCGCACCGCCCTGTGCGCAGCCTCCGCCGCGGCACGCGCCGCGGGAACGTCCCCCGGATCCCCACCCATGGCGAGCGCGCCCCGCACTGACGCGTTCGGTCGAAGTCGGCGCGTCACGTCTCGTCGCTCGCGTTCACGCATTTCACGAAGGCACGGCCAACATCACTTGCAACTCACTCACAGCTAATCAGCTAACTCTTAATAGTCGTCGTCGCCCCCAGCGAACTCCTGCTTGGTCGCCTGCGCGTTGTAGAAGTCCGCCACCTGTTCCGAGTTGGTCGCCTGCTCCACGCTCTTATCGTCCCTCTTGCGGAGGAAACGCGGGAACCTGAGCGCGATGCCCTTGACCGGGTCCACCAGCCCGTGTCCCGCCTGGTGCACGGGCGAGATGCTCAGGTCCGCCGCCTTCACCTCCCAAACCTGGCTCGGGTCGAACCACACGTCGCACTTCATGGCGTTGGCGTCGTACTTGAAGTAGCTCCTCGGCGCGTCGATCACCGTCGGTCGCAGCCCTTCCGTCAGTTCCACCAGCTGCTCGTCCGAGAACCCGGTGCCGATCTTGCAGATGGACTGCAACTCCTCCGATTCCTCGTCGTAACACGCGAGCAGGTACGCGCCGTAGACGCCCGTGCGCTTGCCTCGGCCGTGAAACGCGCCGATGGGGACGAGGTCGAGGGAGTCGCCGCATCCCTCGAGGTAATCCTTCTTGAGCTTCAGCCAGTTGAGCGATCGCTTGGAGGGCTCGTACGTGGCGTCCATCGTCTTGACGATGAGGCCCTCGGTGTTGTCGGTGATGGAATCCTCGAGGAAGACCTGGAGCTCCTCGACGTCGCGCGAGATCTTCGCCGTGCAAAAGTAAAACTCGTCGGGAACCTCCTTGAACGCCGAGTACATCGCCTCCCTTCTCTCCGTCAACGTCTTCTGCAGTAAGGTCTCGCCGTTGAGGTAGAGGCAGTCGAACGCGTATATGCACACGTTGACTTTGATGTCCGCCTCGTCGATGTTCTTGCGCCCGCGCGTGGACAAAATCTGAAACGGAAGAATCTTGTGGTTCTCCCTGTCGTACGCCACCGCCTCTCCATCGATCACGACGCTCTTCACGCCCTCTTTCAGGTACGAAGGCAGCGCGCGGATGACGTCCGGGAACTTTGGGGTGTTGTCCTCCTGGTTCCTGGAGAAGATCTTGACGGTGCCGTCCTCCAACAGGTGGATCTGCGCTCGTTCCCCGTCGTACTTGTACTCGCACGTGAACTCGACGTCGGAGAAGCGCTGGAGCACCTCGCTCACGCCACACGTGGGCTTGGCGAGCATGGGCTTCACGGGCACGCCCGGCCTGAAGTGGCACCGCGAGTGGAGCTTGTCCACGCCGCCCTCCATGAGCAGCGCGGGGACGATCTCGTCGTAGGAGGGGCACTCGGAGAAGACCTGCTTGAGGACGTCGGCGCCCCGCCCGAGAAGGTCAGCCACCGCGCCGTTGCCGCCCTCCTTCGCAGCCTTCGCCGCCGCGTCGGACTGGAGCACCACCGCGTGTATCAAAGCCTGGTTGACGGTCTGCTGCGCGAGGCCGATGCGGAGCTTGCCCTGCAGCGAGCGGACGATGTAACCAGCCTCGCACTCCCGCGCGGCGACGAGGAGTTTTTTAATCTTGGCCTTTTTCGCATCCACCGACTTGGTGCCTTCGGTGGTGGCGATGGCGCGGAATTCCTTGAGCACGCCCGACATGGTGAGCTTCGGTGGTGCGAACATGGTCTTTTGCGTGCTCCTGCTCATGCTCGCCACGATCCCTAGGTCCCCTTGCTCCTTGTAGTCGGCTCTGATGGCGCTCTCCTTGCGGCCAGTCGCCTCGGCGAGGATCTTCACGAGCGTCGCGTCGCCGATGCCGAGATCGATACCCTCGTGCTGCGGCGCGATGGTGTTGCTGGCGAGGTACACGGCGGCGAGTAGGTCATCGGGATTGGACACGATGACCGTGCGGAACGCGTTCGTGAGCATCTCGGCAATCTCCAGGCGCTTTGTCGTCTCCGAGATGTTCTCGAAAACGTTTGCGAGGAAGAGATACGGCACGGGTTCGCCCTTCTTCCACCCCTCCACGCCGGATTCCGGGTCGTGCTTGAGGAGCCTGCCCGACGCCTCGACGGCCTTGTCCCCGATGCCCTCCTTTCCGGCCGTTTCCTTGGCCTTGCCCTTCTTCTTCTTGGCGGCGGCGGTTTTCTTGGTAGCCGCAGCCATCACCTTTGCGACGCCGTCGACCCGATCCTCCTCCTCCCCTTCCTCGTCGTCGTCGTCGTCCTCATCGGATTCGACCTCGTCCTCGTCGTCGTC
>Ga0181571_10001742_pt1 | contig 15899 bp, 7 predicted proteins | sample 101ome_17_FD_132440 | JGI IMG/M metagenome (GOLD analysis project Ga0181571, IMG submission 132440) | Coastal salt marsh microbial communities from the Groves Creek Marsh, Skidaway Island, Georgia - 101407AT metaG (megahit assembly) | ecosystem: Environmental > Aquatic > Marine > Intertidal zone... | reverse complement strand
CGGCGCTCTTCCTCGGACCCCTCACGCACCACGCCATTGACAACAAGCTGGGAAGCAGGTTCGGCAGGGCCCTGCGTCTCGACGATTCGCTGAAGCTGCGGGACTACGTCGTGGCGCCCCTCGCCGAGGAGTTTGCGTTTCGCGCGTGCGTCACTTGTTGTCTCGCGTGGAGCGGATCGTGCACGGTGGCGTCGTGCGTGTTTTTGTCGCCGATGTGCTTCGGCGCGGCGCACCTGCACCACTTCAGGGAGCTGCGACGAACCCGGGGTTTAGGCGCGGCGGGGGTTATAATCGGGGCGCAGTTCGCGTACACCGCCGCGTTTGGATGGTTCGCGGCGTTTACGTTTCTTCGAACCGGGCACCTGTGCGGGCCGGTCGCGGCGCACTCGTTCTGCAACGTGATGGGTTTGCCGGACTTGGGGGGCGCGTTGGGGCATCGGAAGAAAGGCGTGATCGTCGGCGCGTACGTGGTGGGCATCGCCGCGTTCATCGCGGGTCTGTGGCCGGCGACGGACCCTCGACTGCATCCGGGGAGCGCGTGGGACGATCTCGTCGCCGTGGGCCGAGCCGCGGGGGGACGCGGGGGCGGGTAGTTTATCGTGGGGGGGGGGGTTGATTATCATTATCTTGTACTCGCTCACGGCTCGAACCGACGGGGCCCGGCGTCCTTCAGGATGATGTCCAGCGGGAGGAACCGAGGGGTGGGCACCTTGTCGTCACCCCACTCCATCCACTCCCAACCCTCGCACTTATCCGGCTCGGTGTTGACGGCAGTGGTGTCCGCCGGGACGTCCGCGCGCATGAACACCGTGATCCAGTGGTTGTCATCGTCGATTACCGCCTCGCAGGTGTACGCGTAGGTCACGTCGCCGATCAGCTCGATGCCCGTCTCCTCCAGGATCTCGCGCCTGGCGCACTGCTCCCAAGTCTCACGCCACTCGAGCTTCCCACCCGGAAGCGCGTACTGGCCAGCCCCGTGGCTACCCTTGCGCTTGCCGATCAGCACCTTGCCCTCCTTGACGATGAGTACCCCCACGCCCACGCGGGGCCATCGCTTGACGGCGGCGTCTCCTCCCATGGTGCGGTTCAAACTGTCGACAAATTCAGTTACTTGTAGCAGCGCGGTCCCGAGCTGAGTTGTTGCTTTCCGAACCAATTTTGCGACCAATTCGCCCCCGCGAGCAGACTAGCTCGGCGCCCGGCGGGGTGCGGCCGAGCCGGTGGGGGGGGGTGAGACATGGACCTCGCGGAGGCTTTGTTACACAGGTACACCACGAGCGTGGTTGCCATCCTGAATGCGGTGCGTCCCACCCTCGCCCGGCACCATCCCCACGCCGCCCCAAAATCCAGCCTCTCGGCACCCCGCTCCCGGACGACCCGACGTACGCGTCCGCCCGAACCGACCCCCGCACCCGCTGACACGCGTCCCCTCGATCGTTCCCAACAGAGCTCAGGCGAGTCGTGCGACGCGTCGCGGAGTCTGGGCGCGCTTCGCGACCTCCTCCCCGCGCTCTCCGCGCTCGCCCCGACGGGCGGTCCGCAGCTGATCAACACCCTGACGCGATGGTACCAGCAGCAGGCCAGGGCGCTGGCGTCCAGCAGCGGAGACAGGAACCCGCTCGGACGCTCGCGGACCTTACAGCTCGCCTTCTGGCACGCCGCGCATAGGGTCCTGGCGCCGTTACCCCCCGGCGCACTCGCGGGAACCGACGTCGCCCGCGTCATCGATCTCGCCTTTGACGCCGTCATCGCCGGCCGCGACCCGGCGCCGCACGTGGACGCGGGGTGGGGTACCCGGCCCTTGGCGGGCGGCGCTTCGTATCATGCGGCCCCTCGGGACGCTTCGTATCACGATGAGAACGGGGGTATCCACGGATCGCACACATCCCCCGGGGCACACGTCGCGCACATCGGCGGCGGCGACACCGCGCTCACCGCCGCGTCGCCGCCGCTGGACCCGTCTCCGTCGGTGGCGTCGTTGGCGTCGCGCGTGCTCGGGCTCGCGTCGCGGCACGACCCGGACGCGGTGACGGCGCGGCTGGTGGAGGAGCTGGAGCCGAGGGTCAACTCGGAGAGCAAGCGCGGGGAGGTTCACCTCATCGTCCACGGCGCGAGGTTCCTGCACGTGTCGTTGGACGGCGCGGGACCGACTTGCGGCACAGCTGTGTCTTTAGGGTCGGACGCGGGCCGTACGCACACACACGTCGACGCTAACCCTGGGAGTAAGAGTGTGTCGGTTGGGGAACTGGCGGACCGGTACGCGGCGTCCGCGGCGCAGACGGTCAGGAGGCTGAACCCCTGCGCGTGGCACCCGACGTACCGCAAGTCGGACCTGCGTCACGCGCTGTGTGCTTTGCTTCACTGCGTGTTGGCGCCAGTCGCGGGCGCGCGGATCCCCGAGGCGGCTTCGGACGTCACGAGGCGGGACTGGGCGGAGGCGGTGACGACGTGCCGGGAGGACGTGGACAAGTGGCTGAGGAGCAAGGAGAAGAAGCACGCGGCGGCGGGGTTGCCCCTGCTCGGGGCGTTGCACGCGGCGGAGACGCTGTGCGGCGGCGACGGGGGAAACGGTCTGCACGCCTTTTTGGACATCGCGCTGCTCCGCGCGTTCAGGGAGCCACGGCACAGGGCGCCGGCGGCGGACGCGCTGAGGGCGGCGGTGGAGGGGATTGCGCCGCCGCTGCCGCCGGGGGGTACCTCACCGGCGCCGGCGACGCCGCCGCTGCCGGAACCCACGCGGGGTAAGCTGAGAGCCGCGCTGGGCGCCGCCGCGTCGGCCATCAAGAAGGGCCCGCACGGCGCGGATGTCCACGCGGTGGCCCGCGCGGTCGCGGCGACGGCCCGTCTCGACCCGCTCCTGTCCGCGGACGTGTTGATGGACCTGTTGCACCAAGGGAAGGTGTGCGACGCCACCGCCGCGGGTCTGGCGGCCGTGCCGGACGTCATCCTGCTCACCGCGTCCAGGAGCGGGACCGCGAGCGGGAAGAGCGGGTGCGTCGTAAAGCCGGGTCTGGCGGGGGTGCTGGAGTGCATGCGTGACGAGGGCCTGGATCCGTTCTCGGGCCTCGTGGACAGGATCGTCGCCATGGGCGCCGCCGGGGTGGCGGCGGCGGGCGGCGCGGACGCGGCGCCCGCCGCGGTCAAGGCTGCCGCCGCCGCGTCATCCGCCACCGCCTCGTCGCTCGTCAAGAGCCTTCGGCGCGAACTCGGCGCGACGGCTTCGGCGCTTCAACGCGCGGACCCCACGTCTCGGGCGTCCGTCGTCGTCGCCACGGCGCTGCTCCGATGCGTCCCGTTCATCGCGCCCGAGGAGTGGCGCGGAAGAGCGCTCGGCGAGGCTGTCCCGCTGCTCTGCGCGCATCCCCACCCGGCGGTGCGGGCCGCGGCGAGGGACGCGATGAAAAGAGCGGTGGCGTCGACGGTGTCCGCGCGCGACGCCATCGTGCAGGGTGCCGCGGGGGTGTTACTGTCCCCGGCGACATCGTCGACGGGTCGCGCGGGGATCTCGTTGACGGACGCGGACGCGGCGACGTCGGCGGCGCGGACCCTTCGTGACGTGTGCGAGACGTGGCGACTTTCTTTGTCGTCGTCGGAGTTATCGTCGGGTGGAAAATTGACATCGGACGGTTTGCGTTCGATCGAGACGTTCGATCCGTCCAGGTCCGAGGCCGCGGGGCTTCTCATGATGTGCAGCCCGCACGCGGAGGTTCGCGTCGCGGCGGTGGAGATGCTCCGCGAGGTGGCGAAGCTCTCGGCGGCGCTGCGACACGCTCACCCGAGCAATTCGTCTCACCCGAGCAATTCGTCTCACCCGAGCGGCGTCGACGACTCGCGGAGTGTTCTCCCGTGTAATGCGCCGTCGATGTCTTCGATCGTCGAGTCGTGCGCCGGGGACATGGTCCTGAGCGCTCTCGGCGCCGAGGGCGGGACCGGTCTATCGTTGGACCCGGCGGGAGTCGACCCTGGCCTCTGCGCCGCGGCGGCGGCGGCGGTGGCGGTTAAAGGCGGCGCGGCGGCGGCGGCTCGGCACGTGACGGGCGGCGCGTGGACGGCGGCGCTCGGCGTCCTCGCCGCTCGCGCCTCCGCGTCGAGCCCGGACGTGACCACGACCGCGCGCGCGCAGGCGCTCCAGCGGGTCCAGGCGGTCATGGCGCAGGAGGGCGCGGCGGCGAGGAGCGCCGGACCGAGGGCGCCCACGGATTCCGCCACGGATACGTTCGAGGCTTGGCGCAACTGCACGTGTTTCGTGTGCGCGGCGTCGCCCGCGCGCGAGACCCTGCCGCCGGTTCTCAGCGCGTCGAACCTGGGTGCGAACCAGGGCGGAACAAATCTCGGTGCGACGTCCGCTAACCCGCTAACGACGGCTAACCCGCTGACGACGGCTAACCCGCTGACGACGGCGCCGCAGCAGGTGCCCCTCGGCGTCCGCGGTTCCCTGTCCGGGCTGTTCGCGCTGCTGGTGCCGTGCCTCAAGGAGGGCGGCGCGCAGGCGGCGGCGGCGGCGGGTGTCCTCGCGAGGGTTCCCCCGCTCGCCGCGCCGCAGCTCCTTGCCGCCCTCGCCCCCCTGCAGGCGTCGCTCGGCGCGGGACCGGCCGCGGGTCCGCACGGTACCGACCACGGGTCCAGTACCACGCCGTTCGACAGGAACCGACGCGACCTGGAACTGCGCGCGCACCTCGCGAGTCTCCACCTCGGCCTCGCCGCGCAGGGCGCTGTCGCCGCCGTCGCGCCGGGACCCGCGGGCAGGGACGCCGTCGCGAAACACCTCCTCTTCTTTGTCGATTCCACCGCGTCGTACCTTCGCGGGTCCACCGGCGCCACGATCGAGTGCTCACCCGACGAGCTCAACCGGCTGTTGTTCGCCGCCGCGGGTACCGCCACCGCCTGCGCGCCGCAGATTTTGGCCCTGGCGCCGCACGTCGTGGACTCGGAGGTTCGGTCCAGGCTCTGGGAGGACTTTCACTGGTGGGCCAAGAAACTCGCCAAGGAACTCGGGGACAACAAGGGCGGCGCGCATTTGATGGGGTCGTCGTCGTCGACGTCGTACCGAGCGGACGACGCGTCACCGTCCGCATTGCGGCTGCTGGGCTCCGGGGTTGGGGGAAACAACGGCGGCCGCGCCGGCGGGAGCGTGAGCTCGTTCGACGGGAGCGAGTCGAGGCACGGGAGGCGCGACGGCAGCCTCCGCGGCGGGAGCGCCCGGAGCGGCCTGAGCCTCGGCGTCTTCGACCTGGCCATCGCTGGCGGGCGGGGCGGCGGCGTCGACCGAGCCGCCCTGGGCCTCGGCGGCGAAAGGTGGGGCGGCGGCGGCTCCGACAAGGACGGCCACAGCAGGGACGGCCACAACAGAGACGGCCACGAGACAGCCTCGGACCACGACGACGCGAGCAGCGCGGGAGGTAAGAGCACGAATTTGATCAGTCGCGGCGTCGCGGACGCGGCCAGGTCCCCGCTCGCCGTGTACCACGCGTGCAACGAGGCGGCGGCGGCGCTACTCGCCGGGCCCGTCTTCGACGGCGACGCGAGCAAGCCTCGGGGCCGGGTCCTGGCGTGGATCGGGGGTTTGCTGGAGGGTAAGGTGGCCGGCTCGAGGCGCGCGGACCTCGGAACGGCGCGGCGAGCGCTGCGGTACCACCTTCACGCCAACCCGGGTTTGGCGCACACCGTCCTGGACGCGTGCTACTCGGCGCACGACCGGACGGCGGCGGCGCACCTCGCCGCGCTGGCCGACCTCTTCGCGCGAGCCGCGCGGGCGAGGGAGGAGGAGGAGACAAAATCGGGGGCGTCGCCGGGAGGTCGGCGGTCCCCGGCGGTTTATGACCGGGTGGACGCTAGAGCTTCAGAGCTGCCCTCGGCGCCGAGCTGCCCGACCGCCAAGCTCGTCGCGCTCGTGCTGTACAAGCTGGTGCATCCCTCGGCGACGGTGAGGGACGACGCGGTGGCTCTGCTGAAGGCTGTCGCCGCGTTGGACCTGGTCGGAGAAAACGACCGCCTCGACGGCGACGGGGATCTCGCCGAGATCTTTTCTCAAGATACCCTCCCCGAGCTCCCCGACGCGTACCAGGCGTTCCAGCAGAACGTGTCGAGGCAGCTCGCGCGGCGCAGACCCACGCTGGGCGAGGAGCTCCTGGTGGAAGCGCTGGGCCGCCAGATGGACGACGGAGCCGCAGACGCCGGAGCGCACCGACACGTGCTCGCGGCGTTGGCTCCATGGACGGCCGCCCTGCACCTGCCCCACATCGCCGCGGCTGGACGCGCCGATCGGCTTCTCAAGTCCCTGTACTTTGTCACGTTTTTCCGCGGCGACGCGTTTCCGCGGGAAATGGAGACGATGTGGCGGCACATCGGCCACTCGCCGCGTAACGTGGTTCCCGCGTTGAGATTTTTGGAGACGAAGGGGTTGGAGGATACGTCGTCCGCGACCGCGATGTCCACGTACTGCCTCACCGCCAAGCGCGTGTGCCTGTACCTCGCGAGGGCGGCGCCGCAGCAGTCCATCGACCAGCTCGTGTACGCCATTTCCCTGCGCGGCCTCGAGGTTGACTACCCCCCGGGCGCCGGCGACGCCGACCGAAGGAACAGCGGCGACGATTCCATGGACATGGGCTCGTTGCGCGGCAGCGACGGTGGCGGGAGCATCAGGGGCGGGAGCTCGCTCGGCCGCAGCAACGACCGCGACGACGACGACGACGACGACGACGACGACGACGGCTTGAAGCTCACGGCGCCCGACCTCGCAATCATCCTCCTCGCCGAGGTTGCCGCCGAGCACGACGAGGACTTCAGGGTTCACCTCCCCGTCCTACTGCACGCGGCGGTGGCGACGCTCGCGGGGTCCCCGGAGCCCACGGTGCGGGCGCACTGTCGCCAGCTCCTCGCGAACCTCACGCACGCCCTCGCGGCTAGGCCCCTCGGCGCCAAGGGACGGAGCGCGGTTGGCGACGCGTTTGGTCGAGACGGCCGGATAGACGACGGTTTACAGGTGACCCCGGTTGGCGGGGTGCCCGGGTGGCAGGGCAAGGTTGGCCAGTGGGGCGCCGCCGGTCCGGCCACCCCCGCGGGTCACGGCATCCCCGGATTTGGCGCCAACGGGACGCACCCTTACGAGGCGTCTTCAACGTACGGGGCGAATAGGGCAAACGCCGAACGTTCTTACGGTTCTTACGGCGTGGACGACGACGACGGCGCGAAGGGCCGCGCGGCGGTCGCGAGGCTCCAGGCGTTGCTCGCGCGTCCCGGCGGCGGTGGGTTTGGCGCGGGTACCGCCGCGGGGGGGCTCATCGGCGGCGTCATCGTCCGGGGCGGCGCCTTGGAGGGCGCCGCGCCGTGGACCCCCGAGGCCATCGCTCAGCTCGTGGGACTCCTCCCCGACGCGATGGTGTTCGAGCCCGGTCTGCGTGAGCAGTGGGCGGACGAGGCCAGGCGTTGGCTCCTTCGCGCCGCGTCCTATTCGCTCGCGGCGACGTCGGCGAGGGTCCTCGCGGCGTTGAGGGTACCGCTCGACCTGGAGAGCGGCGAGGCGCTTCTCGCCGCGTTGTGCTCTTCGGCGGCTGCGGCGGAGGGCGGGACGGTGGCGCACGGCCTCGTGTCCGACCGACGAGCCGGGACCGACCTCTACCGGCAACACGCTCGGCGGGGACCCGGAGCGCGACAGAGAACTTTCGTGTCCGCGCGGTCCGCCTCTTTAGCGGCTGACCTCGCGGGTCTCCTGCTGGACACGCTGACTGAGATGTTGGGGCACGTCGCGAGGGGGGAGCGGGATATCATCGAGTACCCGCACGTGCTGTGGGGCGCGGGCGCGTGCCTCCGGACCTTACACCCGCCCCTGTACGCCCGCGCCGCGAGGCTCTTCTCGGCGATGACCCTCGCGTGGCCGCTGGACGATCCAACCGGCGCGAGCGAGGAGATTTTACGAGCCGCCGCGCCCGCGCCCATCGGAGCTCGGTTCAACGCGGAGAGCGTCCGAGGGCGCCGTAACCCCGCGGTGGCCTCCGCGGTGGCCGCGGCGCTGGACGCGTGGATGAGAGGCGCCACCGCCAAGGACTTCGACGCGACGTGGCGTCCACCCCCGGGCACGCCGGCTCCCGCGATGAGCCTCCCGGATCTGGTCCCTCTGCTGCTCAAGGGACTGGTTCGCGCCGAGTCGGCGGCGCACTCGGCGCGCGGGTTAGCCGCGATTGTCCCGAGGGTCGGGGTGAGGGACCGGTGGGGTGGCGAGCGGGCGCTGGCGCTGGCGACGTGCGGCCTGCTCCCGTTGGTGCTCGCCGCCGCCGCCTACGCGGAGGAGGACGCGGCGAGGGAACGCGACGAGGGAGCCGCGGGAGGGGTCAACGCCGCGGGAGGGGTCAACGCCGACGGACAATCGTCCCCGTCGCCGATCAAGACGCCCGCCGCCTCGACGCCCCAAACTGGCGCCAACGTCAACGCCTCGACGCCCCAAACGGCCCAAACGAGCCCGTCCCCGGTCCCCACGAGAGGGGCCGCCGCACAAAAAGGGGCGGGTCCCCTCGGCGCGGGCGAGGGCGCGGCGACGGGCCGATGGCTCGCCGCGGGTCTCAGGGCGGCTTCGCCCCGCGGGCGACTCGATTCGCTCGCGGCGACGCTGGACTCCGTCCTCCCGTCGCCCCGCGCGAGGACCGCGGTTGCGCGGGGTCGCAGGTTCGCGGTGGCGCCCCGGGCAAAACGTGGGGTGAAACCGGCGGGACCGAGGCTGCTCTACACGCCGGGATCGAACGTGGTCCAGAGACTGGCCGATGTTCTCGCCGAGCCGCTCGCGTCGTTTGTGTTTCCCGCGCACGCCGTGCCGGTCGCCAAGACGCTCGTGGACATCGCGGTGGGGCTGGGCGGGGAGAACGGCGGGGAGGAAGGGCCCGCGGCGGCCGCGGCGGCGCTCGAGCTGCTCACCGCGCTGGTGTCCCACGCGCGCGGCGAGGCGGCGGCGGCTTTGTTTGACCCGAGGGCTTCCGGGAGCGGGTCGCTGTTTGCGCCCGTCGCCGCGCTCCTGGACGGACCCCACTCCCAGGCGGCGCTCGAGCTGCTCACCAAGGTGGCCACCGGGACGGCGGCGGCGGCGCGAGGCCCGCCGCCGCCGTACAGGAACGACGTGGGAGACTGGGGACCGGTCGCGAGGCTGGGGGCGCCGGGGACGATGTGGGACGGCGTGGACGCAAACGGGGGCAGGGTTTCGGACCTGATGTACGGGGTGATGCTGAGCGGGGGGATGGACCCGAACCGGGCGGCGCTGCCGGCGTGCCTGGTGAGCGACTCGGCGGATAACTGAGCGCGACGATCGCGATAGAAGTTGTACCTTTAAGAGTGACGGAAGCGTAGTTGAAATTTCTCGGCACGAGCGCTGAACGAAACGAGTCGACTGATGAGCTTGCGTGCTGACTGGTATTACAACGCGGGCCTTCGACTCTCGTTCACGTTCGTGTGCTTCGTGCGTGCATCGTGCGTGCATGACGCCTTCCTCCGCGAGTTGCCGCTCTGCGTGTCTCCACGAACCCCACTCCCGTGAGAGTCGTGGAGACACCATCCAAAGAACTGGGAGACAACAACTCGCGAAGAAACGCGTCAGTTTCCTCCTCCTCCTTCTCATCGCGTCGCCCCCGCGTCCCCTCTGTACGCCGACACCTTCGACACCTCCAGGTAGAACGGCCCGGACGCGAACGACGGGTTCAGATCCCCCATCCCGTACGTAAACTTGGACAGCATCAGCTGCATCGATCGCACCGACGAAGTTCGCATCGCTCGGCGATCCGGCGACCCAACCGGCACCGCCTCGCCCCGCCGCACCGGCTGAAAGTCGGTAAAGGGCACGTCCACGTCGAGCCACGCGCCCTCCACGGTGTCGAACGCGGCGTGGAACGCGATGGAGCCCCACCAGTCGTCCTCGTCGTACAGGATGAGCTTGAACCTGTTACCGTCGCCGCGACATCTCAGTCGAACTCCGTCGTACGCGGAGAGGTCCAACGGCGAGTCGAAATTTCTCGTCCGGATGCTCACGAAGCCTCCGCTCTGACCCTCGACGACGCCGCCGAGCCTGGCGCAGGTGCCGCCGTCTTCCTCCGGGATGGTCACGATGCTCCCGGCGCCCTCCGAGCTCCCGCCCATGACCACGTCGTTGAGCGCGCCCCAGACGGCCCGAAAGTTCGCCGCGTCCTTCCCCGACGACGTGAAGTCGTAGATCGGAACCTCGTTCCGCGAAGAGGCGCCCAGCACCGGGGTTGGCGCCGTGGGTCTGGCCTGCAGCGGCGCTTGACCGAAGTACTCCATCTCTGTCGCCGCCTGTTTCACCCTCGGGGGCGTCACGGCGGAGAGCACGGGCCCGACGATGGGAAGCTGCTCGAACCACAACTTGCCGCCATCGGAAGCCTCGACGCGGAGCCATCGGACGCGGCGCCCTACGACGCGCCCCGCCCGAGACGCGCCCAGCGAGCGCGCGACGCGCGTTCGCGGTACCCTCGACGAGAGGTGCGCGATCGTCGGGGCGACAAATGCGAGGGTCGACATCGTCGATACACTGTGACGAGCCTCCGAGGAGTGGGGCCCGAACGGGGCTTCCGAGACCATTCCGTTTCGTTCGGGCTTGATGAGATTCTCGTCGGCGGGTCTCCACGTGATAAGAGATGCTGAGCAGGCAGGACCCTCGCCATTCAGGACCTTCGCGACGGCACCATGTCACGCGTCCACCTTCTCGTCCTCGCGCTCCTCGCGTCGTGCACGTTCTCCGTGCACGCCGCGAGATTATCCATCGGCCACCCGCTCGCGTCCCTCCGCTCTCGCAAGGTCGAGAGGCACATCGAGTCAAACGGTGACGCGACCGGCGAAACATTGTCATTGTCCGCGAGCCAAGTCGAGGAGCACCGCCCCGCGTTCGAGTCCTTCCTGGACACGTTCCCGGAGAAGCGCGAGGCGTACGCCGACGCCGCGAAGTACGCCGAGCGTCTCGAGATCTTCGCCCGGAACGTGATCCTCGCGGCGGAGCGCCAGGCGCAGGACCGCGGGTCCGCGGTCCACGGCGTGACGCAGTTCAGCGACCTGACCCCGGCGGAGTTTGCATCCACCTTTCTCGGCACGAAGCTCGCCAACGAGGACGTCGCGGCGATCCGCTCCGACATGACGACGCTCCCCGACTACCCCGTAGACGACCTGCCCTCGACGTTCGACTGGCGCGAACGGGGCGCGGTCACCAACGTCAAGAACCAGGGCGCGTGCGGGTCGTGCTGGACCTTCAGCGCCACCGGCGCGGTGGAGGGGGCGAATTATCTCAAAACCGGCGAGCTCGTCTCCCTCTCCGAGCAGCAGCTCGTGGACTGCGACCACACGTGCGACCCGAGCGCCCCGCGCAACTGCGACTACGGATGCAACGGCGGCCTACCCCTGAACGCGATGCGATACGTACAAAAGCACGGGTTGGACACCGAGACTGCCTACCCGTACAAGGCTGTCGACGGGAAGTGCGCGAGCAAAAGACACGGCCCGGCGGCGGCGACGGTGTCGGCGTTTAACCTGGTGTCGACGAACGAGACGCAGATCGCGGCGGCGCTGCTCAGGCACGGCCCGCTGTCCATCGGCATCGACGCCGCGTGGATGCAGACCTACGTCGGCGGCGTGGCGTGCCCGTGGATCTGCAACAAGGCTGGGCTGGACCACGGCGTTCTCATCGTGGGATACGGCGTCAACGGGACGGCGCCCGCGAGGCCGTGGCACAGGCGACAGGACTACTGGATCGTGAAGAACAGCTGGGGTCCCGGATGGGGGTTGGAGGGGTACTATCACATATGCAAGAATCGCGCGGCGTGCGGTCTGAACACCATGGTGGTGGCGGCGGATGCGTGACCCTCGTCGGTCGGGTGTAATGTAATTGTGTTTGTTCGTTTTCGTGCGTCGTCACGGAACGATCCCGAGCTGCGTTCTGAAGGGTTCCTCTCAAATTCCCGAAACCTAGAGCGCGACGTCACGCGTCCCTCCTCATTCGGCGACGCGCCCGAAGGTCGGAGGCATGTCGACGACGGCGGTTCGCGCGGGCCTCGTCGCTGCGATCAGGGCGATCCGGGCGTCCGGGCGTCCGGGCGTCCGCGCGTCCGGCCCGGAGACCAGGTCCTGCACGATCCTCTCCCCGTGCCACCGGCGCCCACGTCGCGACTCGCGACCGTCGTCGGCGGCGTCGGGCTGGTTCGCGTCTGCGTCCGCGTCGTCCGCCGCCGTCGCGGCGTCGCCTGCGAGCCCCGTGGACAGGAACGACCCGAGGTTCGCCACTGAGGTGGAGGTGCTCGCGGTGCGCGCGCCCAGGTCCGCGGTCGGCGGTCTCATGGCCAAGCTCCGGCGGCACACCATCGACAGGCCCCGGCTCAACCGCGTGCAACACCTCGACGACGACCACAGCCTCGTCCTGCTCGACACGGGCTCCTGCCCCGTCGACGGCGACCGCGACGCGCTACCCTCGAACGTGCTCGACGCGCTCGCGTCGTGTCCTGGTACAGGGGAGGACGCCTGCGTCCTGGTGACGCATAGCATGATCCTCGGGTACGACGACCTCGACGCGGACGAGTGCCTTCGACGCGTCCTACCCCCGGACGTCACCGTGCCCACCGGCTTCGAGACCGCCGGGCGCATCGTACACCTCAACCTCAGGGACGAGCACGAGCCGTGGAAGCGCGTCATCGCCGCCGTGCTCATCGATAAGCTCCCGCAGATTGAGACGGTGGTTAACAAGACGGGGGAGACGGGCGGGCCGTTTCGGACCTTCGCCATGGAGGTTCTCGCGGGACGCGGCGGGGACGGGCCGCTGGAGACGACGGTGAGCGAGAACGGTCTCGTGTACGCCATGGACTTTCGCGGGATGTACTGGAACAGCAGGCTCGGGACGGAGCGCGGCCGGCTGGTGGACTCCTTCGACGAAAACGACGTTGTCTTGGACCTGTGCTGCGGGGTGGGTCCCATCGCGCTCCCGGCGTCCAAAAAGTGCCTCGCGGTGTACGCGAACGACCTCAACCCCGCGGCGGTGGCGTACCTGGGAAGGAACGCGTCGAGGAACAAGGGCACGTCGCTGGCGGGCGTGACCAACCTAGACGCCGGCGAGTGCCTCCGCGCGAGAATCGCAGAGCTTTCGGCGGCGCTGGCGGCGGGCGAATCAAACTTGGCTGACGAGCGCGACTTGTTCACCAAGATGAGGTTCACGCGGGTGGTGATGAACCTGCCGCAGGGGTCGCTGGAGCTCCTCCCGTGCTTCGTCGGCGCGTTCGACCGCGAGACGTGGCCCCCGGAGTCGTTGCCGATCATCGACGCGTACGCATTCTCAAAGTCGGACGACCCGGAATCTGACGTCGGGGCGCGCGCCGCGAAGGAGCTCGGGCTCGAGGAGGACGCGGCGGCGCTCGGGGACGGCGTCGGGTACAGACGGGTGCGTCTGGTGGCGCCGGGGAAGCACATGATGCTGGTGAGTTTCAAGCTCCCGGAGCGGGCGGCGTACGCCGAGCGATGAGCGGACCCTACACTCTTAGGAGCGGAGCGTGATCAGATACAGATACGTGGTATTCGCGCGTGTGCGGGTGTGCTACCCGTGCCGGTCCCTAACATATTCCCCCACGAGGGCCGCGCCCCGTCACCTCACGATGGATTCCCCATCGAGTCCCGTCGTGTGCGTGTCCCCTGAACAGACCCAAACGGGTCAGAACGTCTCTCGCCCGCCAAACCTCTCTCCCGTCGGCGTCAGCGAAGGCTCGCCAGCGGACTGCGCGCGACGGCTCCCATGCCCCTACCCGCGAGATCGTTGTACGGGGATCGACCGGGACCCCCCGCGCCCTTCGACCGCGACCGGCCCGCGACCCCCGCGGCGGCCGCCATCGCCGCGGCGCCCAGCCCAGCCGCCTTCTTCCTCGCGGCGGTTCCCGGCGTGGCGCCGGCGAAACGCTCGTGGCCAAAGCCCCCGAAAGCGTCTCCGGGCGTGGCGGGCGAGTCCATCACGGCCAACGACCGCATCTTATCGCCGATCTCGCTCATCCCCGCGCCGCTGGTCCCCACCTTGAGCGCGGTGTCCACGTCGCCCTTTGTCTTCACGAGACCCGCGACTGGCGTCCCCTCCGCGACGGTTCTTTTGCGAATGCGCTCGGCGGATGACGCCGACGACGGGGGCCTCTGGGGTGTTCGTGACGCGTTGACCGCCGCCTTGGGCGTCGACGCCGCCGCCAAAGCGTGTGTGTTCGTTCCCCTCCGCGGGAAGGACGACGCGGGGAGGTCGTGGCATCCTCGGCAGGTGGCGACGTACATCCCCTCGCCGCCGATGAGCTCCACCGTCTCGTCGGATGATCCCACGCGCTTGGTGAACGACGCGTCGCATCCGCACGCGTTGCACACCGCGCTGAGCTTGGTGACGTCCTCCGCGATGGGAACGAGGGAGAGGACGTCGTTGAAGGGCTTGCGCTGGAACGTGGCGTCCAGCGCGGCGACGATGACCGTCTTGCCCAGCCGCGCCCACCGCTCGCAAAACTCGACGAGGTCGCCGAAGAACTGACCCTCGTCGATGCCCACGACGTCGAACGCGTGCACGACGTTGTCCACGTCCTCGAGCGCGCGCGCCGGGTACGCCACGAGCGCCTGACGGTCGTGGGTGACGACGCAGCCGCGGAGGTTGGCGGCGTCCGCGGTGCCAGCCTCCGCGCGCCCGGGCTCGTCCTCGTAGCGCGTGTCGCCCGCGTACTTGACGACGATGCACTGCCTGTTGGCCACCTTGTGGCGTCGAATGCGCCTCGCGAGCTCCGTGGATTTGCCGGAGAACATGGGGCCTGCGCGACAGCGGCGGTGACGGCGGTGACATCAGCGAAGATGGCGCGGGGAGGCGCGCGGGGAGGAGGAGCATCCGCGCTGGGGGGTGCTCGAAATACGGAGTATCGGGTTTTGGATTCGACTCGGGGGCGCGGGGACGCACCGAAGATGACCTGCAGGGTCCCGCGCGGCGCGGTGCTCACGACACCGCCGGCGTGGCCCGCGGTTTGGTTCGTCGCCGAGCTCATCTCGTTTCCTCCGGTGCTCGGTCTCCACACACGCGCGCGCGCTTCGGGTATGATTCGGACCCCGCGAGCAGAATTGGAGCTGCGGTTGATTTTCAAACGAATCTGAAGACTTTCCGGCTGATCGCTCTCCGTCGTCTCACTGTTTGCTCGTACGAATGAGATAAATCCAAGACGAAACTCGACATTTCTGAACCGGCCTTCCGGTGCCCGACTCGCCAGTGCCGCCTCATCCGCGAAATCGGCACGCAGGGGTCACGAACTTTCTCCGTCCGTCGGCACCAGCACTGCTAGGGTCGCCTCTCGGAGGGGCCGCCCACCGCGATGGGTTCGCTGTACCACGAGAAGCAGGTCTCCCTGCTCTGCGGTGTCCACGCGCTCAACACCCTCCTCCAGGGTCCTTACTTCACCGCCAACGACCTGAGGGACATCGCGGCGGAGTTCGACCAGCGCGAGCGCGATCTCATGAAGGAGGCGGGCGTCGACTCCGCGGACTTCCTGCGGTACATGGCCGAGGACTCGGGCAACGCGGCGGTGGACGGCAACTTCAGCATCCAGGTGCTCACCAAAGCGCTGGACGTGTGGAACGTGGACTGCGTCCCGGTCACCGGGACGACGCACTCCGAGGCGCTGGTCAACCCGACCGACGAGGTGGCTTTCCTGTGCAACCTCGACCAGCACTGGTTCGCGGTGCGCAAGACTGCGACGGCGTCGCCCACCGTCCACGCCGAGGCTTTCGCGTGCGGCGACGGCGGGTGGTGGAACTTTAACAGCACGCTCCCGGCGCCCCAGCCCATCGGGACCACCTACCTGTCCGCGTTCTTGGCCCAGCTGAGGGAGGAGCGATACTCCATCTTCGCGGTGCGAGGGAACCTTCCGGATGAGTTT
>Ga0181571_10001740_pt1 | contig 15919 bp, 9 predicted proteins | sample 101ome_17_FD_132440 | JGI IMG/M metagenome (GOLD analysis project Ga0181571, IMG submission 132440) | Coastal salt marsh microbial communities from the Groves Creek Marsh, Skidaway Island, Georgia - 101407AT metaG (megahit assembly) | ecosystem: Environmental > Aquatic > Marine > Intertidal zone... | reverse complement strand
TACCCGCGGAACAGAATCGCGCGTTGCGTGCAGGGGCGCTGGAGGCGTGCCTCAGGCTCATCGCGGATAGTTATCACCCGGTCACCCTCAGAGCGAGCGGTGCGAGGGCGCTCAGGGGTCTCTTGCTCCAGAACCCACCCGCGTGTCGACGAGCCGTAGAGAAGGGTGCCCTCGACGCCCTCACTGCGCTGATGCAGGTCAAAGACCCGGAGGCCCAGAGCTCGTCATCTGCGGCGCTCGCGGGCCTCGCGGATGCTGACAGCGAGATCCTTCAGAAACTTGGGGTCGAGCGGCTCGTGGGCATGGCGGTGAGAGCGCGGGATGCGCCAATGCGCGCGGCGACCATCGCGTTTGTCAGCAAGCTCGCAAGAGACAGCGACACGCACGAGGAGATCATAGCGGCCGGAGGATTAGAGCTACTGATCGGTATGATCCTGCGCCTCAACGAGGAGGCGGTTTGGGGTTTGGCTTCGATGTCTTCGGTCGAAGATAACTGGGCGCAGATCGCCGAGGTGATGACTGTGGACGCGTTCGGAGCGCTCAAGGATCTCATCGAGTTGGGCGGCGACTATGGAAAGGAGGGAGCGGCTTGGGCGTGCTGCTACCTCGCAGGACATCCGGGTCTGCAGGTGATGATGATCAAGGCAAATGTCCTATTGCCTCTGGTAGGTTTGGTGAAGTCTGGGTCCAGGCGCGTGAAAAAAGCGGCTGAACGTGCCCTCAAGGCTCTAGCGTCGTGAGATTTTAAGCAATCATTTTTAGCAGACAAAGACGACGCTACAGCTCCGCTTCCGGCCTCCGGTGCTGTTTTGGCATCCGCCTTTTCCCGTCCACGAATTCTGGCCTGGTTTTCCTCGTCCTCCGCTCGAAGACGTTGTCGTGCGAGATTCCGTCGATATTCACCTTGAGGTTCCCAGCCTCCGCCTGCTCCATCATCCACGGGACCACGCGCTTCCCAACCCGTTTTAGCAGGGACTTGCCCGCCCACTCCATCCATCCCTGCTTCTTCGGGTCCCTCTCCCCGCCCAAGATTTGGTGGATCAGGTCGTCCAGCTTGTCTGCGTCCTGCATAAATCCCTCGAGTTCTTCCAGGAACGACTCGAACATGGCCGCCGCGTCCTCGGCTGTGAACGTCCCGGAGGACCACTCGTCGCCGCCTCCGCCAGACCTGGCGAACGTGTCGTACGACCTGCGTTTCGCAGGGTCGCTCAGCACCGAGTACGCCTCCGATATCTCGATGAACTTGCTCTGGGCGTCGGGATCCGAGTTCTTGTCCGGATGCCACTGAAGGCTCAGCTTTCTGTACGCAGCCTTCAGATCCTTCGCCGAGGCTGACCTATCCACCTCCAGCACCCTGTAGTAATCCTTCGACGCCGCATCGGCATAGTGCACAGTCGCTAAGGCGACCAGCGCGAGAAAGAGCACTCCGTATAAACTACGCGACTTCATGACGTGTGCGCGCGTAGTGCCGACGGCGTCGGTAAAGGCGTCTCTTGAGTACCCGCCGACTTAGTACCCGCCGACCGCTCTTTTCATTTTCAGCAGCTCCTTCAGCCCGCGGCGCGAATCTGCCCACGCGGCAAATATCCGTTTCAACAGTTGACCGTTTCACAAGGCGCAGCGGGCGGAGGGCGCGGGGGGTCGCGGGGTATCGAGTTTGGCGATCATGACGGTTGTGGGGGAGTACGAGCTCATACGTAAGATCGGGGAAGGCGGCTATGGCAAGATATTCATCGCGCGGCGCGTCAGCGGAAACGGTCCATCCTCGGAGGTGGTGCTGAAGCAGGTCAAGCTGCCGACTCGCAAGCAGGATCGGGAGATGTGCCTGAGGGAGGTGTCCATCATGAAGGGCGTCCACCATCCGTGCATCCTGGAGTGTAAGGAGTCATTCGTGCACGGCTCGAACATCTTCATCGTCATGCCGCACTGCACCGGCGGGGACCTCTACTCGTTGCTCGCGCGTCAGCGCAAGAAGAAAAGGCGACTGCCCGAGGAGGTCGTGGTGGACTGGTTTGCGCAGATCGTACTCGGGGTGGAGCATCTGCACAGCCACAACACCTTACACAGGGACCTGAAAAGCCAGAATATATTCCTCAGGCGCGACCACCTGGTGCCGGGGGACAGGGGGGCCGGGGGTAGGAGCCGAGTCGCTCTGGGAGATTTTGGCATCGCCAGGGAGCTTCAGTTCAACAAGGTTGCGGCGCAGACGTTCATCGGCACCCCGATCTTCATGTCCCCCGAGATGCTGAGAAAGGCGCCATATGGCCATAAAGCCGATGTGTGGGCCATGGGATGCGTCCTGTACGAGATGATGGCGCTGACTGAGCCGTTCCGCGCCAAGACGATGGAAGGGCTGGTGCGACAGGTTCAGCACGGGCAGCCGCCCGAGCTTCCGAACGCATACAGCGACGAGCTGAAGGCCATGTGCATGCGAATGTTGAGCAAAGATCCAAACGAACGTCCGAGCGCCGCAGAACTGATTCGGGAATCGGCGGCGCTCAGAGCTGCGTGCGCGAGCACCCTCTCCGACGCCGGAGCGACAGCCGCGTCCGCCGCCGCAGCTGAGCCGTACCGAGCGGCGCACATGTCCATGGTGTCCGCGTTCGATGCAGCCGCGATGGCGAAGCACAAAGGCGCGCAGATGAATCTACCCGCGGCGGCGACCGAGGATGAACACGCGGAGAGGAGCAGGGTGACCGCGGCGAAGCAGGCGAAGCGTTGCGGCATCCACATAGCGTTTGACTACCGCGAGGACGTCAGTCAGGGGAGACCGAATCCGAGCGGGCCAGACCAGGGCGAAGCGGCCCGTCCGGTCCGTCCCGCGGTGCGTAAAGTCGACGCGATCGCTTCCAACCCGGCCGTGTCGTCCTCGGTCTCGCCGACGGCACCGGCGGCGGCAACGGAGGCGAGCTCGGAATGGATGGTCAAGGCGCCCCGCGGCGCTCTCAGGCCCACTCATGTATCGCCGCCCGGGGTCAGGGGCGGGCTGCCAGATCGACGCCCGATGGCACCACCCGTCGTTGAAAGTCCGGGGGAGGCTAAAAACACGCCGCCGTCCGCCCCCGTCGCTCATGTCGCTCCCCCGAGGATTGCCGTGAAATCACCACCAGCCGCAAATGTCGAGAGAGCCGCGGCGCCAATGGCGGTTCCAGCTCGCCCCCTTGCCGTCCGTCAAGCGGGCGCGAGGAGGGCCGCCGACGATGCACGCGCGCGACGTGAAGCAGCGGAAGAACGAGCCGAACGGATGCTGCTGAAACAGGAGCAGCGAGAGAGGGAGCGAAGACAGCTCGAGCACCAGCAGCAGGAGAGAATCAGACGACTCGAGCGGGCATACGCGCCCCGCGGGTCCTCGCCCAAACGAGAACGCCCCGTGTATCGCGTTCCCCCGGCGCCTCCTCCCTTGCCCGCGCGAGTGCCGAAACCGCAGAGGGGTGGGTGGGGTAGGGATGCGCGATTCGAAGCTCAGCGCGGGGCGCCGCTTCGGTTCCAGAGGGAGCTGATGGCCGCGGTTGGCGGGCGGGGGCGCCACCATGACGCGCAGCCAAAGTTCGCGGACGACCGGGCTGACAGGCAGAGAGTCATCGCCGAACTGGCGGAGGAACGCGCGAGACGAGCGAAAGACGCGGCGAAACGGGAGAGAGAGGCTGAACTCGCTCGGCTTCGCGCGGAGGTTGCGGCGCTTCCGTCGATTAAGGATCCCGCAGCCGTCAAACGAGCGGCGCAGGCGGATCGCGGCGGCGCGAGACGGTTTGGAGATGACCTGCGGAACCGTGCAGAGAGTAAGGGTGGCGATGTTCGGAGGGCACAATCCCGGTTGGATCCCGTCGCTGAACACCGCTTCGACTACCATCACGCTCGCGAGGTGAACAGGCACGGCGATGTGTTACTCCCCGTCATCGGGAGGCGGAGGTGACGAAATGTGATGTACCAGAGTTGACAATAATGTGATAGTAAGGTCGAGCCACACGCCCGCTACGAGCCCCGTTTCCGTTTATTTTGTGTCGCCACGGTGCCCTCACGCCTCATCTCCCGCCCTCCTGCCGGCTGGCCGGCTTCATTATTGGAACTTTGCCATAGCCTTCTGATTTTCGAGCTCCTTCAGCTTTTGCTGCCCGGACTGACTCTTCGCGAGCTCATGCTTTGTCTTCTCCTTCGACGAACCCTTGACGGCGACTCCCTGCGTGGTCACCCCACCGTGTGCCGCGTGCATGTCTGACCAATCCTCGGGCTTGAAGGGTAGCTTCGGATGCTTACTGTCCCAATGCATCTCCGCTGACTTGATGCTTGGGCTCTGGATGCCGCAGGAGGGGCACTTGAACTTGGCGTGCCCTGCGGCGCCTCCCTGGCGGTCCGCGAGACCCGCTTTCCCGCCTCCCTTGTTTGTGGTTGCCGCCGCAACCTTTCCGGCGATCTCCTTCGCGGTGTGCTTCTTCGGCTTCGCTTTCCCGGCCATTGCGGGGAATATGCCGCCGGGCTGGATCAACAGGCTGGCGAGGACAGCGGGCGGCTTTGGTGGCTGGAAGAGTGGATTAACGCTCAAGACGCGTAGACAGCGGTCGCCGCCATTTCTGACCGAATTTGGTTTTCCAACGATGTCTCACTTATTTCACATACATTACATTTACATTTAATATTACAATTATTTGATCATGACCACTACTCCTGTGCCAATAAGAATAAAAAATCCCGCGTCCGTTCAAAAAGCCCCCTGTTCACATCAGAGCATTCCGCGCGGAGGAGAGGCACGGGAGCGGCTCGAAGATGCCGCTGGTTCCGTCCTTCCGGATAAAGCTGGAGGACCAGATCCTCCAGGGTCTGGCCACCGTGGGCAAATTCGACGGGAAGAACCCGTGCCTGACGTGCGCCACGAGCGGGGGCAAGATCTTCGTGTACGACCCCTACAGCAGGCGAGATGAACAGGACACGCCCAAGGTGCGGTACCTGAACATCAACAAGAACATCACGGCGGTGGCGAGCGGGCGGCTGGACCCGAATATTGGCCGCGATATTCTTCTGGTGGGAACAAACACGGACGTGATGGCGTACGATGTCGAGGAGAACCGCGACGTCTTCTTCAAGGAGGTGCCCGACGGTGTGAACGCGATGGTGTGCGGGAGAGTTGGCACGCACAACCAGCAGCCGCTCGCGGTCGTGGGCGGTAGCTGCAACATCACGGGGTACGACGCCGACGGAGAGGAACGCTTCTGGACTGTGACTGGCGACAACGTACGCGCGATGGCCCTGGCGGACGTCACCGGCGACGGTTCCAACGAGCTGCTGGTCGGGTCCGACGACTACGAGATCAGGGTGTTTGCAAACGACGACGCCATCAGCGAGGTGACCGAGGCGGAGAAGGTGGTGGGCCTGGCTCACCTCTCCGGCTCGAGGTTCGGGTACGCGCTCGAGAACGGCACGGTGGGGGTGTACGAGGGCAGGAAGCGCAAGTGGAGGATCAAGAGCAAGAACAGGGTCACGGCGTTCAGCGCGTTTGACCTTACAGGGGATGGACGAAAGGAGATCTGCGTCGGGTGGTCCAACGGAAAGCTGGAGGTTAGGAACCAGGAAACCGGGGAGGTCGTGTACAAGGACTCGTTCAAGTCCCCCATCAGCGCGCTGCTCAGGGCCGACTACCGTCAGGACGGAGGCGGCGACGACATGATATGCTGCTCGCTGGACGGCGAGGTGAGGGGCTACAAGACGCAGGGCGCGTTGGGCGGCGCGGGCTCCCTGAAGGACGACGAGTTCATGGATGAGAACGTCAAGGAGGAGACCCTCGTGGAGCTCAACCAAAAACGCCAAGACCTACTCGCGGAGCTGAAAGGGTACGAGAGGAACACGAGGGCTCTGTACAACGCCGGCGTGGGTGGAGAGACGGAGACAACCGGCACCATCCCGAAAGACACCAAGGTGAACTCGTCGCTGGAGATGAACCCGGAGGAAGGATGCGGCGAGGTGGTTCTCAGCACGAATAACGACACCGTGATCAAGGCCGCGATACTATTCTCGGAGGAGATTTTCGACGAGGAGGCCAGGTTCGTGTACTTCCCAAACCCGCAACGAGTCGCGAAGGTCGCCATCAAACCCAAGAAGGACTCCGCCGCCGACGTTGCCATCAAAGTTCTGGTGTCGTCGCGCACCAGCTCGACGTACCACGTGTTCGAGGTCGACTTCCGTCTACCAAGGTTCTGCATGTACTTGCCGCTCAAGGCGCTGCCGCAGGTACCGGCGTCGTCCGTGCAAGTGCGCATCGCAGAGCGGTTAGTGAAAATCGCCAAATGGATCGACGACGCGTTCATGCTGCAGACCTCCCGCGAGGTGGATGATTACTCGGAGGAGTGTGGATGCCACATGGTCTGTCTGAGGGACTCGAAGCCGCTTAGTATTCGAGCCGTGAACGCCGGCGACGACGGGTGCGACGTGGTGGTGCATTGCGACGACATGGACACCTGCGGCGAAGTCATTCAGGACATGACCAAGGCGCTGGGTCTGGGCGACGTGGAGTGCACGGCGGATTTCCCGTACGACATGGAGCGACTGCGCGAGACTCTGACGCGGGTGGATGAATACAACGCGCTGCGGTCCAGGCTGGTGACGGATGTGGCGGATGCGAGCAACACGATCAAGCACCTCGTGATTCGCGCGGAGGATTCACGGATCCTGAAGGATTGGAAGACGATGACGCGCATGTACGGCGAGCTGAGGGACCTGAACCGCGAGCTCATAAGGGAACACCAGAAGCGGGTCGAGAATCACGAGGCGCTTCTGGCGGCACTGCGTGACGTGAACCAAACTATCCAGAAGGCAGCTAAGCTCAGGGCTGGCGGACCCAAAACCAGGATGGTGGCGGCGTGCAGGCAGGCCATCAAGGTGAACAATGTGCACGCGCTGTTCAAGATCATCCAGCTTGGCGCGGACATCGCGGAACAAACCGCGGGATTCGAGTAAATAGAATTAGATGCACGGTCTTTTTTGATAAACGACTTAGAATTATGCGCCTCAACTAGCACTTGCGGCGGCAGAAGAGTCCCTACGAGAGGTCACGCCGCTGACCCGAAGCTCGTGTTTCTGGCGTCCGATCCACTCAGTAACGGAATGCCCTCCGCTTTCAGCTTTCGAATCACCCTCGACTCCAACGCTCTTGCGCGACTCTTGCCGCCACCTTCCCTCGGAACTGCAATGAAAGCGCACTCCACATCATTCGAACCCTCTCTCGCTGCCGTTGCCCTGTGCGCTCCGAGTCTGCCACCGAGATCGTCCGTCTCACCGCAGTATGCCCACCCGTCGCCGCGTCTGAGAACGTATACGCACGACCACGCCCTCGCTGCGGGTGGAGGCACATCGTCGACATGTACGATCCCAGCTTCGGGCACAGAACCGAGCTCGAGAGCGCCGACGGAGACAAGGAGCTCGCGAAGCGACTCGAGCGGCGGGGCCTCTGCGAGGATCGTCGAGGCTGGCGACGGCTTCTCCTGAAAAGCAGGCGGGGTCTTTCCAACCACAACAGTCTCAGGGATTTGTGCGAGCAGCGCCTGGCTTCGTCGTACAACCTCATCGGACACTCCCATATCCGTCGCGGTCTGTAAAGCTAGACTCTCCCTACATTCCCCGGGGACCATCCGGAGCGTCGGTCGAAGCCTTCCGTCGCGGTCGTCTCGCGTCTCCATCATCATTCTCCTGGCGAATGGAGACAGGTTCAGGCCGAGGTCGAGCACGCCGTGCAGGTGTGTGGCGAATATCCCCCGCGCACCAGATCTGTCAAGTTCCTCCACCACTGCGCCTGCCATAGCAGTGCCGTGCCTTGCTTCCGTTCCACGGCCAAGCTCGTCGATAAAAACAGCGGATTTAGCGGTTACGACGTCCAGCATTTGTCCAACTTCCGCCATCTCAACCGCGTAAGAGCTAAGCCCCTCCGCGGGGGAGTCTGTGGAAGACATCCTGACGATGAGGGAGTCAAAGAAAGGCACACTCGCGCTTTTCACTGGACAGTGCAACCCGCATGATGCGAGAAGTGCAGCCGCTGCGGTAGCCCGAAGAACTGTGCTCTTCCCCGCCATGTTCGGTCCGGTCAAAATACTGATACCGTCCAGCAGCACGTCGTTCACCACCGCATCATCTCGATCCATCCAGAAGGGTACCAGGCCCGTCAAGTGCCACGGAGTGGACGCGTCATTCGCTGAAAGAAGCTGCGCGGGTCGCCACCCGCGGCTCACGGCGTGCCTAGCATGCAGAGATACCGCAGTGGCTACGGTGGAGAACGTCGCAGCAGATACCAAATCGGCGACCAATAACTCTAGGTCACCGGCAAGAGCACGAAGCGCTCCGGCAACCTCCTTACCAGCCTGAAATGAAGTCACACGATACCTATCAAGCGCGGTCTCGACTGCCAAAGTGGTCCAACGATCTCCGATCTGTTTGCCGTACCGATCCACCGGGTGTTTCAGGTCAATTAAGCCCTCGGCTTGCACACGCTTGGCGACGGCTGCGGGGAGGTGTCGGAGCCAGAGCGAGTTGTTCCTTTGGTCGTGCTCAAGGTGGCAGCGGTTCACCTTTCGGGTCTGCTGTTCCGCATTGGAAGTCTCAATCAACGGCACGAGGTCTCGACCGATGACCTCTGCGAGTTCACGCGCCGCAGTCTCGCACGCATCCAACGCAGACTGCACCCTGTCTCGACGAACACGGCCACGCCACGGTTCGTTGATTCGAAGAAACTGTCTGGGCACATAATCAACCTGCGGCGGTGCGTCCAGGCCGAGCGCGAGAGCCTCCAGGTCAGCCTCGGTTTCCCCATCCAGCTCATTGTACTCATCGTCGTCGACCTCGGCGTCGACGTCGATCGAAGTGGCAACCTGCGCGCGAGGTTTCCAATCTCCTTTGTCGAGCACCTCCTCGGCGACGACAGCTCCAATGACTTCCTCGGCCTCCCGGCACGCTTTCACCAGGCTCTCCTTCGTCACATTTCTGCCAGTCTTCAGAGCCGTGGGATTCAACAGAAGCTCGCCCGCGCGTCGAACGACGTTTGAGTCGTGTTCCAGCGTTCTTCGCACCGCGCTCGCCATCGCGGAGATTTCGGAGAAGAACACGTGAGTTGCCTCTTTCTTCCAGAGGAGCTTCGTGATTTTCTGCGGTGGAACAACCTCGAGCCTGGGCACCCCCCCATCCGACGGCGACAGCCCCGTGGACATCAGCACGCACGCCTCCGATATTGCCGCGGCTGTATCTCGGGGCGGAGGATGCAGCAGAAGCTCCTGAATGTAGGCACGACACCCCGCAGGTGCGCCCGAGCTTGCGGGTAACGCGTGCGAGAGGAGCGGAGGCACGCTCCTGGTTGGCAGCACGCCGAGTTGCTGCGCGGTTGAGAGTGTGAGCGGGAACGGTCTAGGCCGCTTCGACGCTGCCGCCTCCCTTCCACCGTTGACTCCAACAAACTCGAACGTCTGATCCACGGTCATGCCGTACTCTCGCTTGACAAGGTCCAACAGACCCCGCACCGGATCCTTACCGTCGTACCTCTGCTTGCTGTAGTCTCCGTCATTTGTTCCAGCCGAGAGGATGTTTCCAACCTCGAGCCTTAGCCTACGCGTCTGACCAGCCACGCCCGTGCTCTTTCCAGCGTGACCCGCATCCATCGACGAGTGCACGTAGAGCGGGGGCGCCAGTCCCCCGGCTGCAAGCCTCGCCGCCGCGCTCTCAGATGTGAGCCCCTCGGTCACTGTCACACGACGCAGGTCGGGTTCCACGGCGATGAGTGTGTACCCGACAGCGGTGGATGCGACGCCGATGACGGGCGGCGGTGCGGCACCGTCGAATTCGACGTCATCGCCGTTGTCTGCCGCGCCAACGACGTACTGTGGCGAGGCGGGGGTGATGATTGCGGCCACATACCGCTCCTTCGGCGGCGCCCTGGTGCCGTATCTGTGCATCACCGGGACCTCCTCGCAAACCACCGCGCTAAACCCCCTCGAAGTGAGCCTGTCGAGGGTTTCCTGCACCTTGACCAATGGACATCCAGCCCTGGGAACCCCGGTCAGGCCCATGGGGTTAAGTCCCGCGTGCATGACGAGCATCACCGCATCGTACCCGATTGCCTCGTAGAATTCTCCAACGCGAATCAGGAGAACCTTTCGGGGGTGTTGCGCCTTGACCTCAAGCGCGTAGTCGTACAGGGTCTTCCTCCCGCCGGACTTGCCGCTGCCCTTGGATGCACCTCGAAGAGACGTGTCAACACCGAGGGGGTCCGAGAAGTCCACGCGCTGGACCATGAGCCTGGCGGACTGCTTCACCGACGGCCCGGTGACCTGCGAGATCCAAAACTCCCGATCGTAGACTCCGTCGTCGAAGGGCTCGGTCTCTTCCACCGCGGGCGCAGCGCGGTGACGGCGCGCGGACGAGGATGACGCGCGCGGCTTTTGAGCGGCATCCGCACGGATCAAGTCGCCGCGGGCTCCTCGGAGGGAACCCGCGAGATACCCGCTCGCGGCGAACGAGCGCCCGCTCGGGGCGCCAACAGTAGTAGGCACTCCCACCCAAGGCAGCTTAGCGGCGAAGACGTGCTCCGCCGCGGCGGGTCGGAGCACACCCAAGCGTCTCCAGGCGGCGAGGCCGCGTCTAAACGCGATACCGGCACCGCCCGTCATTATTGGCGACGGCGCCGCTTGCATCCGCCGCGGCGGACAGCAGCTGCCGCGAGTGGTAGTGCTCGATCGTGACATTCGCACTTTCAAAAAAATCTTCGGACAGCTGACAAGTTGTGAAGAGAACCCCGCCCGGGACCTTCGAACGCCACTGAACAGCCCGCGCATCGGTGCTGGAAGCTTTAGGACGTACGAGTATGTCATGGCGGTGACAACTCGAGCGCGTTCGGTATCCCATCGTGGGACGATAAAATCATCTTCCAGGAATGGGCCCCGGTCATCGTCGTTCGCGTCCAATGTCGATTTCCGCATCTGCGTCGCGGTGCTCATCCTGGTGACTATCGCGAGCAAGTGCGGCGATGCGCTCGCACCGACCCTAGCGGATCTGAAGCCTTTATTGCTGCTCGCGCTAAACGCTAACGACCTGCATCTCGCCCTCACAGCGGGCCGCACCTTGGTCAGTTCTCTCTCCAACCCGACTGCTGCACCCGACCGAACGAGCGAAGCTAAGAAGCACTTCCCCTGTCCTCGGTCTACAGGTGCTCCCATACTTTGTCGTTGGCGTCGCGCGGAGGCTGTTGGAGGATCCGGCGTACTATCTACTTGGGTGGAGATACGGGGAACGAGGTGTGAGTTGGCTGGACGACCTCATGCCGGGCACGGCGGCGGGTTTCAGAAGGTCAGAGCATTGGTTCAGACGCTTCGCCACCCTTGCCGTCGCTCTCGAGCCCGGCGCAGCCGTCTGCCTCTTGGCGGGCACGTCACGAATGTCTCCGGGATGGTTCGCGACTGTGAACGTGATTGGTACGGTGACACGCGTCGCGGCGATACGCTTCGTCGGTCGCGTCGCGGCGGGGAGGGTAAACGCAGCGCTCCACGTCCTTGCCGAGTTCCGGACAGCAGCGACAGCCGTGACTGCTGTCGTGTCAGCCGCCACCGCAGCGCCGCTCGCGTTCGGTATGGTCCGATGGATACGGGGAAAGTCTATAGGTGTAGCGCAGGCAGAGGTAGTCCGCCGTTAAAGTGCACGTCGCTAGCTAGGAACGTCACCACGCGCATCCTCGTTCCTCACGCGAGGGAAAGTCGAATTCTGAGTGGCCCCTTGAGCTTCTTGTCATTCACGATGATCAACCCGTCCAGTTTCTCTCCGCCGCCGTGCTCCTCTCCCAGCAATTCAGACATCTTCCTCGTTAGGTTGTCCCTTGTCGCTTCTTCAAGAACCCCTCTCATGTACAGGTTAGTCCCGTTGGACGTGCTGATGGACGGTAACGCCACCGTATCTTCAAACTTCTTCACGATTGCATCGATAACATCCGAAAGTGTGGACTCCTTTGGCAACTCCATAGCAACTCCGGGAGAGCACATTGGACAGTCCGGATCCTTCTCGTACGCTACCGCGTGCGTGTAAACCCCATCGCTGCCGTTGTACATCATGAAGTTGTCCAATCCCTTCGCGCACATCGTCGCCATCTTTAGCGCCTCAAGCGCACATTGCCCCGCGATGATCGCGTTGGTGCTCGGAATCGCCGGGATGATGTTCTTCACAACCCCCATCGTGTGATATAATGTCACGCCCTCAATTCCAAACGCCTCTGCCCTTCGCATCGCGTTCTCGTAAATCCACTTCATGTGCTCGGGGTCGTCAGCGTCAAACTCCTCGTTAGGCCTTTCATTTCCCCACTGGATGAGATGTGCGTACTCTATGCAGTGCGCCGCGTTGCGAGGGGTCTCCGCCAGTGTGCACAGCGGATACGTGGTCTGCGGAGGGAAAAGCCACATGGTGCACTGGAAGCAAGGCGTGACACCGGGTAAGATAACCCTCGCGTGACCTTTCCAACCCTCGGTGCCTCCGTCAATCAATGGCTTGATTGTGGACTGGTCCGGGGTGCCGTCAGCTTCGAAGCGAAGGAACGAGCATGCGACGGCGTTCATGTAGCTGCGCGCCTCCAGGGAATCCAAACCCATGATGATGATGTGGAACTGCTCGAACCAATCGTCGTCCTTGTCCTCGATGCGGCAATAGTGCGGGGTGACCGTCACGCCCTCGACACGCTCCATCACCCGCTCCGCCGCTATGATAGCCTTCGGTTTCCCAATGTCGTGCGGACGGAACAAGAACTGGCGGTTCAGGTTGCTGAGGTCTATGGTGTCCATGTCGATGACATCGATCTTCTTAAACCCACTCAGCGCCAGATCCTTCAGCAGCTCGCACCCAAGTCCACCAGCGCCGAGGACCAAGACGTGCATCACGTCCATGAGCACCGACTTTGTGTCTTCTCCGGGTTCGAAGCCAGGGCCGGCCGATGGGCCGTCACGCATGAGCACGTAGTCAAGGTCCGTCCAGCGCCCGACCATGTCGCCGCGATGGTCCCGCTCGATCGACTGCATGTTGACGTCTGGGCCCTCCATCTTTCCGCCCGCGGACGGACCGTGGCGTACCCTAAAACTGAAGCTCAGATCTGTGCAGGCAGCCAGGCAACTCAAAAAGCCGTTCGACAGATACGCGGCAGAGGGCCGCGCGCACGAGGGCGATCGGATCCGAGGGAGGCGTCGTCATGGAGGGGTTGCACATATCCGAGCGGAGGTTCTCACGAATAGACAGAGTGTTGGAGGCGTTGCAGAACAGGCAGCAGCGCCCGCCCCCGCCGAAAGCGGAGAAGGCACCCCTCTCGTCCTCTTCCTCCTCTTCCTCCTCGGAAGATGAGCTGGACACTCATGCCGGCGTGCCCACGAAAGAAGAATCCGTGCGGAGCCTTCAGCAGAACGCTGCCACGATGGTGGCCATGGCTGAGATGGCCAAGCTGCGCGTCAAAGCCGCGGGTACGTCGATTCCTTCCAAGGCGTCGATACCCGAGGAATGGACTCGGAAGCAGTCGCCGATTCCGTCGCCGACCCGCCCCGAGCGTCGTCCACGCGACCTGCTCACGTTTTCCGATGACGAGCTCCTCACCGAGCTACGCAGGCTACGTGCGAGGCTTAGAAGGGATCCGGAGAACGTTAAGTTCGCCTTCCAGCGCCGGATAGGAAGGAGAGCTCTGACGACTGCGTTGCTGAAAGACGTAGAGGACGCGGCCGCAACAATCATCGCCGCTCACTGGCGCGCAAGGGAGGTTCGCGTCGGGATGCCAGCCTGGCGCGTAGCCGTAGCGCATAGGGACGATGTAGTCTGGGAGAGGCTGCAAGGCGCGCTCATGCGATGGCGTAAATTGTCGGCTACGAGAAGGAAACTGAGGATCGCTGCTAGATCCCTTCGTCTCAGGCGAGGCGACCGGGCGCACTATTACATCGGATACGGATACGTAGACTACGATGGCGACTGCAGAGCGTGGGAGGCACACGAAACAGATGGCGTGGCGGGGGTTGCGGACGCGTTCAGGAGATGGAGGTTCGTGGCGTGGTCGTTCGTGCGGTGGAGAGAGTGGTGTGTGTTCGAGGCTGAGAAGGCTTCCTCGAATTTGGTGGTGAAGAGCAACGGGCAGAAACGCGTGGCGCAAGACAGCGAAAGTTCGGTGTCGTCGGATGAGCCGTCTCGTGGCCACGGCGACTTTGCTGGGTTCTCGTCGGATGATGACTCTTTCTTTTGGTAGCCACCTAGCTAGCACATAATCTTAATGGAGTCTTCTGTTCGTAAATGTTGATACAATCGGCGCTTTGCGCCCAAGACTACAAAGAATGATTGATCTCTATATCCTGGTCATGGAAGTTTCAGGCCTCTTGTCACGATCATCTTCCCAACAGCCTTGTACAGCCTCAGCAAGTTCTCGTTTGTCAGAAACTCAATCTTCAAGAGGAGCTGCCCAACGGTCATCAAACCTGGCTGCCGGATGAAATTTGTGATGTACAGGTGGGAGAAAAGAGCCATGACCATCTGGCAATCCATCCGATCGGTGATCCCACCGTGACCGGGGATGGTGTCGCTGAAGTCCTTGATCTTAAACGCCCGCTTGAACCCGGACGCGAAGAATCCTCCGAACGGCGCTATGATGCTCGCAAACGAGGCGAACACGACGGCGTGCACCTGGAACCACGACACCCGCACCGTCTCAAGGCCAAACAAGGCCCTCGCCACCGTCGCGACCCATCCGTGCGGTACCATCCAACCGAGCGCGGATTCGAATCCACCGACGATGGACCCCACCGTAACCTCCTTTGCGACAAACAAGGGGTCGACGTCGCACCCACTGGCACCCCCAAACAGGCGGAGCGGGGACTTATCGTCAACCGGACAAATCAGCCACTCGTACTTCTGCATCCACGCCGCCGCGAAAGGCGCGACGATAAGGGTCACGATGAGACCCCCAATGAACCCCTCCCACGTCTTTTTCGGGGATATCTTGATAAGCGGGGTTCGGCCAAAGAAGAAGCCGCACATGTACGCCGCGGCGTCGTTGAAAAATACAATTGACACCGGGAACACAAACCAAATCATGCCCTCGAGGACGTTCGCAACGAAGCACGAGCTCTGCATAAGTATCGTCACGATGATCATGTGCGTCCACGCGAACTGTCCGAACTGGTAGAGATACAGACCCCTGGATCTCAGCGACAGGACGAAGAGCACCAGCCCGACCATCCACCCGATGTAGGAGATGAACGAATGGTGTGCAAACATGAACAGACCGAACGCACCCAGACGCTCCGGATCTTTCACGATGGAGGACTCGACCCATTTGTGCTTCAAAAACCTTCCGTATGTGAAAAAGACCGCGGTCCCGTAGAAGTACCACTGCTGCAGCCGAAACCATGGAACATCCTTTTCCTTGCGCACTTCCACAGCAAGTGCGAACAACTCTCGAACCATGAGGCCTTGGATGATGAAAATGAGCAGGATGGTGGGGACATGACCGGCAGCGAGCATCGTGGCGAATCCTGCGATCATTGCAAACGCCGAGGATGCCCTCGTGACGAGCGATTTCCACTTCGATGGCTGTCCGAGAAAGTGTGTGGGTGGTGAAAGGTTAGATGAGATGGCGTTGTTGACATCCTCGATTGTTGTCATCGATAAGTCGTTGGAGGCGCGCGCCGAGAGGCAAAGAATCTCTCACCGCATCGACGAGCAGTTTGCCGCCTGAACCGCCGCTTCCGCCTATCCGCGTTCTCGGACTACCACCGTTCGCCCTCGGGGAGGAGTTCCCACCGTTGGTGCTCCGCGTCTCGTTCGGGGAGACATTTCCACGGCTCGCCCTCTGTCTCAGGGAAGGAGGCATCTCGACGTCTTTGTTGACGACCCGGGTTCAACGCGAACGCCGGCTAGCACGTCTTACGTCTGTCCCGAGTAGCTCAACCGC
>Ga0181571_10001736_pt1 | contig 15929 bp, 14 predicted proteins | sample 101ome_17_FD_132440 | JGI IMG/M metagenome (GOLD analysis project Ga0181571, IMG submission 132440) | Coastal salt marsh microbial communities from the Groves Creek Marsh, Skidaway Island, Georgia - 101407AT metaG (megahit assembly) | ecosystem: Environmental > Aquatic > Marine > Intertidal... | reverse complement strand
CACTCTTGTAGTCTTTCAGCGCTTCTTTTTTGACAAAAATATCGGTGTACATCCGCGGGCTTTTACACACCACAAAACCAAATTCTTTTTGTCTTTCTAGTACACCGACAAATTGGTTCCGTTTTCGTTCCAACACCTCTACGACCTCTCCTTCCTGGTTTCCATTGGTTTTTGTTTTATAGGGATAAACCTGTACGCGATCCCCGTCAAGGGCCCGATTGATGTTTTTCTTCGGTATAAATATATCTGGCTGTCCTTCTTCGTATGGGATCAGATAGGCATTACCCGAGCTGGTAATCTCAATATAGCCGGTTTGATAGTGTTTTCCTTGTGCCTGGAACTGATATTGTCCGCGTTGTTTTTCTTGTAGAACCCCTTTGGCGGCTAATTTTTTTAGTTCTGCTATAAGGATATTTCTACTCGCGGTATCGCGTAGTTCAAACAAAGCCGCCAGATTTTTATAGGTGTAGGTCTTGGTGGGTTGTGCGCGAAGCAGTCGGATAATCTGATGTTCAAATTTTTTTTTCTTCTTTTTCTTTTGGGCCATATAGGTGATATTCACTACAAAACTACACTTTTTTAACGGGCAGGTTGTTTAATTCACTTTATAAACATCACAATTAATATTCTTTCTTTTTAAATTAAAATTTCTTTGATTATAATGGTTTGTTAATAATAGGAATAACTTTTACTCCACCTATTTTTATAATTAAAGACATGATGTTTATAAACAACTTATAAATTCGTTATTTTTAGCTAAAGAATTTAAAATCAAAATTTAAGCGGACTTATTAACAAACGGTTTTCTTTGGTTTTGTCAAAAAAAAAGCAAAGAATCTAACCCTAAAAACGTTTATTAACCAGCATTTTTTTAAAATAAAAAAGAATAAAATCTTATAAAACTAATAAACTGGGATGTTTTTTGTGTTAAAACGAAAAAAGAGTAGAGTTGTTAAAAAATATAAAAAGTTATTAACCCATCAATCGTAAATATCAACCCATGAAAATAAGCATTGGTAACGATCATGCTGGCGTAGCATATAAACAAGCGATAGTACGCCAACTCAAAGCAAAAATAATACACGTTAAAAATCATGGAACCGATGATGAGGGTAGTGTTGATTATCCTGATTTTATTCACCCTGTAGCCAAAGATGTAAGTAGTGGTGACGTGGATTTTGGAATCATTATATGTGGCAGTGGAAATGGTGCAGCGATGACCGCAAACAAACATCAAAATATACGCGCCGCTTTATGTTGGACCAGCGAATTGGTGGCCTTGGCCCGTCAACACAACAACGCCAATATATTGAGTATTCCTGCTCGCTTTGTTTCCTTTGAAGATGCGCTTGCTTTTGTGGATATTTTTATAAGCACGGCCTTTGAAGGAGGACGACACCAAAATCGAATCGATAAAATACCATGCCAGTAAACATTCGTTGGGTTGTTCTAAATTTTAAAACGTGCGATACACAAACCTTGTATCAATTACTTCAATTAAGGGTTGGGGTTTTTGTGGTTGAGCAAAACTGTCCTTACCAAGACCTCGATGGAAAAGATCAAACAGCACTACATATTTTGGGATACGACAACGAACGTTTGGTCGCCTATACCCGTATTTTGCCGCTAGGTGTGGGGTATAAGGATTATGTAGCTATCGGCCGTGTGGTGGTTGACCCTGCATACCGAAAGCATGGTTTAGGCCAAAAACTAATGGAAAAAAGCATCGCCGAATGTCAAATACATTATCCCCAAGAACCGATTAAAATATCCGCTCAAGCCCATCTCAAGGAATTTTATTCACGCTTAGGTTTTTGTTATAAAGGCGAAGACTATTTAGAGGACGACATCCCACATTGCGCCATGTATTTACCTGGATAACTCTTCAATTAAGTCTTCAAAATATAGGTTAAGCTCTTTGGTTATCTGCATTTTTTGGTCCAAATACAATAGCATATAATCTCCGGGAGGAACCATCGACACAATCGAGGTCTGGTGGGTAGCAATCACTTCCCTTAGTTGGCGTTTGATTTTATTTCGATCGACCGCACGCGCAAACTTTTTTTTGGAAACAGTCACCCCAACATGATACGCATCCGTATTTTCAGTACAACAGTATAATAAACCAATCGGACCATTTTTATTCAGTTGGCCCTGGGCAAAAAGCAGTTCAATACGTGTCTTTCCCTTTAAGGGTTTAATGCTTTGTACCGAATATTTAGTTGTCTTGATCGACATAATAGTTGTTCGCTTGCTCGATATCTGCCATATATCCACTCGGATCAATTACAATCGATTCGATGGCCTCTTTGGGGACATCAACGGTAAATTGGTAATACGGAATTGCCCAAGGCCAGTCTTTTAGTACCTCCCATTCGACGCTATACGGGTTTTCTTTTTCTCCACGCATCACCGGCAAAGCGATATAATACATTTTTTGTTCCCCGTTTTTGAGGTTCACTAATACATCCAGTGGCATAGGCATAAGCCCGATACGCTCGAGGTGTACAGTGGTTTTTTCTCCGGCTTCTTCAACCTCTTTAATACCGTAATCGATGGTGTTGGTGGTTTGCGTCCAATCGGTCAAGTACCACCGTAATTGAATGCCCGACATCCGTTCGGCTACCCGACGGAAATCATTGGGGAGTGGGTGGGTAAATTGGTATTGTCTAAAATATTCCTTTAGGGTTTCAGCCAATTTATCGGACCCAATCACATACCCGAGTTGTGCCAAAAACACGGCACCTTTACTGTAAGCTGTACTTTCATAGGCCCGGTTATAAGCATAGCGGTTGGCGTTGGTTTGTTGTGGTTGTTCAAAACCCGATTTGGCCAAATTAAAATAGCCTCGGTAGGACCCTTCAAGTGGAAAAGCGCGGTTTTGTTCTAAAATTTGATTGACCGCAAGAGTTGAAATATACGAGGTAAAACCTTCGTCCATCCATTCATGCTTCATTTCGTTGGTGGCCAAAACATGCTGAAACCAGGAGTGGGCCAATTCGTGGGCGGTGACACCCACAAGACTTCCAAAAGATCGTTCACCGGTTATCAGGGTCAACATGGCATATTCCATACCACCATCACCTCCCTGAACAACGGAGTATTGTTTGTACGGATACTCCCCAATGGTACTGTTGAAAAAACGCATCAATTCGGCGGTTTTGGGCTGAAGACGTTGCCAGTTGTCTAACAACTCCGGTTTGTTTTTATAAAAAAAGTGAAGCGTAACGTCGTTTGGGCCGGGATAGGTATCATGCACATATTCGGGATCGGCTGCCCAGGTAAAATCATGTACCCTAGGGGCGATAAAATGCCAGGTCAGTTTTCCTTTTTTGGCTTTTGGTCGGGCATTTTCTGCATAACCATGTCCAATTTGTTCAGGGTTTTGCAAATAACCACTTGCCGCAACGGTGTACCGTTTGTCTATGGTGATTTTGACGTCAAAATCACCCCAAACCCCATGAAACTCACGACCGATGTAAGGAGCCGTATTCCAACCTTCACTGTCATATTCAGCCATTTTTGGAAACCATTGCGCCATAGACAAAGCCACCCCTTCTGCCGAATTTTTTCCGGCGCGCCGGGTCATCACGGGCACCTGACCCTCAAATTCGAGGGTTAATTGGGTGCTGCTGCCCGGACTTAGGGGCGCGGCCAAAGGCACCTCTAAAATGGTTCCGGAGACTTCGGGGGATAGCGTTATCCCGTTCTGTTGTAACTTGCTTATACGTAAATACCCCTGATTTTCAGGGGAAAGGGTGTCCATATCTACCTTAAAGCGTCCGTTGGCATCTTTGCCTGTTTTTAGCCGGATGGCCATTTCGCTATCTGGCTGGAAGGCGTTGTAATACAAATGGTAAAACACCTTGTGGAGGGTCTCAGGCGAATTGTTGGTATAGGTCAATTCTTGAGATCCGTGGTATTGATACGTATCCACATCCATTTCCAAATCCATCACATAGTCAACTTTTTGTTGCCAATAATTTTGCGCTGGTAAAGCAATAGGAAAGGATAAAATAAAGAAGCTAAGAAGGGAATAAAACGATGATTTCATAAAATTATTTTTTTGAGGCCAACAACAGGGCATTATACAAATTTACAACTTTACCACTTTTACTGGCTGCCTTTGGCCGGACAAGGCTGTCGCTTTTCGGGAGCGATACCGAGGGATATAGTTCCAGGCCGGAGGCCATTAAGAGGGTTTTAATTTTTTTGGCTGAATAACGAGGATAAAACGAGCGCAAGACGGCCGCCACACCGGTCACGGCAGGTGCTGCCATCGAGGTTCCGTCAAAGAAGGTATATCCATTGTTGGGTATGGACGACCAGATTTTATTGCCCGGGGCAAAAAGATCAACGTTCTGTGCCCCGTAGTTGCTAAAAGTGGCCATTTGGTCAGGGCCGTATGTCCAGGTTGTTGCACCTACCGAAACGACATTGCCCACAAACTCTTGTTGGTTTACATGGTCTCTCAGGTAGCTGATGTGTTCTTCATCATCCAGATTATTGCCACTATTGCCCGCCGCATTTACAATCAATACGTCTTGCTTTTCGGCAAAGCGCAAGGCCGCATCGACCCATTCCACATGGGGCGAATAGGGCTTTCCAAAGCTGGTATTAATGATTTGGGCACCATTGTCCACCGCATAGCGAATGGCCCGGGCGATGTCCTTATCGTACTCATCTCCATCCGGAACGGCTCGGAGAATCATCAATTTTACCTTTGATTTCTGCGGAGCATTTCGTCCGCCTCCCGAAACTCCCACCACGATACCCGACACATGGGTGCCGTGTGAGGCCTCATCCAAAACAGGCCCGGTTACTTGGTTGTTGCCATAGGGCCAATCGTTCCAGTTGTCGGGGTCATCGCCTACCACTGCGCGCCCGTCAAAGTCTAAATTATGATGCGCGGCTATAGCGGACTCCTCTTGGTGTAAAAAACGTTCCAAGAGTTCCAGGCTGAGGTTTTGTGTTTTGACCATTTCGAGCAAAGACAAGGCTTGGGTATAGCCAAAAGACTTGGGCGTAAGCGCCCGGGCTTGTTCTAGGGTATAGTCAGAAGTGCCCAAAGCGTAGGCAAGGGTGTCTTGTGCCCGGGGGATATTTTCTAAGAGATAGCTGGCAAGGCCAATGTTGTTTTTGCTTTTACTGAGGTTTGCCAGGCGTTCTTTTTCATAGGCGGCGTAGGCTTCTGAATCGGGCGACTCTTTTTTTTGCAAACGCACATATTCTAAATTTTCTCGCACCGCATCGCCCAAAAAATTCCAGCCCTGGATATCATCAACATACCCGTTCCCATCATCATCTATTCCGTTGTCTGGAATTTCGTCTTCGTTGACCCAAAGGTTGTTTGCCAAGGCCGGATGCATGGTGTCTACCCCCGAATCGATAATGGCCACGACCACCTCTTTGCCGGTTTTGGCTTGAATCAAATCATCAAACGCCCGTGTTATACTCATGCCGGGAATACTGTCTGTAGGAAAATCCAAGGACGCCCATTCTTGTTCTTCTTGATTGGTCAGGGGCGACTTTTTCATGGTTCCGTGGGCGAGGGTCAAGGGGGTACCGACAAATTTTACAGGAGCACAGCTGTAAAGGAAAAACAGACCAAAAAACAGGAAGATTTTTTTATGCATAGCTTGGCGATTGCGGGTTAGAAATGTCCGGCTAATGTATCACAAAAATCCATACGGACCCCCTTTTCGGTTTGGGTAAGCCCGATGATTTCATGTTGAGGATCGTGTTCAAAAAATAACAACCAGTCGTTTTGAACGGCCGTATCTAGAATATGGCTTTTTTCTTCAAGGGTTATCAAGGGCCGCGTGTCATAGCCCATGACATAGGGCAAGGGGAGATGCCCCACTGTGGGGATAAGATCGGCAGCAAATAGCAGCCGTTTTCCTTTATAATGGATTAAGGGGAGCATTTGTTTTTCGGTATGGCCATCGACAAGCAGTATATCAAAACCCAACGGACTGTTTTCAATCGAAAACCCGTCACCCTTGAGCAGTTGCAATTGCCCCGATTTGGCGATCGGGAGGATGTTGTCGGGCAAAAAAGAAGCTTTTTCGCGCGGGTTTGGATGGGTGGCCCAATTCCAGTGGTCTTGATGCGACCAATAAGTAGCATTTTTAAAAGCAGGGACCAATTGGCCTTTGGCGTTTCGCAGAATTGCCCCACCACAGTGGTCAAAATGCAGGTGGGTTAAAAAAACATCTGTAATGGCATCCGGGTGCACCCCCAGGGTTTTTAGCGACTTTTCCAACGAATGTTCACCCCAAAGCGCATAATGGCCAAAAAATTTATCGTCTTGTTTATTGCCCATACCCGTGTCTATCAAGATCAGCCGAGCGCCATTGGCAATCAACAAACAGCGAGCGGCCATGTCGATACGGTTTTTAGGGTCAGCCGGGTTGGTGCGCTCCCACAAGGTTTTGGGAACCACACCAAACATGGCCCCGCCATCGAGTTTAAAATTTCCAGATTCTACGGCATACAGTTCCATATGAATGTTGTTTGGGCAATACGGATGCCCATCCTAGCGAAGGTAAAGAATAATTAGGAGAGCACGTAAACCTCTAACGCCTGGCTTTCGACCGCTTGCTTTATTTTGGCCCGGTCAACAACAAGGTCCGAAGTTCTTGGGTAAAGGCCAGCATACGCTTGATTTCTTGTATGCTTGCGGTTCGGTCTTTGCCCTTAATCATCAAATACTGTCCGTTTGATTCTATGTGATAAAAGGGATGACTCTCGAAAAAGAACACCAAGGCGGGGGTAAAAAAGGCACGAATAGCCGCTTCGTCCGTTCCGTTGAGGTAAAACCGCTTTGAAAAGTCCGGAAACTGTTCAAAGTTGATGTCGTCCAATCCGGCCAGATGATAGAACGAGGTCACAAAATTTTCGCGATCCAACACAAAAACAGGAAGCGGTTCGTCCGTTTTAAAAAAGAAAAAAGAAGCGGTTAAATCCTCTTTGGTAATAAACAAACCCTCACTAAAAGAAAGGTCGCAAAACCAGATCGCATCTTTTTCACTAAACAACAAGTTGGAACGGTAGTGCAATTGTTTGGTCTGGAAAAACAAAAAAGCTTCCGGGTCGGGTCCGATAGGTTTTTCCATCTGGGGAAGGTATTCCCACCCTAGGTCCCTGGCCAGTTGTTGTATACTCGATTGGCGCTTGGTAAAGTTCAACGGGGCAAAACGCTTGGTCGGTTCCATTTTGCGCAGCGCAAAAGGATGTTGGGTGGCCGAAGCATGAATGTCCAACCCAATGATTTCGAGTTCACCCCCTTTTCGGGCAAAACTGCGCCGGTAGTCATTGAGACCCTCCATGACCGTATGATCGACAAACTCACAAAGCGAAAAATCGACAATGGCGTGTTCGGTTTCGGGAATTTGATCCAACTGGCTTTTGAGCTTAAAGAAGTTTAAAAAACTGCAAAAATTCTTGACACTGACGTAGTAATTTTTGGTTTCCTGTTCCTGAAACATCAATACATTGGGTTTACCCCAATTCCGCGAAAACAAAACCAAGCTTTTGTTGAGCGCCAGGTGCACCAAAAAGGTGGTCAAAATCCCCATAGCAATTCCGGTAATCAGACTGCTGACTAGGGTAACCACGAGCGTAACCATAAAAATAAGTGCTTGTTCGCCACCAATTTTTGATATACGCAAAAGGTTTTCGGGTGCGGCCAAACGATAACCGGTATATACCAAAATGGCGGCCAACGCTGGCAGAGGAATTCGCTGAATTTGTGGGGCAAAAAGCACCACAAACAGCACGAGGAAAAAAGCATGAAAGAAATTAGCCGAACGGTTGGTTCCTCCGTTGTTGGCATTCACCGAACTGCGCGCGATAACGGTCACCACATTAAGCCCACCCAAAAACCCACTAACGACGGTTGCCATACCCAAAGCACGGAGGTCTTTGTTCACGTTTGAGCGGCGTTTTTCGGGATCGAGCTTGTCCACCGCTTTGATGCTCAACAGCGATTCAATGCTTGCAATGAGCGTAATGGACAGGACGACGGTGATAAAATCACTTGAAAAGAGTAAGCCAAAATCCGGTCGTGGCAAGTTGGTGACCAAGGAGTCCGGCAATTGAATTAACAATTCGGCCGCGATGGGATAGGGACGGTTGGCGACCAGTTCAAAGTAGTAGCTCAGCCCGATAGCCCCGAGGACCACCCACATAGGAGCCGGAATCAAATGAAAAAGCGGGTTTCGAATACGGGCATATAAAAACAAAAACACCAAACTCAAGACCCCTACTGCACAGGCCCATAAGGTGCTTTCGGGGACCCCCGCAAACAGGCGCCCTACGGTAGCCGGAAAGGCAATCAGTTGGGCAAGTGTACTTCCCTTGACGTCGACAAACCCCAACATGACATGAAATTGTTTGGCCAAAATTCCCAAACCGATGGCGGCCAGCATCCCTTGAAGGGCCGAGGCCGGAAAAAACTCACTTAGCCCCCCAAGACGCAAAACCCCAAAGAGAAAAAGTAAAACCCCAGAAAGAATAATGGCGGCCAAGGTATAGAGGTAGCCTTGGTGATAATCACCTCCCGCCAAAGTGGTAATTGCCCCAAACAAGACAATGACCAGGCCGTTGCCGGGTCCGGCAATCGTGAGGTGTGAACCCCCAAACAAGGCCACAATCATCCCCCCGGCGATGGCGGCAATGATCCCGGCTATTGGTGGGGCTTCGGAGGCCAGGGCAAGCCCCAAGCCCAAGGGCAAAGCAATCAATGAGACCACAAAGCCCGAAAAAATATTTTTGGGTAAGGTGGATAAAAACCCCGTGGCTGCTTTTTTCTTAGCCATGCGATGTTGGATTGACGATTAATACATTGGTAGGCAGTTCCATTAAGACATGCTCTAGGTCGTTGGACATCAAAAACCGAAATAGCCCGTTTTGGTCAGGATTGTTGGTCACTAATAAATCGGCTCGTACGAGGCGCGCATAATGCGAAATTGAATAACCGCGCTTTCCAAAGATGCTTTGCGTTTCCCATTGGACCCCCTCTTTTAGGGATTCGGGAAGTTGGGTAACCAGGTCTGAAACCCGTAATTGTTCTTTGCGCTGAAGCCGTTGTTTTTTGAGGGTAGCTTTGCGGAGACTACGGTCGTCACTTACGGTTACGGCGACCTCAGACTCTTTGATTTCTTCGACTAGCGTAATTTTTTTGGCCTGTAGGGCCTGAGCAACGTAAAAGCCCGTGGCGAGCGTACTGCGTGTTTGAGGGTTTTCCAAGCCGTTTACTACGATATGCGCACACGGAATGCGCTCGACGGCAGGATGAAGCATCAACAGCACCGAACAAGTGGCCTTGTGGGTAAGTTTTCGGGCGACCGAGCCAAGGTAATATTTTAAAACATTTTCCCGTTTTAGGGCGCCCAACAACAATAAATCGACCTGGTGTTTGACACAGGCGTTAAGCAAGACAGGCACGGGTTCTCCGACCTCCCAAAAGACTTCGAGTTCTTTGGGACGGTCTGGACATTCGGCCAAGAGCGCATCAAAAGACTGTTCTTTTTCGGGGGATTTTTTACCGACATGCAAAAAAAGCAAACGGGCTTTAAAAAAACACGCCAACCGCATGGATTCATAGACGTTGGCCTTTAAGTTGGGCGAAAACGCAAAGCCAATCAATAAGGTTTTAAAGGGCGCTTTATGCATGTTTAGTGGGTGTTCGGCCCTCAAATATAAGGAATCTCGGGCTTAACTTCCCTCGCGAAAGATGGCGAACTGCTTGGTTCTAGATTTTTGGCCACGGATCAATTGCACGTGGGTTTTTTTTAGGTTGAGGTGGCGTAACAGTTGATCAATTACCGCACGGTTGGCCTGTCCGTCATGCGCGGGTGCATTGACCCAAACCTTTAGCCCCTCTTTCTGAACAACCAGCTTTTGCACTTTTGCGTTTGGTACAACCTTAACAGTCAGTATTTTTATAGGGGGCAGTGTCCGACACTAGTCATTGAGTTTAAGCACAGCCATAAACGCTTGCTGTGGGATTTCGACATTGCCTACTTGGCGCATGCGTTTTTTCCCTTTTTTCTGTTTTTCGAGGAGTTTGCGTTTACGGGTAATATCGCCACCATAACATTTGGCGGTCACGTCTTTACGCAGGGCCTTGATGGTTTCACGCGAGATGATTTTGGCCCCGATGGCCGCCTGAATCGGAATATCAAACTGTTGACGAGGAATCAATTCCCGGAGTTTTTCGCACATCTTCTTTCCAATGCCATAGGCGTTGTCTGCATGGACTAGGGCAGAGAGGGCATCGACTTGGTTGCCGTTGAGCAAGATATCGACCTTGACCAATTTAGAAGGGCGCATGCCTAGGGGCGTATAATCAAAGGAAGCATAGCCCTTGGATACGGTCTTTAGTCGGTCGTAGAAATCAAAAACAATTTCGGCTAAGGGGAGGTCAAAGGTGAGTTCCACCCGTTCGGGTGTCAGGTAGGTTTGATTTTTTATTTCGCCTCTTTTTTCGATGCAAAGGGTCATGACATTGCCGACAAAATCGGCCTTGGTAATGATGGAAGCTTTGATATACGGCTCTTCTACCCGGTCGAGGACCGAAGGGTCGGGCAGGTCGGAGGGGTTATTGACCGCCACAATGGAGTCGGGTTGTTTTTTGGTGTAGGCGTGGTAGGACACGTTAGGAACCGTGGTGATCACGGTCATATCAAACTCACGCTCGAGTCGCTCTTGGATGATTTCGAGGTGGAGCATGCCCAAAAAGCCACAACGAAAACCAAACCCCAAGGCAGCCGAACTTTCGGGCTGAAAGACTAGGGAAGCATCATTGAGCTGTAGTTTTTCCATGCTTGCGCGGAGCTCTTCGTAATCTTCGGTATCCACAGGGTAGATCCCGGCAAAAACCATGGGCTTGACCTCTTCAAAACCCGAAATGGCCGAGGTTGTCGGGCGTTCGGCCAGGGTAATGGTATCTCCCACTTTGACTTCGCGCGCTTCTTTGATACCGGTGATGAGGTAGCCCACGTCTCCGGTACCGATTTTTTGTCGGGGTTCTTGCTTTAGTTTTAATACGCCAACTTCGTCGGCATAATAGGTTTTTTTGGTAGCCAAAAACTTGATTTTGTCCCCTTTTTGGATGGCCCCGTTGATCACCCTAAAATAGGTTTCGACCCCTCGGAAGGGGTTATAGACGGAGTCAAAAATCAAGGCCTGTAGAGGCTCGTCTTCGACACCTTTGGGCGCCGGAATTTTGGCAACGATAGCCGACAGAATCTCAGCGATACCCAAACCGGTTTTGGCCGATGCCGGAATAACGTCTTCGGGCGCACACCCTAACAAATCGACGATGTCGTCGGTGACTTCTTCGGGATTGGCCGATGGCAGATCGACCTTATTGAGCACGGGGATAATTTCTAAATCGTTTTCTAGGGCAAGGTAGAGGTTTGATATGGTCTGCGCTTGGATGCTTTGTGCGGCATCGACGATCAACAAGGCGCCTTCACAGGCGGCAATAGACCGCGAGACTTCGTAGGAAAAATCGACATGCCCGGGGGTGTCAATCAGGTTGAGGACATAGGGCACTCCCTCGTGGAGGTATTCCATTTGGATGGCGTGCGATTTGATGGTAATTCCGCGCTCGCGCTCCAAATCCATATTGTCCAGCAGTTGGTCTTGTTTTTCCCGTTCGGTGACCGAACCGGTAAAATCCAACAACCGATCGGCCAAGGTACTTTTGCCGTGGTCGATGTGGGCGATAATACAAAAATTGCGAATCTGCGCTAAAGGGACACCATGCTTCATACGGCCACAAAGATACCACTTTGCCGCAACGGATGTTTTTTTTGACTTAAAAAAAACACAGCCCACACCACAGGAGGGCCTCCCCAAGAAAACTTACTACCTTTGCAGCAATAATACCGCGCATGCCAAAGATAGGAACGATAGATCTGGAGGACTTTCCGCTGTTGCTGGCGCCCATGGAAGACGTGAGCGACCCCCCTTTTCGCGCATTGTGCAAAACACATGGCGCTGATGTGGTGTACACCGAATTTATCTCCAGCGAAGGATTGATCCGCGATGCGGCCAAAAGCATTCAAAAATTGGACATCTATGAAAAAGAACGCCCGGTGGGCATTCAGATTTTTGGGGCCAACTTGGACAGCATGCTTCAAGCCGTAGAGATCGTTGAAAAATCTTCGCCCGACATTATCGACATCAATTTTGGTTGCCCGGTCAAAAAAGTAGTTTGCAAAGGGGCCGGTGCAGGGATCCTAAAAGACATCCCACTGATGGTCAAGCTCTCCGCAGAAATGGTCAAACGCAGTACGTTACCCATCACCGTTAAAACCCGTTTGGGCTGGGACCATGACTCGATAAAGATAGTCGAAGTGGCCGAGCGCCTCCAAGATGTGGGGATTGCCGCGATAAGCATACACGGGCGCACCCGCGCACAAATGTATAAAGGGGAGGCCGATTGGCGCCCCATTGCCGCGGTAAAAAACAATCCCCGGATGCACATTCCGGTGTTTGGCAATGGTGATGTCAATAGCCCCGAACGGGCCAAGGAGATGCGTGATGTGTATGGCTTAGACGGAGCCATGATAGGCCGCGCGAGTATTGGAAACCCTTGGTTTTTTAACGAGGTCAAGCACTACCTAAAAACGGGAACGACATTGCTCCCACCATCCCTACACGATCGGGTAGCCGCGGCCCGGCAACATCTTCAAATGGCCATCGACTGGAAAGGCCCCGTATTGGGGGTGCTTGAAACCCGACGTCATTACACCAATTATTTTAAGGGGATTCCCAATTTTAAGCCTTTTCGCACCCGTATGGTTACTTCCGATGCCCCGGAAGAAGTTTTTGCCACCTTTGACGAGGTCGAAAGCTCTTTTGCCGAGCACCGGTTTGTTTAACGACCACCGGCTGTTTTGGCGATTCCTCGAGTGGCCCACCAAGCGGCGAGGCTGCCCAAACTCATGACCGTAAGCGCGACCAACAAAACGTCTTGAAGGTGTAAAACTACAGGATAGGGCAAGCGTGTCCCCGGAACATAAAGAAAGGGAAACGCTTGTTGAACACCAATCAACACGACCGCTATAAGAATGCCAACCAAACCACCGACTCCAGACAACAACGCCCCGAGGAGGAAAAACACCTGTTGGAGTTGATGGGGCAATAGCCCTAAAGCCAACAAGATGCGGGACTGCGGTGCTTTGTCTAGACGCATCATGACCAGGGCGCCAATTACGTTAAACATGGCGATGATCATTACCAAAGTGAAAATCAGGTAAACCGCCAGGTTTTCCGCATTGAGCATTTTATAGAAAGCAGCATTCATGGTTTGTTGATCTTCGACCACAACCGGTTGATTTAGGATCTTTTCGATGTTTTGCTGAAGTGTAGTCCGGCGGTTGGGCGATGGACTTTTGATTTCCAGTCCGGTGAAGGTGTTGGGCGGATAACCCAAAAAGTCCTGGGCTAGGCTGAGGCCAGCAAATACGTATTTGTTGTCCAGGTCCTCGCTTACCTGGTAGAGCCCTACTACATAGGTTGAGACCGTTACTAGGGATGTCCTGCCTAAGAGCCCCCCTTGGTTTTTTTGTGGAAAAGAGAGTTCGAGGGCGGCATCAAAATCATAAACCCCCAGCCCCAAGGTCGAAGCGATGCCATAACCAGCGACCACCTTGGCTTGTTCAAACACGGGCCATTGCCCGACCACAAGAAGGCTATCCACTGCCACGACGGTGTTGTAGTTCTTGCCAACGCCCTTTAGGTAGGCCACTTGGGTTTTTTCTTGAAAGCGCAAAAACACTTTTTCTTCGATCACCGGCGCCACGTATGAAACTTCTGCAATTTGGATGATGGCCTGAAGTTGTAGGCTATCAACCATTAGGGTTTTCCCTTGGGTGGGAAGTACGCGGTAGGTGGGATGTAGCGACTGGGTAAAAGAAAGTCCAAAATCTTTGAGCCCTCCAAAAGCACTTAAAACGATCATCAATGCCGCCGTGGCAATCACAACGACCGACAGGGCAATGGCATTGACACGGTTGATGACGGTTTGTTTGCTAAAAGCCCAAAAATACCGTAAAGCAAGCCGCAATTGAACAGGCATGGTTTAGGGGTTTTTGGAGGGTTTTGAGGGTTGTTTTTGGATGGGATTGTCTGCGCGGGTTAGCGCCTTGTCAATTTGATCGATATAATCCAGGGAGTCGTCGAGATAAAAAGAAAGTGCCGGGACTCGGCGCAATTGATGGCGGAGTCTTTGGCTGAGGTCATGGCGCAGTTGCGCGCTGTTTTGGCGTAAGGCCTCCAGATGTAGCGGGGCCACTTTGGATGGGAAAACGCTGAGGTGAACCTTGGCCTGGCTGAGGTCGCTGGTCACGGTGACTTTGGTAATGGACACCAATAGATTGACCACGCCTTCGGCACGGATGGCGCCCAACAGGAGGTTGGCCAGCTCTTCTTGAAGCAGGGCCGCGATTTTTTTCTGTCTGGGCGTTTGTGGATTCATCGCTCAAAAATAGGGATTATCTGTTGATCTTTTGCGAAGCGGATAACGAAAGGGCCTATTCGACCTGTTCCCATTTGAAGTCCGAACGAAGGCGAAAGGCAGCCACAAAGTCTTTTTTCCACTGTTGGGGCGGGATGATGGATAGGAAATCACCCTTTTCGGAGGTGTAGAGAAAATAGGTTTCCCCAATGATGGGTTCAAATTTGTAGTGGGCTGCATAAACCCGCTGGGTCTGTTGGGCGGTTTGGGCAAACGACCGGAGTTTTTGTTGGAGTTCTTCCCATTCGGCCGTCAGCATTTTACGGGCTTTATCAACACCTTGTTGCTTAAAGGCATCGACATTGGGCAGTTCGATGACCGGCCCGCTGTTATTGCTGGCATAGGGCAAGAGCTTGGCCACGTATTGTTGGGTAGATTCGTCCCAAACGACGGCATCGGGTTTTTTCTTTTTCACGGGGCAAAGATAGGGAGTCTTTGTCAAATGCACGAACTACCAGTCCCAGAGCACAATGCTCCAGTCGCTGCCGCCATAGGTTAGGGCTCCGAGTTTTTGAAAGCCCGTTTTTTCATGGGCCCGTAAAGAGGGGAGGTTTTCGTGGTCGACGTCGGTCACACAGTAGGTAAAGCGGTCGCGGTAACTGGTTTTAAACTGTTGGTAGAGTTTTTGGGCGAGGCCTTGCCCACGGACTTCTTGGGCGACACAAAGTTGGCCAACAACAACATAGCGGCTATGGGCGAGGAGTTGGCCTTGGTAGTGGGTGTTGTCGATTTGGGTAAGCAGGTCGTCGAGGAGGTCGTGTTGACCGCGGATCTGGTGATCGACGACCAGGGCATAGCCGACCACCTTTGGGCCCATTTTGGCGATAACCGCAGGATAATAGGCATTCATCTTTTCTAATAGTGCTAGGCTGTAGGCGGCGGTTACAAAGCCTGTTTTTTTAAGGTCTTTGGGGGCGATGCCGGTTTTAAGGTTGGCCGTTTGTAGGGCCTTGATTCCCTTGAGGTCCTCGGGAGATTGAGCCAGCCCTAAGGTGATGGTTGGTGCGGTGTTCATCGGTCGTTCCCGGTCTGTGGTTTATACTTGTTAAATGTAGTATAATTTTGGATCGACCAAGCCAAAAACAAGCGGAGAAAACCAAGCGGGCAAACCGGGTGGGTAGTTGTCTTGTTTTGGGGACTAAAATTAAAAAAGCATATCGTATATTTGCGGTTCCAACAGGTCCTATAGCTCAGTTGGTTAGAGTAGCTGACTCATAATCAGTTGGTCCCTGGTTCGAGCCCAGGTGGGACCACCAACAAAAACCCTCATAGTCAAGGACTTAGAGGGTTTATGGGTGGTCCCACCTGGGCTCGAGCCAGGGACCAACTGATTATGAGTCAGCTACTCTAACCAACTGAGCTATAGGACCTGTTGGAACCGCAAATATACGAT
>Ga0181571_10001732_pt1 | contig 15933 bp, 14 predicted proteins | sample 101ome_17_FD_132440 | JGI IMG/M metagenome (GOLD analysis project Ga0181571, IMG submission 132440) | Coastal salt marsh microbial communities from the Groves Creek Marsh, Skidaway Island, Georgia - 101407AT metaG (megahit assembly) | ecosystem: Environmental > Aquatic > Marine > Intertidal... | reverse complement strand
TGATCAAAAGATTCATAGTTGGCACTTAGTGAGGCACTCACTGCATTAATCAAGCGGCCGGATCGATTATTAAGCTCTAGAATTTCTTGGTGTCTTTCTTTAGCGGCTTCCAAAAAATTGTTAGCTTTGATTTCTTCGTTATGGCCATCAACCATGACAGTAGCTATAGCGGTGATGAAGAAACCCGTAACGAGAGTAGCGATTCCTTGTTTACAGCACGTGAAAGAGGTAAGCGATCGTAGATTCATGATATTTGCGTTTAGTTTTTTTTATCAAAATAGCACATATAGGTACGGCTGGAAAATCTTTGTTACATATTCGTTATATTTATTTTACTTATCGATAATGCTGAATCTTCTTCTCATTACTCTATTTAACATAATATACATTATGCGCAATTATGAATGGATAACGTAAAAATTAAGAAAGCTAAAAAAACGGACTATTTTTAATAATGACTACCATTCCCGGTAAAAATCATCAGATTTCAAATAACAGCCCTTTTTGAAATCCATCATAAAAAGCTATACATATCATTCTGAGACGCAACGACAATGGCCGTTGAATAAAAATGCTGCAGGTGTAAAGTTAGGTAAATTGATCAATAACAATAAAAGAATACATCACGGTACCTTTGTTTCTCTTTTCCTAGGTTGCCGTTAAGTTAAGGAATCATCATGGCAATGGATCGAACAGCAACCTCCGTCAGTCTTTTCGATACAATTATCCTGCTTGTCACTATCTTGGCGTTAATCGGTGGCGCTATCACTATTTTTGGTAATGATTCATTGGCCGGTGCGACCCAGGTCGCTATGATCTTGTGCGCGTTTACGGGCATTATGATCGGTCTAAAAAATGGTCATCGGTGGCAAGCCTTAGAAAATCAGATTGTGCAACAAATCTCTCGCACGGTGGGTGCCATTTTAATTTTTCTCTCTATCGGTTCGTTGATTGGCTCATTCATGCTGTCTGGCGCGGTTCCAACGTTGCTATATGTCGGCTTGAATATACTGTCGCCAAGCTACTTTTATCCTTTGGCGTGTTTAATCTGTGCCGTAGTTTCAATCTGCATTGGAAGCTCATGGACAACAGCTGCCACCGTAGGCATTGGTATGATTGGTGTGGCTTATGGATTTCAACTGTCGCCTGAGATCACTGCCGGTGCCGTTATTTCTGGTGCTTATTTTGGCGATAAATTATCTCCATTATCAGAAACCACCAATCTTGCCCCAGCGATTTCAGGCAGCGATCTTTTTCAACATATTCGCCATATGAGTTGGGCAACCATTCCAAGCTTTGTATTAGCCTTACTGCTTTTTACCATCGTTGGACTGATGGCCGCTCCTGTCGATAACGCTCAACCTCATCTACTAGCGATACTGGCCACCTTAGAACAAACCTTCAATATAGCCTGGTACAATCTGATTCCGATTGTTCTTTTATTGGCTATGTCGGTCCTTAAAGTCCCCGCCTTTCTAGCGATTATGATGGGTAGTTTGGTCGCCTGTGTTTTTGCCGTTTTATTCCAACTGGAGGTGTTACTGGCCTTTGTTGGTGAATCAAATGCCTCATTATTTGCTATTGCGAAAGCTATTTGGTTAGCGCTTTACAGTGGCTTTGATATTAATTCCGGGAATAATGCCGTCGATGATTTATTGTCTCGTGGCGGCATGAGTTCAATGGTCGTCATGGCATGGTTAGTCATTTGCTCAATGACCATGACCGGCGTGCTAGAAAAAATTGGTTTTATCGATCGTCTTCTCCAATCTTTAATGCGTTTTATCGTTTCTAGTCGCTCATTGATCGCTACCACCATGGCCACCAGTGTTGGGGTCAACGTGTTAACGGGGGATCAATACTTGTCCATCATTTTACCGGGCCAAATGTGGCGCTCCCAGTACCAGCAACGTCGATTAGCGACCAAAAATTTATCCCGCGCGCTAGAGGATGCTGGCACGATAACCTCCCCCTTAATTCCTTGGAATGGTTGCGGTGTCTACATGGCCGGTGCGCTTGGGGTAGCGACGCTAGACTATCTGCCCTACACCTTTTTTAATTTGCTAAGCCCCATAATATCTTTGCTGTTAGTCATGCTGGGGATGACTATCGCCCAGCAGACCGCGCCCTATGAAGATGAAATTGCCCAAGTCCATGCCAAATAAGGAGCATTTAACTCTTTCAATTATACCCAACAGGGACGGGCGCCCTTTTCTCTCTTAAGACAGCTCAATTTTTCAAAAAGTGCGCCGCACATTGTTTTATCCTTGCCGCCGCTGTTCGAAGTTGATGTTCATCAACGGCCAAGCTACAGCGAACGTGCCCCGCCGCACTGGGTCCAAAGGCTTCTCCCACAAGGACTGATACGCCAAACTCATCCAAAAGTGTTTCAGCAAACGCTTGGGCTGACACCTTACAATCACGGATATCTAGCATCACAAACATACCGCCTGCGGGTTTGTGAGCTTTAACCCCCGGCGTATCCTCTAGGGCTTCTAGCAATGTATCTCGGCGTTTTAAATAGGCCGCTCGCATTTCCGCCACTTCTGCAATAGGTTGTTCAATAGCAATTTTGGCTGCGTCTTGCACAAATGTAGGACTTCCATAAAGCATGCAAAGTGCTAGGTTACCGGCATGCTCAATGAATGCTTCTGGCCCAATAATCCAGCCCAATCTCCAACCCGTCATCGCATGAGATTTTGATAAGCTATTAATGATAATGGTTCTATCCGCCATGCCTTCGAATGAGGCGGGGTTGATATGCTCTCCATCGAACACAAGCTGGCTGTATACTTCGTCAACCACTAGCCACAGATTATGGCGTAGGCATATCTCTGCAATACCTTGCCACGATCGTTTGTCTACACTTGCTCCAGTGGGGTTGTGTGGTGAATTGATAACGATGGCTTTCGTCTTGGGTGATACGGCGGCGGCAATACTGTCTACATTGATTTGAAAATGGTCATCGGGCGACAGCGGCACGTTAATAATACTTGCGCCAGTGGCACCCAAAAACGCCTCGTAAGTGACATACATGGGTTCTGGAACAATGACTTCATCTCCTGACTCCAGAATACACTGTGCTGCGGTATATAAACCACATTGAGCACCTGCAACTACTAACACTTGCTCTGCGCTGACCCTCTGTTGGGTTTGTTGGTTGTGGTAGTGGGCAATGGCATGGCGTAACTCGGCATTACCACGATGATCTGAGTAATGGGTATGACCATCTCTGAGGCTACTTACCGCCCCGTCGACAATGGCTAATGGCGTATCGAAATCGGGATCACCCACAGACAAAATTACGATATCATCGCCCTTTTTCGCCATGTCTAGAGCACGATAGTGAATATCCCAAGCGGCGGAACCCTCCCCCGCTATTCTCTGGGTTGTTGTGGCAAAGGTTGGTGATGCCATCAGTTAATCTCCGTCGAAAAAACTTTATGTTGTGCCATTTCTATAAAAGACACCCCTCGAAACTCGACCGCATCTTTAATATTTTCTTGTAGGGCTTTTATCGAGTTCGGCTGATACGTTTTACAACCAAAGCTTGCCGCCAGTGTTTGAAAATCAGGGTTGTGAGGAAGCACTCCGATGAGTGGAATATCTCTTTCCGCCATATCATCTCTAATTTGGCCCAAAGCGTTATTATTCCAAAGTAAAACAATGAGGGGGCCATTTACCTCTTCTACAGCGGTGGCAAGCTCTTGCATGGTGTATTGAAAACCACCGTCGCCACACAATATGGCAACGGGTTGTTGAGGATCTGCAATCGCTGCGCCTATGCCTGCTGGTAGCGCGTAGCCCAGCGTTCCATAGCCAGTAGGATGAAGCCATTGGCGGGTTTTTGCTACATTGAACAGATAATTACCAGCATAGGCAATTTGGGTCATGTCTGTAGCCATAACGGTGTTACTAGGTAACGATTGTCGAATCACCATCAACAGTTGCATGACAATCAACCAAGGGCCCTTTTGCTCTTTGGCCACTGCCGCTGGCAGGCCTTTTACGTTAATGGGGACATCACTGATGGAATGGCGAAATTGAATTAAAGGTAGCAACGCATCTAGCACCACACTGGCATCACCGTGTAAGGCCGTATGGCAGGGATAAAGGTCCTCAAATTTGTTGGCATCGATATCGAGCCGAATGATGTCGCCCTCAATGGGCAATGTATCTCGCCACATATCGGTGTCAGCTAACTCAGTGCCAATAGCCAGTACAACATCGGCTTTTTGGATCATGTCCCATCCAGTTTGTGTGCATAGAATGGCCCCCGCAAACAGGTTGTGCTGAGGGGGCAAAATACCTTTACCGGCCACCGTGGTGAACACGGGGGCCGAGAGACATTCGGCTAAGGCCTTAATTTGCTTGTGCGACTCAATGGCACCACCACCAGCAATTATCATGGGCAATTTGGCACGGTTAAGAAGACGCGATGCCGCCAATAAGCTTTCCGGATCAATAACCGGGCTTTCAGTCACTTCTTGGTGGTGAGTGGGCCATGCTTGAACCGGACAAGCCAATACATCCATGGGTATGGCAATATGGACAGGTCTGGGGCGTTGTGAGTTGAATATGTCAAAGGCCTGAGCAATAAGCCCTGGGATATCTTCTCCTTTGTAAGCTGTTGCACTTAACGCTGTGATGGCACGGGTCAAACTTTGTTGATCTTTAGTTTCGTGCAATCGACCAATGCCTCGCCCCAAAGTATCCGTTTCGTTGACGCTGCTGATAACCAGCATAGGTATTGAGTCGGCATAGGCTTGGCCCATGGGTGTGGCAATATTGGTGACGCCCGGTCCCGTGATGACGAAACATACGCCCGGTTTACCACTGACCCTTGCATAACCGTCTGCCATGAAGCCAGCACCTTGTTCATGCCGAGTTAAGACATGGCGGATATTGCGACCAACAAGCCCTCGATAAAGCTCTAGGGTGTGAACACCAGGAATACCAAATACCGTATCAACACCGTATTCTTCAAGTAAAGCTACTAACGCCTGCCCGTAAGTCCAATCCTTCGTCATTGAGGTATCCTATTTAATTATTTGGCGTGTAAACATAATAAGCGCATCACGTGATTTACATGGAACATGCCAACAACATTATTCTTGTATCATGACAACATCCTAAACATATTAACTTGCGTCAAGTGTTTTACAGATTGCAAAATGCGCCTGTTTTCAGGCTAATCATCACGCGCTGATCTGCAGCGCGAATTCAAATAATCAATCATAAAATAAATTACATGTATTTCAATGACTAACATGTTTTTTATAATGTAAACCCAAGAATATAATGAACAGTAAAAAATGATCTCACCTAGATTTATACACGTTTAGATACATTCATTGAGTGGCTTAGCCAAAATTAAAGGCCATTGAATTCTCCACCAGTCACGCACAAACAAAGACGTTAACCCAAGTTTTTCAAGGTACGGCCAATAAAATGCCAGTTCACGTCTTGTCACGGATTAGGCTTTACCGCTAAGGTAAGACTTTGTTTGTTGAGTAGGTATCATGTCCAATATCAATGATGTAGCGCGTCTTGCTGAAGTTTCAATTGCTTCAGTATCACGTTTTTTTAGCAAGCCTGAATTGCTATCGAAAAAAGCTCACGCCAAAATTGCTGCTGCTGTTGATCAACTTAACTATCACCCCAACGCCCTCGCTCGCAACTTACTGAAATCGCGCTCAGGCAATGTCATGGTGCTAGTGGACAACATCACCAACCCGTTTATCTCTCAAGTCATTAGTGAGGCTGACAAAGCAGCTCAGGCAAGAGGTTATTCGGTACTGCTTGGAATCACCCACCAAAGTGCAGTCACTGAAGAAAAGTATATCGAGCAAATTCGCTCCAAGATGGCCGATGGATTTCTTCAGTTAAGTGCCACGCAGCGCCCTCGCCAGCTAGCTAGAGACAACGCCATTCCCTACGTCAACTTGTTGGAATGCCCACCAGAAAACGATCTTCCCAGTGTGCAAATCGACAATAAAGCTGCCGCAAAAGAAATGACCCAGCATTTGATCGACCAAGGCCATCATGAAATTGCCTGCCTGAAAGGCCTGGTGAGTACTGATCATCCAAGCCCGGTAGTTTTCGATCGTGAGCAGGGGTACCTAGAGGCTCTCAAGGAAAATAACATCAACGTCGATCCCTCTTTCATTCTTCAAGGTGATTACAGTTTTACTTCTGGTATTCATGCCGCTGAGGCCATTGTAGCTATGCAAAAACGTCCAACAGCGGTTGTTTGCGGCAATGATTATATGGCGTTTGGACTAATGCGCGGACTGGTTAATGCAGGGTTACATGTCCCTCACGATATTGCTGTGACGGGTTTTGACGATGTCGATCTCGCTAGGTACCACCGCCCTTCCCTGACGACGATATCTCAACCCATAGAGCAGCTGGGGCAAACTGCCATGAATACTCTTATCGATATTATTGAGGGCAAACCGCCCGTTGCTGTGGCTCAGCGTCTACCACACACTTTGGTCATAAGAGAAAGTACCGTCTAATAATTTTTAAAAAAATGTATTCAAAAGCATTATGAAAACGTTTACATTTAAAGAATAAGCACGAATAACAAGTAGAAGAGGAATACATGTCCGATAAATATACCTACGACGCAATCGTGGTTGGCTCTGGAATAAGTGGCGGTTGGGCTGCCAAAGAGCTCACCGAAAAAGGGCTTAAGGTCCTTATGTTAGAGCGCGGCAAAAATATTGAGCACGTGAAAGATTATATCAATGCTCACAAAGGCCCCTGGGAATATCCTCACCATGGACGCCCAACGAGAGAAATGGTCGAGCAAGAACCCGTATTACGCCGTGACTATCCATTAAACGAGCGCACTTGGGGTACCTGGACAAGTCACCAAGATTCTCCCTATGAAGAAAAGCAACGTTTTGACTGGTACCGCTCCTACAACGTGGGGGGACGCTCTTTGCTTTGGGGGCGTCAAAGCTACCGATTAAACGAAGAAGATTTTTTGGCTAATGCCAAAGAGGGTGTGGCTGTTGATTGGCCCATTCGCTATGAGGATCTAGCCGATTGGTACAGTTATGTTGAAAAATTTGCCGGCATATCTGGGGCTAAAGATGGCTTGGATGTTCTACCCGATGGTGACTTCCTACCACCCATGGCACTCAATGTGGTTGAAAAAGATATCGCCGCCCGAATCAAGAAAGCCTACGGTGGTCAACGCCATCTAATTATTGGCCGAACAGCGCATTTGACCGAATCTCGCCCAGAACAAAATCGAGTGCAATGTCAGTACCGATCACGCTGCTGGTTGGGATGCCCCTTCGGTAGCTATTTCAGCACCCAATCCGCTACCCTACCCGCCGCTATGGCGACAGGAAATCTGACGCTTAGACCGTTTTCCATTGTGAAAGAATTAATCTACGACAAAGATAGCCAGCGCGTTACCGGCGTAGAGGTGCTGGATGCGGAAACCAACCAAACCTATGTTTTCAAGAGCAAGATAGTCTTCTTGAACGCCTCTACGCTCAATTCAACCTGGGTGTTAATGAACTCGGCGCGTGATGTTTGGGACAATGGTTTAGGCAGCAGCTCGGGGGAGCTAGGACACAACCTAATGGACCACCACTTCCAGGTTGGCGCCACAGGTCTGGTGGACGGATACGAAGATAAATATACCTACGGCCGACGTCCCACTGGATTTTACATCCCTCGCTTTGTGAACTGGGGTGATGATAAGCGCGACTACTTGCGCGGTTTTGGCTACCAAGGTCGAGCCTTCCGCGAAGGCGTATATCGCGACAATAGCGCCATGGGTATTGGTGCACAATTGAAAGAGGCGATCACTGAGCCGGGACCCTGGAAAATTGGAGCTAATGCCTTTGGTGAAGTTCTTCCCGATCATCGCAACAAGGTCTATCTAAACAACGAGGTCAAAGACAAATGGGGCTTACCCGTCCTCGAGTTTGATGCAACTATTCGCGATAACGAATTAAAAATGCGCAAGGATATGGCGAGCGAAATGGCGGCCATGCTTGAAGCATCTGGCGTTAAAAATGTTGTGGCCTATGATTCAGAATATGCGCTAGGCATGGGTATTCATGAAATGGGAACCGCCCGTATGGGGAGAGACCCCAAAACGTCAGTCCTTAACGCTCACAATCAAGTATGGGACGCTCCCAATGTCTTTGTTACCGATGGTGCAGCCATGACCTCTGCATCATGCGTTAACCCTTCGCTTACCTACATGGCCTTAACCGCTCGCGCGGCTGACTTTGCTGTTGAAGAGTTGAAACGGGGGAACATTTAATGAATCGTCGTGAATTATTAAAAATGATCGCCGCGGCTACCGGCGCAAGTTTAATCGGTGCCGATGCCATGGCCTATGTAGAACTTCCAGACGCCACACCACTTGAAAAAACAAGTTTTAGCAAAAAAGACTACCTCTTGTGGGAAGCCATCTGCGATACGATTATTCCCCGTACGGATACTCCTGGTGCAGTCGATGCAGGAACCCCAGCGTTTACGCTTCGCTTTATTCATGATTGCTACCGCGCTGATCAACTATCGCTCTTCAAAAGAGGTCTTGTCGATATCGAGCAGCAAAGCCAGAGGCAGTATGGTATGGCATTTACAAAACTTGCTGAACAGCAACGCTACCAGATGTTGTCAGCTTTGAACGACATGGCCAATGCTACCAACAGCAATAAAACCGCTGAAAAAGGGCTCTGGCAAGTGGTCGAAGAAAAGGGTTTACCGCCCTATTTCACCATGATGAAACAAGTGACATTATTCGGATTTTTTACCTCGGAAGTTGGCGCAACACAAGTTCTTCGCTATGTATCTATTCCCGGTAGCTATGATGGAAATTACCCCTACAACAAAGGAGACAAAGTGTGGGCCCCAGAATACTAATATCTATTTCCGCTGCAGTGCTAAGCGTGGCGGTACTCGCTCACCATGAAGCGACGTTTGAGCATATTCCGCTTGAAGAGCGCATTGTCATGTCTCAAAAAACAGAGAGCTGGGAGTACACTCCTCCAGTGGTTGCCATCAATGCACAGGGTATCCCTTCCGATGCTATTGCCTTGATGTCGGAAAATCTAAGTGAGTGGGAATCAACCAAAGGTGGAGCAGCGCCTTGGAGCATTAGCGAAGGTGTTGTGACGGTTGCTCCTGGTAAAGGCGATATTAGAACCAAGCGCTCATTTTGTGATATGCAGCTGCACTTTGAATGGAAAACTCCCACTGACGTTGAGGGGTTGGTCGGGCAGCAACGCAATAACTCCGGAATATTTATTCAAGAACGGTATGAATTGCAAATTCTTGATTCCTACGACAACTCTACCTACGGCAACGGTCAGGCAGGCGCGATCTATAAACAAGTGCCTCCCCGCGTAAATGCAATGCTTCCCCCGGGACAATGGCAGACCTATGACATCCTTTATACTGCCCCTCGTTTTGATGGCAAGGATCGTGTTTCAGCGGGCTATGTTACGTTGATTCATAACGGGGTGGTTCTTCATAACCACCAAGAGATCGCGGGAACCACTGAGTGGATAGGTCCCCCTCAAATTGATCAGCACGGCTGTGCACCCTTGAAGCTTCAAGATCATGGCAACTTGGTAAGCTTCAGAAATATGTGGGTCAGAGAGCTATAAGTTCTCGCTCCAAGCACTAGTCGCGGTAGTTGATACTATCGCGACTGACTTCGGCATACGGTAACATCGACCCGTCTAACATAATAAGTTGAACGGTATAATCGTCATGCCTTGCACCCATCTCCATACCCGGGCTCCCCACAGGCATACCTGGTACGCTAAGGCCAAGCGCGTTTGGCTCTGGAGCTGCCAAAAAACGACTCACGACTTGAGCGGGAACATGCCCCTCAAAAACATATTGATTAATGATTGCAGAATGGCAGGACTGGGCAGTGGCGGGAATACCTAACTGCGCTTTCACAGAATTCAATGCCTCGGTATTATGGCCATCTAGTTCATACCCAGCTTCACGCATGTGTTCAATCCATGCGTTGCAACAACCACAGGTGGGGCTTTTATAAACTTTACCTACCCAGCTATCAGACAACGCCAAAGAAGGTATCAACAGCAATATAAACCAGAAGTTTTTCATTATGCTACTTCATCCGTCTTGCCAGCCAGAGGCCGACGCTAGTTAAAATGGTTGGCGCTTGACATTTCGACTCATAAAGCGAGTCAATGCTCGTTCAACGCTCGACTCGGCTTGTAGGCCCAATTTTTCCATCAAACCATGCTTTTCTTTATACGCCACACTGAAGACATCTCGATTTTGCATGGCTTTGTAGATAACGCTATCACTGGTAGAGATTTCATCAATTAATTGCTTGTTAACGGCTTGCTGACCAAACCAAACTTCGCCGGTTGCCACGCTGTCGATATCTAGTTGCGGACGCTGATCAATCACAAATTGTTTAAACAAATCATGCGTTTCATCGATCTCTTGTTTAAATTTTTGACGAGCGCCGTCAGTGTTCTCGCCAAACATAGTGAGGGTACGTTTATATTCACCGGCGGTGATCATTTCAAAATCTATATCATTTTTGCGCAGTAACTTATTAAAGTTTGGCAGTTGGGCAATGACGCCGATGGATCCCAACAATGCAAACGGTGCTGCGTAAAGCTTATCGGCAACACACGCCATCATGTAGCCACCCGACGCGGCAACTTTGTCTACACAGATATTCAGCGGGATATTGTGCTCTTTAATTCTGTGTAATTGAGAAGCCGCTAAGCCATAACTATGCACCATGCCGCCGCTACTTTCTAACTTGAGGATAATGTCGTCGCCCTCTTGCGCCACAGACAATACTGCATCAATTTCTTTACGGAGGTTGTCTACCGCGCTGGCTTTAATATCGCCGTCAAATTCCAACACAAAGGTGCGTGGTAGCACAGCTTTTTCATCTTTTTGTTTTCTCTCAGCTTTTTCTCGCTTTTTCTCTTCTTTTTTAAGAGTTTTATACGCATCTTCATCGAGAATAACACTTTGTAGTTCATCCTGAAGCTGCTCAAATTCATCGTTTAATGAGTCTATTTCGATGTGTCCCTTGTGGGCCTTACCTCGACGCTGGCCGGCAGCTGCACCGATGGCGATCACAAGCACAATAGCGATTACAAAAGTGAGAGTTTTTGCGAGAAACATGCCGTATTCGGCAAACCATTCGAGCACGATAATTCCTTAATGTCTAAATGAAAAGCCTATCGTGACGACTTGCCGCGGCTATTGCAAGCGTTGATAAACGCCTTACACGCTAAATTGTTGGAAGGTCATTTGTGAGAGTTTTTGCTGCAGTTCAATAATGGGCCAAGAGAGTGCCTCGATCTCTGCAACATCAGCGTGAATACTGCAAGGTTCCATTAACTCGTAGAGCGAATTTACATCGTTAGCAATCGCGGGTTGATTGATCATTAACATACACTTGTGAAGATTTTTTAAAATATTCAACAATGACTCGACCGAGTGATAGCACTCTGTTTCCACGGCTATATCAAGCTGAATAATAATTTCAGAGATCTGCTTAACGGCGTGTTGCAAGACAATCTGGACACTTTCGCTGTAGTGGCGCTGGGGCATGAGTTCGCTATCACTCACGCTACTCCAATGGGCTTTGCTCGCGGCGTTGAGCGACTGATCAGCCATGACATTGAAGCGCTCAGGAAGGCAGAGTAAGGCACTGCTTAGCCTTAACAGAGTAGCTTTATCATCGTGTTGTTTTAACAGCTGCTCAAAGTCTTCTTGGCACTGTGATATCAAGCTATCGGTATGAGGTAGGTCACACATCACGACGGCGGCTTCAATCTGCTTAAAAGCCAACCTCACTTGCTGTGCTTTTTCGTCGTCAACAGCCTCTCCCTCCATGAGTGAAATTAAATGGAGGCTCATTTGGTCAATATTTTGAAGGATGGATTTAACCAGCGCTTGGTAGACGTCGCTCCCGGGCTGTCGCATGCGGGAAATACCTAACGCAATATCACGGTCGGTATAAGCTAATGTAGGTAAACGATACAATGAGGTTAGTTTTTTGGCCCGTTCACGTGATGAGTTAGACAAGACCAGTAAGGCTAAAAACTCTCGTTTAATGGCCAATGAAAGTGGCTTTTTTAAGCCTTCTACGGGGTCTTTGTAGAGCGCAATCAAATGCTGCTCAACCAGCAATAACCACTGCCTTCGCTGCTTGGTCAAACGTAAATCACCATCTTGCATGGCTTCAATAATGGCGCCAAGAAGCCAAAACATCTCACCGATGGGAGCATTGCCACAAAGCTTTTGCAAGTGCAACGACGCCTTGCTCAGGAGTTGCAAAGCTTCTTCAGGTTTACTGGTAATGGCAATCCGAGCCTTCTTAAATAGCGGAATAATCTTACTTAGTGGCCCTTTAATATCCGCCGCCGGTGGCTGCTTCAATCCTTTTAGAGGAGAAACTTTCGGATCAATATCAATACCCAACAATTGACTTTCGATGAGTGCTTTTTCATTGCTGTACTGACGAAGATGATTAATAGCATCCAGCAAGATGGGACCATTGCGTTGCTCTTGCTCTACCACCCAATGGCAATATCGAGGTACTAGAAACAAAGGATAGGCAGTCGCACTAATGATGTCCGCTGTCCATGGTGTGCCTGACTGGTGTAAAAAGGTGGCGGCATCTTTCAAAGAGATCAATAGGAGGGCTGCATCATTAAGGCCTGCAAGCGACAAAGCACCTACACAGCGCTGTAAACCCTGCTGAAGCGTTAGTAAGTGCTGCTCATCACCAGCAACGTGCAAATATTCCAATGATTGTTGAGCTTGAATAAGCTCAAGCTCGATTTCCGGCAGAATGACTTTTACAGATCGAATATCAAACATCTTCGTCGCGCTCTATTCACTATCTCATTAAGTATAGCCAGATATAACCAGAGCACCGCATTCAGTGGCAATTAATTTGATTTATGAAGATTTGTTACGAAACAAGCACTGCCCGCCAGAAGCTTTTTCAATCGCGTCTAATCTCATTTCGTGCTGCGCAAGCTCTTCATCACTAGGGGTGATGATAAGTCCCGGTCTGCGGTTGGCAAAAAGTTGGGCATGTCTTGCGTAATGACCGCCCTCATCCTGATCGTCATCATCGCTGTTTGAGTTACCACCAAATAAGTTGGTTTGGCCACCGGTCATCAGCAGATAAACATCGGCTAAAATTTCAGCGTCCAGAAGTGCGCCGTGCAATGTTCGCGCGGAGTTATCAACCGCGTATCGTTTACACAGAGCATCAAGTGTAACCCGTTGACCAGGATGTTTTTGACGCGCCATGGCCAAGGTATCAATAACACCGCAGTAGTCTTCTACACGTCGGAATTTACTGGCATTTAAACGTAGCTCATGATTGATGAATCCGACGTCGAAGGGTGCATTGTGTATGACAAGTTCTGCGCCATCGATAAAGGCCATGAACTCATCGACAACGCTGGCAAACACAGGCTTATCTGCGAGAAATTGATTGCTAATACCGTGCACCTCAAAGGCGCCACTATCGATTTCTCGCTCGGGATTAATATATTGATGATAGTGATTGCCTGTGAGGCGGCGATTCACTACCTCAACACAGCCTATTTCAATAATTCGATGCCCAAGTGATGTTTCAAGACCTGTCGTTTCTGTATCTAAGACAATTTGTCTCATACCAATTCCTCAATACCACGATTTGCCAATTGGTCTGCTATTTCATTTTCTCGATGGCCCGAATGTCCCTTGACCCAATGCCAACGCACATCGTGTTGCTGGATTAAATTATCTAGCTCTTGCCAAAGATCAACGTTTTTTACCGGCTGCTTGCTCGCCGTTTTCCATCCACGCGCCTTCCAGTTCACTATCCATTCCGTGATGCCCTGGCGCACATATTGCGAATCTGTCGTCAGATCAATGGTGCAACGTTCCTTCACCGCTTTTAATGCTTCAATGGCGGCCGTTAATTCCATGCGGTTATTGGTGGTGTTTTTTTCACCGCCATAAAGACTTTTTTCGCGTCCATTAAAACGCAGCAAAGCGCCCCAGCCTCCAGGCCCAGGGTTGCCCTTACAGGCACCATCAGTAAATACTTCGATATGCTTCAATGCTCTCTCCGCGCCACATCTCGGGCGCTACTAACGTTGGTGTTTGATTGAAGTCGTTTTGACAACTCCCTCCACCCTGCTCGAGTTAAATTAGCAGGGTGTTTTTCTTTGCGAGCAGTGACTACGATAGTCCCTCCCAAAGAAGGAAGGTATTGTCCCACTATCCTTGCGAAATGACCATCGCTGCTATGCCAGCGTCTACTGGGGAAATCGAAACCGCAGTATGAAATTTGATCAATTTCAAATCCAATCAAATGCAACCAATCCTTCATCTGAGCCAGACTTAATAGCCGGCGTAGACTGTAGCGACCACCAAACCCCATGGTTGCCTGCTTGAGCGCTAGTGGACTGAAGCGATTGAAATTGCAGAGGGTTAAACGACCGTAGGGTGCTACCACTCTTCCTGCTTCACGTAAAACCTGATGAGGGTGGCGATGAAAGTCCAAAATATGATGTAGGACCAATGATTGCACGCTTTCACTTTCCAGTGGCAAAAACTGTGCTTCGCAGTAGAGATCAACATCCTCCCTATGCCAAGTGGGATCCATTTTTACACAGTGAGTAATTCGGCCGTGAATAAGAGCAGGTAACTGCTGGCAGGTACTCATTTGTGCAGCCCAATCCCCCCAACTGGATGAAATATGATGCTGAATCGTCTCTATCTCGGAAAGTAAGATATCTTTCCCCAAAGCTTGCCGCCACCAATAATCGACGGCGTCAGGATGGCGAATGATGTCATCGTTGTTATGTGCAATAATCACGGATGTTTCCTTTATTGAATCATTAACATAGCACAGCTTTATTGAAAGCTGACAGTTCAGGTACCCACGATGAATATTTATGCCTTACCCGCTTTTTCAGACAACTATATATGGGCACTTGTCGAAGGACAATCGTGCTGGGTCGTCGACCCGTGGCAAGCTGAGCCAGTGGAACAATTTATCGAGGCTCACGGTGTAGGCTTAGAAGGTATTTTTATTACGCATCATCATCCCGATCACACCGGCGGCATTCAAGCCCTATCAAGTCACCGCAAACTCCGTGTCGTTGGCCCCAAAAATCCACAGATCAAAGGGCTTAACGAAACGGTTAATAATGGCAATATTGTTGATGCCTTAGGCCATTCATTCCATGTATACGAAGTTCCAGGTCATACACTAGACCATATTGCATTTTATTCAGACCTAGTTAACCGCAAGGTGCTATTTTGTGGAGACACACTGTTCGCCGGTGGTTGCGGCCGGCTATTTGAAGGCACGGCTCAACAAATGTGGCGCTCGCTCACTACCTTAGCAAGCTTACCGGACGATACAGAAGTCTATGCGGCTCACGAATACACTACTGCCAATCTAAATTTTGCCGCCGCTGTCGACCCACATAATACACAGTTAGCGACCCGCATTGAGCATGTTGCCAAGTGCCGGCAGCATGGTATATCCACACTACCATCGACTATCAGGCTCGAGAAAGCCACTAATCCTTTTTTAAGAACTGCTGAAGCAGACCTGATTGATTCGGCCCAAAGCGCTTCATCACAGGCGATTACCGACGAATGTTCAGTTTTTGCTGCCTTAAGAGCCTACAAAGATAGATTTTAAATGTCGGTCGAATCTCATTATTTGATCAGTTAACATAGGCTTTTTTTCCGGAGTTTTACCTTGTTGCCTTTTTCAGTCCGCGCTTTTGTTTTTTCAGCCAGCCTATTTACACTCGCTGGCTGCGCCTCTAGTCCAACCATTAATGACTGGCAAAGCCGATGGGATGCATGGCTAAAAGGCGATGACAGTGAATTAACCACGATGGATTCAGCATCAGCAGA
>Ga0181571_10001730_pt1 | contig 15939 bp, 9 predicted proteins | sample 101ome_17_FD_132440 | JGI IMG/M metagenome (GOLD analysis project Ga0181571, IMG submission 132440) | Coastal salt marsh microbial communities from the Groves Creek Marsh, Skidaway Island, Georgia - 101407AT metaG (megahit assembly) | ecosystem: Environmental > Aquatic > Marine > Intertidal zone... | reverse complement strand
TCCGCCTCTTTCGCGGGGACCCTCTTCTTATTGGCGGGGACCCTCTTCTTATTGGCGGGGCCGCTCTTCTTGGCACGCTCTGGCGCGGTCGGGGAGGCGGGATAGCTAATCGCGTCGCGACGTATCGCTTCGCCGCGCTTGGGGCCGTCGAGCTTCACGGCGTGCTTCGTTCCGGGCGCCGGCCGATCGCCGGCGCCGTTCCCGTCCGATACCGCCGCGCGAGCCGGGACGGCGACGGACGACCGACTCTTGGAGGTGGAGGAGGACGCTCCGGAATTCGACCGAACGCGGGCGCTCCCGGCGAGGCTGAGCGAGCTCATCGCGCTCATCTTCCCCGATCACCCGCTGGGATGGGTAGATCGGCGCTCGATACGGGCGGTCCTGGGTCCCGACTATCGATCGTCTCTGCGCGCGACCCTCGTTCGCGCGCGTCTTGGTGTGCCCAGGCGCGATCCCCTACTAACACGTGTTTTTTACGCTTTATTAGTCCGTAGTAGTCCGTAAGGGGGTTATGCCCCCAGAATGACCAATCATCGACGGGTTAAAGAGGACGAAAGATTGGGGGAGGTGAGAGTTTGCCGCCGGTTTGGGAAACGTGTTCGGTTCGGGAACGCGAACCTTCTCCAATGAACCGTCGTTTCACGGATTTTTATCCAATGAAACCTCGACGCGTCGTTCCTTCTCTGGTTTTTTTCGCCACTTGGAAAATTTCGGCTCTTGAACCCCCCACGCAAAATATTCTTGGCGGCCACAAAAGGGATAAACACGGTCTATTGAACCGTGCTTGAGAGGAGCAGCTTTTTCATCCTCGTCAGCGGCCTCATCCAATGAATTCAAACGCAGGAAACGGGTCGCGTTCCCGCGTTTTCCCTTCCCTCCTTCCTCTGTCCCTTTCCCCTGCCCGGCGTTGTTCGCGCGTGCGAGTAAATTGCGGTTTGTTTATAAAAAGCGCGTCACCGCAGTGAACTATGCTTCAGACATTGAGCCAATTCGCGTTCGCTCGCCCTTCCCCTGTCGGAAAGGGCCCAGCGAAGGCTCGGGGTGCGGGGGATGATCCGATCCTCAGCCGCAGCTGTCGGCCATCCCCGCCCCTCTCTCCCCCAACTCTCTCTCTCCCCCAACACGTGCCTAAGAACCCTGTAAGTCTAGGTCATGCATCCCGGAAACCCGTCCCAGTAATATTGACGACGTTCAGGTCGTTAAAGAATGTGGATCCTTCCCCTTACTTGGCCTTTTTCTCGCCGACGTAGAGGTAGTGCGTGGGGTAGTACGGGGTGTAGGGCACCCTGGACTCCTCCTCGCTGTACCAGATCGTCGACAGGCTCTTTTGCGCGCGAAGCCAGTCGACGTGTTCGCGGTTGAAGTACACGCCGTCCATGGCGAACCACCACTTGTAGAGCTTCTGATCCCAGTTGCTCTCCCTGCCCTCGCGGGTGACAAAGTCGATGAGGGCGAGGTTGCCACCCGGCTTGACCAGGTCGAGCATGTTCTTCAGGGCATCCTTCCACTTCGGGATCATGGTGAGGCAGTAGGAGCACGTGACGAGGTCGGCCTCGGGCAGCTGCTTCCTGATCTTGGGGTCGTTGATGTCGCCCTCAACGAGCTGCACCTGGGTCTGGAGGCCGAGGTCGATGACCCTCTGGCGAGCCATGTCGAGCAGCGCGTCGGAGAGGTCCACCAGGATCACCTTTGTACCCGCAGCCTTGACGTGACCCGTGACGAACTCGATGTCCCGCGCGGTCCCGCACCCGACCGAGATCCACGTCTTCGGCGTCTTGACCCACGGCACCGCGTGCTGCATGAGCAGATCGCGGCCGGGCAGGAGCGCCTCGCGGAACCCGTCGTACCTCTTGCCCTGCGACTTGTAAAAAGCGCGGACGTCCTTCTTGGAGGCCAGGCCCTGCTTGGCCATCGCGGCCATGACCGCGACGTCGTCCAGGAAGGAGTTGACGGGCCTGCTGTCGGTGCCGGTGCACTCGAGCATGGCGGGGTCGTAGGGCTCGGGCACCGGTCCGATGAACTGGGTGAGGTACCAGCCCACGCGGTCGTAGGTGTCGACGAGGTCCGCCTTGATGTGCGCGAGGACCGGGGAGTGAACGCGGTCGGCGAAAGAGCGCCAGAAGATGCGGCCCTTCTTCCTGTCCATGTTGGCGATGACCTTGGAGATGTTCTCGGCAATCATGGTGGGGGGCATCCAGTCCATGGAGTCGAGGAGGGACGCGATGGTGATGGAGCCGGGGCCCTCCGCCTCGGCACCCTGCGCCCAGGTGCCGTGGAACACCTTCACGCGGTCCACGCGCTGCTTCATGATGGCGAAGTTCTTCTCCTCCAGGTACCTCGGGCAGCAGTCGGGCGCGAACTCGCCGACGATGTACCCGTAGTAGAAGTAGTTGTTGGGCTTCCAGATGCGGGTGGTGAGAACCTCGACGAGGCGCTCGACAAACACCTGGGGGTTGCGGGACAGCAGGTTGAGCTGCTCGAGGGGCACGCCGCCGAGCGGGGCGAAGACGGACCACAGCGAGGTGATGGAACAGATCTTGAGGGTGAGCTGGAAGAGGATGCCGCCCTTGCCCTCGATGGGGGTGCGGTTCCTCACCTTCTCCCGGACGCCAGACCAGATCAGGGGCATGCACAGGATCTTGGCCATCAAGCCGGAGGTGCCCGCGTACATGAAGTTGTCGCGGAAGAGGTGGGTGTTCTGGTCCCAGAACTCGGCGGTCTCCTTGGCGAGGAGGGGTCGGAGCTTGGACTTGTAAACTTCGGTGAACACCTTAAAGTCGGAGCGGCCCCAGATGGCGAAGAACTGCTTCCAGGTGAGGCAACGGATTCCCGCGAGCTTGAGCTCCAGGACGTGAAGCTGCGCCCAGTTCATGTCCACGGCGATGATCTTCTTGGGCCCCTCGCACAGGTAGTCGAGCACGTTGCACCCGGCGGAGGAGATGGTCAGGACCACGTCGTCCTCCTTCATGTGCATCACGGTGTGGTCGATGGCGGGATCCTCCCAAGAGATGTTGTAGATGATCTTCTTGCGGCCGATGGAGGTCATGATGAAGTTCTGGGTGTACACGTCGTGCACGACGACGCCGAAACGGTAGAGGAAGTACACGAAGACGAGGCCGTGGAGCGCAGCCATGGGCGCGTAGTTGGCGTCCCTGGGGAGCGCGTCGACAACCTCGTACGCGACAAAGGCGTGGGTTCCAATCTGGGAGATGAGCATGGCGAACATGAGGGTGAGCTTGGCCCTGAAGCTCATGCGTTGGCGGGCGTGCGAGCGCATGAGGTAGCCGCGGACCCAGCCCTGGAACACCTCGACGTGCCAGAGGAGCAGGCCGAGGCCGCCCACGAAGACGAACCTGGACATGGGGTACGCCTTGTAGATGAGCACGGTGTGAAACACCACGCGGGTGACGTAGTAGAGGACGCCGAAGAGAAGCGAGGGCCTCCGCTTGTCCTGCACCTCGAAGATGGAGAGCAGGATGATGGGCAGCTCCTCGACGAGCGCGACGGCGAAGAGCGGCGTCATGTTGTTGTGCAGCAGGTACGCGAGGATGACGATGTACAAAAAGTGGTGAACCCACCCGTCGTCGTACGTCACCAGGCTGCCGTAGTGGAGGGTACCGAGGGAGAGGTCCATGATGCAGTACCCGATGAAGAAGATGGCGAGGTACCGGGTGATGTCCTGCTCGTTGCTCAGCGCCGCGGCGAAGCCGTCCTTGACCAGGTGGTAAAAGAAGTACACGCCGAAGAAGGACGTGACGCCGGACGAGTAGAGGGTCAGGTACCAGGAGTGGTCCGGCAGCCTGAGCAGCCTCATGAAGTAGTAGACGAAGACGCAACCGACCATGTTCAGCCCGAGGATGGCGAAATCCTCCTGGCTGAACCGGATGTTCTCCTCGACGAAGCGGGTGAACTGATCCATCACGGCCTGCGCAGCCATCGCGATAGGCGGGCCTGATCGCGCGCGGGAAAAAGGGGAGGGGAGGGCGTCAGCGACGGTTTGATCGACGATCGCGTGGCGCGTGGTTTAAAGTGACGATCAACGCGTGGCGCGAAGCCGGGATGCGGCGCGAACGGGAGCGGAAGGCGACCGGCGTCGCGCAGATCCGCCGCGCGAACGGGCGAAATCGTAGTCGAACAAGCCTTTTCGCGGAGGCGGACGACCCAAACCCCCGCGTGATCACGACGCCACGATCGAAGCGCCGTGACACCCGCGGGTCGATCCGAAGCCCTCCGGTCGATCATGAACGACCGTTCGCGCCGTCGTCGCGATCGCGGCGGGTCGGGATCGATGGACCCGAGCCGGCGAGCGCCGCGAACGACGCGCAGATCGCGCCCGATCGGAGATCGCCAAACGCAGGGAAAAAACAGCTCCCACGGCTGGCGGTTCGGGACACGCCGCTCGACACGGACGCGCGGAGCTCTCACCTATCGACGCCGGAGCGCTTCCGAGTGAAGGGGGTCGATCGAACTCGACCGGGCCTTCGAGCGATGTGCCGCTGGACTTTGCCGGCGGGTCTCGCTGCTGATGACGGGCGTTTGCACGCGACGTTCAGACTGCCTCCCGCCCTCACAGAGGTTCCCGCCTTTGAACCTGGAACCTTGAATTAGGTCCCCGCGTCCCGACAACCAGAGGCCCACAGCGAGCCTCGCTCGGATCGGCCTTGATCCACTCCTTTCTCCGATGGACCGGGCGGGAAGGCGCGAACCGTCGATTTGGGTTTGACTTCGCCCGATTCGTGTTTGCCCGAATCGGTCGGTTGACCACCATCGCAGGCCGGACCCCTCGAGAGGGAGAGCGATCGCTGGCGAGAGGGCGCACGAAGGACGAGGGAATCACAAATCACATCGGGCGGTGCGGGAGCATGGCGGCCGCGTTGGCGTCGGCGGCTCGGGTGGCGCGAGCGCGGGTCGACACCCGCGCGGCGCTGAGTGAACCGTCGTCCTCGTCCGCGACCCCGCGCGGCGTCCGCGGGTCACCGCGGGGGGCGTCGTCGGCGGGTTCGAGGCGAGGAGGCGCGCGGGGCGGCGGTCGCGCTCCTCGTCCGCGAGGAGGGACGACGAGGGGCGGCGGTCGGGACTGGCCGTCGGTGACCCTGGGCGACGGAGCCGTGACGTTCGGTTCCCCCGACGACGCGATGCGCTTCTTCAACCGTCTGCTGGAGACGTCCCCGGTGGACGAGGACTGGCCCGTCGCGGGGGAGACGCACGCCGTCTTGCTCGACGCGCTGGGGCGGCACCCCGACGCGCGAGACAAGATGGGCGACGGCGTCGCGACGTTCAGGGTGTCGCTCCACCCGACGGAGGGGTACCGCTCATTCGTGGCGACGCGCGTGGACGGAACCGCCGTCGACTTCAGCCTCCGCAAGTGCGTCGACGTCGCGTTCGGCGTGAACGCAAACGCGGAAAGAAGGAACCCGCGAGCCGGAGATCCGCGGAGGTCCGCGCTCACCGCCCGAATCGCGCGAGCCGAGTCCGTCGCCGCGTGTCTGGACCTCGTCGCGCGACACGTGGACGAGTTCGACCGCATACACGTCGCGGCCGCGATGCACAGACTCGCGAGGCTCGCGCAGAGGGACAACGAGGTAAAAGGTTCGTCGGTCCGGAAAGCCACGACGTTCGGCGACGACGCGAGATGGCGCGAGTTGGTGCGACGCGCGGGCGCGATGTGCGACGCGCGCGAGCTCGACGCGAGGGCACACGCCAGCATCGTCCACTCCGTCGCCGCCGCCGTGGACGCCGGCGCGGTGGAGATGACGTCCGCGGGGGTGTACGACCTGCTGACGTCGCTGGAGCGCGCGGCGCCGGACGCGTTGCTCGGACGCTCGTCGTCCGACGCCGCGTCCGTGGCGTCCGACGTTGCGTCCGACATGGCGTCCGACGTGGCGTCCGGCGTGGAGGTTGCGAACCTGACGTGGGGGTTCGCCAAGATCGGGTGGCAGCCGTCGCGGGCGACGTGGGAGGCGACCGAGCGTTTGGTCGTGAGGGCGTCGAGGCGCGGGGAGATGAACGCGGTGGAGACGTCGAACGTGGCGTGGGCGTTCGCGACGCTGGGGTGGGAGCCGATGGAGGACACGTGGCGCGCGCTGGACCTCTCGGTGGCCGCCTGCGCGGCGGAGATGACCCCGCAGGGCGTCGGTAACTCGCTCTGGGCCTACGCCACGTCGGGAAGGTTACCCGCGGAGGCGACGCTGAGGGCGCTGGAGGCGGCGATTGCGCGCGTGGAACCCGAGCTATCCATCAGGGACCAGGCGGTGGCGTGGTGGTCGTTCGCGACGCTCGGCACGGTCCTGTCGGATCGATGCGCGAGCGCGCTGGAGCGGGCGACGCGGCGTCTGGCGAGGTCGATGAGTTCAATCGACGTGTGCAACGTCGCGTGGGCGCTGTCCACTCTCTCGCCCGGGCTCGCGCCGAGCGGGGAGACCCTGAGGGCGCTGGCTCAGGCTGAACGCCGGCTGGCTCCCGCCATGACGCCGTCCGACGTGGCGGGGGTGATGATGGGGTACGCGCTCAACGACGCGAGGCGCGAGGCCCTCCTCGCCCAATCCGGCGACGACACATGGCGCGCGCTCGAAGCCGCCGCGGTGCGATGCGCCCCCGCCATGGACGCCGCGCACCTCGGCAACGTCATGTACTGCTACGCCGCGTGCGGGAGACGGGCGAGCGCATCGGCGTGGGCGGTGCTGGAGCGCGCCGTCGTCGCCGCCTTACCGGTCGCCGACGCAGCCAGCGTCGCTCACGTCGTGTACGCGTACGCCCGGCTCGGCGTGGTTCCCGGCGACGACGCCACCCGAGCGCTCGACGACGCGGCGGGAAGAACGGCGGGGTCGATGAGCGCGAGGAACGTGGCGAACGCGCTGTGGTCGTTCCTGGCGCTCGCGGCGACCCGAGGGGCGCCGTTGCCGCGGTGCTACGGGGCGCTGTGGCGCGCGGCTGGCGAGCTGGACACGCGAGCGATGACCGACGTCAACTGGTGCAACTTTTTCCACGCGTACCTGATACACGCGGAGCTCATCGGCGTGAGCGCGACACACGCGGGGAAGAAGGGCGTCCACCACGTGGACGTGGTGCTGGACAGACCGGACGCGGCGGCGCTCGTGGACGGCGCGAGGCACTTCCCGCCGTGGCTCGCCGTCGAAGCGGAGGAGGCGTGGACTCGAAACGCGTTCGAGGAGGTTGAGGTGTCGAGCGGTCACCGCGAGGTGGCGGAGGCGCTGACGCGGCTCGGAATCGGGCACGAGATGGAGTGCCTCACCGACGACGAGTACTTCTCCCTGGACCTGTACGTCCCCGAGCACGACTGCGCGATCGAGGTTGACGGACCGACGCACTTCGTGGATGAGATTGTCGCCCTCCGAGAGCGGGAGGGCGGCGACGATCTCGTCGGTCGGGTCACGCGGCGGACGACGGCGACGGAGCTGCGGGACATGTTCCTTCGCAAGAGGCACGGGAGGGTGGTGACCATGCCGTGGTTCGAGCTGGACGAGTGCGTGTCGCGGGAGGAGAGGGCGGCGTACGTCGCGGGCAAGCTCAGGGCCGCGGGTATAGAACTGTGACGACGGCGACGCTTGTTAAAAACAGACGCGAAACTCAGATCGATTCACCTCGGCGGACGAGCTCCGCGCGCGTCCACTCGCCCACCACGTTATCGCCCCCGCTCGCCAGGTAGTGCCCGTACTGCAGGTGCAGGCACTTGACCTGGTTGACGAACCTCAGGCCGCCCACGCCGCAGTCCCTCAGCACCGAGGCGTACCCCTCCCTCTCGCAGTACTCCTTGTCCTCGTCGCTCAGGAGACTCCACCTGAACGCCGCGTACCTGGCGTGCTGTTTTGCGAACGTCGCCGCCGCGTCCGCGTCGTGCGTCGGGTCCCCCTTCACGAACTTGGCGTGAAAGTCTCGAACCAGCCCGGCGTGCTCCAACCGTCCCACGGCGCTGACCACCTCCGGGCATACCAGCCAGAACGTGTTCGTCCAGGGCACGCGTCCGTCTTTTTTCCGAGAGTCCCACTTGTGCGTCGAGTAGCCCTTCCGGCCAGCCCTGGACCTATCGTACGCGACTCTCAGGGGGTAGGTGACGAGTACCACGGGGTGACCGGTCACCGCGTGTCTCGCCGCCACTCCGACGACGCGGACGTTCGCGTCGAGCCTCTTGGCGTCCTGGTTCGATCGAAGCCATCTCTCGTCCGCCTCGGTGTATTGGGACACGCGCGCGGCGTACTCGCGCACCGCGGACGACACCTCCGGATCGTTCAGATCCACGTGGACGTCGGAGTGCCGAGTCGACGCGTGTTGCGGGTTGACGACGCCCGAGGTTGGGCCGGACTTCGACTCCCGGCCCTCGCGAGTGGACAGCAGCGCGCCCATGTGTGTGTGTCGGCGGAAGTCGGCGGTGAATATTTATAAACCATCTCAGAGGTGAAGGATAGACAGTGTCGGCGAGGCAGTCGGCCACGCGCGCCGGCGCCGATGGGCTTGCTCGCGGTGGTCCGCAAGGTGGTGACCGCGCCGATGCGCCTGATAGAGAGGGTTCGCGGCCACGGGTCCGCGGGCGCGGGCGTTGCCGAGCCCGGCCGCTGGCTCCTCGTCGGCCTCGGCAATCCGGGTTCCAGGTTCCAGGGCACCAGGCACAACGCGGGGTTCGACGTGCTGGACATCCTGGCGCGGACGGAGGGCATATCGTGGACGGACGCGGCGAGACACCGCGCGAAGGTCGGAGTAGGTAAGATCGCGGGGGTCCCCGTGCTCCTCGCGAAGCCCCAGACGTACATGAACCTCAGCGGCGAGTCGGTCCGATCGCTGTGCCGATGGTACAAGATCCCCAACTCCAACCTGCTGGTGGTGTACGACGACCTGGACACGGCTGTGGGGGCGATCAAGCTCAAGGGCAAAGGCGGACACGGCGGGCACAACGGCATACGCAACATCATAGACGAGGTGTGCGGAGATAAGGTGTTCGCGCGGGTCAAGTTCGGGATCGGTCGGCCGAAACCCGGGGTTGAAGTGTACGACCACGTCCTCACCAAGTTCGGAGACGACGAGGCGACGGAGCTGGAGAGCAAGGGGACGTGGGACAAGGCGTGCGACGCGGTGAGGGGGGTACTCGTGAACGGACTGGACAAGGCGATGTCCGCCGTGAACACCGAACACAAGGTGCCTAAGCCGCAGAAGGAGCCCAAGCAGCCGAAGGTACCTTCGAAGGAGCCAAAGGAGTCGAAGGTACCTTCGAAGGAGTCTCCAGCCGCCGCGGCGAACGAAGGCGACGCTCCCGCGGTGACGGTGGACGCGAACGTTCGGGACGGCGCGAACAAGGTGGAGATGGACTCGACTCCTCTCTGAAACATATGAGTGTTTAAGTCCTTAAGTCCTCAAGTCCTCAAGCGCGTCGCGTCACGGACCCGTCTCGCGTCACCTCCAGGTCCGGGTGGTGCCGCGCCATCACCTCGGGGTGAGACCTGGCCAGCGACTTCAGGGCGTTCAACCCGTACTCCCCGATCAGTCTGTTGCCTCCCGACCCGTGCGACGCCGTCTCCGCGACGTCCTCCGGCTCCGGCCTCAGCCACGGCAGCGTATCCGGAAGGCTCTCCATCGGTTCGATCACCGCGTCCAGACGTGGATTCCAAAAGTAGGGCACGCTCAGCCGCGGCGGCGACCCTCGACCGGACGCCTTGGACACCACCCTGTGCGGCGTCGCCAGGTAGTACCCCCGCGTCCTGAGCTGCAACATCTCGCCGAGGTTCACCACCAGCGTGCCGTCGATTGGACGCGCGTCGATCCACTCCCCGTCTCCGTTCTGGACCTGCAGTCCGCCCACGTCGTCCTGCAGCAGCAGCGAGAGGTACCCGCTATCCGTGTGCGCGCCCACGCCGAACGAGGAAGCCGAGGAAGGCGAACCCTCGGGCGCGGACGGGCACGACGCTATCTTCGCCTGAACGTTCGGTCGCCCTCGAAAGTCGTCGTCGAAAAAGTCTCTGGGCAGGTCCAAACTCAACGCCAGGAGCTCCATGAGACGCCGCGAGAGCACCGCCGCGTCGTCCAGAAACGCGGTCACGCGTCGCCTGAACCCCGGGCACGCGCTCTCCTCCGGCCACTGGTTCGGACCCACGAGGACGTCGTACACCGGACGGTCGTTCGTCCCGCCGCCTCGCTCGACGTCGTCCGCATCTGCGTCGACTCCAGCCGCGTCCGCCTCCGCTCCCGTCTCTCCACCGGGCGCGTCCGCCTCCACCCCGATCTCGATCTGTTCTCTCCAGTCCGGCCTGCCCGCGGTGTTCTCCGCGCCCAGGCGGACGTATCCCCTGAACGCGGGAGAGTTGACGTTGGCGATGCCTTGCTTGACGTCGTGAGGGAGGGCGAAGAAGGCGCGCGAGGCTTCCAACACATCGACGGTGACCTTCGGGGCTATCCCGTGGTTGGCGACGTAGAAGAAGCCCACCGTGTGGCATACGTCCCTCAACCGAACGCAGAACGCCGCCTCCTCCTCCGGAGTGCAGTCCTCATCGGGGAGGTGCAGCACGGGGATCGACGTCGCGGCGGACGCCTCCGTCACCCTCGGAGAAGCCCCGAGTCGGATCCTGCTCCCGCGCGCTCTTCCGGAGGGCCGACGCGGGGCGATACGGCGCGCGCGAGCAGGGGACGTCGACGCGGATGCCGATGCCGTCGCGCATGGCCCATGGGAGAGCGCGGCGGTGGACATGACGCTCCCTCGTTTGTGACGATGGTGGAGATCTTTTTCTCGGTCCTTTCTCTGGTGCGAAGGTACTTCCTCGAGTTGCTACATATGGCTAAGTTTGGCAGCCTCTGGCTGACCTCTATGCCCGCCCTGTTCGGGCGCGTCTAATGAATCGATCCTAACGTGTAGAGTCCGCTGCGGTATTATCGACGCGCGCGGCTCGTCCTCCTCATCGCTTCAGGGCCCAGAGCCCAAAGCCAGTCGCCCACTCCGTTGTCATCTTGATCTTTACTGCTCCGTCCCGTGGACGAGCAGGTTGGTCACCGACCCGAGCGGAGAAGATTGCTGACGCTTCGAGTTCGCCGCGCTCATCGCGGCCTCGTCAGTATCGTCGCTGCATCGTTTGCGGGACTTATTCGGCTGCGAGGTTGAGAAAGGGGTGCGGGGCGGGTCAGTACGTGGGGTCTTCGACGTCATTCGATGCACCCCCCCACCATCGCTGAAGCGGGTGAAAACCTCAATGACGGGACTTGACGGCCGGGAGGCTCACCTGCTGGGAAGCCCACGCGGGAGTCGACGTGATGAAGTCGCTGTTCACACGTTGACCGCCGACGTAAATCTGGAACGTCATGACACACTCCTGTGGCGGAAAGTTGGGCGTTGAGAGGTGAGCGGCGGCTGCTGCCGTTGGGCTGAGCACGATGGGTCGATTTCCCGCCTCGCCGAGATCTGGCGACGACGGTGTGCAGGTAGGTGCGCAGGTAGGGCGCTAGGGGACTCACCGCGTCGACTTTCGATCGCGACGAAACGTTCGTGGGGTGACTCGATCGACCGACTGCGCTTAGACGTCGAGCGGGAGCGCCTGGGCGGTCCGCAGAGTGGCTCGGTCCCGTCGATTCATTCACCCTTTTCTTCTCCACGTCTGCGCGATCGACCAATCAGAATCGGAGGAGCCCCGCGCAGAAGGCGATTCTTCGCTTTCGGCCGCGTAAAAAAGTCGGCGCGTCTCGTTTTCTCGATGAATCCCGCGCCAACGAGACACGAGTTGTCAGTCTGGTTTTTCTGCAGAACGCGACAGGAATCAAAATTTACCGGTCTCGCCCATTTCAAACTGTCGTGTTCAGCCAAAGCCACCGCCGACGAGCGCGAAATATGATTTTAGGTCGCCTTCCGACGAGACCGCGTCACCAGGCCATAGGGCGGGGCTCGGGGCAGGGACGTAGCGGCGGCATGACCCTCCCGGTGAATGCGGGCGTCAACGGAGATACAGTCGCGAAGGCGCCGAGGCGCATAACTCCTCAGGCGGTCGTCGACGACGACGTCGCGACGGGATCCCCCGGGCGTCGAGCGCGTCAGCCCTCGGCAAAGGCGCTCGACGCCGTCCCCGACAAGCGCGCGCGGCTGGACGACACGCCGCGGAACGGACACCGCGCCGACGACGACCAGTTCATGCTCCAACTCCGCGCCTTCTTTCAGGAGAAGCTCGACGGGCGCGCCCTGAAGGTCCCGATGTTCTGCAGGCACCCGCTCGACCTCGGGCGCGTGTACGCGGAGGTTGTCGCCAGGGGCGGGTACAAGGCGGTGTGCGACGCGCGACGATGGAAGGAGGTGTCCGCCACGCTGGGCCACGACCTGACCGGGCAGACCAGCGCGGGGTTCCAGATGCGTCAGAACTACGAGAGGTGCCTGCTGGAGTACGAGTTCGCGGAACACGGCTTAAGTTTGGAGCTGGTGCCAGACGCCATCGCGAACAACCGCGAGTGGGCCGCCAAGTGGAACCGGACAAAGGCGGGCGGGACCCCCCGACCGGGCGGAATCGCGCGTGGGCCGACGCCCGACGTTGGACTCGGTCCCGCGCCCCCGCTTTGCAACCTGAACCTGGACAAAGCCCGGTTCAACGCCGCGTATAACATGGACGACGCCGACGAGAGAAAAGTCGCGCTCGCGCTCGGACTGTACGACGCCGTCGAGCCGTTTGAGCTCAACTTTCTCTTCCCCGGCGCCGACCTCGGGGTGTACATCACGGTACGAAACAGCGTGCTGTGCCGGTGGCGAGCCAATCCCAACCACTACGTCTCCGCCGAGCAGGCTTGTTCGTGGTTCATGCCCAAGCACCGAGCCGTCGTGCACTGCGCGCACAGGTTCCTCACCGTGGCGGGATACGTCAACTTTGGCGTCGGTTTCACCGGGAACTACCCAGCCCCCGGCGAGGCCAAGGGAACGGTCGTGGTCGTCGGCGCCGGGTTCGCCGGTCTCGCGGCGGCGAGGCAGCTGCAGTGCCTGGGTCACCGGTGCGTGGTCGTCGAGGCTCGCGATCGCGCGGGGGGCCGGGTGTGGACGGAGCGGCTCGAGGGCGTGGACCCGGAGACGAACGAGCGCGTGGTGGCCGCGTGCGAGATGGGCGGCAGCGTGCTGACCGGAGCGGACGGTAACCCCGTCGCGGTGATCGCCAAGCAGATGGCGCTGCCGTTCTGGAAGATCAGGGACGAGTGCCCGTTGTACCTGGAGGACGGCGAGCCGGTGGACGCGGAGACGGACAAGAGGGTGTTTCGGGAGTTTGAGGACTGCATGAACGAGGTTGGGGAGAAGCGAAATCAGCTCACGGAGACGGACGAGCACGGCGCCGATCACCTGTCGCTCGGGCGGGAGCTGGAGCGGACGTGGGCGGAGAAGGCGAGGGCGGGAAACAAGCCGCAGATGGAGACGGACCTGTTCAACTGGCACCTGGCCAACCTGGAGTTCGCCAACGCCGATCGCCTGGAGGTCCTGTCGCTCGGGCAGTGGGACCAGGACGACCCGTACGACTTCGACGGCGATCACGTGTGGCTCCCGGGCGGTAACGTTCGGCTGGTGTCGGCGATGGCGCGCGAGCTGCCCATCTTTTACGGGCACGCGGTGACTAGCGTGGAGTACCCCGCGGCTGTCGGGGCGGACCCGCAGTTGGAGGGGCCCGCGGAGCCCGTGAAAGATCGAGAGGGACGCGCGCACGAGGGCGTGGTGGTGACGTGCAAGAACGGTCGGGAGTTTCGCGCGGACGCCGCGCTCGTCACCGTGCCCCTCGGCGTGCTCAAGAAGGGGAGCGTGAGCTTCGAGCCGCCGCTTCCCGAGAGGAAGAGTCGAGCGATCAACGCGTTGGGCTTTGGCGTCCTCGACAAGGTGATCCTGCTCTTTCCCAAGCCGTTCTGGGACATGAGCGTGGACACGTTCGGGTACGTGACCCGCGGAGACAGGGACCGACGCGGCAGGTATTTCATGTTCTACAACTACGCCAAGACGGAAGAACACCACCTCAGCGGCGGCGCGGTGCTCATAGCGCTGGTCTCGGGCGAGGCGGCTCTGGAGTTTGAGAGGTCCGGCGCCGCCAACGCGGTGGCGGAGACGATGACGGTGCTCCGACGGATTTACGAGAGGCGGGGCGTGACTGTTCCGGACCCGATAGACTCCAAGTGCGCGTGCTGGGGTACCGACGAGTTCGCGTACGGGTCGTATTCGAACATCAGCGTCGGCGCCACCGGCGAGGATTACGACGCGCTGGCTGAGCCCGTCGGCGACGGCTTGTACTTTGCCGGCGAGGCGACGATGCGGCGGCACCCGGCGACGATGCACGGCGCGTTTCTGTCGGGGATGAGGGAGGCTGCGCGGATATCGGAGAGGATGCGCGAGCTGAACAAGGCGGGGAGGTTGGCGAGGTGAGAAGACGTCTATCTAGTCGAGTCTTTTGTATTGCGCAGACGATCGGGACGTACGTATCGCTCGAGCGGCGGTCTTTCTCGGTCTTCAGGCTCTCGGCGTGCATTCGGAGAGCGACAGCGTGGGCAGCGGCCTGGTTTCCCCCGCGAGAACGGTCATCAGGTTGGACACCAGCCTGGCCTCGTCCCTGTCGGTGAGCGGGTGCCCCTTCTTGGTGAGCTGCCGCAGGCACGAGTCCACGATCCCGACCGAACCGGCCACGATCACGCCGCGGGCATCGAGGAGCGCCTGCGCCTGCTGACGCACGAGCATCATCGGCGCCACCTCGGCGGCGTACGCGAGGTCGGACAGCTCGAAGGAGACCACGCGTATTCCCGCGCAGTCGAGCTTGTGTTGCAGCGCTCGACTCAGCGCTCGGCCGAGGAGCGCCGCCTCCGTCTTGAGCGAGGGGGTCCCGTCGTTCGTCTCGTACGGGTAGAGGGAGGCGACGCGCTTGAGGGACGCGTGGGCGTTCACCTTGACGAAGTTTGGGAGGTGGAGGACGTCGAGGGCGGCCTTGGTGGTTGACCACACCTGATACGAACGAACGACGTCACGTTAGGACCCACATTGAAAAAAAAGTTGACCCACCGGAGACGACGATGCTGTTGCCCCTCGCGTCCGCCACCTTCACGGCGGGGAGCTCGACGCTGGTGGTCTTGAGGGACACGATGGTGGTCTCCCTCCCGCAAGTGTTCACGAAGTAGAGGCCGGGCGTCGTGTAATTGTGCCAAAATCTGCCGAAAACGGTGGTGACGACCGCGGTTCTCGGGGGCACCGTCACGCACGACCGGCACAGGGGGGCGCAGAGGAGCGGCGTCGTGAGCCAGCACAAGACGGATGCCAGCGGCGAGGTGTGGCAAGCGCACGTCCTGTCCTCGGGCATCGAGTTGCGGTACGCCTGGGGGGGCTCGGGATCATCGTAATAGGTGTCAACCGGAGACTGCCCCGGGGGTCCGTCAGTGGTGTCTTCAGCCTTGTGCTGAGAGAGGAGGGCCCTCACGAGGTCGTCCTCCTCCCCGTCGTTTCGCTCGAGGTGCGCGTGGGTGGTCGGGGACGGCGTGTCGCGCCGCATCGCGGGAGCCCGCGGCGCGGAGGGAGGCGTCACCATCGGATACGCGCTTGTCGTTGTGACGAGTCGTGGTTGAAAGGGGTTTTCGACATCGCCTCGTCCAAGAACTGTCGTGGTCGTGTTTATTTTCTCGTCGTCTGGATATATTATAAAATCACGCGGAGGCGCTCTCGCCGCACCTCGACTCTAATCGTGTCGTCCATCCGTCGCCAATCACGCGATATCGTCCGAGAACGCGACGTCCGCCTTCGGGTACTGCGGGTTTTCGAACCCCCGCGTCAGCGTCGCCTCTACGCACTCGAGTTTCTTCCTCGCGAGCTCAGCCTCGACGTCGTCGCCGGCGTCGACACCCGCGTCCGAGACGATCATCACCCGCCTCCACCGCCTGACCAACGCCTGCTTGCTCGACAGCGCGGACGGCGCGAGGGTCTTCGCGGTCTTCCTCGGGCACCGAGCGCACCTCTGCGTGAAC
>Ga0181571_10001729_pt1 | contig 15939 bp, 16 predicted proteins | sample 101ome_17_FD_132440 | JGI IMG/M metagenome (GOLD analysis project Ga0181571, IMG submission 132440) | Coastal salt marsh microbial communities from the Groves Creek Marsh, Skidaway Island, Georgia - 101407AT metaG (megahit assembly) | ecosystem: Environmental > Aquatic > Marine > Intertidal... | reverse complement strand
GACGCGGTCGAAATGCCGTGTTGTACTCGGGTGAAGTCGATTGGGATGCGGCCACTGAAGAAGGCGGCGAGCGCCCCAAGCGCATCGAAGCCGCACTGAAGACCGGCGACACGGTGTTGGTGCAGGTCACCAAAGACCCCATCGGCCACAAGGGAGCTCGTCTGACGAGCCAAATCAGCCTGCCGGGCCGCTACCTGGTCTATGTGCCAGGTGGTGGAATGAACGGCATTTCGAGAAAACTTCCCGATACCGAACGTGCACGCCTCAAAGCCATCTTGAAAACTCTTGTTCCTGAATCCGCCGGCGTGATTGTGCGCACCGCCGCTGAGGGAGCGACCGAAGAGCAGCTCACCACTGACGTCAAGCGCTTGCAGGCGCAGTGGGAGGCACTGCAAAAGGCCGCTGAGAGCGAGAAAGCTCCGGCGCTGCTCCACAGCGAACCAGACCTCTTGATCAAAATCATTCGCGACGTGTTCAACGAAGACTTCAACAAGCTCGTCATCTCTGGCGATGACCAACACAAGGTGATCACCAGTTATCTGACCCAGGTGGCGCCAGACCTCTTAGAGCGCGTTGAGGTATACACAGGTGACGAAGATGCCTTCGAACACTTCCGAGTTTCTGAAGCAATCCACAAAGCACTCGACCGGAAGGTCTGGCTGCCCAGTGGTGGCTCACTCGTCATCGATCGCACTGAAGCGATGACCGTGGTCGATGTGAACACGGGAAAGTTTGTCGGCTCGGGGGGAAACCTCGAAGAGACAGTCACCAAGAACAACTTGGAAGCCGCCGAAGAAATCGTGCGTCAGCTTCGCTTGCGTGACATTGGCGGAATTATTGTCATCGACTTCATCGACATGGTCTTGGAATCAAACCGTGACCTGGTGTTGCGCCGACTGGTTGAGACGCTTTCTCGGGATAGGACTAAGCACCAGGTTGCTGAAGTGACGAGCCTCGGTCTTGTTCAGATGACAAGAAAGCGCCTCGGGCTTGGCCTCTTGGAGACGTTCAGTGAAAACTGTGATCACTGCCAGGGCCGTGGAGTGATTGTTCATCAGGAACCAGTGGGTAAATCCAAGAGCTCCTCAGACTCACAGCCCGCAAAGAGGCGTCGTGGCTCGTCGTCGAAGAGTGATGCCAACAAGGTCGCTACCCACCAAATTACTGACGACACGAGAAACGCGATTGCAAAGATTGCAGCGACCACAGTGTCGAATCCGCCGACCGAAGCAATTCCGGTCATCACGGAAGAACGCCTCGCCGAGGCCGCGCCAAGTGACACTCTAGAGGGCACGTCCGAGAAAGACATTTCTCTCCTGGATTCGGTCCTCAACGCGCTGCCGGAAGCTCCTGAGCCTGGAAAAGGCCGTCGTCGGCGCCGTGCGAGTAGTCAGGGTGTGGTGACCCCAGAGGCTGGCTCGGCTTCTTAAGTGGTGTGGGGGAGTGGGAAAGACCCATTCCATCCATAGATTTTTCATAGGGTTCACACAGGTACCTCTGGTGTTCTGTCAGGCATGGAAGAACACGCCCCTGCAGAAGACATCAAGGCACTCGTTGTCGACGACGAAGAATCTCTTGCCGACTTAGTTGCCATGGCTCTTCGTTATGAGGGATGGCAGGTGAAAACCGCCCACAACGTTGCTGATGCGATAGCGGCGCACAAGGAGTTCTCCCCGGACATTGCCGTGTTGGACATCATGCTCCCAGACGGTGACGGATTGGGGTTGCTCAAGAAGTTGCGCGAAAAAGACCCCGCCCTTCCCGTGTTATTCCTCACCGCGAAAGATTCGGTTGAAGATCGCGTTCAAGGACTCACCATTGGTGGTGATGACTACGTCACAAAGCCTTTTAGCTTGGAAGAGCTCGTAGCCAGGCTTCGCAGTGTATTGCGTCGATCAGGACGGGGTGCGAGCGTTGATCAGTCCATCCTCCAAGTGGGCGACCTCACTCTCAACGAAGACAGCTACGAAGTGTTCAGAGGAGATACCCCCATCGAGCTCACCAGCACAGAGTTTGAGCTTCTTCGCTATTTGATGTCGAACCCCAGGCGAGTTCTGTCAAAGACCCACATTCTCGATCGGGTGTGGGACTACGACTTTGGCGGTAAACAAAGCATCGTCGAGATTTACATCTCCTACCTGCGTAAGAAGATTGACACTCTTGGCCCCGCACTGATTCACACTGTGCGAGGAGTCGGGTACATGATCAAAGCAGCTGACTAGTGGCCGGCTCGTTGCGGGCAACGCCCACCCGCACCCCCCGCGATTTTCGCCAACGCTTCATTCTCGGCGGCATTGGTTTGATCTTGTTTGCGGGGCTCCTCATCGGTTTTGCAAGCACGGCAACTGTTGCCAGACAGCTGGTAGGAGATCTTGATCGAGATCTTTTTCAGGCCTCTGCCCGTCTGATGGATGTGGCTGACCACTCGCTTCCGCGCGGCGTGGATGGCGCCAGGGGGCGACTTGATCGCCCCGGTTTCGACGTGGGCACACTCATCGTGATGGTGGGACCCGATCAGGTGGCGGGAGCCTTCATCGACACCGACGGCCAACTCAAGCCCATCGCCGATGAAGATTTGAGCGAGTTGCAGCAGATGTCGTGGGCGGCGGATACCCCTGTGAGTGTTCATTTAGAGGGTGGTTTCCATGAAGTGCGCACCCTTTTGGTCGGAAGCGTAGGCGATTCGCAAATCGTCATTGGTTTGCCGATGAACGAGATTCGAGAAACGATTACCAGGCTCACCGTGGTGATTTTTCTCGTCGTCGCACTTGTTGTAGTGATTGCCGCGGCGATTGGATTTTGGGGAATTCGCTTCGCGCTTCGCCCGCTGGATCGAATGCGGCAAACTGCGATGTCGGTCTCCAATCAAAGCCTGAGCGACCGGGAAGCCAGGCTTCTCGAGCGCGTTCCGGAGCCGCTGGCCAATCCGGATACCGAAATTGGTCAACTCGGGGCGTCGTTTAACCACATGCTCGACCACGTGGACGCGTCGCTCGTCGCCCGAGCGCGGTCTGAAGAAACGCTCCGCCACTTCGTGGCTGATGCGTCCCATGAGCTACGAACGCCACTTGCGTCAATCAGGGGTTATTCGGAGATTACGCTGCGCCAGGGCGCACAATTGCCTGAAGACGTGCAAAAGTCGCTGTCTCGAATCGAGTCTGAATCGATTCGTATGTCACATCTGGTCGAAGACTTGTTACTCCTTGCCCGGCTTGATGAGGGACAGCGTGCTGAAATGGAGCCGGTGGACTTCGGCGACGTAGTGAGCAATGTGCTTTCGGATGCAAAGGTTCGTGCCCCAGGGCATAACTGGAGCGCCAAAATCCCCAAGCGTCCCGTGATGGTCAGGGGAAACCGCAACCAACTCGTCCAAGTCGTCACCAATTTGGCCCAAAATGCGTCCATTCACACCCCGAGTGGCACGAAAGTCTCTCTCGAGCTGTCGAAAAAGACTCAGGGTATTGAGTTGCTCGTGCGCGATAACGGCCCAGGGATTGACCACGAACTGCAGCCAGAGCTCTTTGAGCGCTTTAGAAGGGCCGATAAAGGCCGCTCTCGTGCCAAGGGCAGCACCGGGCTGGGGCTCGCGATTGTCCAGGGAATTGTTGAAGCCCACGGCGGCAATGTGTCAGTCGAAAGTGCTCCGGGAAAGACCGTCTTTCGCGTACACTTGCCCCAGGCCAACTAATGACGGTTCGGCCACTTGCTGGTAGGGCTTCTGTGGGCTATTCTGTTGTGTTGGTTCTGGCTGGCCAATCTGATCTGGCGTCCAGTAAGTATTTTCTCCAAACAAGGTGGTAATTCGTGGTGTATGCAGTAGTGCGCGCAGGTGGGCGCCAAGAAAAAGTTGAGGTCGGTTCGGTTATCACCGTCGACCGTGTTGCTGCGGGCGCCGACAACACCGTAAGCCTTCCGGCATTGCTGTTGGTTGACGGTGAGAAGGTCACCCACGACCCCAAGGTGCTGGCTAAGGTCAGCGTGACCGCTGAGGTCATCAACGACCTGCGTGGACCGAAAATCACCATCCACAAGTTCAAGAACAAGACTGGGTACCACAAGCGCCAGGGCTTCCGCGCGGAGCTCACCAAGCTCAAGGTCACCGGCATCTCACAGGGCAAGTAGTCGAGGAAGGTTTAGCCAATGGCACACAAGAAGGGCGCATCGTCCACTCGTAACGGCCGGGACTCGAACCCGCAGTACCTCGGCGTCAAGCGCTTCGGCGGCCAGGTCGTCAAGGCCGGCGAAATCATTGTCCGCCAGCGCGGAACCCACTTCCACCCCGGCGACAACGTCGGCCGTGGTAACGACGACACCCTGTTCGCACTTGCTGCGGGCACCGTGGAGTTCGGTCACAAGGGTGGCCGCCGCGTCGTTCAAATCGTTTCCTAACTCACGTCTAGGGGCGATGTCCCTGGGCAGAGTGTTGACCTCCACTCCTGATCCGGGTGGCTGGAGGAGAGACTCGTGATTACGTTTATCGACCGCGTGGTCTTACACCTGTCTGCCGGACACGGTGGCAAAGGCTGCGTCTCGGTCCACCGCGAGAAATTCAAACCACTCGGTGGTCCTGACGGCGGTAACGGTGGTAACGGCGGCGACATCATCTTGGTCGCCGACCCCACCGTCACGACGCTCCTTGACTATCACCGCCGACCCCACCGTTCCAGTGAGTCTGGAACGCCCGGGATGGGTGATAGCCGCTCGGGTGCGAGTGCGCCAGACGTCGAGCTTCCCGTTCCCGTAGGAACAGTCGTGTCGACCCCTGCAGGCGACGAGATTGTTGATCTCAACGAAGCGGGAATGCGCGTGGTCGTGGCCGCGGGTGGCCGGGGAGGCCTGGGAAACCAAGCGCTTGCTACCCCGAAGAGAAAAGCGCCTGGTTTTGCGCTGTTGGGAACAGATGGTTTCCACGGTGACGTCGTCATTGAGCTGAAGACTGTTGCTGATGTCGCCCTTGTGGGCTTTCCCAGTGCTGGAAAATCAAGCCTGATTGCCGCGATGAGCCAAGCACGTCCAAAGATTGCGGACTATCCCTTCACCACCTTGCAGCCCAACCTCGGCGTCGTAGAAGCAGGCGAAGTTCGCTTCACCATGGCTGATGTGCCAGGGCTCATTGAAGGAGCGAGCGAAGGCAAGGGCCTTGGCCTTGACTTTCTCCGCCACATCGAGCGATGCAGTGTTCTCGTCCATGTCATTGACTTAGCAACTCTCGAGCCGGGCCGCGACCCGATGAGTGATTTCGAGGTCATCAAAAACGAATTGGGCTCCTATGAGGTGCCCGAAGGCCAAATTCCCCTTCTTGAGCGACCCCAGGTCGTCGCCTTGAACAAATCTGACTCTCCAGATGCCGGTCCCATTGCCGACATGGTCCGCGCCGATTTTGAAGCACTAGGGATGCCCGTCTTTGAAGTGAGCGCCTTGTCTCACGAGGGATTGCGCGAATTGGGATTCCGACTGGGCCAAATGGTCACCGAAGCGCGCGCGGCAAAAGCCGTCGAACTCGAAGAGAAGCCCCGTGTGGTGATTCGACCTCAAGCAGTCGACGCATTGCCCTTTGAGGTGCGACGCGAAGGTCGCTCCGACGGTCCGCTCTTTAGAATCATCGGCGATAAGCCAGAGCGTTTTGTTCAACAAACAGAGTTTGAAAATGATGAAGCGGTGGGCTACCTCTCGGACCGACTTTCGGCCCTCGGTATCGACGATGCCCTGTTTGAAGCTGGCGCCACTCCTGGTGACACTGTCATCATCGGCGAAGGTTCTGGTCGAGAATTTGAGTGGGAACCCACGGTGTCCTCAGCGGGATATTCGGCATTGGGTTCGCGGGGAACAGATGATCGCCTGAGCGAGTCCGGTCGTGCGACCAGACGTGAAAAGCGCGAGGCATACTACGACTTGATGGATTCGAAGGCGGCCGCGAGAGCGGAGCTTGACCAAGAGCGGGAAGCGGGGATGTGGGCTGATGATTCAGACGAAAGCTGAGTTGCCTCAGGCTAAGCGCCTCGTTGTCAAAGTGGGCTCGTCGTCCATTAGTGGCGAAATGGCCCACCAAATGAAGGGCTTAGTGGACGCGCTTGCAAACGCGAAAGCAAGAGGCCAAGAAGTCATCCTTGTCTCGTCTGGAGCAATTGCCACCGGTATGCCTCACCTTGACCTGTCCGACCGTCCGCTCGACTTGGCGACCCAGCAGGCCGCTGCGGCGGTCGGCCAAAACTTGCTCATGCGCAACTACCAAGACCTCTTTGACGCCTATGCGGTAGTGACAGGTCAAGTGTTGTTGACAGTGGGAGATTTGGAGCAAGACCCTCACCGTTCCAACGCATATCGAACCTTGGAGCGTCTGTTGGGCCTTGGCATCGTGCCGATCGTGAATGAGAACGACACCGTGGCCACCCAAGAGATTCGCTTTGGTGACAACGACCGTCTTGCTGCATTGGTGTCAGAACTGGTCAATGCAGATGCGTTAGTGCTCTTAAGCGATGTGGACGCGATTTACACCGCGCCTCCGTCCACGCCTGGGGCAACCCCGCTGGATGTGGTCCAACCAGACGACGATCTGTCATCAATCCGCGTGGAAAGCGCTGTGGTCAACAGCGTGGGAACCGGTGGAGCGGTGACGAAAGTAAGTGCTGCCAAAATGGCGACAGCGGCCGGGATTCCTGTGTTGGTGACCGCGACCGACCAGGTGGGTCTCGCTCTTGATGGGGAAGGCCCCGGCACCTGGTTTCTCGCGGCTCTACACTAGGCATCACGCTCAGGAAGGGGTCTGATGTCTGCAGACGAAACTATGGATCCAACGTTTGTCGCCCGGCTCGAGGCCGTCAAGGACGCCTCCCGGGTGTTGGGTAGACAGCCCACCGGCACTAAAGACGACGCTCTCCGCGCGATTCAGGCTGGTCTTGCTGCGAGGCAGCAAGAAATCCTCGATGCCAACGCCCTCGATATTGCAGGGGGAGAAGCCGGTGGAACGTCAGCGTCGCTTCTTGATCGCCTGCGCCTGACACCTGAGCGCGTCCAGGGTCTGATTGATGCAGTGGGAGACATTATCGGCCTCGCCGATCCCGTGGGCGGTGTCGTTCGAGGCTCAACTCTTTACAACGGTCTTCGCATCCAACAAGTGCGCGTTCCGTTCGGTGTGATTGGCGCCATCTATGAAGCGAGGCCGAACGTCACCGTGGATATTGCGGCACTGTGTATTAAGAGTGGAAATGCGACGTTGTTGCGCGGTGGAAGCCTTGCGGAAAACTCCAACCGCGTATTGATCGACATCATTCAAAACGCTCTTCGCGAGGTGGGGCTCCCTGGCGATGCTGTGGCAACGGTTGATGATTTTGGCCGCACCGGTGCCACCTGGCTGATGCGTGCACGCGGATACGTCGATGTGCTGATTCCCCGGGGAAGCGCCCAGTTGATCAACGCCGTAGTCACCGAATCGAAGGTTCCTGTCATCGAGACGGGGTCTGGAAACGTACACATCTTTGTCGATGAGTCTGCAGATCTCGACAACGCAGTGGAGATCATCGTGAACGCCAAAGTCCAGCGACCCAGTGTGTGTAACTCGGCCGAAACGATTCTTGTCCACCGCAGCGAAGCCAATGCGCTTGTTCCGAAACTTGTCTCGGCACTTCAGGCCGAAGGGGTGACGGTTCGCGGCTGCCCCGAGACGGCTGCTTTAGCCGATGTGACCGCCGCCACCGATGAGGACTGGGATACCGAGTACCTCTCGCTTGATATTGCGATGCGGGTGGTGGATGGTTTGGACCAGGCAATCGATCACATTCAGCGCTATTCCACCGGACACACCGAGGCGATCCTCACCAATGCGTTTGACCGGGCTGAGGAGTTCTTGCAGCGCGTTGACGCCGCATCGGTCATCGTCAATGCGTCTACTCGATTCACTGACGGCGGAGAGTTCGGCTTTGGTGCAGAGGTCGGAATTTCCACCCAGAAGCTTCACGCGAGGGGCCCAATGGGGCTCCAGGAGCTCACCAGTACGAAGTGGTTAGTGCGCGGAGATGGTCAGATTCGCGCCTAGTGCGCACCCATTTAAGGGTTTGGCCCGGTAAGTTAGTGCCTAAGAGTTGAGAGGATTACCCGTGGATTTGGTTTCTGTTGTCCTGGCCAGTGAAGTAGTACACGAATTGCCCGCTCCTGCGTGGGTATTTGGAGGCACCTTCTTGGTGGGATTCGCAGCTCTTGCCCTTGTGGTGTTTAGCTACCGCGATGTGGCCAACCGTCATTCGCAAAAGCGTCCCCCATCGGGTGGGCACCACTAGGACCTAAATGACCACCCATACGCGCCCCCGTATCGGGATTATGGGTGGCACTTTCGACCCGATTCACCATGGCCACCTTGTGGCCGCCAGTGAAGTTCAGGTGAAGTTTGACCTGGACGAGGTGGTCTTCGTCCCTACCGGAAAACCGGAAGAAAAACCGGGTGTGACTGAGAGCGAACATCGCTATTTGATGGCGGTGATCGCCACCGCCTCCAACCCGAAGTTCCGGGTGAGTCGCGTGGACATCGATCGCCCCGGTCCCACCTACACCGTTGACACCCTGGCGGATATGGCGAAGGAATATCCAGACGCCGATTTGTTTTTTATTTCCGGCGCGGACGCTATTGCCCAAGTGTTTGGTTGGCACGATGCGGAAAAGCTGTGGGATCGAGCACACTTTGTGGCCGTGAGTAGGCCCGGTCATGAATTAAACGTCGACGGGATTCCCGCCGGGGTTGTTAGTGTGTTGGAGGTTCCTGCTCTCGCGATTTCCTCGACGGACTGCCGTGAGCGGGTGAGTAAACGACACCCCGTCTGGTATTTGGTGCCCGATGGTGTTGTTCAATACATCGCTAAACACCAGTTGTATCGAGGTAAGTCGTGAGTGACGTGAACGAGGGCGGCGAGCTTTCGAGGCGTGCTCTGCGCGAAGTCGAAACGGGTTCGATTCCTGTGTTCGATGGTCCTCCGCTCACTCGCCGTGAGCGCAAAATGCGCGAAGAAATGATTGCCACCGGGGTGATTCCCGTTCAAACTCCTGTGGTCAATCAGAGCCCTGATGCCGCGGTGACCAATCCTGTAATGGAACCTGCCGTTTCTCAACAACCTCCGGCAGCCACTCAGATGACAGAAGCGCCTGCCGCGGTAGCTCCTGCGATCGTTGAGCCAGAACCGGTAGAGGCTCAGGCAGTCCCCGAACAGCCTGCGAGGCCTTTGACCAGGCGTGAACTGCGCGAACAACTCCGAGGTCGCGCACCCAAGAAGCAAGCCGAGCCCAGTGTTCCGGCGCCTGTAGCGGCCGAGCCCGTGGTGGAAGTCGCTCCGGCTGTAGCGCCGGTAGTTGAGCCTGTTGACGAAGCCACAACTTGGCCAGTATTGGATGCGCCGGTAGCGTCACCTGTCCAGCCTGCGGTGGAGGTGGAGACCATCACCCCCGTGGTGGACGTTCCTCCTCCAGACTCCGGCGAGGTCACCTCTGTTGAGCTGCCTTCAGCAGAGGTTCCGGTGGTTGTGCCGCCCGTCGCTGACGAGCCAACTAAGAGCCCCGAGCCCCCAGAGGTTCCGCTTCCCCCCGTTTTTGGGCCCATTACATCGCGGGATACGGCAACGGCACCAGCGCTCGAGGTGGGCCCCGCGGCACCTGCGACCCATGCCTTGATTTTGCCCGTCGCGCCATCGATTGATGTGACGGGGCCGCTTGGTGACACCGGCGAAATCATTGTGACGGGAAACATTCCGCTCCCACGTTTGATCGCAGAAACAGGTCTTACCGGAGTCGTCGATGCCGACATCGATGACGATGACTATTCGGACTACGTTGACCCCGATTCCGGGACGTACACCCAGCCCGTGCGCGCACTGGATGCGGTGTCGTCACGGTCTCTCGAAATCGATCAACCTTTGATCCAAAAACCTCGCTGGGGTTCTCTCGCAATCACCCTCGGGGTGTCCGCCGCAATTTTGGGAGTCACTGCAATTTCACTCTTAGCCCTCGCGTTGTTCACGAATGTGTTTGCTCTCTAATGGCCGTTGACGAGACCGTAACGAGTGCCCTGACCACAGCGGTTGCCTCCGCTTGGGCAAAGGGAGGCTCAAACTTCGTGGCTCTCGATGTGTCAGAAAACCTTGTTCTCACAGACGCCTTCCTCATCGTGACCGGGCGAAATGAGCGAAACACTAAGGCCATCGCTGACGCCATTGAGGATGACCTTCATGATGCAGGAGTCAAGCTTCACCGCAAAGAAGGAAAAGCGGATGGGCGCTGGATTCTGCTCGACTTTGGCTTCCTCGTCGTCCACGTCTTCCACGAAGATGAGCGCGATTTCTATGCCTTGGAGAGGCTCTGGAAAGATTCACCCGTGATTGCTGTGGACACTCCCTCAGGGGACCAGCCAGACGCCGAGTAGACCCGAAAACGACACCCTCGTTCGTGTAGTAACCTTGAGGCTCTTGGGCCTGTGGCGCAGCTGGTAGCGCACCTGCATGGCATGCAGGGGGTCAGGGGTTCGAGTCCCCTCAGGTCCACAATTTTCTCAGCGCATAAGAAGTCTGGCGCTCTAAGCTCGGCTCATGAGCAGTTCTCTCGAACGCCACACTGACTATGGCGAGATTGCCCTCGAAGAAGGCTCGTTGAGTGCTGACCCGATCGAGCAGTTTCGGCTCTGGCTTGATGAGGCGGACAGCAGCGGCGTCTATGAGCCAAACGCCATGGTGCTCTCCACTATTGACCCGGACGGTGCCCCCACTATTCGAACGGTCCTGTTGCGCGGTGTGAGCGATGAAGGTTTCGCGTTTTACACCGACTACACTTCCCAAAAAGGCAAAGCCCTCGCGGCAAATCCTGACGTGGCCGTGGTGTTCCCTTGGTACACCCTCCACCGCCAAGTCATTATTAGAGGCTCTGTGGAGAAGGTCCCTGAAGCGGATTCCGACGCATACTTTGCAACCAGGCCTCGCGATTCGAGAATTGGTGCATGGGCGAGTGACCAATCTCAACCCATTGATTCTCGCGATGCACTCGAGCAAAAGGTTCAAGACGCGACGAAGCGATTTGACGGAGTGGACGAGGTGCCGCGCCCCGAAAAATGGGGCGGATATCTTCTGCGCCCGCGCAGTATCGAGTTTTGGGCGGGGAGGAGATCTCGACTTCATGATCGAATCCGCTTTATTAACTCTGATCGGGGCTGGATCCCCGAGCGCCTCCAGCCGTAATACCCAGCCAACCTCGAGCATGGCGAGAAATACTTGAGGCTCCCGTTCCCGGTGAGAAGGATTATTTGTGGCGTTTGACCTAGAAATCGGACTCGACACATTTGGCGATGTGACCTATGAAAACGGTCGACCAAAGTCTTATGCCCAAGTCCTTCGCGATGTAGTCGACCAGGCGGTCTTGGCCGACGAGGTGGGAGTGTCTGGAATCACTGTGGGGGAGCACCACCGCGATGATTTCGCGATTTCTAACACCGAAACAGTCCTGGCGGGTATCGCGACCAGGACGTCGAAAATCAAGCTTGCCTCGGGTGTGACGGTCCTGAGTTCGGATGACCCTATTCGGGTGTTTCAAAGTTTCGCCACCATTGATGCGCTCTCTCATGGGCGTGCAGAAATAATCGTGGGGCGCGGATCGTTTACCGAATCGTTCCCCCTCTTTGGCTACGAGCTCTCGCAATATGAGGTGTTGTTTGAGGAGAAGTTGAATCTCCTCTCCGAAATTCTCAAAGAGGGACCGGTGACCTGGCAGGGCACTCACCGCTCTGCTCTGGTGAACCAAGAGATTTATCCCAAATCCCACTCCGGCCACATTCGCACCTGGGTGGGCGTGGGAGGAAGCCCAGAATCGGTCGTTCGGGCTGCACGCTATGGCTTCCCGTTAATGCTTGCCATTATTGGGGGAGACCACGCGAGATTCGCCCCCTACGCCGACCTTTACCGACGATCCTTGGAGCAATTGGGCCACGACGAGCAACCCATCGGGGTTCACTCACCCGGGCACGTGGCAGATAGCGACGAAGAAGCCATTGAGCAGTTGTGGCCGCACTATGAGGCGTCGTTTGGCCGAATTGGCCGTGAGCGGGGCTGGGGTCCTATGACCAAGGAGCACTATCTCAACGAAGTCCACCACGGGTCGTTAGTGGTGGGCTCCCCAGAGACCGTTGCTAAGAAGATCGCGGGGGCGCTTATCGCCCTGGGTGCGAGTCGTTTCGACATGAAATATGCCACTGGCCCGATGGAGCATTCAATGCTGATGCATTCGATTGGGCTCTATGGGCAGAAAGTAATTCCGATGGTTCGGGAGATGGTCGCTGACGCGTCGGCATAAAAAATATGGCCCAGGCGTGAGCCCGGGCCATATCTCACGCTGTAGTTACTGGACGAGTGGGATGCCGGTGGCCTTCGATGCGTCTTGGAATCCACCACCGTTGGTGATGTTTTCGCCATTAAAGCCCATCTGGTTCATCCATGCGATGGCTTGGCTGGAGCGGTTGCCGGAGCGGCAGTACACGTAGTACTCGCCGTTTGGGTCGAGCTCCATCATCTTTTCGGCAAAGTCAGCCGACTGTACGTCGATGTTGATTGCGCCCTCGAGGTGTCCGCCCTGGAATTCTTCTGGGGTGCGCACGTCAATGATGACGGTGTCGTCGGTGATTTCCACTGCATTAGCTCCTGAACATCCGGCGAGTCCGAGCGTAGCGCCCAGGAGGAGGGCAAGGGAGGCGAAAAATTTCTTCACGGGAAGAGCCTTTCTTGAAGTCAACGAATACCCCGAGTATAGCAATACCCCGGGGGGTATTAGTCGCTATTTCGATTTTGGTCGATTCGCTCTTTCACACCACTGACAACCGAATGCGCAGCCATCTGGAACGGACGCACCACGGTCACCTGCTCATAGGCTTCAAATGTCTCCGCCGTTTTGCGATCGAGCGCAGTAAGGCACACGTTTCCCATAAAGCCCAAACGCTGCAAGGTCTCCAAAACGACGAGATTTGTTCCCCGATCGGGTGCGGCGCAGACAATGGTGCGTGTTTCGTGAATCGGGAGGTTTTTCAAAAACTCTGGATCTGACGCGTCACCAAAGAGCGTGGAGACTTCATGTTGAGCAATGGCTTTGAGAGCGCGGGGATCCTGATCCACCACCAACAAGTCAGCGCCCTCGTCCCGCAGGCCCCGAACAATGTCAGAGCCGAGGCGTCCCGCGCCAATCACGATGGCGTCGTAGGGGTGCGACTGTGCTGCGTTGTCGCCCCGGAGGCGTCGGTCTCGATCAACTGCGCGAAGGAATGGGTCGAGTGCGCCCACGATCTTGTCTTGGAAAGAGATCATGTAGGTCGAGATGGTGATGGTGAAAATTGCAACGAGCGTGATCAAGCTCAGTATGTCCTCGTTTGCCTGTCCGACGCTCAGGCCCAGGCCCACCAAAATGAGGGAGAACTCACTAATTTGGGCGATCACGAGACCAGTACGAAGCGACACTTTGGCGCGATAGCCCTGGAGGCTCATCACCATTAAGACAATTAGTGGTTTACCCACCAACACCAAGGCGCTCAGCCACAGCGCAGGCACGAGCTGGCTGTATGCGCCCTCCAGCGTGAGTGACGAGCCGAGCTCGATAAAGAAGAACAAAATCATGATGTCGCGCAAACTCACGAGCCTCGCTCCCAAGCTTTCGCGGTAGGGGGTAGACGCTAAGGCTACGCCTGCCACAAATGCGCCAATCTCCATGCTCAAGCCAAGCCAGGCGCTTGCCGCTGCCAGGGCAACGGCCCACGACACCCCAAAGACCAGGGTGAGCTCTTGGCTCTTGGCCATCCAGTCCAAAAGGCTTGGCAATACCCACCGGGCCAGTGCGGCAACGACGAGGAGAAAGACTATTCCGCCACCCAGCGTCCACGCGATGTCAGCGGCGAGGACGCTCTCGCCTGGGCTACCAATGGTGACGATGGCGAGCATTGCGACAACAACGAGGATGTCTTGGACGATGAGCACACCCACGGCAATTCGTCCATGGAGTTGATCGAGCTCTCGTCGATCCCCCAACATTTTGACGACGATGATGGTCGACGAAAACGTCAACGCAACAGCGACATAGACCGCGGCAATCCCGTTGAGTCCGATCGCCCAGGCGGCCAGTAAGCCCACACCCACGGTTAACACGACCTGGCCAAGGCCGGTGAGGAGCGCAACAGGGCCAATTTGTCGAATCAGGTTCACATCGAGCTTGAGCCCGACAAGGAAGAGCAACATGGCGATGCCAAGCTTCGCCAGCAGCTTCAAATCTCCTTCACCGCTGACAATTCCCAAGAACGCAGGGCCACCAATGATGCCGACAAAAATGTAGGAGACGATGACAGGTTGTCGAAGAAGCTTCGCGAGGAGCCCGCCGAGGAGCGCGAGGCCCAAAATGGCTCCAATTTCGATGAAAGAGGAGTCAACCATGGCCACACGCTATCAGCGCCTTCCCCGAAATTTCCTGCGTGGCTATTAGCGTTGAGGGGTGTCGTTCGCTTCGTCTCGCCGTGTCCTGATGCGAGCAAGTCGGCTCGCTGCCGTAGGGGCAATTCTCCTGTCCGGGTGTCAATCGCTATTGGTATCCGCTCCCGCCGAGAGCTTTAACGCTGCGGAGCTCGACCAGCAGTCCACCGCGGGTGATGCACTTCAATTTCCTACCCTCGAATCGGGAGTTGAGGAGCTCGGCGATGATTCAGGCGATGGCTCGCCCGCTGGTCAGTTGGTCGCGGGATGGAGTTTGGAGGACAAAATCGCCTCGCTATTCCTCGTTCACATCGCAGGGACTAACCTCGCCGATTTTGAACAGGCTGCGTCGACCGGCCTTGCAGGCTTCTTGGTGTTGCGGAGCAATGTGCCAGGAGACGCTGAGGCGAGTCGACCCTTCTTGTCGTCCGTGCGAGAGCTGGGCGAGCCCGAATTGTTAATTGCAATTGATCAAGAAGGCGGAGCCGTTCAGAGGCTTCGACCAGACCCTTTCCCGTCGCCCAGTGAGCTCGGTGAACTGGGGTTGGCTGATGCTGAAGATGCTACGCGTCAGAGAAACCAACTCGTGTTTGACGCAGGGGCGAACCTGAACCTCGGCATCATTGCCGATGTCAGCCCAGGCCCTAATGCGTATATCCACGAGCGCAGTTTTGGCACCGACCCGGTGGAGGTGTCGCAATTCGTCGACGCCGCCGTGGGGGCTTCTATTGACGGCGTGGCCACTGCGGTCAAGCATTTCCCTGGCCACGGACTCACCTCTGGCGACACCCACGAGGGTGTTGCTCATTCCGCAATCTCTTATGACAACTGGCTCGCCCAGCACGCATTGCCTTTCCAAATCGCAATCGATGACGACGTTCCGCTGTTGATGTTTGGCCACCTGGTGGTCGATGCGGTCGATTCTGAACCCGCCTCGCTCTCGCCTGAGTGGGTGGCACTCGTGCGAGATCAATGGGCCTACGACGGGGTGTTAATCACTGATGATTTGTCGATGCTAGAAAACGCGGGCGATGACGCCTACTCCGACTTTGCGACGAATGCCACCGCAGCAATTGCTGCCGGAATGGATTTGATAATCGACGCAGGCGGGACATCGCTCAATAGCGAAATGAACCGAGTCGATGAAGCAATCGCCGCAATTGCCGCGGCCGTTGAGTCAGGTGCCATAAGTCAAGAACGAATTGACGCCGCAGCTACTCGCGTGGCGAGCCTGAGGTATTTACTCGGGGGAGTGAGCAGGCCACTCGAGAACGCCGACGCGGGCTAGCTCTGCGGCAAGACCGGCCCCAGTAGGGGCGGAGACCCACGGGATCGAATCGGGATCTTCCGTGCGGTTTCTATGTGATCGCCCACCCGCCAACAGTGCTTCCGAGCCTAAGAGCTCCCTAATTCCCACTGCTCGCACGTTTTCGGGGTGGGCTTCGGCGAAGTCTTGATAAATCTCTTCGTCGTGTTG
>Ga0181571_10001728_pt1 | contig 15942 bp, 9 predicted proteins | sample 101ome_17_FD_132440 | JGI IMG/M metagenome (GOLD analysis project Ga0181571, IMG submission 132440) | Coastal salt marsh microbial communities from the Groves Creek Marsh, Skidaway Island, Georgia - 101407AT metaG (megahit assembly) | ecosystem: Environmental > Aquatic > Marine > Intertidal zone... | reverse complement strand
GGGCGCGCGCGTACGCGGGTGGATGGATTGGATCAAATGGGAACGACGCGGGAGAGGTTCGGACGACGAACGGACGGTCTCTCTCGACCGTCTCGTCGTCGTCGTCACGCGTGGGTGGGTGTGTGGGCGTGTGCGGTCGCGCGAGATCGAAGGGGACGGAGACGCGTTACGCGCCGGCGGCGCCGGACGGCGGCGCCGGCGCCGGAGGTTCGGACGCGGGGGCGGTGGCGGTGGGCGTCGTCCCGGACGCGGGCGGTGGTGGTGCGTCGCTCGGACCGGTGGGATCCCCGGGCGCGTGCGGTTTGAAGTCTTCTCTAGGGACGATGTCGACGAGAAAGTCGAAAATGTCCGTCTTGGTGACGGCGGCGGCGATGTCGCTCCTCTGTAGCGTTCTGCGTTTACTCTCCTGCGCGTGCACCCACGCCCGGGTGGTGAGCTCTAAAATAAACATCTCGCACGCCTTTGCGAACAATACCGGCGCTTCGCTGGAAATCATGCGCACGTCCTCATCGCTTTTCATGATCTTTTTGATGCGCGCCAACGGAAGCAAGTGCGTCTTAAAGTCGCTCGTCGCCTGAATCTCCTCCACTTGCTCCCGCCAAAACTTTCTCAACCGAGCGTTTTGAATCGCGTACGACGGGTTCACCGCCTGTGTCACCGTACTCATACCCAACGCGTGCGCGATCTGCGCCTGATGCTGTCTCAACTGCGCGCCGTACAACTCTTGAAACTGCTCCGGAGTCAGCGCCGGCGCCCCAACCACCGGCGGCGCGAACGTCATCGGTACGCCCGGAATCCCCGCCTGGAGCGGATACGGCGGTCCCGGTGGAAATCCACCCGCACCGCCCATGCCGGAGCTCCCCGGAGGTCCCCCGGGTCCGTTCATGCGCACGGGCGTCGGAGTCTGCGTCGCGAAGAAGAAGAATGCGAGAGAGTCAGTTTGAGTTTGAGTTTCCGCGTCTCCGCTCGGATTCTCCCGAACGCGCGCCCCCCGACGCTCTCTCGCGCGCCGCGTCTCGTCCCGCGCGCGCACGCCGCGCGCGAGGATGTCGCGCGCGCGGTTCCCGTCTCCCGCACCGCGCGCGAGACGCGCGTACGATCACCGCGCGCGCGCGCGAGTCGTTACCGACGGGGCCTCCCGTCCGTCGAGACTCTTCCGCGCGCGCGTGAGACGCGGACGCGAGACGCGCGCGCGACGTACGCGCGACGATTCGTCGCGTTCGATCGACGCACCCGCGCGTGCTCGGCGCGCCGTTCGACGGCGTCGTGGACTGACGCGCGCGAACGACGACGTCAACGTCCGTGTGCGTCCGAATTGCTTCCGAGCGCTTTCTTTCGTCCCAGAGTGGTACTCACGAGCGCGCGGGCACGGGCGTCGACGCGCGGCGTCGAACGGGCGAACGACGACGGTGGTCGGTGCGATGAAAATTATCATCGCGTTCGGAGCGATCGCGGCGGTGGTTGGGGCGAAGACGCGAGTCGTGATGGCGACGAGCTCGCCGTCGGAGTATTTCGAGGCGCGGGCTCAACCGACGCCCGAGGGCGGCTCGCGCGTCGGGGCGTTCGGGATGGTGGCGGTGCCGAAATGCTTTCCGGCGTGCGCCGAAGAGGATTTGGTGGAGCGCCCGAACGTTCGAGAGGACGCGTGGAGGGTGAGGGACGAGATATTGGTCGAGAGGTTCGAGGCGGCGGCGGCGGCGGCGAGGGAGGCGGCGGCGGCGGCGTTCGGAGAGGGATGAGAAGGGGGCGGTGCGAGCGAGCGAGCGGGCGCAAGAGCGGTATTGTACGAGCGCGTGGATCTGGCGTGGCGTACAGACGACGGCTCTCAGGAGGCGCGACTATTCGCGAATGAATGTGTGTTGTGATTAAATTACGAACTCGATGAACGAGCGCTTCGTTCATGTACAAGTCGTGCCGGAAAGAATGAACCAACATCTCGTCCGTTTCCGTCCAAACGTGACCGTGAGATGTCTCAGCTATGGTGTTGAATTGTTCAACTCGCGTGTTTACGAGGTCTTCGTCGCGGTTTTTGCGCAGATGCGCTCGCGGCGTTGGGCGGAGCAGCGGTCGCGTCCTCCGTGGCGAAGCTCGATAAATCGTCCGTCGAGCCGAACTCTTCTCCAAGACTGGAAGGGAGGTCTCCCAACCTCGTCATGATGCGCTCAACGTCCACACTCGTGGTTTTCGTCGATCCGCTGCCTCGTCCGTACGTACCCGTGGCGTTGATGTCAAAAGGTGCGTCGACGGGCACCATCACGGGCGCTTGATGTCCCGTCGGCATCGTCGTCCATAACGGCTGGGGTTGCACGCCCGCGTGTCCGTACGCGTACGCGCCTGACATGGGATAACCGGACGCGTACGTGGTGAATAAACCACTCCCGTCGGCAAACGCCCTACCGTACGCCGGCATCGTCCCTTCATACTGGGCTCCGATCCACTCGGTGTAGCTCGTACCGCTCGGTGTCGGAACGCTCGTCATCCTACTCTTGTGATCGCCATTCGCCGGAATATCGTCTCGCTTGGACGCTCGCAGCACGCGTCGCTCCTCGCGTTCGCGTACGCGGCGACCTCCACGTTTTTTCTTCGTCTTTTCATCTCCCCCTCCATCTGCCGGCGTCGTCGCTGGCGTCCTCGTCGGCGCCGGCGCCGGCGCTGTCTCCATCACCGCTGGCTTGGTTCGTCGCAAAACCACAGGCGGCGCAGTCGACCCTCGCGATTGTAATAAATCACTCCCAGGCGTATCCACGACGCGCTCACTCTCTATTCTGGATCCGTTCGATGTGTCTGCGGCAACGGATGCGTCGTCGGCGTTTCTCTGTAAACCGCGCGCCGGCGCTCTCGCATACCCGTTGGATCCTTCTCGTTCTCGCTCAACGGGTCGCGGTCGCGTGAGCACGCGACGAGCGACCACGGTGGAACGCCCCGAACGTCCACCTCCGCGCCCGCACGAGGCCCTGTGTGTCTCCGTCTCTTCCGACGGCGTTTGCCCGATGCTTCGCTCGTCCTCATCCTCGTGTCTAGATCGCACCTCGCGCGCATCGTCCTTCATATACCTGCGCACCTCTTCCACGACGTCGCTCGCGATTCCAAATCCGTTTGCGCGCCGTTCGTCGCCCAAAGAAGGGTACTCCAACGAAGGCGTCTTGGGCCCTCCCGCGCCTCTGTCGCCGCTCCTTCGCCGCGACTCGGCTCCCGCGGTTTCCCTGTCATCGCCCTCCGTCGCCCTTGAGAGCACGCGAATCGTACCAACGCCACCACCGTTCGCCTCGAGCGCGCCCGACCCCTCCGCCCTGCCCCACTTCGCGCCCGCCAGCGCCACCTCGCTCCGCTCGCTCGCGCCTTCGCCCGCCGCCGTCCCCGAGGTCCGTCCACCGTCCCCACCCGCACCCACGCTCGCGCCGCCCCACGTGCGCGTCGAATTAAACGCAACTCGCGCGTCCACGCTCGTACCGGTCTCCTTGAGCACGCTCGGAAGGTTGACCGGTTTCGGCACCGACACCTTGCCGCCCTTGTGCCCGTGGTGATGATGATGAAACGATCCCGGACCGCGACCGTCGCGTCCACCCGTGGACGCGCCCGCGCCGCCGCCGATACCACCGCCCTGCGACGCCGATCCGGGTCCTCGGCGTCCCCCCGCGCGCGCGTCGTGCGTCGGCATGTCGTCGGCGCGCTTTCAGGGCGTTTTCCCGCGTTTGTCCACGCCTTCACCGACGCGCGACGCCGGCGCCGACGCGCGCCGACGTCGATCGACGCGCGGTGACGAGTTCCTCTCGCCCCTCGCGCGCGCTCGTGCGATGCGCGCGCGCGCGCACCGCCTCGGGGCGTAAAGTGAGGAACGCGTCAGTGATGAGCGCGAGCGACGGGTGGACCGACGACGACGACGTCGCCGGCGTCGACGACGACGACGACGGGTGGGGCGCGGGCGAGGATGACGGCGAAGCAACGCGCGTCGTCGGCGGACGCGGTGGCGTCGACGCGCGCTCGAGCGATGGGTGGGACGACGGCGAGTTCGCGGACGGTTCGAATCTCGACGCGAGCGATGAGGACGACGACGACGACGACGGCGACGGCGACGGCGGCGGCGAGTCGAGCGACGGATGGGGCGATGAGTACGACGCGGTGCCTGCGCGCGGTGCGTCGGCGCGCGCGTGCGCGGTGACGGAGGAGACGACGATGCGAGAGGAGGAGGAGGAGGAGGAGGACGCGGCGGTTGTTCGAGAGCGACGGTTCGCGACGTTGGCGATGGATTCCCCGAACGCGTCTGGGACGGAGACGGAATCCGAGGACGAGGAAATATTCGCGAGACCTCGCGTGTTCGTGGAGATGGAGCGAAGAGAGAGCGCGGAGGCGGAGAAGCGAGAGGCGTTGCGAGCGCGAGACGTCAACGCCGAGCCGCCGAGCCGGGACGGCGGCGCGGGAAAGACGAGCGTCACGGGGCGAGAGCGCGCGGCGCGAGCGGACGCGGCGATGGAATTCGACGAGTACGACAACGACGACGACGACGACGACGACGACGATGTTGAGGAGGACGACGTGGACGACTGGGACGACGACGCGGAGGAGCCGAGGGCGAGTTCGGGCGCTCGCGCCGGCGGCGGTCTCAGTCGTATGGGTTTACTCCCCGCGCGAAACATCGCGAAGACGCACCCGTGGCGAACGAGACTTCCACACTTTGTACCAGTGACCGAACTCGCGCCGCAGAGTTTCCATGAGGGCGAGCTCGTGCACGTGGACTACCTCGCGCAGTTCGGCGGTCCGCGGTCCGCCGCGACGCGCGCGAGACCGGCGTCCGCGAGTGAACTCGTCTCCGACCGCGCCGCAAAACAATCGACCACGCGCACCGTCACTCCTCGCTGGTACACGGACGAACGAGGCGTCAAAACATTCGTCGACGCGCGGGGCGTCTCGCGCACTGGCAAAGCCGCGTACAAGGCGTCCCAAAAGGCATTCGGGTGACGCCTCGCGCGCTGTAACATACACACACATAGTATCATTTCTTTCATCAAACTACATTTTTCGTCGCGCCGAGCTCGACGATCGAACGAGTCGCCTCTCGTTCCCTCGTCCCGTCGGCGCCGACGGCTACCCTAACGCGTCCCGTTCTCCCTCTCACGCCCCGTCCATGCGCTCGAGCGTGTTGTACCGCAACAACTTCTCGATGAGATCGACGTGACACATCACCATCCGTCGACAGCAGTACCTCGATAGTCCCAGCGCGTCCAGCGCGTCGCGCTCGCTGTAGTCTGCCTGCAAGAGATCGAGGTAGGTGTCCCACTTGTTCCCGATCACCTTACCGCACGTGAAGCATCGCACGGGGATGATCATCGCGCTCGATCGATCGTCGAGGACGCGTTCGTTCGCCGCGCGCGCGCGGTCTCGGACGTCTTCGGCCGACCGCCGCGAAGTGACGCGGGGCGAATGAAGGCGTGCGATTCGATGAAATGTTGATGAAATGCGCTCGAGCAGCGCCCCCGCGCGAGAGACGTCGACGCGTCGATCCGTGACGCCGCGCGCCCGTGCATGTCGTCGCGAGGTACGAGTCCGACGTCCTCGCGCGCGACGACGGCGCCGAGGACGACGGTGGTGCGCGCGGCGACGATCACGGGAGAGGATTCGTTCGAGCTCGGCGTGCGAGTGAATCCGCTCGCGCGCGCCTTTGCCGACCGTTTAGAGGCGGAGCTTCGCGAGAGGTTGCGCTCGGCGACAGCGACGTGCGATCGCGCGTTCGAGGAGGCGCGGGCGGAGCTCGAACGGTCGAGACCGGGGGCCGCGGGGACGCATGGGGAGACGTGACGGCGACGTCGAGACGAAACGCGCGAGGACGGAGTCCGGCGACGACGGCGTCGACGGCGATGAGCGTCGAGGCGATGAGGCGCGCGTGAGGGGCGACGCGGTGGCGGCGAGAAAGGCGTACGAAGCGTGCGTGACGCGCGCGCGGGACGGCGCGTCCGTCTCGAGTGCCGTGTTCGTGAAATGGAGTTTAACGTCTCGAGCGACGTGCTTGGAGCGTCTCGACGACGATGAGACGTTCGCGGACGCGTTGAGGGATGGATTAGAGGTGGCCATGCGCGAGGTGACGGCGGCGCGACCCGACGCGGCGTTGGAGGAGATCGGGCGCGATAAGCGCGTTCGAGCGGTCGGCGGACAACTGGCGCTGTTGTTGTGCCAACGCGGCGAGGACGAGGACGCGCGGGATTTATTGGAGTTCATGGGATTCACACATCGACTCGGGCGCGAGGTCCTGCGGTACGCGACGTCGCCGGTGGAGGCGTCGGCGGAGGCGTCGACCGACGCGGACGACATCGTGCGAGCGTTCGACGACGCGCTCGACGCTGAGACGCTGAGATTCCTTCGCGGCGCGTTCGCGCGACATCCGACGCGCGAGAACGAGTGCTCGTCGTTTTGGCGCGCGCATGATTACTTCCGTCCGACGACGGGTTTCTTTTCGTACGTGCACCGTTTGGGCGCCTCGCCGCCGGAGAACGCCATGGACGTCGTCGTTGAACGCGTCCGCGAGATCGCCTCTCGGGCGTTTCCTCGCGCAAAATCCGCTCGTTTCGCCGAGTGGTGGGCGCACGCGCGTCCGCACAGCGACGGTCATCAGTTGCACTTTGATTCCCACGACGAGGGCGTCGGGGGCGTCAAGCATCCCATCTGTTCCGCCATCGTCTACGTCGACGGCGAGTGCGGAGGCCCGACGCTGGTGACGAATCAAAAGGATGAAAAGTCACCGAAACTCGCGTCGCGCGGGTGGCTGTTGTATCCCAAAACCGGTCGCGTGGGCGTGTTTCACGGCGATTATTTACACGGCGTCGTGCCCGGACGCGCCGTCGACGCCGTCTCGGACGACGACGCGCTCGCCGCTCGACATCGCGTCACGCTCATGATCGCATTTTGGGACGACATGGAGGTACACTCGACGTGGCGTCCGGCGGGAAGCGCGCGCCCGTTCCCACCCGCCGACGCCCCCGTCGAGTGGCGCGCGAGATTCGAGTTTCCGTCGTCGTCGGGACCGGAACGGTTCCCGTCGCGCGCGGCGTCCGCGACGAGAGCGGCGCCCTCACCCGTGCGAGACGTCTGGCAACGCGTCGACGACGACGAACTCATCGCCACCGACGATCCGATTCCATCCTACGACGCGTGTTTCCAAGGATTTTAATCCCCGTGCGTGTATTATTTGTAACGACGCGTGTACAGTACACTTTCTTCGCCGCCACACTGCGCCTCAACCATGCGTCCCGACCATCGTCGCTCGACGTCATGAAACGCGACCGAGACGCGTCCGACCGCGACGACGACGTCATCGTCGTCCGTTCCAAGTACTTTGGCGGCGCGAGATCGCCGCGCGAGCGCGCGGACGACGTTGATGATTCCGAGCGCGCACACCGATGGCGCGACGCCACCTCCGTTGCCTCGCACGACACGCTCGACGCGTGCGTCCATCACGGGTCCGAAGCGTTGGAAAACTTTCTCACCGTCGCGAAGATTAAAAATGCGCACAGCGCGCACGAGGACGCCGCGCACGGTGTGCTCGAACACTTTCGGCGACTGCGGCGGTTGTTGGCGGACGAGACGCCGAGCGCGGCGAACGACGCCGAGCGCGCCGAGCGCGACGCTTTCGACGATCCGGCGGTAAAGGTTGAGAGTAAAAAGACCGAAGATCGAGAGGCGGCGGCGGAGGCACGAGCGGAGACGCTCGGACGCGCTGGGGATGTGTTGCAGAATATGTTGCGAGAGACGCATCGATTGCACGTCAACGCGAGCTGTCGCGTGAACACGCGCGCGCCCGAGGTCAAGGTGGCGAGAGATAATCTCACCGCGATTCGACGAGAGGCGAGAGAGTTGTACAGGGTGATCGATCCCGACGGGTACGCGATGGATCGGGAGCGGGTGCGGATGATGGCGGAGGAGACGCAGGCGGCGATGGACGCCAAGATTACGCGCTTCGATCGTCCGCCTGAAAATTTAGTGGAATTACGCGCCAAGTGTCCGGTGATGGCGAGCACCGGGTCGCCGCATCACCTGTGCGCGCACTTGTGTTATTATCGCGAGTACGAACCGGCGAGACAGATGTACGTGTTGAGGTGTCGCGCCGCGGAGGCGGACGGTCACGCGCGCGCGCTCGACGGGTGGCGCGCCGAGCTCGCCGTGCGTCCGGCGGAGGATATTCCCGCCGTCAATAGGTCTCGAGCGGACGTGCGGGGAACGGCATCTGGGGCGTGTTCGCTCAAACACTTGCCGTGGATGGTGGAATTCATCGCACCGAACGGCGCGCGGTACAAGGACGGGATGGACGTGTTGAACGCGGTGAACGTCGCGTGCGATAAATTATCTTGGCCTCGAGCGAGTCACGGTGGCAACGGCGTGCGCGAAGCGCGCGTGAGCGAGGACGGGTTGAACGATCAGACTGAGCTCTTGCGCGCGGCGCTGTGGGACGAAGACACCGACGGCAAGTCTGGAACGACGCCCGTGCGACGAAGTTTCAGTCGCATCGCCGGCGGCGTCGACGAGACGCGCACGCCTCTTCGTCTCGCGCCCGATCCCCTCGCGCACGAGGATGACGCACCGCGCGTCGACGATGACGACATGCGAGGCATCGTCGTGACCGCCGAGAGCGCGCCGAACGACGAGACGCCCGCGCAGACGCCGAGATCCACGCCGTCGTCGCCGGGAAGCGGTCCCGAACCCGTTCGACACTGGTGGGCGCCGCCGTTGTCCCCGTTCGGCCTTCTCGAGGAGATTTTATGGCAGGACGAGTGGAAACTCCTCGTGTCGTGCATGATGCTCAACTGCACGACGCGCCTCCAGGTCGACCGCGTGCTCTGGCGCCTCTTCCTTCTCGCGCCGACGGCGGCGGACGCCATCCGTCTCGGCGAATCGCACGAAGGTCTCGAATCCATCGAGCGCATCATCGCCCCTCTCGGACTCCATCGCAAGCGCGCCAACGCGTTCATCAAACTCTCTCGAGACGTCCAGGCCCAGCGCGCCGCGCACGGCGGTCGAATCAAGAACGTATCTGCGTGTCACGGCGTCGGCGTCTACGCCGCCGACGCGCACGCGTTGTTTTGCGACGGCGTCCTCGCCGGTCCGCCTCGCGATCACGCGTTGCGATGGTACCACGCGTGGGCGGCCGAGAGAAGGGATAGTAAATAGCGTCATCATCACAAGCACCATCCGATCGCGTTCAATCGCGATAGTCTAGTCGTAGTTCTCGAATCGCGCGTCGCCCGCCACGACGTCGTCTTCGGCGGCGTCGGCGACGAATTCTCCATTTCTTTGGAATACAACGAAACGGCGCGCCCTCACACGTCGATCGCGACTCGTCGTCGACCCGCGGCGTCGTCGCGGACGAACGACGCGATCGTGACTCCGCGCGTCCGGTCTCGTCGCGTCGGTCGTCGCGCGCGCGTCGTGAAGGCGGCGATCGGTGACGCGGCCCAAAAATAGCGAATCGTCGTCGTCGTCGGTTCGCGCGCGAGAGACGCCGAGCGACGACGCTCGAGGGACATGGAGGCGACGGTCGAGATGGAGACCGAGGGGGTGATCTCCACGCCCGCGTACGTTCCCGGAGACGACGCGATCGCGGCGGCGAGCGCGCTGAGCGAACGGTTTCAGTTGGGCTCGGGGAAAGGAAAAAGTGGATTCTTTTCGCGCGTCGCGTCGAGCGTGAAGCGATCGCCGAGCGCGTCGCCGAGAGTGACGGAATCGCCGGTGACGCCGGGGAGTCCGCAAGACGGCGGTGGGGCGGGGTCGAAGACGAGGATGATGGACGCGTTGTCCGCTCCGGGCGCGCTGACGACGTCGCTGTTGCGGTTGACGTCGGATCAAACGAATAAAGCGGTGAAACTGAGTGCGCTGTTGACGACGCTGGCGAGCGAGGACGAGGATCTCACCGCGGAGAATTTTGCGGCGGGGGTGCAAAAGATTTCAAAGGAGGTGATCAAACGCGAGGATTTGGCGGATGAGATGTTTGTGCAAATAATTCGCGCGACGCGTTTGGCGGCGTCGGAACGAGCGCAGCGAAAGGCGTGGGAACTCGTGCGAGTGTTCTCCGCTCTGTTTCCACCGTCGCGAGATTTCATGGGATTCGTGTCCGAGTACATGAACGAGGTGGCGACGCGTGGATCGACTGAGATTCAATCTCTGGCGCGCGCGTCTCTTCACACGCTGAAACGCACGAGTAAGACTGCGATGCGGCGGTACGAACCGACCGCCGAGGAAATCATCGCGTTCGCTCGTGGTGAAGAACTTCGCGTCGTCGTGTCCTTCTTGGACGGCACGTTTGAGGATTTGGCGTACGATCTAACGACGACGGTGAAGGAAGCGGTGCAGGAACTGGCGCAAGCCATCAACTTGACCAATCACAGCACCTTTTCCATCTTCACGGTGCGCAAACTCTTCGGTAAAATCGCACCGTTGGTGAAGGATGCGTTGCTTTCGGAGGAGCACCAAGACGCCGGCGACGCCTGTTTCCTCGTCGACGCGCTCGGAGACATCCGCAAGATGAAGTCGCAGGTGACGCCGAGCAAAGCGACCACCATGCAAACCGGTTTGGTTTTCAAAAAGCGAATGTTCAGAGAGAGCGATGAGTCCGTCGATGAACCCACGTTTTTATTGCTCTCGTACGTGCAAGCAAAACATGATTTCATGATGGGCAACTATCCGATCTCTCGAGACGACGCCGCATTGCTCGCGGCGCTGGAGGTGCAAGCGGAGGAAGGGCCGAGCGTGGGCGAAGATCCGGCGGCGCTCGCACTGGTTTTGAACAAGTATCTGCCCCGCGTGATGTGCAACACGAGGGACGCGAAAGAGTGGGCCGAACACATCAGTCGTCAACACGCCCCGATGCGCGGTTTGAGCGGAGATGAAGCTCGCCAAGCCCTGTTGCGCATGATTCGCTCTCTTCCGTACGGCAACTCCGCTTTCTTCAAGGCGAAACGCGTGGAAGACCCGATCGGCTTGCTTCCGGGCAAGCTGGTGATCGGCGTGAACAAGCGCGGCGTTCACTTCTTCCGTGAGGTTCCGATGGAGTATTTATACTCGGCAGATTTGCGAGACATCATGCAATTCGGGTCGGCGCCGCACGCCGTTTTTTTCAAAATGCGCGTCTCTGGCACACTTCACGTGTTTCAATTTGAAACGATCGACGGTGAGAACATTTGCATGTCGCTTCAGACGCACATCAACGATGTGATGATGAAAAAGATGGCGGATAAAAAAGCGGCGATGATGGCGGAGGCGGCGACGCCGAGTAGGCAACTGGTGAGTTCGTCTCAATCCGACCTCGCGAACGCGTCGAATGAAGCCTTTGCCAACCAGGCACAAAAAGGCGGAATCGACGCCATGGGTGCGCAACAAGAGATCAAGAACCTCAAGGATAAGTTGGAGGAGCTGCGAAACGAACGCAAAGAGCTCCGATCTCAGCTTGATGAAGCCACCGAAGCGTTCCACGAAGTGACGGATAGGCTTGAAAGCGAAAGAGCGAGCAAGGCGGGCATCGTCGAGACGATGCAAACTCTTGAACGGCAGCTCAAGGAGTCCAAAGAATCCAACGGAGAAAGGTCACAGTCTACGACATCCGTCGATAGGCTCGAAGATTTAACCGCGATTCAAATGAAGGAACTTGAAGACGAGTTGAAACTGGAGAGCGACAAGGCTCGCGCAAGCGAAGCGCAAGCCGACGAGTTGCAGCAACAGCTCGCGGTACTGCAGCAAAAACTGAAACGTTCCGAGGAGGCGCGCGCGGATGACGTGGCAAAAGCGGCGGAACAGCATGAAGGCGAAGTCTCCGAATTACGATCCAAGTATCACGCCGCAGAGTCGAAAGTGGGCGAGCTTCAGGCTGAACTCGGTTCGCTCGCACAGCAGATGGAGGAAGCGAAGGCTAAGATGACAGAAGAGATGGCGGATGAGCTCACCGAACTTCGCGCGATGAAATCAAACTATGAGGATGAGCAAATCGGCGCGCGAGAGCTCATGGAAGCGCAAGCGCTCAAGATTAGAGAGTTGGAAGACAAGTACACTTCGGAGGTTACGTTACGTCGACGTTACTTTAACATGTTGGAGGACTTGAAGGGTAAGATTCGCGTGTACGCGAGAACGCGTCCGCTCACCGACATCGAGGCGGAACAAAACCAACAAGTAGTTCTCTCGACGCCGGATGAATTCACGTGCTCTCATCCTTGGCGAGGCGAAAAGAAGGATCGCGCGTACGAATTCGACGAAGTCTTCCCAGCGAACTCGTCGCAGGTGCACGTTTTCGAAGATACAAAGTATCTCGTGCAGAGCGCGCTCGACGGCTATAACGTGTGCATCTTTGCGTACGGTCAGACTGGGAGTGGGAAAACGTACACAATCTACGGCGACGACGCGAATCCAGGTCTCACGCCGCGCGCGATTTCGGAGGTGATGCGATGCGTGCACCGCGACTCGAACAAATGCTCCGTCAAGCTGGAGTGTTACATGCTCGAGTTGTATCGTGATGATTTGATCGATTTGCTCTTACCACCGGGAGTGGTCGAGACGCCGAAATTGGAGATCAAAAAAGATAAAAAGGGTTGGGTGACCGTGCCGAACGCCACCGTTGTGTCGGTGACGTCGGCGGAGGAAATCAACAACGTCGTGCAAGCTGGATTAAAGGTTCGTAAGACTGCGGGCACGAAGATGAACGTGGAATCGAGCCGGTCGCACTTGATATTTTCCATCGTCATGGAGAGCACCGATCTTCAGACTGGGGCTGTGACGAAGGGTAAACTTTCCTTTGTCGATTTGGCGGGGAGCGAACGCGTGAAAAAATCGGGAGCGCAAGGCGACACGCTCAAGGAGGCGCAAGCGATCAATAAATCTCTGTCAGCGTTGGGCGACGTCATCTCAGCGCTCGCATCCGAGCAACAACACATTCCGTACAGGAACCACAAACTCACGATGCTCATGAGTGATTCGCTCGGGGGAAACGCGAAGACGCTCATGTTTGTCAACGTTTCGCCGACAGATGGTAACGTTGAAGAGACGCAAAACTCGCTGACGTACGCGACGCGCGTGCGCACGATTAAGAATAATATGGGCAAAACCGTCGAGAGCAAAGAAGTGCTCGAGCTCAAGCAACAAATCGCACACTGGCGTCAAAAGGCGGGAGAAGTGGAGAGCAATCTCGTCGAAATTGACGACTCGCGCCAAAACGCGGCGGAGGAAGCCTCCGCCATGATGCAAAATCTCAAAACGTGAGACGAGTGTAATCTGTATTTCATACGTATTTCTAAACCTGTCGCGGCCTATCGCGGCCGTCTAATCAGTACGTCAAGACGCTCGTGTTGTAACTTCGGCAGTGCGCGCACGCGTGATAGACGAAGTGAAACTTGGCATCGGACTCTTTTCCACAATCGTTGCAGGAGACTTTCTGCGTCTTCCCACGAAGTGCGTCCGGCACGCTGTCATCGTTTTCATCCGCGAGGATGGCGTCAAGCATTCTAAAGTACACGGAGAAGTCACCGAGCGACTTGCGACACAGCGGACACGTGTAGTAATGGCGCGTGTACGTGGCGAAACATCCGGCGTGCATGAGATGTCCGCACGGAAGTTCTTTCACCGGCGTCTCTGAATCGGCGAGAAACTCTTTACACACCGGACACTCAGAGTCCATCCCTCGCTCAGAGCACTCGTGTTTGCCGTGTTGCAGACTCACGCACGCGTTGCACTTCATGCAATGATAAAAGTCGACGCCGAGACCTTTGCCTCTTCGGCACACGTTGCAAAACGGACAGTGGTAAATGGCGTTACCCGAACCGTCGAAGAGGTGACAAACATTGCAGTAATAACTCGCCATCGACGCGCCGCACTTGGTGCACTCGTTGCCCACCGGTTGACGCGTGTCGCAATCGTTGCACACCATCTCTGAAATCGCGTATCGGTTCACCGTGTGATCGCTCGCGTCGTCGTGACAAAATCTGCACGTAAATGTTTGAAAGCAACACGGGGCGACGATTCTGCATCGCCGCTTGTAGTGTTTACACCCTTCGGCGTTATATTCCGTCGCTACGGGTTGGCACATCGCCGCCGGCGCCGTCTCTTCGCCCCCGACGCTCGATAATGTCGTCTTGTCGCGCTTGGCCTGCAACTGATTCCCGACGATCCATCGAGACGCCATCAAGTTTTGAATCAAATACGCCTTCTTCGTCGGCGCCAACGTATCGTCACGACTCACCGTTCGCACGGCTTCCTCTAGTTGAATCTGGTTCATGCGGAAAATATCTTCCCAACCGGGCTTGAACGTTTCCTTGTCCACGTCTCCCGCTCTATCGCGCAAGTACGCGTGCACCTGTCGCATGCCGTCTTGCGCTGTGTCCACCGGTTTCTCAACCGCCGGTTTCGCATCCGATTTCCCGTGTGCATCCGCGTCGACTTTGACCCAGTCGTCTCCCGTCTCTATCTCTTCACACTTTCCACTGTACCACGTGTTCATCCACTGCGCGAAACGTGTGTTTTGCGTGGCGTGGCGCATGGACGAAATCATCCCCTCGCGCTCGTCCTCGTTCAACGCGTCGCGAACCCAAATCAACATCGATCTCAAGACTTCGGCTCCCGTGCGACCGATGATTTGTCCGACGATTTTTTCTTGTTCCTCAAAACTAAAGTGCTTCTCAAACAACGGCCACAACTCGGCCTCCTCCTTGGCGACGTGCGTCTCCATCGACACGCGCATGGCGACGCACGCCTGTTGAACTTCGTTCACCAAACCTTCACGAAATCCTCTCTTTCCATTTTCGTTCGACACCGTCGCGCGCATCTCGGCGATCAGGTAGACGACGTCGTTCATGAGTTTCGCCTCTTGTTTATGATCGAGCGTGTACGAATGCGACACGTTGCTCAACGCGCTCTTCGCCTCGAGCGCGGGAAACACGATGTCGTCCTCGGACATGGAGTGCGCCTCGTACACCCCTCGCAAGAAGACGAATCGACCGTCGATCATGCGCACCAACCGTGAATCCTCGTAGTGCGTGCCCGTGTCTGAGATTGCTAAAATGTCGTGTTCCAAACGTCGCAATTCGAGACGAAGTGCGTTGTGAAACTGAAAAATGTGGTCGATGGGCAACTGCTGAGACGTCGTCGACGCGTTCGCGTTCTGACGACGACGCTTACGCGTGGGTTCCACGCTTTCGCTCGCATCTTCGTTCTCATCGCCGCCGTCCTCGTCCGCGTCATCCTGAGAATTGACGTAGAGCGCGCGAAGAATCGGCGTCGTCGAAGCGCGTTTGCGCTCCGTCTTCAACGCGCGACGAAGTCCCGCGGCGGCGTCCGATTCAACCACCGACGACAACGCGCGCTCCAACGACGCACTCACGCTCGCATCGCTGCACGACGCCGCCCACGTGAGCATATCGCACACATCCTTGGTCGGAAACTTCCCGACGAAGCGCCACACCAACGCCGCCTGTTCGTCGCTCCCAAACTCCGCCTCCAACATCGGCAACACGTGTTCGCTCTCCTTGGCCAGATGCGCCTTGAGCGTCGTGCGCGTTGCGTGCACGATCCTCGCCGCCTTGGCTCCGAACTCTCGCCGTTTCGCGTCGTCGTTCGCCTCATCCGCGCTCGCGCTCGCCTCCAAACACGCCGTCACTTCCTCGAACAACCACTCCTCCGCCTCGTGTTCAAACTCATACGCGTACGCCACGTTCTCGATCCTCGACGCGACGGCGGGAAACAACACGTCATCCTCCGCCGCCATGTGCGCCGCGTACCTCGCGTTAAACCTTCGCCACGACTCGAGCGTCTCCGCCGCGTTTCCGCCGCGACGCGCCCGTTCCCACATCCTCGCGTTCGCCGCGCACTCCGCCGCGATGTCGTCCAGCGCCGTCTCGAACGCCGCTCGGAACAGCGTGTGAAACGTCGCCGCGGCGCCCGTCGCCATGGTCGTCACCGCCGTCGTCACGGCCGTCGACGACGACG
>Ga0181571_10001725_pt1 | contig 15957 bp, 12 predicted proteins | sample 101ome_17_FD_132440 | JGI IMG/M metagenome (GOLD analysis project Ga0181571, IMG submission 132440) | Coastal salt marsh microbial communities from the Groves Creek Marsh, Skidaway Island, Georgia - 101407AT metaG (megahit assembly) | ecosystem: Environmental > Aquatic > Marine > Intertidal... | reverse complement strand
GGGGGGAGGGGCGATGCGCGAGCGCGTGCGCGTGGGCGCGACGGGTTCAAGCGCCGGTTCGAGGGGGGACGAGCGAACGACGACGCGACGCGACGCGACGAAAAAAAACCGCGCGTTTGGGTCGGTTTCCACCGAACGACCACCCCGTCGACGAAGCGCGCGACTGATGCTGATGCCGCGAGCCAAGCGACTGTCTCTGAGCCAGAGCTCGTCCATCCTAGTGAGTGGATGGACGAGCTGAGGAAGCGACAGTCTCGTGACAGTCGCTTGGCTCGCGGCATCAGCATCAGTCGCGCGCGTTTTTTGTTCGGCGGGTCGGAGGTTTGGTGCGGGGACGACGACGCGCAGCGGTCGAACCGAGCGTCGAAAGCGATACCAAAAGGAAACCTCTCGCGACTGAACTCATCAACGAGTGCATACTTGTACCCACGGGCCCGGCGCGCCTCGCGACATCCTCTGACGCAAAACTCGAACAGCCGTGAATTGAAGCGAGCCGCGAATCGCTGTTCGAGTTTCAAAGTGTCCACCTCTACCAGAAGACCCGAAAGTGGCAAATTTGACCGTGTTTCTGGGATGTCGCGAGGCGCGCTGATGTGGGACAGTCGCGAGAGGTGCCCGAGCGTAGACGCGAACTCGACACCGTAGAGATGTGAATACGCGCGCGAACGAACCCGAACGTCGTTGTCTTCCGATTCCGTCGGGATCGTCCCTACGCGAGACTATCATATCACGGCGTCTCGCCCCCCCCTTGGTCCGCCGCGCCGTCGCCTTCTCCCCCTCCCGCGCGCCTCTCGCGGCTCACCCCCCGATGAGTTTAAACACGGGCCCCAGCTTTTCGGTCATTCCCGGCGGGAGCGCGAGCGCGGTGGCCTCCGCCTCCCTCGCGATCGCCTCGAGCCACTCCGCCATCTCCCGCGGCAGCGCGCCGCCGGTCTCCCCCTCCCCCGCCCCTCCGCCCGCCGGCTGTTCCGTCGCGTTTTTCACCTCTTCGAACCGATCCTCGATGCGCTTCTTCAGCGCCTTGCTCTCGCCCCTCGCGGCGTTCACGCACTGGTACACGAGCGCGAGCTGGTGCGCGAGGTACTTGGCGCGCGTCGGGTCCCGCGCGTCCGCGGCGAGGCGCGCGGCGCAGCTCCGCAGCCTGTCCACGGCGGCGACGCGGTCGAAGTAGTCCCACCCGGGGGACCGCCGCTTCCGGTGCTGCTGGTGCTTCTCGCCGCACTGCGCGAGGCCGTCGAGGTGCGGGAAGAGGTCGAGGAGGCCCACCTCGCGGAGCGTCTCGAGCGCGTCGCGGCCCCGGCACGGCCTCGCGAACGCGTCGCGCAGGCGGAGGCCCGCGGCGCCGTCGAAGGGGGAGGGCGTGGCGTCGCGATTCGCGCGCTCGCACGCCAGCGTCGCGAGCGCGCAGAGCGACGCGAGCTTTCGCGTGTTCGGCCCGCGAGGGAACAGCGGCTCGTCCAGGTGCACGCTCGAGGCTTCGGGGGGGCGGGGGGAGGGTCGGCGCGTCAGTCGGGCGCTCGAACTCGGGGGGTTCGGGGTCGGGAGGGGGTGGTTCAAAACCGCGCGCGAAGGAGGAAGGTGGCGCGACGGCGATGGGCACCGCGCGGACGCACCGGACGTCCCCGCGCCCGCGTCCCCGCGCTCGAGCGTGAAGATCGCGGGCTGGCGTCGCATGCGCTCCGCCGACCGTCGCCGGGGGCGCGCCCGGGGCCGACCCGCGCGCCACGCCCTGTGGCGCGCCGACTCGCGCGACGTCGTGGAGCGAAGACCGAACACGCCGAAGGCGCGTTCGCGCGAAAGAATTCTGCGACGTCAGCGCGGCATCGAGCACACTTGCTTGGCGCGTCCGAGGAGTCGTCGGTTCGTTCGACCGTCGCCGGGCGGACCGAGCAGCACGAGGGTTTTTTTATTCTCCGGCGCACGTGGTGTGTTTCCGCCCTCCCAGATTCGTTCGTCGTTGTTACGCGGCGATCGGCCTCACTCCGCCCGCGCACGTATGTTCGCCGCCGCTCGACTCGTCTCCCGCCGATTCGTTCGCCTCGCGTCGCGCCCTCCCTCGCCCTCCCCCGGCGCTCGTCTCGACCGCGCCGTCCGCTCGATCCACCGCAGCGCGGTCGTTCACGCCTCCGCGGACGCCACCGCCTCCTCCGCTGACGCAGCCGCTTCGGGCGCGATGAAGCTCGAGAGCTCGAACAAGGTTTTCGGCGGCGAGGTGCGCAAGTACACGCACGCCTCCACCGCCACGGGCACGGACATGACGTTCTCGGTGTACGTCCCCCCCGCGGCGTCGCTTCACGCGGTCCCGGTGCTGTACTACCTCTCCGGCCTGACGTGCACGGACGACAACGCGGTGCAGAAGGGCGGCTTTTTCCAGGCGTGCGCGACGCAGGGCGTGATGATGGTCTTCCCCGACACCTCCCCCCGCGGCGCCGGCGTCGCGGGCGAGGACGAGTCCTACGACCTCGGCACGGGCGCGGGCTTCTACGTCGACGCCACCGCGGCGCCCTGGAGCGCCAACTACAGGATGTACGAGTACGTCACGAGCGAGCTCCCCGCTCTGGTCGAGGCGAACCTCCCCGCCGCGAGGGGCGCGCGATCCATCACGGGCCACTCCATGGGCGGCCACGGCGCGTTGACCGTCGCGTTCAAGAACCCGAGCGCGTACGCCTCCGTCAGCGCGTTCGCGCCCATCTGCGCCCCGACGTCGGTGCCTTGGGGCGAGAAGGCGTTCGGGGCGTACTTCGGCGCCGACGACGCGGCGGCGCGGGGGAAGGCGCACGACGCGACGGCGCTGTTGCTCGAGCGCGGGCGCGCGTTCGCCGAGTTCGACGACGTCCTGATCGACCAGGGCCTGGACGACCAGTTCCTCGCGACGCAGCTCCGCCCCGAGGCGCTGGAGGAGGCGGCGAAGAAGGTGGGGCAGAAGGTGACGGTTCGGCGCCACGCCGGGTTCGACCACTCGTACTTTTTCATCTCGAGCTTCGCCGCGGACCACGTCGCGTTCCACGCCAAGGCGCTTCAGCGGCGCCTGGAGCAACTCGCGGCGGCGGAGCAAATCACCGCCGACCCCGCGTTACTCGCGAGTTTCCAGGAGACCGCGGGGAAGCCGATCGAGTGCCACGCCGCGGTGGCGTGGGGCCCGAAGGAGCCGCTCACGAACGAGACGATCGTCGTGCAGCCGCCGAAGGCGGGGGAGGTGCGGGTCAAGGTGATCTCCAACGCGCTGTGCCACACCGACATCTACACCCTCGACGGCCACGACCCGGAAGGTTTGTTCCCCTGCATCCTCGGCCACGAGGCGGGCGCGATCGTGGAGTCCGTGGGGCCCGGGGTCACGTCCGTCGTTCCCGGCGACCACGTCATCCCGTGCTACACCCCTCAGTGCAACGCGCCCGGGTGCATCTTCTGCGCGTCGCCGAAGACGAACCTGTGCCCGACGATTCGCTCGACGCAGGGCTCGGGCGTGATGCCCGACGGCACGAGCCGGTTCAAGACGAAGGACGGGCGGGACGTGTACCACTTCATGGGGTGCAGCACGTTCAGCGAGTACACGGTCATCGCGGAGATCAGCGCGGCGAAGATCAACCCGCGCATGCCTCTGAACAAGGCGTGCCTGTTCGGGTGCGGCATCTCCACCGGCTTGGGCGCGGTGTGGAACACGTGCAAGGTGGAGGCGGGGGCGTCCGTCGCCGTCTTCGGCCTCGGCGCGGTGGGGCTGGCGGTCGTGCAGGCCGCGAAGCTCGCGGGCGCGGGGCGCGTCATCGGCATCGACGTGAACCCGGACAAGTTCGCGATCGCGACGAAGCTCGGGTGCACCGACGTCGTCAACCCGGCGGAGCACGAGAAGCCGATCCAACAGGTGGTGGTCGGGATGACCAAGTGGGGCGTGGACTACAGCTTCGACTGCACGGGGAACGTGGAGGTGATGCGCGCGGCGCTGGAGTGCGCGCACAGAGGCTGGGGCGAGTCGTGCGTCATCGGCGTCGCGGCGAGCGGGAAGGAAATCGCCACGAGGCCGTTCCAGCTCGTCACGGGGCGCGTGTGGAAGGGCACCGCGTTCGGGGGGTGGAAGAGCCGCAGCGCCGTCCCGAAGCTCATCGAGCGGTGCCTCGCGGGGGAACTCCCGGTGGACCACTACGTCACAAACAGCATCGACGTCAAAGACGGGGACGTCGCGAAGGCCACCAACGAGGCCATCGACGCCCTGCACGGCGGAAACTGCCTCCGAGCCGTCGTGAACTACTGATGAGCGAGCGAGAAGGAAGGCGCGATTCGAGCGTTCGGGAAGGCGACGCCGTCGCCGAGAGACCCGAGCGACGCGAACCCGTCGAATCGCGCGTCGGGATCGACGGGTTCAGAGGTCAATCGATGACTCCGCGCGACCCGCGTCGTATCGTACTGATATATATGACAGACCACACGCGAACACCTCGCCACTGCTCGCCAGTGATGCGATACGTACCGCAAGTCCTCGTCTTCTCGCCGACATTCACGCGTAATCGCCCTCGAGCCCTTTCCCCACGTACACCCTCATCTCCGCGAGCTCGGTCTCCCTCCCCTCGCTCGGGCCGAAGAGCGTCCCCGTGCCGTCCGGGGGCGCGGCGTACGAGGACCCGAGGCTGCTCTTGGCGGTTTTGATCTCCTTCCCGCCGCCCCCGAGGGCCGCGCCCCCGATTTGCGCGTAGGAGCTCCCCATGGACGGCGCGCGGCCGAGCGGGATCTTCAGGGCGTCCGCGCCGAAGATGGGGCCCTCCGCGCCAAAGTCGAAGATGGCCGCGCCGGGCCCGCCGACTTTCTCGAGGATCCAGGGCTCGCCGCCGTCCACGAGCGCGCCACGCCGCGGCCACTTCACCAGGAACGCGTTGAAGGCGTCGCGGTAATCCTCGCGGCTCGCCCACCCGAGGGGGTTGAACGCGCCGAAGTAGTGGCCCTTCGCGGTCCTCGCGACGAGCACCGCGGGGCCGAAGTTGTCGCACCGCGAGTGAAACGCCGCCGCGCTCCACCCGTCGCGCGACGCGTCGTACGCCAGGACGAGCTCGCGAGAGGCGAGGACGGTGCCCGGTAAGACCTTCGCGCGGAGCATCGCGCACTCGGCGCTCTCGGAGCCCGCGAACGCGGCGGCGTCGGACCCGGGACCGGACGCGGGCACCCCGAGCTCCCCGGTGAAGAGCTTCCGGAGGAAGCCGCCCACGCCGGACGAGGACGGGGTGTCGTCCGCGTCGGGACGAGTGGCGCCCGCGCGGACGCGCGGCGCGCGAGCGCGGACGCGGTCTCTCGACGCGGAAGGCGCGACGCGACGCGACGCGAGCGCGTGCGCGGAGTGACACGACGCCATCGCGGGCGTTCGCGCGGTGAGGAGTGAGGCGTGGGACGCGGACACGACGGCGGAGGGGTCACGACATGACAGCTGGCGCGTCTCGTCCGAGTAGGCCGCCGATATCTAACAACCGCGCCAATCGTAACGACCTCGTCATCAGAGGGTTTCCGCGCGGCCGCCGCGCCTCCCCCCCCTCGCGATGACGCCCCTGCAGTGGTTCCGAATCTTCTCCTCGCTCGGGTACGTCCTGTTTACGTCCGTGACGTCCACGCTCACGCTGTTGGTCCCCGCGGTCGTGCTGTTGCGCCCGCTGTCCTCTCGGCTGTACGCGCGCGCGACATCCTCGATCTTCGCGGCGTGGTGGACGTCGTGCCTGTTCATCACCGAGCGCCTGAACGGCGTCTCCGTGCGCGTGACCGGCGACGAGCTCCCCCTGAACGTCCCTCTGCTGATCATGTCCAACCACAAGTGCAACCTGGACTGGATGTTCCTGTGGTCGTGCGCGGTTCGAACGGGCTCGCTGTTCCACGTCGGCGTGTTCCGCGCGGTGGCCAAGCGCGAGATCCGCACCATCCCCATCTTCGGCTGGGGGTGCAAGCTCAACGGCTTCGCGTACGTCCGGCGCGCGTGGGACCGCGACGTGGGCCACCTCACGCGATGGGCCGGGGCGCAGATGCGCCGACGCGCGCCCGGGTGGGTCCTCATCTTCCCTGAGGGCACCAGGTACACCGACGCGAACAAGGCGCGTTCCGACGCGGCGCGAAGGCGCGAGGGCGCCTCCGAGTTGCCCGGGGAGATTTTGCGGCCGAGGACCAAAGGCCTCGCGCTGCTCCTCGGCGAGAACGAGCGCCACCAGTACTTCGGCAAGGTCGTGGACATGACGATCCAGTACACGGACGCGAGCGGGGCGCCGCTCGCGGGGTCGCAGCTGGGAACGCGGTGTTTCGGTCAGCTCGCGAAGGGGGAGCTCCCGGTGGCGACGTGCCACGTGCACTTCGAGACGTTTGACGCGCGAGACGTCCCGGTTGAGCCGGAGGAGGTGGCGCGGTGGTGCGAGATCCGGTGGCGGAGGAAGGCGGAGATGCTCGCGGGGCTCGCGCGACCGGGCGCGGTGGGGTACCCGGGCGCGAAGGAGTGGGCGAGCAGCGGCGGCGCGGTGCCGTTCGCGAAGCAGACGGCGTTGCGGATTCTGTTCACCCTCCAGGGGCTCGCGTGCGTCGGATGTCTGGCGCGCTCGAGCGCCTTCGCCGCGTACGCCGTCGCCGCATTCGCGGGGCTCGCGGGGATGTGCTACCTGGACCCGCCGTGGTGGTAGGAGGGGGTGAGGGGGGGGAGGAGAAGGCGTGCCACTCTTCGTAGTCGTATCGTATCGGGGATCAGAGGGAGATCAGCGCCGTCGTCGAGGGTTCGTCTCGCGCGCGTCGGCGTTTGAACTACGAACCCGCCGGTCGCCTCGGGCGTGCTAATTTTTCGCGTCGTCGTCTTACACCGCTCGTCGCGCGGGTCCGGGCGCGCCCCCCCCGAAGGGTCGGTCCTCTCACCTCTTGCGCGTGGGCGTTTCAGGAACTGCTAGAGTCTCGCGTCTCGAGGTTCGTCTCTGTTTTGTCTTCACTCTTCCTTTTTCTCCTCCTCGTCCTCGTCTTCCCCGTACGCTCGCCTGGACGCGGCCCCCACCTCCCCCCCCACGAGCTCGGAGACCTCCCTCCAGAGGGGCTTGGGGAGCTGGATCACCTGCTTGAGCGCGATCTGCTTGCTGCACGCGACGGGGGTCCAGACCCCCCGCTCGCACTCCCCCCTGAGCTGCCCCGGCCCCCACCCGCAGTACCGCGCGAAGAACTTGCACTCGCTCGCGTCCACCTCCCCCTCCTTCACGAGCTCGCACGCGCTCTCGTACCCGCCGAGGTACACCCCGGGGAGCACCTCCACCGACCCGGCCACCTTCCCGCTGCCGTGCAAAAAGGAGACGGTGCCGTCGCCGACGTCGCCGCCGAAGTACAGCGCGTTGTCCGCGAACGGGCCGGCGTCGTCGCCGGAGACGTACCCCATGCTGTACTGCGTCGGGCGGTTCAGGATGACGCCCATGCTCCCCTGCTCGCCGTGATCCAGGAGCAAGATGACCGCCTGGTGGAAGTACTGCTGACCGACGGTGAACTCGTCGCCCTTGGCCACGAGCAAGCACCCGCGCTCGGGGGCGCCGATGGCGTGCGCCCAGGGCTTCTCCTCCGCCAGCGCGGGATTCTGCTTACGCAGAAGCTCGAGGTTCGGGCCGGAGGCGCGCTGGACGTAGTCCTCGTCCACGCTCTCCGTCACGCCGGACTCCTGGCTCACGAGCCGCGCGCGGAAATCGCGCCAGTCCCCCTCGAGCGCGGGGGCGACGTCGTCCGCCGCGCCGGAGAGGAGCGCGCTCGGGTCGGACGCGTCCTCCTCCTCCCCGGACGCGTCCGAATCGCCGCCGGACGAGGACGCGTTGTCCGAACCGTCGGAGCCGCCCGCGGCGCGAACCCGGGAGTCGCGAGGGGACCCGACCCGGGAGCCGAGCGATCGACCCCCCGCGACGAACGATCGTGGCGCCCGCGCGCGAGTGACGTGGCCAGGAGGATCCGCGAGCGCGCCGCGGCGCGCCGCGGCGAGACGCGCCGCGCCGGACGCCGAGGCGCCGACCGAGAGCGCCGACGAGGACATCGTGCGAGGGCGACCGAGGAGGGGGGCGCGTCCGTGACGGCGCGCGCGCGTCGAGTGGCCACCCGCCACCACCCGCCACGCGACGAGAGGAGGTGCCAGGGTGGAGCCCTGTCATCAGCGGAGGGTGTGACGAGAGGGATGGGGCGAAACACGGCCCGACTTGTTGAATTTGCCTCCCGCCGGAACAAAATGCGGCCACGAGCGCTCTCGCTTGAAACGCAGGCCAGTCGACTGTTGTTACTTTTTCGTCGCTCCTCCTCCCCTCGTCGCTTTCAGTCTTTGTCCTTCCTCCACGTGACCAACACGTCGTCGGTTCTGAACCTCTGCGTGCACGTCGTGTCTTCCATCTTCGTCACCTGCCCCTCCCCGAACGCCAGCACCCCCGCGTACGCGATCATCGCGCCGTTATCGATGCAGTACCTGTCGTCCGTGGCGTACAGCGACCCCCCCCTCTGGTCCACCATCTGCTTCATCATCTCCTGCAGCCTCAGGTTACACCCGACCCCGCCGACGATCAGGACGTCGTCCGCGTTGCAGTGCGCCATCGTGCGCTCCGTGATCTCCACGAGCATCGCGAAGATGGTCTCCTGGAGCGAGAAGCAGAGGTCCGCGGCGGTGCACTCCCCCTCGGCGATCTTCGTCCGCGCCTCGTTCTTGGCGAAGGTTTCGATCCCGCTGAGGCTCACGTCCATCCCCTTCACGGCGTACGGCATGTCCACGTACTTCGACCCCTCCTTCGCGAGCTGCTCGATGTTATACCCCGGGCTCGGGTCGTTCGACAGGCCGATCTCGCGCGCGAACCGATCCAAGCAGTTCCCGACGGCGATGTCGATCGTCTCGCCGAAGATGCGGTAGCGCTTCTCGTTGTACGCAATCACCTGCGTGTTCCCGCCCGAGACGTACAGGACGACGGGGTCCACCGCGCCGCACACGACGCGGCCCATCTCGATGTGCCCGACGCAGTGGTTCACCGCGACGATGGGCTTGCGCCAGATCTGGGAGAGCATGCGGACGCACACCGCGACGGAAACCAGGGGGGCGCCCATGCCGGGGCCCTTCGTGTAGCACAGACAGTCGAGGTCGCTCGGGGCGACGCCCGCCTCGTCGAGGGCCTGGCGGACGATGTCGAGGATCACCGCGCGGTGGTGCTCCGCGGTCTCGCGGGGGAGGAAACCCGTGCCCGGGGGAGTGATGTACGTCTTGCGGGGGTTGCTCAGGATCTCGCCGTCCGAGCGGACGATCCCGACCGCGACCTTGTTCGCGCTGCCCTCGAACCCCATCGCGAGCGTCTGCCCGGGGGATTTCTTCGCCCCGGACGAGGCGGCGGGGGACATGACGAGAGACGACGCGGGAGGAAGAGCCGGTATTGAACGAGGCGTCCCGGGATCGGAGACGCGGGATGCCCCGGGGGGGAGGAGAGGGTAGGAGGCGAGGGCGCGCGACGCGCGGAGGGAACGAACGACGCGAGCGCCGTGCGACCGCGGATGCGAACCCTCGCGAGCGGAACGAAATTTCGTCGGCGGCGAGGCGGTTTGGCGGGCGGAATTGGCGCCGCGGCGACGACCGGCGCTGCTGCGAAAGTTTTATTCTGCCACACATGCAGCGTTTCGCGCGTCGCGTCGAGTTGGCACACCATCCATCGCCGACCGCATGCGCCCTCTCGGAGCGATCGACGCTCCACCCGCCCGCGCGTCCCCCCCGGGGCTCGCGCGCCGCGGCGCGTTTCGTCCGTCGCGCGTCTCGCGCGTCTCCCCCTGCTCGCTCTCTTCTCGCGCGGCGGGGGCGCGCGAGCGCGCGCGCGAGCGCGCGCGCGAGATCTCGCTCGCGCGCCGGGGTGACGACGCGGGCGGATCGGCTGGGGGCCCCGGCGGGCCCGGCGGGCCCGGCGGCGGCGGGAACGGCGGCGAGAACACGCCGGGCGACGGCAACGACGGGAACGACGACGCCCCCCGGCGCGGCGGCGTCGCGCTCGGATCCCTCGCGCTCGCGGCCTTCGCGCTCGCGACCCCCCCGGCGGCGTGCGCCTCCGCCTCCGCCGCGGCGTCGTCGAAGACGACCGCGGGCGACATGGGCGTGTGTTTTCTCTACGGCTTCACGTGGTTCTACGGCGTCAAGCTCGCGCTCAAGCACCTCTTCTCCCCCGTCCTGTTCTTCCTGGGGACGATGCTGGTTCTGTCGCGCATGGGCGCCATGCCGGAGAACCTCGTGGGGAACGCGTTCGAGAGCTACGTCGCGCCGCTGATGCCGCGGGAGCTGACGGATAAAAATTTGGAGACGGGGGATCGAGTCAAATCCGCCGAGCGCAAATTCTGGGCGTTCGTGCACAGAACGCTGCCCGCGTGCAAAGACCCGGTCGCGGAGAAGGCCTTCTTCGCGGGGATCCTACTCGCGGGGCTCGTGTGACGCGACGCCGACGACGGCGCGAAGAGCGAGCGCATGTTTTTAGGATCGAGGGTGGGTACCACCCCTCGAGGCGAGGGGGGTTTTCGTTCGTCACTTTTCCGCCTCTTGGGCGCTCAGGTTCGTCGAAGGTCGGGCGCTCGACACTCTCTCCGTTCGATCCTCGTTCACTTTTTCCCTTGGCCCGCGATCCACGCCGCGAGGGTGGTGGTTCCGAACCCGGTGGCGCCGCCCTTTTTATCGTCCCACACGGGCCCCGCGATGTCGAGGTGCGCCCATCTCGTCTCCTTCTTCTCGACGAATTTTTTCAGGAACAGCGCGGCGGTGATGGCCCCCCCGCCCCTCGAGCCGGTGTTTTTCATGTCGGCGTACTCGCTCGTCATCCCGCACGACTGCCAGTACGACTCCTGCATGGGCATGCGCCAGAAGTCCTCGCCGGCGCTCTCCGCCGCGGTCGCCAGTTCCTTCGCGAGGTCGTCGTCCGGCGTGAACATCCCCGCCACCTCCGGCCCGAGGCCGACGATGATGGCGCCGGTGAGCGTGGCGACGTCGACGATGGTCTCCGCGCCGGCGGTCTTCTCCGCGTACACGATCGCGTCCGCCAGCGTCAGCCGCCCCTCCGCGTCCGTGTTGTTCACCTCGATCGTCTTACCGTTGCTCGCGCGCAGGATGTCGCCGGGGCGCAGGCCGCGGCTGCCGATCATGTTCTCGCACGACGCGACGATGAAGTGCGCCTCGACGCCGGGGGGCGCCATCTCGGCGACGCACCGCGCCGCGCCGAGCGTCGCGCCCGCGCCGCCCATGTCGAACTTCATCATCTCGATCATCGAACCCGCGCCCGCCTTGATGTTGTACCCGCCGCTGTCGAACGTCAGGCCCTTGCCGACGACCGCCACCTTCTTCAAGCCGGAACCGTCCTTCGACTCGGGCGGCGTGTACGTCAGGTGGATGAACTTCGGGGGCTCGTCCGAAGCCTCCGCGACGCCGAGAAACGAGCCCATGCCCATCTTCTCGCACTCCTTCTTCTCCAACACCTTCACCTTCATCGTCCTGGGGAACTCCTTCGCGATCATCGCCGCGACGTCCGCGAGCGCGGTGGGCGTGACGACGTTGGGGGGAGCGGCGACGAGCTGCTTGGTCAGCGCGACGCCGGCGGCGGCGGCGGCGCCGCCGGCGAGCGCCGCCGCGCAATCCCCCGCGCCCTCGGGGGCGGCGATGGTGACTTTTTGGAGCGCCGCCGCCTCCGGCTCGGACTTGAACCGGACGTCCTCGAACGCGCCGAGCCTCGCGCCGAGCGCGATCGCGGCCGCCTTGGACTCGAACTCGGCCGCGGAGGCTTCTCCGAGCCAGTACTTGCGCACGACGACGTGTTCGCACTTGGCCTTCTTGGCGTACGCGGCGGCTTCGCGGCCGAGTCGGATCCACGTCGCCGTCGTGACCTCCTCCGCGGCGCCGAGGCCGACGAGGCCGACGTGCTTGAACGGGAACCCGGCGCCGACGCGCGTGAACGCGGTCTGGCCGGACTTGCCCTTGAACTCGCACTCGGTCGCGAGGTCGTGGACGAGCGCGGCGAGGCCCGGGGCGATGCCCTCGAACGTCGCGTCGTCGGCGGCGAGCGCCTCCGCGTCCGCCTCGCACAGGGACACCACGAGCGCGTCCGCGCCCATCGCGTCCGTCGCGGAGGACTCCGCGGCGGTGACCTCGAGGGAGGCGAACGGGCGGATCTCGCCGGGGGCGAAGCCGCGGCCGCTCGCCGCGTACGCGCGGACGGAGGAGCGGGTGGGCGCGGTGGTCGTGGTCGCGGCCCGCCGGGGGACGGCGACCCGGGCGACGCGCGTCGCGGCGGGCGACGTCATCGCGGCGGAGGCGGACATGTCGAAGACGCCGCGGGGGTGGGCGAGGCGGTGAGCGGTCGCGGGGCGAGGCGAGGAGGCGAGGGCGCGGGACGTGCTGCGGGAGACTCGCGACGCGAGGCTTCTCAGCATCGACGGCGCGCGCGGGTGTGACCGCGCGGGGTCGAGGGCGCGACCGACCGGGGAAAACGACGATCGGAGATCGGAAAGTTATCCGAAACGCGTGGCAGTGAGGCCGCGACGACGAACGAAACTTGACGCGAGTCCAGTGCGCAAAGGTCGGCACCGGCTTTTTCGTCTCCGGATCCTCTCTCGTCAGACGTGTGTGACGTTAGAACCGCGAAGTCGCTCGCTCGCGCGTCCCCTTCATCCTCACGGGTTGACCTCGGTGGTGACCCACTCCCCGGTTTCCTTCACCTTGACGTGCGTGAACCTCCGGTTGCTCCTGAGGCTCAGGTGGTCCACCTCCTCCACGCGCATGACGACGAGGCAGAAGTTGTCGTTGGCGTCGGAGCCGTCCGCGACGACATCCTCCGGCACGTCGAACGTCTGCTTATTCGTCCCGGGCCTCACCGCCCCCTCCTCGAGCTGCGGGAACCCCGGCGTGGGCCACGCGAACTGCGCGCGGCCCGCGGGGGACATGCGGTCCCACGCCGCCTGTCGCTCCGACTGCATCGACGCGGAGTCCTTCGCGATCACCTCGAGCTCGCCGGCGACGCGAAACTGTTCGCGCGACTCGGGGAAGTACCACGCAAACTCGCCGAAGGGGGCGCGGCGGAGCTCATCCACCTTGTTGCTGCGGAGGTCCGTCACGATGGTGATGTCCTCGGACTCGCCTAAAGGACGGGGGGGGGGTTGGCGAGGTGAGCGCGCGATCGGAAGGGCGGGAGGGGGGTGTTCCGTTCGCGGTTCGCGCGCGGGTTCGACGAGCCGACGCGCGCGACGGCGCGGGTCCGGTGGCGGAAACGCGCGCACGTACCGAGGAAGCCGCGGTAGACGACGGTGCGGTTCGCGGGGCGGCCGTTCGGCTTGACCGTGGCGAGCTGGAAGTACTTGGCGTACGGCATGTGCTTATCGTTCTTCTTGATGGCGGTGAGCACGGCGCTTCGCCACGCGGGACCGAGCGAGGCGGCCATCGCGGCGGGAGGATCGACGACGTTCGCGACGTGGCGCACGCGCACGTGGACGCGAGCGTGCCGTCCGTCGGATATCGCAGAGGGGCGGCGCGCGGGCGGGCTGCGCGGCCGGGGGCGATGCGCGGGTGACGCCGAGCGCGCGAGGAGCGCGCGCCAAGAGCGCGGCGGGGAGGCGTGGAAGCAGCCGCGCGCCCGGGAGTGGCGCGCCCGCGACGAGGAAAGAGTCATCAGCCTCAGGCCGTCGCTTACCCGCGGGTCGCGTCGACGATCCGCGCGCGGCGCCTCCCCGAGATTCATCAGCCGCCCGACTTCGACTCGGCACACTTCGCCTCCGCGCGTCGTCCTTCGCGCGCGATGCGTCTCCTCGGGCGGCTCGCGACGCTCCTCGCGCTGGCGCTCGCGTGCACGCCCTGTCGCGCGCTCCCGATCCTTCGCGCGCCTCGCCCCCCCGGCGCGCCCGTCGCGCGCGCCGCGGCGTACCTCGGCGCGTCCGAGGCGTCCATCTTCGACGCCTCGGCGACGGGCGACGGGTTCGCGCGCGCCTCGCGCCTCGCGCACGAGCTCACCGGCGAGGGGTTCCACCGCGAGGTCCGCTCCGCCGTTCGCCTCGAGCTCCTCGCGCCCGCCCCCTCCGCCGCTCGCTGCGAGGTGGCGCTCGCGTTCCACCTCCCCGCGAACCTGTTCGCGGATCTGTTCGAGCTCGAGCGCCTCATCCCGAGGCGTGCGGGACCCGGCGCCTCCGTCTTGGTCTTCGAGGACGCGTTCCTCATCGGCGAGCGCACCGCCCCCGAGTGCAACGCCTCCGCCCTCGCGATCATCCTCCCCGCGGCGGCACTCCACGCCGCGAATGATCCCCCTCCGGAAGACACCACCTCTCCGGGGACGACGACGTCGGAAGAGTCGGAAGCGTCGTCGTCGGAAGACGCGTCGCCCTCGACGACACAGCTGTCGACGAAAACACAGCTGTCCGCGTCGGTCTCCTTCCCGATGCACGCGCGGTACCCCGCCCCCGACCCCACCGCGAACCTCTTCTCCGCATCCGCCACGCGCCTCGTCGACGTCGCGCTGGAGCCCCCGAGCGTGTTCGCGCGGTGCTTCGCGGTCGACGCTCGCGACGGCCGGTACTCGCGAGAAGAAGAAGAAGGCGAAGGCGAAGGCGCCGAGAGGAAGCGGTGGTGGCGCGCGGAGGTTCCCTCGGGCGCGGCGGACGCGGCGGCGACGTGGGCCGTCCCCGCGGGGCCCGGCGGGGCGGCGGCGATCGCGCGGCGCGTGACGCTCGCCGCGAGGTGGTTAGCGGCGGGGGTCGTCTTGGCGGCGCTTCGGAGGACGAGCGCGGGGGGGTTCGTGCGGTTTAGGGTTCGGGGGGCGGAGGGGGGGAAGACGCACGAGGACTAGGACTAATGGCGAGCGAGTGAGGACGGTCGGAGTGGTCGCGCGTTATTTCGCGGCGCACTTTTTCGTCCGTACCTGACGGCGGCGATGATGTCGAGAACCATCATGATATTTCCCTCGTCCCCCGTCCTTTTTCTCATCAACGCTCGCTCGTCGCGTCGTCGCTACGCCCCCCTCGCGTCCTCGGCGATGATCTCGGCGCACCTCTCCCGGAACCTCCGCCGGGCGATCATCCCCCGCGCGCGCCGTTGGATGGCGGCGGCGGCGGCTTGGATCTCGGCGACGAGCGCGCCGTCTGACGATCCTCTCCCCGAAGCAACTCCGGTTCGAAGCAGCTCCGCCACCGCCCTTCGAACCGCGAGCGTCCTCCGGACCTCCGCCAACGCCGCCTCCGCCCGTTTCCGCCGCGCCGTCTCCAGGCGGAGCACCCGCTCGAGCTCGAGGTTGGCCCCGAGCGCCTCGTCGACGGCGGCGGCGCAGCGCGTCGCGAATCGGAGGGACGTCTCCTTCGATGTCTCCTTCGATGTCTCCTCGTCGTGCGCGGCGGTGGCGGTCTCGAGAGAGGCGCGGAGGGCGTCCGCCTCCGCGCGCGCGTCGGCGAGGTCGGACGCGAGCGCGGCGTTGGCGTCCTCGAGCGAGCGCGCGCGCGCGTCGAGCGCGGCGGGGGCGACGAGGGAGCCGTCGTCGTTCGCCTTCGCCGCGGCGTTCTCCTTGTCCGCCTCCGAGAGAACCGCCTCGAGCTCGCGCGCGTGTTCGGCGCGCTCGCGTTCGCGCGCGGCCGCTCGCTCGCGCTCGAGGCGGCGGTCGCGGGCGTCGAGGTGTCGCAGGACGTTCCCGGCCAGGAGGAACGCGGGGCGGCTCTGCGCGTCGCTCACGTGTCGCGCATCCACGCCCGCGCAGAGCTTCGCGAGGCCCAGCGCCTCGTCGTCCTCGAGCGAAACCTTCGCCTTGTGAAGGAGGAACGCGGGCGCGAGCGTCGCGAACCCGAGCGCGTCGTCGTCTTCGTCCGACATGAGCGGGGGGCCTCCCCGCGCGGCGGCCCCCGGGGAGGCGAGGCGCGTCGCGAGGAAGTGCGCGAGGAACCCGACGAAAGGAAAAGCAACAACGGCGAAAACGGAACGCGCGAAACCGTCAATCGGGGGGTTGATCCGTCTCGGGATTTGACCCGACGCCGCCC
>Ga0181571_10001724_pt1 | contig 15959 bp, 7 predicted proteins | sample 101ome_17_FD_132440 | JGI IMG/M metagenome (GOLD analysis project Ga0181571, IMG submission 132440) | Coastal salt marsh microbial communities from the Groves Creek Marsh, Skidaway Island, Georgia - 101407AT metaG (megahit assembly) | ecosystem: Environmental > Aquatic > Marine > Intertidal zone... | reverse complement strand
CGATGACGATGACGCCCTGACGGCAATACCGCGAGGCGCGCGGTGTCGGCGCACCCGGGCGGTGACCGGCGGAGGCGGGGCGGACGAGAGGCTCATCGAAAAGTGTCGCTCGCTGCCCGACGATTCTGAAGACTCTCGGTGGAATCGTGACGAGGACAGGCGCCGATCGGGTGCCGTCCTGAAATGTATGAAGGATAGTCTGAGTTTTGTGCGAAATTGGCGTGGCCTCTTCGGAGCGGATGACGTTGCCATTTGGGCTCTCCCCAGCCGGTCCAAGTGGCCGCTCCTCGCCACTTCCGAAGCGAGCCGCTCTGCGGGGTTAACGCATCGAGAGACGACGACGATGCTCGCCAACGTCGTACGCGGTAGCTCCCGCGTCTTCCGCGACGCCGCTCGCGCCAGCGCCGTCCGCGGCATGGCGGTGCGTGTTCCCACCCGCCGCGCCCCCGATTTGTTAAACTTTCAAAACGGGCCCGCGATCTCGCGCGCGCTCGGTCGCCGCCCCGCCGCGCCCGCGCCTCCACCTCCGCGCCTCCGCGCCCGCGCCTCCACCTCCGCCCCTCCGCGCCCGCGCCTCCACCCCCCGCCCCCCCGAACGAACGAATCGAAACCCTGACCGTCGCCCCGATCCCCCCGATCGTCGCCTCTCCTCGCTCGTTCCCAGGCGACGTCCAACGCGGACGCGTACAAGTCCCTCGCCTCCGGGGTCTCGTGGCCCGAGGCGTGCAACAAATCCCTCGCGGAGATGGACCCGGAGATGGCCGACATCATCGAACGCGAGAAGGCGCGCCAGTGGAAAGGCCTCGAGCTCATCCCGTCCGAGAACTTCACCAGCCGCTCCGTCATGGAAGCCGTGGGCAGCGTGATGACCAACAAGTACTCCGAGGGATACCCGGGCGCGAGGTACTACGGCGGGAACGAGTTCATCGATCAGGCCGAGACGCTGTGCCAGAAGAGGGCGCTGGAGGCGTTCCGTCTGGATCCCGAGAAGTGGGGGGTCAACGTCCAGTCCCTCTCCGGATCGCCCTCCAACTTCCAGGTGTACACCGGCCTCCTGAACCCCCACGACAGGATCATGGGCCTCGACCTGCCCCACGGCGGCCACCTCTCCCACGGGTTCCAGACGGACACGAAGAAGATCTCCGCGGTGTCCATCTTCTTCGAGTCCATGCCGTACAGGCTCGACGAGTCCACCGGTTTGATCGACTACGACGCGTGCCAGACGCTCGCCGCCGCGTACCGTCCCAAGCTCCTCATCGCGGGCGCGTCTGCGTATTCGCGACTGTACGACTACGAGCGCATGCGTCAAATCGCCGACAGCACCGGGGCGTACCTCCTGGCAGACATGGCGCACATCTCCGGCCTCGTCGCCGCGGACATGATCCCGTCGCCCTTTGAATACTCCGACGTGGTGACCACCACCACGCACAAGTCCCTTCGCGGGCCGCGCGGCGCGATGATCTTCTACCGCAAGGGCCAGAAGGGCGTCAACAAGAAGGGCGCGCCCGTCATGTACGACCTGGAGGACAAGATCAACTTCAGCGTCTTCCCCGGGCTCCAGGGCGGTCCCCATAACCACACCATCGCCGGTTTGGCCGTCGCGTTGAAGCAGGCGGCGTCGCCCGAGTTCAAGGCGTACCAGACGCAGGTGATGCGCAACATGCACGCCATGTCCGAGAGGCTCAAGAGCCACGGCATCGAGCTCGTCTCCGGAGGGACCGATAACCACCTCGTGCTCGCGGACCTCCGCCCGCTCGGCGTGGACGGCTCGCGCGTCGAGCGCGTCCTCGAGCTGGCGCACATCGCGTGCAACAAGAACACCGTGCCGGGAGATAAGAGCGCGATGGTCCCCGGCGGCTTGCGCCTGGGCACCCCCGCGCTGACCACGCGCGGATTCGTCGAGGCGGATTTCGAGAAGGTGGCGGACTTTGTCGTCCGCGGCATCCACATCGCGAAGGACCTCAAGACGAAGCTCGGGCCGAAGCTGAAGGACTTCCGCGACGGCTTGGCGCACGCGCCCGAGGGTAAGTTCCCGGAGATCGACGCGCTCAAGGCGGAGGTTGAGGCGTTCGCGGCGACGTTCCCCACCATCGGGTTCGACAAGGCCGAGGGCAAGTACACTCAGTCGCTGTGAGCCGACTCGGTCGCTGTGTGTGAGCCGACTCGGTCGCCGCCAGCGCTCGGCGTCGAATCATTCGTTTCAGATTTGTTTTGAGATTCAGTTGCGAGACTACACACGTGTCGTCGTCGTTCGTTCGATCGCGCGCGGGCGTTCCCTCGGTATGATTATTCACGACGAAAGACTAATCTCGGGCGTCCCCCGCGACGTCCCACCTTTTTGCCGCGAAAGTTCGTCGGGAGGAGCCCTCTTCTCTCTGCGCTTTTACAAACGCCGGCTCGTCCCGCCTTTTTCTCCTCATTTGCCTCCTCCTCCACCCTGGAACCTCGGCCAACCTCCTCCTCATTCAAATCACGTCCCCTTTATTCGCCCGATCGTTTACTTGATGTACTGGGACACCCAGCGGAACCCCTCGCCGTACCCCATGCGCTTGACGACGGAGCACATGAACACCTCGATCGGCCTCATGTTGGTCGCCTCCAGGTTGACCTTCCCCTTGCCCGTGGTGTAGTTGGTCAGGCCGAGGCAGTGGCGGAGCTCCTCTTCGCTCGCCGCGTGCGGGATGTCGATCTTGTTGCCCAGGATCAGGAACGGCACCTGCCCGAGGGAATCATCGGACAGCAGCGAGTCCAGCTCCTTCTTGCTCTCGGCGAAGCGCTCCTTGTCAACCGCGTCGACGAGGAACACGATGGCGTCAACCTTGGCGTAGTAATCCTTCCAAACCCTGCGAGCCACCTCGTGCCCGCCCAGGTCGAAAGCCTTGAACTTGATCTGCCCGATGGACAGCTCCTGCGTTATCGTGGCGTGGGCGGGTGCGCGGGAAGGTCAGCTTCGGGGTCCGGCACGGCGTGATCGCGACACGGGAGCCCGCGACAGGTCCGATGGAATAATGATGCGGTTCTTCGCGTCCGACGAGGAGCCGCGGGGCGCGGTATTTTGATCGGGTTCGGGGAGCGGGCGCGGGGGCGCACCTCTGAGGTTGGGTACTGCGTCGGCTGGTGCTGCGCGAGGCGCTCGTCCTTGAGCATGTGCATCAGCGTCGTCTTGCCGGGGTTGTCAAGCCCCTGGCGATGAGGGGGGGGAGGCGGGCGGGGCGCGGGTCAGGGAGAGGATCTCGATTTGAAACACACGCGGGCGAGTGACCGAGGGTGGCTGGCGGGTCGCGCCGGTGGAGGCGAGAGAGATCGCGCGCCTCGCGCGCCGGAACCCGCCGCTGATCGCGCGCGCCGCTCCACCGCGATCGTCACGCCGCGTTCGTTTCGGGCGATCGCGGCGGACCGCGGGCGATGGGCCGATCTGGCGGAGGGCGATCGGCGCCGCGCCGGTCGCGGTCCCTCCCCTCCTCGCGAGCCTTCGCGCTTCTCTCTCGTCTCCTCTCCGCCGCGAGATCGGCCGGCGGCGGGGGCGGTCGTGACGGGGCGCTCACCAGGAAGAGGATCTTGGCGTTCTTCTGCCACAGCCCGAGGCTGGCGAGGATATCGTAGAAGAAATCGAAGAACCCCATGGCCGATGCGTCGGTGCGGGCGTCACACGCGCCTCGCTTCTTCCAAAGTGCGACACACGGCTGGCGGTTCGGATGTTTTATCGTCGTTCCTTCTCCGCGTCGTGACCGAAATGTCGTACTGGCTGGCTGGAGAGCATCCCTGTCAAATGCAAAATAGCCGTAAATAGTTCGATGTTCATATGAAAAACGCTGTGCGCATCCCGCGGTGATACTGGTTAATAAGGTCGTTGTGGTCGCCTCTAAAGTCAGCGATATCGCGACAGCACTATCCATTCGCCGGGACCACGCGGAGGAGGCTCGATGTCGGCGGTCACCGCGCGCGCCGCCGCGCCGAGCGCGACGCACGCGCACTACCGTCGCCGCGCACCCGCGCGTGTCGCCGCGCGCCCGCGCGCCTCGACCGACGGTGCGTCGAAGGCGTCGTCGTCGTCATCCGAGAGCCCATCCGACGGCCCGAATCACGTCGTCGTCGTCCCCGGCTTCCTCAGCGGCGCGGACGCGTACGGCGGCATGGCTCGCGCGCTCGAAGCCACCGGGTGGTTCACGTCCGTCACCGTCGTCCCAATCACGCGCGACATGTGGTACCCGACGCTCCTGGGCGGGGACTTCGCGCCGATGCTCGACGCCATCGAAGCCACGGTTCGATCGATCGGCGAGACGAACGACGCCGACCGCGAAACGAACCCACGACGCGACCTCTGCGTCGTGGGACACAGCGCCGGCGGATGGCTCGCGCGGCTGTGGATGGGCGACGCGCCGTACGTGAACGGCAGAGTGTACGGAGGGGCGCCGCGCGTCAAGACGCTGCTCACCCTCGGCACGCCACATAACTCCCTCGAGGAGTACCCATTCGGACGAGTCCCGGAGCGACTCGCCGACGTCGTGAAGACGGCTTCGAACGGTTCGAGTGCCGAGGGTGCCGAGGGTACCGAGGGTGCCGAGGGTGCCGAGGGCGCGCACCCGGTGTGGACCGCGCAGAGGGCGTCCACGAGCTCGTTATCGCTGACCAACTTCTTGTACCCGGGCGCGTGGGCCGCGCCGACCGGGGTTCGCTACGTCTCCGTGCGAGGCGACGCCGTCGCCGCCGCGTCGCTCGGCGACGTCGCCACCTTCCTAACCCGCGGCACCCTCGGCACCCTCGGCACCCTCGGCACCCTCGGCAACCTGGCGGCGTGCGTCGGCGCGGGGGTGAGCTACCGCACGGCCACGGGCGGCGCGAACGCGGCTGTCCTTCGCGGAGACGGAGTCGCGCCGATCGAAGCCGCGACGCTGGACGGGTCGGAGCGCGTCACGCTCGTCGGGGTGACGCACCAGGCGACGAACGAACGGATCGGTGGGGACGGTGGGGAGGACGCGGAGGAGGGTGTGGGGTCTCCGTGGTACGGGTCCCCGCGCGTGGTTGCGACGTGGGCGAGGCGTTTGTTGGAGCCCGCGCCCGGCGGGGAGGAGGAGACGGTGTTCGAGTGGGAGACGCACCGGGGGGAGGGGACGGGGACGGGGGCCGGTCGGCGGCACGCGGATGAGAAGAAACGGCTGGATGAGCAGAAACGGCTGGATAAGGGCTCGGCCGACGCGGCTGGCGACGATTCGTACGACGCGACGGCGCTGGCGTCCGCGCTCGAGGCGGCGTTGACGGGCAGGTCGGATACGCTGGAAAACGTCGACGTCGCCGCGATTGCACCCTTCTCCGGCGTCGACGATCGAAGGACCGTCTCGACCGTTACGACCTCATCCGCGGCCGGGTCGCTGCTGTGGCAGGCGTGCCTCGCCGCTCGCAACCGCGTCCCGGGCGCTACGACGATCGCTAGGGCGCTCCTTCGCGACGCTCGCGCCGATCCCAACGCGGGTGGTTCGCACACGGGTACGCTCGCGCCAGGCACGCGGACCGACGACGACGATTTCTTCTCCACGTCGCCGCTGTGGTGGGCTGCGAGCGCGGTGGAGGCTGGCGGCGGCGCCGACGCGCTGAACCTCACGCGCGAGTTGATCGACGCGGGTGCAGACGTCGACGCGTTCGGTCGGTACGACGGCGTGGAGGGCCCGCCGCTGTGGTGGGCGGCGGTCGCCGCTCGAAACGGGGAGGGCCAAAGCGCCGTCGACCTCGCGAGGGTTCTCATCGGCGCGCGCGCGTCCGTCGACGTCCGCGGCGGGTACGGTCCGGGCGTCGCGCGAACGTCGCCGCTGGTGTTGGCCCTTCAGGGCGTGCCGGGGAACGGGACGTGCGCGGAGCTGGCGCGGGTGCTCTTCGTCGCGGGCGCGAGGCTAGACGCGGCGGACGTACAGGGGTTGGCTCTGTACAGGTTCGGATCGGCGGTGAGCGTCGTCAAGAGCGAGATTGGCGCGTGATGTGGTAGTTCCGGTGCGAAGGTAATGTTATGATGGTTCACGGAGGTTGCCCGCGGGTGCGAGGGTTCGCCTGCGCGATACATCGAGAACGCGAGGTCGTGATGTTATTCATGCTCGCTCGTCACTTTCGTTCCACCTTTGTCAACGCGAACGCGCTTATGTTGTACTGCGTGGGGTATGGTCCGTGGGTGGTGACTGCAACGGTCTTCTGGTTGATCTTCTTGACTGTTCCTCTTTCCTGAACTCCTCTTTTGTCCGTCATGGTCACCGTGTTGCCGGGTTTAAACGCGTTGGTTGCGAGCAACAAACAGCGATCTTGCCTTCGGTCGACTGCTTGCAACACCAGTCCCAGCTCTTCCATCGTGCAGCGGGAGATGTGCTCGAACGCGAACAATCTCCGGATTTGCGCGCGATCGAGCCCCGGCTCGGGCTTGGCATCGGTCGCCTCCGCGTCGGAATCGTCCTGCTTGCGTTTCTTGGGCGGCATGTTGTGGAGAGGCAAAGCCACGACGTATCGGCCAAATACTGGTGAAGCCACGACAATCGGCCGTTCCAAGAAAAAAACGTCTTTTGAATTCTCAGACAGTCAGTGACATATCATATTGTCCTGCCTTTCCTAACATAGGGCCGCGAGTCGGCTCACCGATTGTTCGTCACGACGCGGTCGAAGGGCGCGCGACGCGTCGGGGAGTCGTCCCGAAGCGACATCGTCGTCGTCCGTCGCGTAAGGTCTTCGCCGTCCGAGTCCGAGGATGAGTCCGACGACGACGACGAATTCGAGGTCGACTCCGAATCCTCCGTGTCCGAATCCTCCGTGTCCGACTCGTCTCCCGACGAGTCATCCCCCGACGAGTACCCTCCCGCCTCCACCCCCTCCCTCACCGCGCCGGCGGCGCCTTCCCCTTTCCCACCCTTCCCGCCCTTCTTGCCCTTCTTCTTCTCACCCGGCGGACCGATCATCCGAGCAACCTCCGCTCGGGTATCCGTCACCCTCGCCACCTGCGCGGCGCCCTCGTCCAGCGCGTAGATTCTCACACCCTTGTGTCCAGCCGTGGCGACCACCAGCAGCGCGCGCACCGAAGCCCCGGCCCCGGCGCCCCCCTTCGACGGGACGAACGCGCTCGACACCTCGCCCGTGGGGTTCGGGTTCCGCAACGTCTCCATGCACTCGATCTGGTCCCCGCCCACGCCCGGCAGGTCAAACGCGTGGACCATCAGACCGGACGCGAGGCTGAAGACCCCGAGGTTACCCGCGCCGACGGGCACGATGAGGTGCTCGGTGCCGAGCGAGGGCGTCACCCCCGCGAGTACGAACGGGTACGGCGCCGGGTCCTTCCACCCCTTTTGAACCTCCTCGGCGTAGGCATCCGCGTCGGCGCCGTTCATGTTCTTGGGCCGGTTCGGTTTGTCGCCCCAGCCCCGGCCGGGGGGCGCCGGGAAAGGGTTGGGCAGGTCCATGCGCGGGACGGTGGGTTGCATGTCGTCGAGGGAGTACACGTGCGCGGTGAAGTACGGCTCGGCGTGCTCCGCCGCTTCCAAACCCCCCGCGCGAAACGCGGCTTTGCAAATTCCTCCGATTCTGCGAACGACGACCAAATCCGCCACCCCAGACTCGTGCGCGATCTTCGCCCCGACCACGGTGGCCTCCGCCCTGGCGGTGACGAACCGCTGCCTGTGCCTGCTCAGCAGCGCGTTGGACGTCTTGTTGTAGACGCTGAGGAAGTAATCGGAGTGATCGCCGGGTTTGATGACGAATCCCGACTTTTTGGCCAGCGCGCCGGCGCCCTCGAAACCGTTCTCGTCGATGGTGTCCAGAGCCGCCTCCGGGTCCAGCCTGGGCGCGCCCGGCGCCTTCTCGCCCTTGAGCTTGTTGACGTACGGGACGTGCCTGGTCAGCGCGTTGACCGCCGCCGCGGCCTCCCTGTCGGCGGTGATCCATTCCTTATCCTTGGGCGCCTCAACCGCGCGTCGCCCCTTCTTGGAGAAGGAGGCGAGAAACGGGGCGTGCGTGTGCGTCACGTCCCTGGCCGGGTCGCCGTCCGTGCCGGTCGCGCCCCGCGCGCCGCCCGGGTGTATCTGCACCCTCGGCCCGGCCGGAACCTGCGCGGTGACCTCCTTGGGGAGCCTCCACTGGCCCAAGGGCGAGTGCCAGCCAAAGCCGCTTCGACCCTGCCCGCCCTGAAACGCCGCCCAGAGGCACACGTTGCCGTCGGCGTCCACGCTGACGATGGAGGCGCTATCCGGGAGGGTATCGATGAACACCACCGGCGCGGTGTGCCCGCGGTAGATGTCCTGCGAGTACAGGTCCGACGCCGGGTGTTCCTCGCCTCGCCGCGCCCGCGCCTTGGCCTCCTTCACGGATTTCTTCCCAGGCGCGATTGGGTTGACGTCGGGTGAGAGCAACCGGGCTCGCTCCGTCGTGCCCATGTGCGAACCCGCGCCCATCTTGAAGTTGTCCGCGGCGTCGAGGAGCCGATCGATCCCCGCGACGTTCGCCTGCCCCGGGACGGACGCCCAGTGCTCGCTCGGGTCGAGCCGCTGCCTCCGACGCTTGCGCTTGTCGGCATCCTCCTCCTCGGACTCGGACTCGGAGGATTGGATGGTGAGAATCTCATCCAGGGGTCCCTTACCAGCCTTCTTCGCGGCGCCGATGCGGGAGAAGGCGTTCCCGCCGCCGTACGCGTTGGCGCCGCGGAACATGCTGATCTCCCGCGCGCCCGTGCCCACCTCCGTGATTCCAATCGTCGCGCCGTCGGCGGAGACCACGTTCGGCCGGAGGGTGGGCGAGGTTCGAACAATGTCGCCGTTTGGCCGCGTGAACATGGCGTACGGCTGCCTCCCGCCGAGCGTGAACGCCGGAAAGAAGTGCGCGATCGTGATGGCGTCGTGGGACCAGGTCTCGCGCGAGTGTTTGCGCTTGTACTGCTCGTCCAAGGCGCGCATCTCCTCCTCCTCCATGTTCTTGCGCATCTCCTCCTTGCTCCCCTTTGCCGGCGCCTTTGGATCCTTCTTGCCGCCGCCGGCAGCCGCCTTGGCTGCGGCTTCCTTCTGCTGCTTGGCGAGAACGTCGGGATCGACGATGGGCGGGGGCATCGCCTCGGGTGGGTAGGATGAGGTCACGTGGTTCACGGGCGCGAGCCACAGGGTCTCGCCCATGCGAAGCTTCGCCTTCTTCTTCTTATCCTTCTCGCCAGCCTTGGCGGCGGAGACCAGCGTCCACATGCGGCTCATCCCGCCGCGCTCCGCGCTGGCAATCTGAGACCCGTCCGCGCTCCAATCCAGCGCGGTGACGGCCGTGTACAGCGCCGTCGGATCCGTGCTCGTCTCCTCGCCCTCGGTGCGCTCGATCGGCCCAGTGCCGTTGATACCGACGGGATCCGGTTCCCTATCCGGATGAGGGTTCAGCTTAGCCTTGGCGATGACCACCGGCTCCGTGGGAACCCTGCGCGACTTGGGCTTCTTCGCCGCGGGGTTGGATTCGCCCTTCTTCGTTCCTCCGCCGAACCAACCGCCGCCTCCTCCTTTGCCCTTGCCCTTGTCCGGGGAGTTTGGCCCGGCGTTTTCGTCGTCCTCGTCGGAGGCGTAGTCGTCGCCCCCCGGAAATTTCCAAATCACGATATCGCCTCTGCTGGTGCCCGCGGCGAGGTTGAGGTTCCTTCCGGGCGCGGCGCGCACGGACGTCACCGCGCTCGCCGTCTTTAGCACCGACTTACCGGCGAAGCTCTCGGTGACCCTCACGTTTCCCCAGTACCTGGCCTCCGCCTTTGCCGCGACCCTGTGCACGTGGATCGGCGGTGGGGGCTCCGCCAGGCGGCCGAGGTTAGCCACCCCGGTCCTCGGCGGGTTATGCGCCCGGCCCACGGCGTCCGCCTCCGCGGCTTTCGCGCGATCCTCCAGCTTCTTCTTGTACTCCGCGCGTTCCTCGTCCGACGTGTCGTATTCCGATTCGTCGTCGCTGGTGTCCGACGCCGTCGACGACTCGGAGTCGCCCGCGCCCGCGGGTCCCGCGTCTTTCTTTGGCGCAAACGCCGCCATCTCCACGCCCCGCCCCACGCCGGGCGGCGGCGACGCCTCGCGTATGGGCTGCGTGTGGTGGAACACCAACCCCCGAGGCCTGCGCCGCTGCATCTCCCCGAGCATGAGCTGGCACGCGTGTCTGTCGACCCGGGTCTCGTACGCCGCGCCGGTTTCGTCCTCGTCGTCCGAACTCGACGTGGACCACTCAACCTCCACCGCCGCCGTCATCCCCTCCGCGTCCAGTAAGGCGCGGTCGAACTCGAAGTCGTCGTCGTCATCGTCACCCCCGCCCTTCTTGGGCTTTGTCCACCCCTTGGGCTCGTCGTCGTCCGCCGCCGGCTTCTTCTTACCGCCGAAGAAGCCGCCGGTTTTTTTCGCGGCTTTCTTCTCCCGCGCCCGTCGCTCCTTCTCGCGCTTCTTACGGCGCGCCTTCTGCTCCGGGGTCTCGTCGGGCTCCGGTTCCCAGAACGAGAGCTCGTTCACCGCGGCGCCGTCCAGGCGCGAGATGACCGCCGCCGCGATGGCCTTGGCGACAAAGGCGCCGGAGGAGGCATACTGCGCCTCGATCTCGGCGACGATGCCCTGCGACTCTGAAGCGCAAATCTCCCTCACGAGCGAATCGGCCACCTGTCTGCATATGGCATCGACGCGCAATGACTCCTGGCGCCGCCACTCGCGCCTGCTCTCCGTCAGCGACCACTCGGTGGGCTGCGTGGCCACCTTGTTGACGACGATGTCGCAGATTTCGACGGCGAGCTCGCGGCACATGTTCTCGACGGTTCCCCCGACTTTGTTCGTCGGCGTCTTGGGCCGGAGCGTCGTCAAGTCCGTCTCGCCGGTGTAAGATTCCGTGGACTGGAGGTACTTGAGCCGCGCGGCGACGGGCATGTGCGCGAGCTTCATCTTCAGCAAACGATCCTTCGCCTTGGCCGGCACGTACGTCAGCCGCCGCTTATCGCCGCCGCCGCCCAGTTCCTCGACCAAACGCTTCACGAGCTCCTCGCGGTTTTTGAGGTTTTTCATCTCCGCGGGTCGCTCGGGGAACACGAACGGCGACACCGGTCGGTGGAAAGACTCGACCGAGTCGGTATCGCTGTCGGGTTCGTACCACTTCTTCTTCGGAGCCACCTGAAACAGTCCCTTGTACTCCGTTTTGGTCGAATTTGGGCGATGCTTGCGGGACGCGGAACGACGCGGAGTGAGCCCGCTTTGCCGCGTCAGCCGCGGCGTGTCCGGATCAGTCGACGCGTCGGTGAGTTCGGGGTGCCGAGGGGGTGCCGAGGGGGTGCCGTCGCCTGGGGCCCGGGGCCTGGGGGTGAGCACAATCTCGGACCGTTCGGAAGATCCGTCGTCGTCGGTGCTCTCCTCCCCGTCGGTTGTGCCGTCGTAGTCGCTGCTCTCCAAGCCGAGCTCTGCAGCCTCCGCGCGCATCCTCGCCGCGTGCCTCGCCTTGTCCTTCCGAATGTCCTCCAGCTCCCGTTGCCTCTCGTACAGCCTGTCGGTCTCGCGAAGTAAGTCCCGCTGGCGCTTCTCCAGCGCCTGCCTCCTCGCCGCGAGTTCGCCGAGGTATCCGCTGTGATCGCCCCGTCTCGCCGCGTACGCGTCCCGCAGGGTCGCCATCGCCTCGTGCAGCGACTGCGCGTCCGGGTCCCGAGGGTCAGGGTCCGACAAAGGCGCGGAGAGGAGCTGCTCGGCGAGCTCGCCGAGGTCCTCGTCGCGGTCGATGGCGCCCGAGCGGACGAGCGCGGCTCTCAGCGCGGGGGTGGACGCGAGCGCCTCGCGCACGAACGCGGCGCGCGCGGCGTTTTTGCGCTGGAAGCGCTGCTCCATGCGGGACTGCTCCAGCGCGAGGGCCTCGCGCTCGGCGGTGACGCGCCGCAAAGCCTCGGCGGCATCCTCCTCGGGGAGCCCGAAGAGGCTCCTGGTGAGCGGGTCGTCGTCCTTCTCGCCGGGCGCCGCGGACATCTGGCGTTGACTTTTTGAATCTCTCGGAGGGGAGACGCGCGCGCCGGCGCGATCCTCGCGTCCCGCGCGTGTCCCCGCCGGCTCCGGCTCCCGCGCGCGGTGACCTCCGAGGGTGTGTCCGCCTACGAGCGCCGCGTCCCACCCCGTGCCCGAAGGACCGCGCGCCCGTCTCTGACGCGGTCGCGGGTTCGGGTGCCGTCTGCCGATGCCTGCCAAAAACACGTCCGGCCGGACAAAACGCGGTCGGTTGTCCAAAAATGCGCCAAAAAAAATTAACCTCGCCACGTGCCCGAACCACAACTGCACAACGAACCACACAACGATGGCCGCGGCGCTCTCGCCCTCGACGGGCGGCGCCGCCCCGCACGGCTTCGCCGCGCGGGTTCGCCTCAACGTGGACCCCGTCCTCCTGCGCGAGTCTAAGCGCAGGCCCGAGATCGCGTACTCGTGGTTTCCCCTCCCCGCCGCCGCCGGCCCGACGTTCGGGGCACCGTCGAGATGCACCGTCGACGCGCTGGCGAGGTCGATACACGTCTCGCTCGGCCTGCGTTGCGAGTCGCATCGCGACCTGCTGCTGCGCGTCGACGGGTACGCGGTGGCGCACGAGCTGGACATCGCGGTGGTCAGGGACGGCGACGTGGTGCACGTGAGCGCGCCCGACAGCCTGCACGGCGGCCCGTGGCCCGAGTCACCCGCGCCAGGCGTCGTCGGCGCGGCCACGCTTCCAACGAACTTTTTCGTGACGACGACGCCCGCGACGGCGCCGCCGGCGCTGGCGCCGCGTCGGGAGGCGATGGAGACGGCGCCGGAGCGGGAGCGGGACGGCGAGGGGAAGGATAGGAGCAGGAGCGCGAGGCGTAAGGCGCTCAAGCGCGCGCGCGCGCGTGCGGAGAAGTACGGTTCCGCGGGCGGCGGCGGTTCCGGGCGCGAGATTCCGCCGCCGCCCGCCGCACCGCCGACGAAGCGCTCGAGGCGGGAAGCGCGGGGCGACCACCCCCCCGACCGACGCCGCGTCATCCATCCCGCGCCCGCCGGCGCCGACTCGCTCGATCCCAACGGCGACCTCGCCGCCAACGGCGGGTCACTCGCCACGTGGGACGAGCGCGGGTGGGTGCCGCGCCCCGACGACGCCGCCCTCGCCGCCGCCCAGGCTGCCGCGCAGATGGCGGGCGCCGGAACCGACGGAGCGACGAGGAAGAAGATTGCATTCGGCGGCGGCGGCGACGGCGGCGAGGCCGACGACCGCCCGTCCTCATCGTCCGACGCGTCGTCTTCATCCGACGCGTCATCATCCTCGTCGTCGGACTCGGACTCGTCATCCGGAGACGACGAAGACGAGGGCGTCGCCGGCGGCGGCACAGCCGGCGGCGACGACGACGACGACGCCATTCGCGACGAGTGGCTCGCGCTGGCGTCGGTCAACGACACGGCTGGCGCCGGCGAGGACTGCGACGGACGCGTCGAGCAGGGCGACGTGCTGGCGTACACCCTGCACGGCCGAGCGCTCGTGGGCGTCGTTGAATCGACGCAGCCGGACTTTGGCGGCGACGGCGGCGGCGTTCGAGTGTCCGCGCGGCTGGCGCCGCATCCGGAGCGGCGTCGCGTCAAAGGATTGGCCTTCGCCGCGAAGCTCATCGCGAGCTTCGGGGGTGGACCGGGAGCTTACGGCGGGCGCGACCGACCGGCTCCGCCTTTCGACGGCATCGAGCCCAACGGTACCGTCACCGTCGGCGTCGACGACCTCGTCCGCACCGCGAGGCTCGTCGGCGGTCCACGGTATGCGGGGGGCGATGACCCGAAAGAGAGCAGGTTGGCGGCGGGTGACGAAGAAAAAAAGCGAACGCCCGCGATCGAAGCTGACCTGGAGGATGCGTCCGCCGAGGGAAGCGACCCGGAGGAGGTCCAGGAAGAGACGCGGTGGCTGGACGCGGCGAGGTCGAAGGAGGACCCGCCACCGATGGAGGGCAGGGGGTGGACGTGGGAGGATCTCATCAACGACCACGCGTACGATCCGTACCAGACCCTCGGGTACGATCCAAACGGCGCCGCGCCCGCGCAGGAAAAGGACAAGGCGATCGAGAGGGACAAGGCGATCGAGAGGGACGACGACGTCCCGAGGAAGGTGCCGGCGCCGGGCGCGGCGCCCACGGGCGCGGCGCTCTCGCACAGGTGGAGGCAATCGGGCGCCGCTGCGGCGGCGGCGGCGGCGGCGGCGGGGGGTGGTGGTGGAGGTGAAACGGCCGACTCGGGGGGCGGCGCGCAATCGGAACCCGAGCGAGCTCCGACGCCGGACCCGCCGCCGGAGCCCCGCGTCGCCGCCGCGCCGCCTCCGAAGTCCCCGAAGGGAGGTAAGGCGCGGGGACGACCGAAGGGGTGCCCCGAGCAACGCGCTCTGGAGGTTGTGTTCAAGCGGAGCATGGACGAGTGGCGAAAGTCGTTGCCGAGGGGGAAGCGGGACAAGCTCGACAAGGACCTGAGGGTCAAGCCGGGCGCCCCCGCCAAGGACTTTCACCTCATCGGCAGCATACACAAGATCCACTGGGACGACGATAAGAGCCAGAAGCGCGCGGAGGTCGTGGCGGAGCTCAACAAGCTCTGGCAATCGTACCAGATTTACCATCGAAAGGAGTAGCAACGCACTGTATGATAAACACAAGAACGGAGGTTCAAGTTTCTCGGGCGCGCAACAACACGTTCCTTCGAGCCTCGGCGCGGAAGCAGACTGGCCGTGCCGAGCGGAAAGGCGCGTGTCCAACGGGGCGCGGCGGCCAGTCCGGGGGGCGACGCGCAGCCGCGATGGGGAGCGGCGCGCGCGCTCGTTCGCGGTCGTTCAAGCCGCGGGATAACTTCGCGGTGGAGGAGTCCCACCGCGCGTCGACCTCGCCTCCTGGGGAGACGAGCGGCGGCGGCGCGGCGTCGCTCGCTGCGGCGAGGCTCTCGTTTGGCCAGGGCGCTTCTTCGTCCGATGGGATTCGGGGATCGGGGCTGGGTACCGCCGCCTCCGTCGCGGGCGAGCCGTGTCGAGCTTGCAGGGCCGCGGGGGCGTCCACGTCCGGTACGCACGGCGGCGGCGCGACGGGGAGGAGCCCACCGCGGCGAAGCTCCGAGCTCGCGCGCGCGCTCGCCGCCGACGCGCGGGTGGCCGTCCCCATCGATCATCCCCACGCGGTCGCGGACGACGGCGAGCCGGGGGGCGACGCGCAGCCGCGATGCACGTGCGGCAGGGGGTGGAACGAACGCGTCAGGAGGCTGAGCGAGACCCTCGCGCAGGGACTCGTCGCCGCCGCGGTGCCCGCGACGCGCGGTGCCCACGACGCGACGAACGAACGAATCGGAATCGGAATCGGAATCGGGATGGCCGGCGGGGGAGGCGTCGGTGACTCACCGACGGGCGACGACGACATCCTCCTCTACGACGGCGGCGACGAGGGGGGCGCGCGGGAGGCGGCGGCCGCGGCGGCGAAGACGCGCGGCGAAGAGCGAGTCATCCCGTGCGACGCGTGTCCAGAGCGAGTCATCCCGTGTCCAGAGCGAGTTATCCCGTGCGACGCGTGTCCGTCGTGCGACGATCAATGCGGCGTCCCGAACTGCGCGACGTGCGGCGGCCCCCGCGGATATCGAACCGGGGACGTCGAGGCGTCGCGCGGTGGATCTTACCGCATGGCGCCCCCGGAGGAGGTGGCGGCGGCGGTGGACATCGCGACGGCGGCGGCGGCGAACCCTCAACGAACGGGATGGGGTCGAAGCGTCGGGCCGAGCGGCGACGACGACGCGCTAAACCCGGGGACGGGCGGGCGGACTGTCGCGGGTGATACGGGTGATAAGAAGAGACGGGAGAGCGTGCCGCTGACGTGCTGCCAGGTGACGCGTAATCGCCACTCGGGGTCGCTGTGGCTCGTCGCCAACGGCAGGGTCTACGACGCCACCCTGTTCATGTACGATCACCCGGTGGGACCCGCGCCGATGCTGAGGGGCAGCGGGCGGGATAACACGGAGGACATGGAGATG
>Ga0181571_10001722_pt1 | contig 15970 bp, 12 predicted proteins | sample 101ome_17_FD_132440 | JGI IMG/M metagenome (GOLD analysis project Ga0181571, IMG submission 132440) | Coastal salt marsh microbial communities from the Groves Creek Marsh, Skidaway Island, Georgia - 101407AT metaG (megahit assembly) | ecosystem: Environmental > Aquatic > Marine > Intertidal... | reverse complement strand
GCGCTTGAATTGGGCGGCGCGCAGATCGACCGGCACCAAACGGGCGAGGACATCCTCCGCGCCGTCGCCGCTGAGGGTCACGATCGCATTGGCATCGGACTGATCGGTCATCGCGGCAAGGCCCGCAAGATCAGGTGCGGCGGCCCCCATCAGAAGCGCCCACCCCTGCCCCGACCAAACGAGCCGAACGCCGGATTTCGAGGTGGAGCGGTTCGGCGCGGGGAATTTAACGCCCAGTGCGGTCTCCAACCGCTCCGACACCGCCTCCGCCTGCCCCTTGAACGGTGCGATGGAGGTGACGGGATTGGGGGTTTCCTCGCTCAGGGTGAGGCTGCCGATGGTGACGGGCAAGAGGCCCGCGCAGGCTGATTTAGCGATGAGTTCAACCACGGACACGTCCTCCCTCGGGATCAAAGGCCACGGGGTCGCAGACCTCGCAAATGGCGGTGACGCCGCGCAGGTGATCGACCATCTTTATTTTCTCCCCGTGCCGCGCGCGGCCATTCTTGAGGAAGCCGAGGCCGAGATAGGTTTCCAGCGTCGGTGAATAGGCGACGGAGGTGATATAGCCTTCGTCGTTGACGCGGACAGGTTCGGCACTTTCGGCAAAGAGATGCGCGCCTGCGGTCAGTTGCTTGACCGATCCGACGGGACGCAGGCCCACGAGCTGTTCGCGCTGCGGATCTTTCAGGCCTTCCCGCTCGGACATGGTTTTGCCGACGCAATCCTTCTTGGCGGAAACCATGCGCTCCATGCCGATGTCAAAGGCCGTGGTGCGGCCGTGGATCTCGGAATGGGTAATGAAGCCCTTTTCGATACGCAGAACGTTGAGCGCTTCCATCCCGTAGGGGCCGCCGCCGAGCGCCTCGGCGCGGGCAACGAGAAGCTTGTAGAGGCTTTCGCCGTAGCGGGCGGGAATGGCGATTTCATAGGCATGTTCGCCGGAGAAGGAGATACGGAAGAGCCGCCCGCCGATACCGCCGATGCTGACCTCGCCGCAGGCCATGAAGGGGAAGCTCTCGCCGTCGATGGGGGTGTCGAGCAGGCCGTTCAGCAGTTCGCGGCTTTTGGGGCCGGCGACGGCGAATTGCGCCCATTGCTCTGTCACCGAGACGATCTGCGCATCGAAATCGGGGCGGAGGCCCTGCAAGACCCAATCGAGATGGCGCATCACCTCGCCTGCGGCGGCGGTGGTGGTGGTCATTACATAGTGGTTCTCGCCCAGTCGCGCCGTGGTGCCGTCGTCCATGACGTAGCCGTCTTCGCGCAGCATCAGGCCGTAGCGGGCGCGGCCGACTTTGAGCGTGGAAAAGGTGTTGGAGTAGACGAAATCGAGGAAGGCAGCGGCATCGGGGCCTTGGATGTCGATCTTGCCCAAGGTCGAAGCATCAACAATGCCGACAGCATTGCGCACATAGCCCACTTCGCGGTCACAGGACTGACGCCATGTCTTTTCGCCGTCGCGGGGGAAGTAGCTGGGGCGGTACCAGAGGCCCGCTTCGATCATCGGAGCGCCGCGTGCAATGGCGGCGTGATGCGAGGTGGTCAGGCGCTGGGGCGCGAAGCCTTTGCCCTGCGCCCCTGCCCCCATCGACGCGATGGAAACGGGGACGTATGGCGGGCGGAATGTCGTGGTGCCGGTTTCGGGGATACCACGGCCCGTTGCATCGGCCAGCACCGCGAGGGCGGCGACGTTGGAGTTCTTGCCCTGATCGGGGGCCATGCCTTGGGTGGTGTAGCGCTTCATATGCTCGACGGAGCGGAAGTTCTCCCGCGCGGCGAGGTGGATATCCTTCACATGGACGTCGTTCTGGAAATCGAGCCATTTGCGGCCCTTGCCCTCGACCATCCACAGGGGCGCGAGGCGGTAAGCGCCATCTTCGGCCTTTGGCGTGGTGGCGGGTGCGGCATTCTTGCCCAGATCGCTGGCAACCGCAGCAGCAACGGCAGCACCTTCGGCCAAGCAAGCGGCTGTCGAGAAGCTGCCATTGGCGGCACCGGCCACGGACATGCCTGGAACGCTGCCCGGTGTCGGCACGAAGGACAGGATATCCTCGCGCCATGTGGGGCGGCCGTTCATGTGGCAGGTCATGTGGACGGTCGGGTTCCACCCGCCGGACATGGCGAGGCAGTCGGTGCGGATTTTCCGCGTGCCGCCCGCGTGACGGATGGTGATGCTCTCGAGCCCGAGGCGGCCCGAGGTGCCGATCACCTGCGCGCCGGTATAGACGGGGAAATCGCCCGACACTTGCGCATCAGCGCGGCTGTCGATCACGGCGGCGATGTTCACCCCTGCGGCGGCGAGGTCATACGCTGTGCGGTGGGCATCGTCGTTATTGGCGAAGATGCTGACAGACTGGCCCGCAGCGACGCCATAGCGGTTGAGATAGCTGCGCACCGCGTTGGCGGTCATGATGCCGGGGCGGTCGTTATTGGGGAAGGCTACGGGGCGTTCGAGCGCACCTGCGCAGAGGATCGAGCGCTTTGCCACGATGCGCCAGAAACATTCGCGCGGCAGGCCCGCGGCGCGGGCGCGGTGGTGGCTGACGCGCTCCAGAGCGCCGTAGGTGCCTTGATCATACGCGCCGGTGACGGTGGTGCGCGGCATCAGGCGGACATTATCCATGCCGCGCAGGATGTCGAGCATCTCATCAACCCAGATATGACCGGGCTTTCCATCGATTTCGTGCGTCTCGGACAGGAGGCGGCCACCCATGCGGCTGTCTTCGTCCGCGAGGATCACATCAAGCCCTGCTTGCGCGGCGGTCAGCGCCGCCATCAAGCCAGACGGGCCAGCGCCGATCACCAGCACATCACAGAAGGCGAAGGCTTTTTCGTAACGGTCGGGGTTGTGCTGTTCGCTCAGCGCACCGAGGCCGGCGGCGCGGCGAATGAAGGGCTCGTAGAGCTTTTCCCAGAAGCTGCGCGGCCACATGAAGGTTTTGTAGTAGAACCCTGCGGCGAGGAAGGGCGAAGCGAGGTCGTTGACCGACAGAAGATCGAACTTCAGCGACGGGAAGCGGTTCTGGCTGGCGGCGTCCAGCCCTGCGTAGAGCTCTTGGACCGTGGCGCGGACGTTGGGGTCTGTCTCTGCGCCGCGCCCGATGGTGACGAGTGCGTTGGGTTCCTCCGACCCTGCCGCGAGGATGCCGCGCGGGCGGTGGTATTTGAACGACCGCGCAACGACGCGCACGCCATTGGCCAGCAGCGCGGAGGCGAGCGTGTCGCCCTCGACGCCGGACATGGCCACGCCATCGAAGCTGAAGGGGATCGAACGGCTCTGATCGAGGAGGCCTTTGCCGGTGAGTCTCATACTTCGGCCTCCGATGCGAGGGCAGTGCCGGTGACGGCATGGGTGGCGGTGTTACGCTCCACCACGACCCACGCGCCGCAGGGATCGTGATACCAGAGATCGCGTGTGTCGCCGCAGGGGTTGTCGCGCAGGTGCAGGTAGCTGTCCCATGCATCGGTTCCGGCGTCGGGCGCGGGACGGTCGAGCATCACGGCGTCGCCTTTATAGGTAAATTCGCGGTGGTCGCGGTCACCGCAGACGGGGCATGTCAGTCTCATGCGGAAATCCCTTTGATGCGGGGGCTTGTCATGTTTCTCATCCCGTCAGTGGAGGTTGTGCTGAGAGCCTTTGCCCTCTTCATCCATGATGCCGTAGCCGGTGCGGAAGCGGTCGAGCCGGTAGCGGGCGGCGGGGGCGTGATGGTTGCCGGTGGCGATCAGATGGGCGAGCGAGTAGCCCGACCCCGGCACCGCCTTGAAGCCGCCATAGCACCAGCCGCAATCGACGAAGAGCCCTTCGGTATCTGTCTTGTCGATGATCGGGGAACCATCGGGCGTCATGTCCATGATGCCACCCCAGCTGCGCAAGACCTTGGCCTTGCCGATCATCGGCATCAGGGTCATTGCGGCATCCATGACGTGCTCTTTCATCGGCAGGTTGCCACGGCTGGCGTAGGAGCTGTAGAAATCCAGATCGCCGCCGAACACGAGGCCACCCTTATCGGACTGGCTGATGTAGAAATGGCCCATGCCGAAGCTGACCACATGGTCGATCACGGGCTTCAGCCCCTCGGTGACGAAGGCTTGCAGGATATGGCTTTCGATGGGTAGGCGCATCCCCGCCAGCGCCGCGACCTGACCGGAGCGGCCAGCGGTGACGATGGCGACCTTCTTGGCGCGGATCGCGCCACGGGTTGTCTGCACGCCGCGCACTTTGCCGTTTTCGATGTCGATGCCGGTGACTTCGCAATTCTGAATCAGGTCAACGCCGCGCTGATCGGCGCCGCGCGCGTAGCCCCAAGCGACCGCATCGTGCCGCGCGGTGCCGCCGCGCCGGTGCAGGAGGCCGCCGTAGATGGGGAAGCGGATATTGTCGAAATCGAGATAGGGGAGATGCATGCGCACACCTTCGCGGTCGAGCAGCTCGGCATCGTCGCCCTGATTGATCATCGCGTTGCCGCGCCGCACGAAGGCATCCCGCTGGCCGTCGGAGTGGAACAGGTTGATCAAGCCGCGCTGCGAATGCATCACGTTGTAGTTCAGTTCCTGCTCCAAAGTTTCCCACAGTTTGAGCGAATGGGAATAAAACTCGGAATTGCCCGGCAGGAAGTAGTTGGCACGCACGATTGTGGTGTTGCGCCCCACGTTGCCCCCGCCAAGGTAGCCCTTTTCCAGCACTGCAATGTTGGTCAGGCCGTGCTCTTTGGCGAGGTAATAGGCGGTTGAAAGGCCGTGGCCGCCGCCGCCGATGATCACGATGTCATATTCGGATTTCGGCGCGGGATCGCGCCAGACGGGTTTCCACCCTTTCTGACCGAACAGCCCCTCTTTCAGGACTTGCAGTCCGGAATATCGCATGTCTGCTCTCCATACGGCCCGCCGCTGCGGCAGGTTCGGAGGCAACGTTAACGATCCGACAACGGCAGGCAATGCCGCTTTTCGACAAAATCTTTCTATCTGCGACGATTTTCGGGCGTGCGGAGAAAATACTCAACGAAAGCTGAAAGCGGCTGCGGATTTACTGAAACGCAGGGCGGATCAGTAGGCGAGGCGGAAGTAATCGACCTCGAAATTACGGGTCATCGACTCACCCCCACAGAACTCCATCGAACCATTCGACGTAATCGAAATCTCGTCGCCCGCGATCAGCGACGCACCTTCTATACCCACGGCATTGGAGGTGAGATAAATGTCATCCTGTGCGATGATCTGGCTGCCGTAGATGTTCACGCCAGCTGTCAATTCGACCGAGCCCATGGTCAGGATCTGGCTGTCGCCGCCTGCGCCACAGTTGTCATCCTCACCGATGGTGATGTTGGCGCCAGCGTAAATGGACTTGGACGCGGTATTGGTGGTCGCGATGATCGAATTGCGCAGGAGCGCATCTGCCGCGAAGTGGATCTGACAATTGGTGATCAGCACCAAATCTTCGATCACTGTATTGGAGCTGAAGTTCAGCGGCTGGCTGCCGTTGCAGGTCACGAGGTGAATGCGGTTCTTCTTGATGTTTGGTGCTTTGAACTGAGGGGCGGTGAGGGAGATCACGCCTGACGCATTGATGTAATCGGGCGTGAAGTTGGTATTGCCCGCTGCGAAATCGGCCATCCAGACGGGCAGCATCTTCAATACACCGATCTTATAGGCGTGTTCATCAAGCGCCCCTTCAAGGCCGGGGTTGCTGTCCAGCTCGCCGCCGGGGGTGACGAGATCGGCATCGTTGGGCATGGAAACGACGGTATTGTCGGCAAATTCGTTGGAGCTGTTCAATTCAACATGGGAGTTGGAATGAATACAGAAACCGGCCGTGTAGATATTGTTCGACTGCATGTCGATCGTGTTATTCGCCACGAAACCTTCGCGGAAACAGCTTGGGATGTAGGTCACAAAGACCGACTGTGTGACCGCATCGAAATAGTCGATCCCCATCAGCCGCAAAAGGAATGTGGAAACAGGATTGCGGGCCGCGCGGGCGCGGCTGCCGCGCACGGCAACCGCGTCGTCCGAAGTCGCATCAGGCGTGAAGGTGCGGGTGTCGTAGTCGTAATTGCCGAAGGTGATGTCTTGCGCGGTGATGACCTCGCCATAGCGGGATTTCGGCATATTGGCTTCGACCGTGGCCAGTGCGTCGATCTTGGCCTGAACCGGATCGCGGGTCGAGAAATTCACGCTATGCAGGGCGGCATGGGCGGCGACATCCGTTGTAACCTGAAGCTGCGTGCGGGCGGCGTAGAGGTGCGAAATATCAACCGCGATACCGCCGAGGATCAGCACACAGGCGCACATGAACTGTCCAAAAATCGTGATGCCACCGTCTTCGCGCGTTGCGAGGCGGCGGATCAGATGCTGGAATGCTTGACGGGCGATCATGGTGTTTTCTTAAAAGAATTCGATGACCTGTTCGGTCTGGATCCCGATATTGTAGCCGCTGAGGAAGCCGAACATGCTGACCGCGACAAGATCCTCGACCGGCACCAAGGCGCGGGTGCGGATCACGCCACCATCCTCGGTTGCGGTGACACTGGCGCCGGTAGAAAGCGGCGTTAGCGCTGTCTTGACCCAATCGACCGTCTCGCTCTCGCTGTGCAGGAAATCCACCGAATAGAGGCGGTTGGCATCCTGAACGATGCGCTGGATCTCGGCCTGACGTTGGAAAACGAAGGATGTATCCGCGATCATGACGAATGTCAGCACGAAGAACGGCAGCCAGAGGACGGCCTCGACGGTGGCGGAGCCATCTTCGGTGCGGTGGAACTTTGTGAGCAATTTTCTGAATATTTGCATTGTCGACTCTCCGTGACATGGGGCCACGCAGAGAGTCTTTTCGCTTAAGCAATGGGCGCCATCATGACCCGCTTGTGGCCAAATCGGGGTGCTCGCCTTTAGATTGAAAGAGGGTGCTGTGATGGCGCCCGCTTGGGAATTTCATGTGATTACAAGCCTTTGGCGCGGTAGCTTCCCGCCACGCGGTCAATGGCGACGAGATAGGCGGCGGTGCGCAAATCTTCGACATCGTCGCGCCCGTGCCAAACCGCGCGCATCGACTGGAAGGCCGTGCGCATCGTGTCATCAAGGCCGGAACGGACCAGCTCTAGCTCCCCTGCCCCGCGCAGGTACTCGGTCTTGAAGCGGTCGCTGAGCGCGCCAAGCCCTTTTTCGGTGCTCAGGCGCTCCAACTCATCGATGATGAGCTGGGCGCGGGCTTCCTCGGAGCGGCGCTGCATCCGGCCGAAGCGGATATGGCTGAGGTTCTTGACCCATTCGAAATAGGAAACCGTCACACCACCTGCGTTGGCATACATATCGGGGATGATAACCACGCCCTTTTTGCGCAAGATCTCGTCCGCGCCAGCGGTGACGGGGCCGTTTGCGGCCTCGATTATCAGCGGGGCTTTGATCCGCTCGGCGTTGGAGAGGTTGATCACCCCTTCAAGCGCCGCTGGGATCAGGATATCGCAATCGGCCTCAAGCACGGCGGCGCCTTGTTCGTGGTGGGTGGAGTCGGGATAACCGGCAGTGCCGCCATGCTTGGTCATCCATTCGTGGACAGCCGGAACGTTGATGCCATTTTCATCGTACAGAGCGCCATCGCGTTCAATGATGCCGACGATCTTGCAGCCGTCTTCCTCTGACAGGAACTTGGCGGCATGGAAGCCCACGTTACCCAAGCCCTGCACAACGACGCGCTTACCGTCGAGCGTGCCGGAAAGACCTGCCTTCGCCACGTCAAGGGGATCGCGGAAGAACTCGCGCAGGGCGAACTGGACACCGCGGCCCGTTGCCTCTGTCCGGCCCTGAATGCCGCCCTGATTGATCGGTTTGCCGGTGACACAGGCGCGGCCGTTGATATCGGTGGTGTTCATCCGCATGTACTGATCGGCCATCCATGCCATTTCCCGCTCGCCGGTGCCCATGTCGGGCGCGGGGACGTTTTGCGAGGGATGGATCAGATCGCGCTTTGCCAGTTCGTAGGCGAAACGGCGGGTGATTGCCTCCAGCTCATGTTCTTCCCAAGCGCGGGGATCAATGCACAATCCGCCCTTTGACCCGCCAAACGGTGCCTCGACCAACGCGCATTTATAGGTCATCAGCGCGGCGAGCGCCTCTACCTCGTCTTGATGAACGGAAGTGGCATAGCGGATGCCGCCCTTGACCGGCTCCATATGCTCGGAATGCACCGAGCGATAGCCGGTGAACGTATGAATCCCACCGCGCAAACGCACACCGAAACGGACGGTATAGGTTGCGTTGCAGACGCGGATTTTTTCCTCCAACCCCGGGGAGAGATCCATCAACCGCACCGCACGGTTGAACATGATATCAACGGATTCACGAAATGAGGGTTCTTTAATCGGTGTTTCGGCTGCGGCCATTTTCGCCTCCTCTATCCCGCGCAGCGCGCTGCTCTTGTAACGGGCTCCTCCACCCTGATTTCCACCCTAACGCCAGAATTCATGCAAAATCTTTATAAAAACGCAAAAAAATCCGAATTAAGGACATAGTCCCTATCGGCAAATTCTTGCAGAATTTTAGACTGTCGATAACAGACAGACCGGACGATCGCCTGTGGGCCACGGCTCCTAGCGGCGCGCGGCGAGCCGGTGCTCAATGGTTTCGGCCATGTAGCGGGCATTGATCGCAGGCACCACGCCGCCGATGCCAACACGGCGCCCGAAGCGCCACCACATGCCGGGCTGCCACCCGAGAGGCTGGGAGTGGCGCAGCTTCAGCAGGAACCCGTTTGATGGCTTGAACGCGAACACACCGCGATGGACGGAGACGATATCATCGAAGCTTGCGATCTGATTTCCGGCGCTGTCGCTGAGGCCTTCTTCGGTGAGGTCGATCCAAAGAAGCGTCGCGCTGCGCAAGCGGATCGCGGCCCAGAACGCGGCGGCGGCAATGGCGAGCATCACAACGACCCACGGGCCAGAGGGCGGGGATTGGAAGAGGACATAGAGCACCGCCGCTCCAAACAGCAGGATCATCCCGTAGGCTACATGGCGGCGGATCGGCGCGGCATGGAGGCGGGCATAAAAGCCGTTTTCGTTGGCGGTGTAGAGGTCATCGGACACGGGCGCTCTCCTAATGGGGTGACAGCGATGTAGCCTGACAAGCACCGGAGGGAAAGCCAGCTGCGCGCAAATGCACGGACACTCTGCGCAGAACCGCAGTAGGAGAAATTGCAATCGCGGGGGCGCGCTCCATATTTAAGGCAGCAACGCAATGGAGATTGTTATGTCGATTCGCCCGACTCTTGAGGCCAGAAAGGCCATGCCCACGATGGAAGGTGCGGGTGTGAAACTGCACCGTGCTTTCGGATTTCAGGATCCATCGGAACTGGACCCGTTCCTGCTATTTGACGATTTCCGCAATGACCGGCCCGAGGACTTCATGCGCGGGTTTCCGTGGCATCCGCATCGCGGGATCGAGACGATTACCTATGTCTTGCAAGGCACGGTCGAACATGGCGACAGCCTTGGCAACGAGGGGACGCTCGGCGCGGGGGACGTGCAGTGGATGACCGCCGGATCGGGCATCCTGCATCAGGAAATGCCGAAAGGAAATATCGCCGGCCAGATGCATGGCTTCCAGCTTTGGGCGAACCTTCCCGGCAGCATGAAAATGACCGCGCCGCGCTATCAGGATGTGCAGGGCAAGGATATCCCTGAGATCATCGATGATGACGGCACCCGTGTGAAGGTGATCGTTGGCGAGTTCTGGGGTAAGCGCGGGCCGGTAGACGGGATTGCCGCTGATCCGCAATACCTCGACATTTATGTGCCGCCGAATGTGCGCAAGACCTTCAAGATCGACACTTACCGCCGTGCTTTTGCCTATGTCTTTAAGGGCGCGGGACGGTTTAGCGACGCCTCCGCGCCGCAGGGCGTTCTGCTTGAAAAGGAAGTAATGGGCGAGGAAGTGAATATCCGCGACCTGTCGGGCAACCGGACGCTGATCCGCTTTGGTACGGGCGAAGAGGTCACGGTGAAGGCGGGCGAAGAAGGCATTCGCTTTTTGCTGATTTCCGGCGCGCCGATCGAGGAGCCGGTGGCGTGGCACGGCCCGATCGTGATGAACACGCAAGAGGAATTGCGCCAAGCGATGCGCGAGTTGCGCAACGGCACCTTTATCAAGCCGGCGCACTGACGCCGCTTGTGCAGCCGAGAGGCTTCGAGATAGGCTCTGTCCGTGCAAACGGGCGGGGCTTTTTCATGAGTAGGTATGCGATTCTGGTGCTGGTGCTTGCAGGGCTTGCAGGCTGCGCCGATTGGCCCAAAACGCTCGCCCTGCCCGATGACATGACCCCGAGCGGCGCTGTATCGGGTACGGAATTGACCTCGATCGACTATATCCTCGCGGGTGCGGACGGTATGAGCGCCGATGGCGCGGCTATTGCCAATGCAACGAGCGCCGAAGGTGCTGATTTGCGCGCGCGAGCCGACGCATTGCGGGCACGGCAGCCCTGAAAAGGCCAGATCGCGCGTTGCAGAGACGGGCGGTTCGCGATAACAGCGCGGTAACATTTCAAGCCACGGAATCTCATATGTCTGCCCCATTGCGCCTCGGAATCGCCGGTCTCGGAACGGTCGGTGTCGGTCTGATCAAGATCATTCGCCAACATGGAGAGCTGCTGACCGCGCGTACTGGCCGCACAATCGAGATTTCGGCAGTATCGGCCCGCTCGCGCGACAAGGATCGCGGTGTGTCGCTGGACGGCTACGCTTGGGAAGACGATCCGGTGGTTCTCGCAACGCGGGACGACGTGGATATTTTTGTTGAATTGATGGGCGGCTCGGACGGGACGGCGAAGGCCGCGACCGAAGCCGCGCTGGCGGCGGGCAAGGATGTTGTCACCGCGAACAAGGCAATGCTGGCGGTGAACGGGCAGGCCTTGGCCGAGCAAGCCGAAGCGGCGGGCCGCGTCATCCGCTTTGAAGCCGCGGTGGCGGGTGGCATTCCAGTGATCAAATCGCTGAACGAAGGGCTGGCCGGAAACGAGATTACCCGCGTGATGGGCGTGATGAACGGCACCTGCAACTACATCCTGACACGGATGGAAAGCGCGGGCCTGCCCTATGAGGCGGTTTTCGACGAGGCCGACAAGCTGGGCTATCTGGAAGCTGATCCGAACCTCGACGTCGGCGGCATTGATGCGGGCCATAAGCTAGCGATCCTTGCCTCCATCGCTTTTGGAACGCAGGTGGATTTTGATGCGGTCGAGCTGGAAGGCATTGGCTCGATCACCATCGAGGACATCCGGCAGGCGGCCGATATGGGCTATAAGATCAAGCTGCTCGGCGTGGCCCAAATGACCGGCCGCGGGCTGGAACAGCGTATGTCGCCCTGCCTTGTGCCGGACAGCTCGCCTTTGGGCCAGCTCGACGGCGGCACCAATATGGTGGTGTTGGAAGGCGACAGCGTGGGCCAGATTGTGCTGCGCGGGGCTGGCGCGGGTGAAGGCCCGACCGCGAGCGCGGTGATGGGTGATATTCTTGATCTGGCGCGGGGCTTCCGCATGCCGGTCTTTGGCCAACCGGCCGTGACCCTGCGCAAGGCACGCGCCGCGCGGGCCGCCGTGCCAGCGCCCTACTACCTGCGCCTGCAATTGCAGGACAAACCAGGTGCGCTGGCGAAAGTCGCGCGGGTGTTGGGCGAGGCCGGTGTCTCCATCGACCGGATGCGGCAATACGGGCATCAGGACACGGCAGCACCTGTGCTGATCGTGACCCACAAGACGACCCGCATGGCGCTGGAAGAGGCGTTGGAAGGCTTCCGCAGCACGGGCGTTGTTGAGGGTGAACCTGTGGCGATCCGCATCGAAGCGGTTTGATTACTGCCTGTTAGCGTTCACAAACTTGCGCCCTCCCGACCCACGGGCTAGGCGGGACGTAGACATCAGAGAGGAACACCCATGTCCAAAGCCGCCGAATTTCATGACAGAATGCTATCGCTGGGCCTCGCCCGTGTTTCGGAGGCGGCGGCGCTTGCATCGGCGCGGCTGATCGGACGGGGTGACGAAAAAGCAGCGGATCAGGCAGCGGTGGACGCGATGCGCACCCAGCTCAACAGCCTCGATATTGCCGGTGTGGTGGTGATCGGCGAAGGCGAACGGGATGAGGCGCCGATGCTCTATATCGGTGAGGAAGTGGGCACTGGCTCCGGCCCTGCGGTGGACATCGCGCTTGACCCGCTGGAAGGCACGACCCTGACCGCCAAGGACATGCCCAACGCGCTCGCGGTGATCGCGATGGGGCCGCGCGGCTCGATGCTGCACGCACCGGATGTGTATATGGACAAGCTCGCCATCGGCCCCGGCTTCAAACCGGGGGTCGTCACTTTGACGATGAGCCCGTCCGAGCGCGTTTCGGCGCTGGCGGCGGCGAAGGGATGTTCGACTGAGGACATCACCGTTTGCGTGTTGGAACGCCCGCGTCATGAAGATCTGATCGCGGAGCTGCGTTCCACCGGCGCGGCGATCCGGCTGATCACTGACGGGGACGTTGCAGGCGTGATGCATTGCGCCGAGCCAGACAAAACCGGCATCGACATGTATATGGGCTCTGGCGGCGCACCGGAAGGCGTGCTGGCCGCTGCGGCGCTGAAATGCATGGGCGGGCAGATTTTTGGTAAGCTGCTATTCCGCAATGATGACGAGCGCGGCCGCGCTGCCAACGCAGGCGTGACCAACCTCGACCGCGTTTATACCCGCGATGATATGGTTTCCGGCGACGTCATCTTTGCCGCCACGGGCGTGACCGACGGCTCACTCCTGCCAGGAATCAAGCGCGAACCGGGTGCATTGACCGCCGAGACGATCCTGATGCGGTCGAAGACCGGATCGGTACGCCGCATGAGCTACCGCCACCCGACCGGCCGCTGATGACTACTTTCCTCGGGGTGACGCAATCGCTGACGGGCCGACGCTGGATCGGACCATCCGTCGAGGAAGAGCGCCACACCGAGGCAATGGAACAGATCACCGGCCTGCCCGCGCCCGTCTGCCGGACGTTGGTGCGGCGCGGGGTGGCCCCTGCCGACTCGGCGGCATTTCTTGACCCGAAGCTGCGTGAGCTGATGCCTGACCCCCGCAGCCTGCGGGATATGGAGAAAGCGGCCCCGCGCTTCATCGCGGCGCTGGAAGGGCGGCAAAGGATCGCGATTTTTGGCGATTACGATGTGGATGGGGGCGCATCCTCTGCGCTGCTGATCAGCTGGCTGCGCGATATGGGCCAGCAGGCGACGCTCTATATCCCCGACCGGATCGACGAAGGCTACGGACCGAACGTGCCTGCAATGCAAAGCCTTGCCAGCGCGCATGACCTGATCATTTGCGTGGATTGCGGAACGCTGAGCCATGAAGCGATTGCGGCCGCCGAGGGTGCCGATGTGGTGATCCTCGATCACCATTTGGGCGGTGAGACACTGCCCGATGCGTGCGCGGTGGTGAACCCGAACCGGCAGGACGAAAGCGGTGACTTGGCGCATCTCTGCGCGGCGGGCGTGGTGTTCCTGTTGCTCGTCGAGGTGAACCGCCGCCTGCGAGAAGCGGGCAAGACCGGGCCTGACCTGATGGCACTTCTGGACCTTGTGGCATTGGCGACGGTCGCGGATGTGGCACCGCTAACGGGGTTGAACCGCGCCTTTGTCCGGCAAGGGCTGAAGGTCTTGGCACGACGGCAACGCCCCGGCTTGGTGGCGCTGGCGGATGTGGCGCGAATGGATGCAACGCCGAACGCATATCATCTGGGCTTTCTCTTGGGGCCACGGGTGAATGCCGGCGGGCGGATTGGTAAATCGGATCTCGGCGCGCGGCTGCTTTCCACCACCGACCCGCATGAAGCGGCGGCTCTGGCCGAGCGGCTTGATGCGCTGAACACAGAGCGGCGTGAGATCGAAACGATGGTCCGCGATAGTGCGCTTGAACAGGCAGAGGCGCGGGGGCTGGAGGGGCCACTTGTCTGGGCCGCCGGAGAAGGCTGGCATGCGGGCGTTGTTGGGATCGTTGCCGCCCGCCTGAAGGAAGCGACGAACCGGCCAGCGGTCGTGATCGGGCTTGCGGATGGCGAGGGCAAGGGATCGGGGCGCTCGATCTCTGGCGTTGATCTGGGCGCGGCGATCCATCAGGTGGCGCGTGAAGGCTTGCTGATCAAAGGCGGCGGTCACAAGATGGCGGCGGGGCTAACGGTGGCACCCGACAAGATAGAAGCGGCGATGGCGCGGCTCGGAGAACTGCTGGAGCGGCAAGTCGCGGGGCAAATGGGGCCTGCGGATTTGCGGCTCGACGGGCTGTTGATGCCAGGTGCGGCGCAGGTCGATCTGGTGACGCAGCTGGAGGAGGCAGGCCCGTTTGGCGCAGGCGCCCCTGCCCCGCGCTTTGCCTTCCCCGATGTACAGATCAGCTTTGCAAAGCAAGTGGGCGCGAACCACCTCAAGATCAGCTTTGGTGACGGGATGGGCGCGCGGCTGGACGCGATCTGCTTTGGCGCGATGGATGGCCCACTGGGGCCAAGGCTGCTCAATCACGGCGGCGCGCGGTTCCATTTGGCGGGACGTTTGGACATCAACGTCTGGCAAGGGAGGCAGTCGGTTCAACTGCGTTTGGAAGATGCGGCAGAGGCGATTTCACGGGGGTGATTTTTTTCGTTGCCAGAGATGTTTTTTCGAAAAATCCCTCTTGCGCCCTCCCCCTGCTTTGCCTAAAAGCCGCCTCACCAAGTGGCCCGTTCGTCTATCGGTTAGGACGCCAGGTTTTCAACCTGGAAAGAGGGGTTCGATTCCCCTACGGGCTGCCACTTGTACAAATATCCTTATTTTGAAGACTTTTGAGAGCTCTTGAGAGGGCTTTTCCCCATAGGTTTTCCCTGTAGGTTTCCTTGGGAACATCACGTTAGAAACCTAAACTTCGCCGACGGCACTCCCAAGTGGCATTGACAGCCAGAGAAGCCACGAGACTCGCAGCAGTGTGGCCCCGATTTCCTTTTACGTGGAGAAGCGGTACGTCATGTCGCGCAACAGAATTACTTTCGTGTCATGTTCTGGTTGAGGTTCGCATCTTAACTCATCGGTTCAAACCGACCGTACCCCTCAACCATGAACAGAGCTGCGCCATCACAGCCCACACGTCTGAATTTCAGTCGCCGTCCAGTCAGTGAGTAATTGTCAGGTGCCGGAGAAGTTCAGGGATGCTTAAAGCATTATAAGTGGTTGGACCATCAGCATTGACCACGAAATCGCAAAAACCCAACCGATCCACAATCCTGGATCGCTATAGAAGCTGACGTTCGACTTTTTCCTTGGGGTTTCTTTTTCGCCTCTAGGGTGTATTTTCATAAATTAGCCAGTTTTTTTTCCGCAGCGCACACTCTAGAGGTATCCTTTTGGGACTAATTTGTATGCACGTGTCAATATGTCGCTCCCAATAATCGCGCTACTGTTGAAGTAGCTCAACAAGGGAGGAGCAAATGGAAAAAATGTTCTTACAAAGCAGTGATCTGGTAGGGGTCACATTCTGGCTGGTGTCGGTCGCAATGATCGCATCGACTGTATTTTTTCTCTACGAAGGACTTCGGGTAAAATCTCATTGGAGGTTGTCACTGCTTGTTGCAGGCTTGGTGACGCTGATCGCCGGAGTTCATTATGACTACATGAGAGACTACTGGGTCGTCGAGCAAACTACCCCAATCGTTTATCGCTACATAGACTGGCTGATCACAGTGCCGCTATTGATGATCGAATTCTACATCATCTTACGGGCCGTAGGCGCAAGTGTCGGCTTAGGCTCCTTCTTGAGGCTCCTTGTCGGCACCTTGGTAATGCTGATATTTGGTTACCTTGGCGAGGCGGGCATTATGTCAGCAGGTTTGGGTTTCTGGATCGGTATGGTCGGTTGGGCGATCATAATCTGGGAAATCTACGGAGGAGAAGCTGGTCGCGCAGCGGCATCCGCCGAGACATCTGT
>Ga0181571_10001721_pt1 | contig 15980 bp, 15 predicted proteins | sample 101ome_17_FD_132440 | JGI IMG/M metagenome (GOLD analysis project Ga0181571, IMG submission 132440) | Coastal salt marsh microbial communities from the Groves Creek Marsh, Skidaway Island, Georgia - 101407AT metaG (megahit assembly) | ecosystem: Environmental > Aquatic > Marine > Intertidal... | reverse complement strand
TAGCTTGAGCAGCTGGGGTAATAGCGGCACACATTTCCATACACCGGGGACACTAATTTCCGCCAGCCCAGAACCGGTGCTATCAAGATGTTGCGTGGCAGCAGAAACAATAGGCCCAAAAACCTCAACGGGCCCTCCCGATCAACTGCTCGATCTGGGATGACAAGTCTGCGTAGCTCGTTTCTGCCGTATTTGGCCGCATCCGAAAGACACCCTCGATTGCGGGGTTGGCGTTGATCTGCTTTGCCAAGATTGATCTCATTCGGCGCTTAACTAGATTTCGATGCACGGCATTGCCCACTGCTTTGGAAACGACAATGGCGAAGCGATTTTTCGGCGCGGGGCGGTAGTGCAGGGTGGCTACCGAATTAGATGCTCGCTTACCACGAGAAATTACCTCGCGGATCTCGCGAGAAGAGCGGAGCCGGTGCTCGCGCGGAAGCAAGCGCTTCCTATGCGCTGAGCTCGGTGCGACCCTTGCGGCGGCGGGCAGCCAGGATGGCGCGTCCGGCGCGGGTGCGCATGCGTGCTCGGAAACCGTGGGTCTTCGCGCGACGACGGTTATTTGGCTGGAAAGTGCGCTTGCTCACTTGATAACTCCTGAAAACTTGTGGGAAACTCCCTAGGCAACCTGAATAATTTACGGCCTCGTAACTGATACGTCAAGCAACAGACCAAAAATGGCCGGCGGCGGACCCCTACACCCAGATAAATCAGATACTCATTAACGACACGCCGATTGGATTTGATTAATTCCAGTTGTTTCTGTTGAATGAAGCATCTTGAACATTTGGGGTAGAAGTTCAAGGTTTTCCACAGGAATCTAAACCTTTTCCACAGTGGCGTGGATGTGTGTAAAGTTCTGTGGATAACTTGGAGACGAGGGAGACGAGATGGCCGATGCGCAGCTACAAAGCTCATGGCAAAATCTCATCACCAAGGTCACTGAGAATCCAGAGGTCACCCCACACCTACGCGGACACCTGAACCTGGCCGTTCCCAAGGGCGTGCTAGATGACACCCTCTACATAGAGGTGCCGAACGAGACGACTCGCTCGATGATTCAGAGCAGGCTCAGAGATCACATTCTTGCCGCCCTGGGCGAGTTCGCCGATCTGGGTGGGCCCGCAAACTTCGTAGCTATAACGAATGAGGAGCTACAGGTTCCCGTTAGAACCGAGGTTGCACCAGAACCCGAACCGGTTAGTAAGTTTGATTGGGACCCAGCCACCGGCCCGGTTCCCACAGCGGCGTCTTCCGGGCTTAATCCCAAATACAGTTTCGACACTTTCGTCACCGGAGGATCGAACCGGTTCGCCCACGCCGCAGCATTCGCCGTAGCTGAGGCGCCGGCCGAGGCCTATAACCCTTTGTTTATTTACGGTTCTTCGGGTTTGGGTAAAACGCACCTGCTCCACGCCATCGGGCACTACGCGATCCATCTGAAGCCTCGGATCAAGGTGCGCTATGTTTCCTCTGAAGAGTTCACTAACGACTTCATCAACGCGATTCAAAACAACAAGACCTCCGAGTTTCAGGCTCAATATCGCGACGTTGACATCCTTTTGGTTGACGACATCCAGTTCCTACAGGGTAAAGACCAGACCCAGGAAGCCTTTTTCCACACATTTAATACCCTGCATGATCACAACAAACAGGTTGTTATCACGTCAGATCTAAGGCCAAAGGAGCTAGCGGGCTTCGAAGATCGCATGCTCTCTCGGTTTGAGTGGGGACTTATCACCGACATCCAAGCACCCGAGTTTGAAACTCGTGTCGCCATCTTGCGCAAGAAGGCCGCAATAGAGCGGATTTCGGTGCCGGACGATGTCATTGAATATATGGCGACACGGATTTCATCGAACATCCGCGAACTCGAGGGCACCCTCATCCGTGTCACGGCATTTGCAAACCTAAACAAACAGGCCATAGACATGGACATAGTTCAGTCTGTGTTGAAAGACAGCTTCAGCTTAGACGCAGAAACAAACATTTCGCCGCTATCGATCATTTCGGCTACCGCTGATTACTACAAGATCTCGATTGACGAGATAACGGGATCTGGTCGTCAGCAGGCTGTGGCACTAGCTCGTCAGATAGCCATGCATATTTGCAGGGAGCTAACTGATTTGTCGTTGCCCAAGATCGGCACCCATTTCGGAAATAGAGACCACACGACGGTTATGTACGCTACGAAAAAAGTGAGCGGAATGATGCGTGAGCGTAGATACATCTACAACCAGGTCTCAGAAATAATTCAAAGAATCAAAGATTCACACAAATAATTTCCAAAAATCCTGTGGATAACACGATTTATTCTGTGGATAACCCTCTTCACCGTGTGTAAACAGCCTTGCTAAAGCTGAGTATGTTTAAAACTTTCCACAGGCCACGAAACTATTCACAGATTTATCCACAGCTGTGTAAACAAGTTACAGCGTTGTAGTTTTTAGTAATTACAAAGAGTTCCAATAGTTATCCCATATTCCACAGGTGGTTATTGTTTTTGATTTTTAGTTTTAAATATCTGGGGTTTATGGGGCCAAGTGGAAAAGATGAAGATTTCTACCTGCTGTGCCAAGATAAAACCCCGTAAATAGGAAGCCAGATATGAAATTTCAAGCAGATCGCGAAGTTCTCATTGACGCAGTCTCGTTCGTAGTTCGACTTTTGTCGCCTAAGCCTCAGCTGCCCCAACTCTCCGGTGTTCTGATCAACGCGGAAGCTGGCACCGTGACCTTTTCTGTTTTTGACTACGAAGTTGCAGCAAAAGTAACTGTTCAAGCGGCTACCGAAACCGAAGGTAAGGTTTTGGTTCAAGCCCGACTGCTCTCTGAGATTGTTTCGAAGCTGCCAGGTGATTCCGTTTCCCTTGAGCTCCAAGACAGTCGCATGCTTGTGAAGAGCGGATCCAGCAAGTTCTCACTGTCATCAATGAGTCTGGCCGAATACCCAAACATTCCAGAGCCACCAAGCGCATCCGGAAAAATCTCAAGCGAGGAATTCGCAGAATCGGTTGCTCAGGTTTCTGTTGCCGCATCTCGCGAAGAAGTAACCCCGGTATTGACAGCAGTTATGCTCATCGTCTCAGATAAAGAGATGGCTCTCGTGGCAACAGACAGATTCCGCGTCGCCGTTAAGAATGTTTCCTGGAAAGGATATGGATCAGAACAAGAGATTCTTATTCCTGCGCGGGTTGCAAATGAGATAGCAAAGACTTTTTCACATGAGAACGAAGTTGAGATCGGCTTAGCCGAGGGCGACAAGCTGATGGTTGGTTTTGCGGCCGGCAGTAAATCCGTGACTACATCGACCATTAAGGGGAAGTACCCCGCCGTTCTGGGGCTGTTCCCTGAATCAACTCCACACTTTGCGGTTATAAACACTCACGACCTACTGGATGCCACCAAGCGCGTCTCACTAGTTGTTGATCGTGATAAGCCAGTGCGATTTAAGTTCCAAGCCGAAGAAGTGGCGCTCGAGTCTGTTGGGTCCGATGTCGCTGACGCTTCGGAACAGATCAGCGCCTCTTTAACCGGAGATGAGATCATCGTGTCTCTAAAGCCACAGTTCTTGATCGATGCCCTAACCGCCATTGGAACAGAAATGGTGCAGCTAGGTTTCACGGCAAACCCGACTAACCCCAATAAGCCCGGGCCGGTTCTTATTACTCCGGTGGGACAAGACGGATACCGTTACCTGCTACAGCCGAACCTCCTGGTTTCCTAGAGTAAAAAGGTGTGGCTGAGCGAAATCCAATTAGCTGATTTTCGGAATTATCGGCAACTTGGCTTAGTCCTGCAACCAGGCATTCACCTTTTTCATGGTGAGAATGGCGAAGGCAAGACAAACCTGGTCGAGTCGGTTGGGTTCTTAGGCCACCTCGAATCACACCGACAGGGGCAGCAAAACACACTGGTTCTATCGGGTAAAGATCGGGCGACTGTCTCCGCTCGAGTAAACCACGCGGGTCGCGAACTATTGGTGGCAGCGGAACTTAACAACGGCGCAGCAAATCGATATTTTCTAAATGGGAAGCAACAAAAACGCGCAGGCGATCTCGCCGGCTACGTGTCCGCCGTTATTTTTGCGCCGGAAGATCTGGATATCGTAAGACGCGACCCGTCTGATAGACGGTCCTTCCTCGACACCTCTATGGCCTTGATAAAACCCAGGTTGGCAGCGTTGAAGCTTGATTACGACAGGGTGTTGAAACAGCGCAACGCACTCTTGAAATCGGCTCGGGGCGTAAAAAATCCCGACCTTGGGACGCTTGATATCTGGGATGACCAGCTGGTGGAGCTTGGCAGTCGAATCACGGCCGCCCGGCTGGACCTTATTGCCCAGCTAGAGCCCGCGCTAAATCGTTTCTACAAAACCCTCGCCGCCGCAGATGACGATATAACAATTGGCCTAGTCTCGATCTCAGAAGATGAGGGGGAACAACAAATTGAACAGGCCCAGCTCGCGAACCATCTGCGGGAACGCCTGGTATCCGTAAGGGACCGGGAGCTTGAGCGGGGGATCACACTCGCAGGCCCCCACCGTGATGAAATGCTAATTAAAAAGTCTGGGCTTCCCGCGCGAACCCACGCCTCACAGGGCGAGGCCTGGTCAATTGCGCTTGGCCTAAAGCTGGCGCTCGCGGAGATGCTCCGATCGGGTCCAGGTGGTGACCCAATTTTGATACTGGATGACGTGTTTGCGGTGTTGGACCCAGGCCGGAGAAAGCGCCTGATCGAATTCGTCCAGGGGTTCGAGCAAGTCCTGGTTACCGCCGCCGATAAAGACAGCACTCCAGATATTTCCTGGCGCCAGACCCACGAGGTGGTTGGCGGTGAAATCAAGTGAGCCTAAATTTCAAGAAAGCCGATGCCTTCTACCAGCAAATGCTCGCCTCGCTGGGCAAGAAATCGCGTGATCACCGAAGGCGACAAGTAGGTGAGGGCGCATCGAAGCCCTTTGAACCCGGCCGTGAACCTGTTCGAGCGAGCGAATCGATCGAGGGCTTATTGTCAGATTTCGATTGGTTGGGAAAGATCGAGCGCGAAGCCCTGTTTCTGGACTGGTCGCGGATCGTGGGCGAGGAGAGCGCAGCGGCATCGAAACCCGTTGACCTAAGCGGCGGCACGCTGACGATCCAGTGTCGCTCGACGGCCTGGGCAACTCAGCTGCGCATTCTCTCGGGCCAAATCTTGGCTCGAATCCAGGAGCAGTATCCCGAGCAAGCGGTCAAATTCTTGAAGTTTGTGGGTCCTGCAGCCCCGAGTTGGAAGAAGGGCCCGCGTTCTGTCCCTGGGAGGGGCCCAAGAGACACGTACGGGTAAATGACTATATCCAAAGGCTTCTAGAGCCTCTGAGGTAGAATTGTGGCGTTAGTAAACCCGAATCTAAGTCGGTCCTAGACCGCATTTCAGTGGAACTAACCCAAAACGGGAAGCAACTGAATATGTCTGAAGAAAAAAAGAATTATGACGCAGGGGCCATTCAGGTCTTGGAGGGTCTCGAGGCGGTAAGAAAACGCCCGGGCATGTATATCGGATCGACCGGGCCGCGCGGACTTCATCACCTCGTTTATGAAATTGTTGACAACTCGGTCGACGAGGCTCTAGCAGGCTACTGCGATGACATAAAAGTGACCATCACCAAAGACGGTGATATACGCGTCAGCGACAACGGCCGCGGAATCCCGGTAGATCTGCATCCAGTTGAGAAAAAGCCCGCGGTCGAGGTCGTACTGACCGTTCTACACGCCGGAGGAAAATTCGGCGGCGGCGGATACGCCGTTTCCGGTGGTCTACACGGCGTTGGTGCATCCGTTGTAAATGCGCTGAGTACAAAGCTTTCGGTTGAGGTTCACCGCGACGGTGATATCTGGACTCAGACCTACTCAGTCGGAGTCCCGGATCACCCGCTCAAGAAAGCCGGCAAAACGGATGTGAGTGGAACGACGATCCAATTCACTCCGAGCGCGGAAATCTTTGAGACCGTCGAATTCGACTACGAAACCTTGCGCCAGCGCTTCCAGCAGATGTGCTTCTTGAATAAAGGTCTGAAGATTAGCCTCAACGACGAGCGCAGCGGTCAGAACGACACCTATCTATATGAGCGCGGACTCATCGACTACGTCGAGTATTTGAACTCGGCGAAGAAGGTGGAAACGGTCCACGACGAGGTAATCTCCATCGAGAGCGAAACCAAAGAGAAGAACCTCTCCGTTGAGATCGCGATGCAGTGGACCACCGGCTACAACGAAGGCGTCCACACATACGCAAATACCATCAACACCCACGAGGGTGGAACCCACGAAGAAGGTTTCCGCGCAGCGCTCACCTCGCTGCTGAACCGCTACGCCCGCGATAAGGGACTCCTGAAGGAAAAGGACGACAACCTGACCGGTGACGATGTCCGCGAGGGCCTCACAGCAGTTGTCTCCGTGAAGCTAACCGAGCCTCAGTTTGAAGGTCAGACCAAGACCAAGCTTGGTAACACGGAAGCCAAGGCGTTCGTCCAGAAGGTAGTAAACGATCAGCTGGGTGACTGGCTGGATCGGTTCCCCAACCAAGCCAAGGAAATTGTTCGCAAGGCAATTCAGGCCGCTAGCGCGCGCCTTGCCGCCCGTAAGGCCAGGGAGGCAACTCGCCGCAAGGGACTGTTGGAATCCGGCGGCATGCCTGGAAAGCTGCGCGATTGTTCCTCTCGCGATCCGGAGATATCGGAGATCTACATCGTTGAGGGTGACTCGGCCGGCGGTTCCGCTGTTCGTGGCCGCGACCCGGAGACCCAGGCGATCCTCCCGCTCCGCGGAAAGATCCTCAATGTTGAAAAGGCAAGGCTCGACCGGGCGTTAGCCAACACCGAGGTTCAGGCTTTGATAACCGCTTTTGGTACTGGAATTGGCGAAGAGTTCGACATCGACAAGATCCGGTATCACAAGTGCATCCTGATGGCAGATGCCGATGTCGATGGTCAGCACATTCGGACGCTGCTGCTCACACTGCTCTTCCGCTACATGCGGCCGCTGATTGAGCGGGGCTATGTGTACATGGCGCAGCCGCCACTGTTCCGAATCAAGTGGTCCAATGCCGAGCACGAGTATGTCTTCTCCGATGCCGAACGCGATCAAAAGATCGAAGAGGGGCAAAAGGCCGGAAAGCGTCTGCCGAAGGAAAACTCGATTCAGCGCTACAAGGGTTTGGGTGAGATGGACTACGACGAGCTGTGGGAAACAACGATGAACCCGCAGACCAGAACTCTGTTGCAGGTAACACTGGATGATGCGGCGCTCGCGGACGAGATCTTCTCAACCCTCATGGGTGAAGACGTGGAGAGCCGCCGAAGCTTCATTCAGCGCAACGCCAAAGACGTTCGATTCTTGGATATCTAAGGGGAGAAGCAAACAATGTCAGAAAACCAGATAGACAAGATCGAGCAGATCGACCTTCAGGTCGAGATGCAGCGCAGCTACCTCGACTACGCAATGAGCGTCATCGTTGGTCGAGCGCTCCCAGATGTTCGCGACGGCCTAAAGCCGGTGCACCGCAGGGTGCTTTACGCAATGTATGACGGCGGCTACCGTCCGGACAAGCAGTTCTCCAAGTGCTCCCGCGTCGTCGGCGATGTCATGGGGCAGTTCCACCCGCACGGTGACTCGGCCATTTACGACACCCTGGTTCGCCTGGTTCAGGACTGGAACATGCGCTACCCGTTGGTGTGGGGCCAGGGAAACTTCGGCTCCCCGGGTAACGACCCGGCCGCCGCACCTAGATACACCGAGTGCAAGATGGCGCCGCTGGCCATGGAAATGGTGCGAGACATCGACGAGGAGACGGTCGATTTCCAAGACAACTATGACGGCCGCACCCAAGAGCCAACCATCCTGCCTTCGAGGTTCCCAAACCTTTTGGTCAATGGCTCGATCGGTATCGCCGTTGGAATGGCTACCAACATCCCGCCGCACAACTTGCGCGAGGTGGCAGAGGCCGCCAAGTTCGCCCTCGAGAATCCGAAGCTACAGGGCGAAGAGCTTGTCGAAGAGCTAATCAAAATCGTCAAGGGACCCGACTTCCCAACCGGCGCCCAGATTCTTGGCCGACGGGGCATTGAAGATGCCTACCGAACCGGTCGCGGATCGATCACGATGCGGGCGGTGGTCAACGTCGAGGAAATTCACGGCCGCACCGCTCTGGTGGTTACCGAGCTTCCGTATCAGGTGAACCCAGACAACCTGGCGCTGAAGATCGCTGAACTCGTCAAGGAGGGCAAGCTCACCGGGATTGCAGACATTAGAGATGAAACCTCTGGTCGCACCGGTCAGCGACTTGTAATCGTCCTGAAAAAGGACGCGGTCGCCCGAGTCGTGCTCAACAACCTCTACAAATACACCCAGCTTCAAGAGAACTTCGGAGCCAACATGTTGGCTCTGGTGGACGGAGTCCCCAGAACCCTTTCACTGGATGGCTTCATCACCAACTGGAACACCCACCAGATAGAGGTAATCGTTCGCCGCACGCAGTTCCGTCTGCGCAAGGCCGAAGAGCGCGCCCACATCCTGCGTGGATATCTCAAGGCACTTGATGCCTTGGACGAGGTAATCGCACTGATTCGCAAGAGCAGCACCGTCGAGGATGCCCGCGATGGTTTGATGAAGCTGCTCAAGATTGATGAGCTGCAGGCCAGGGCCATCCTGAATATGCAGCTGCGCCAGCTCGCAGCGCTTGAGCGCCAGAAGATCATCGATGAGGCAGCTGAGCTTGAGGAAGAGATCAAGGGCTACAAGGCGATCATCGGTGACGAAAAGCTGCAGCGCAAGATTGTCATCGAAGAGCTAGAGGAGCTTGTTTCCAAGTACGGCGACGATCGTCGCAGCGAGATTCTGCTCGGTTTCGATGGCGACGTTTCAATGGAAGACCTAATCCCAGAGGAGGAGATGGTCGTCACCCTGACCGCCGGTGGCTACATCAAGCGCACCCGGAGCGACAACTACAGGGTGCAGCACCGTGGCGGCAAGGGTGTGCGCGGGGCCAGCCTCCGGGCAGACGATGTGGTGCAGAACTTCATCGTCTCCACCACCCACCACTGGCTGATGTTCTTCACCAACAAGGGTCGCGTCTATCGCTCCAAGGTATACGAAATTCAGGAGGCCGGTCGCGATGCCAAGGGCCAGCACGTGGCAAACCTGCTGGCGTTGCAGCCGGAAGAGCGAGTGGTCGAGGTAATTGACCTGAAGGATTACCAGCAGGCACCATATCTGGTTCTGGCAACTCGAAGCGGTCTGGTTAAGAAGACCTCGCTGGAGCTCTACGACACCCCACGAACCGGCGGCATCATCGCTATCAAGTTGCGCGAGGGCGATGAACTAGTCAATGCGATGCTGGTTGACGAAGAGAACTTCCTGCTGCTGGTTAGCAAGAAGGGAATGTCTATCTGCTTCAAGGCCGATAACGAGACCATGCGACCAATGGGCCGCGACACCTCAGGTGTTGTCGGCATGAAGTTCCGCAAGGATGACGAGCTGCTCTCCGCATCGGTAATCGGCAACGCCGGCTTCGTCTTTGTTGTCACCGAGGGTGGCTACGCAAAGCGCACCGCCGTGGATCAGTACCGCGTTCAGAACAGAGGCGGCCTAGGAATCAAGGTTGCCAAGCTTGATGAAAAGCGCGGCGACTTGGTTGGCTCGTTGATCGTCGAGGAGACCGACGAGGTGCTGGTTGTCCTCCATTCGGGTAAAGTCATTAGAACCTCGGCCAGCGAGGTCCCGGCCAAGGGCCGCGACACCATGGGCGTGGTGTTCGCAAGGTTTGAAGACAGCGACCAGGTTTTGTCGCTTGCCAAGAACCCTGAGCGAAATCTAGAAGTAGACGAAGGAGCCGAGGGTGACGAACCTGTTCAATCGGAGTAGAGGTCCCAAGGAGCCGCGTAAGCAGATTCGGCTCAAGCTAAGGGTCATCGACATCTGGTCGGCGACCAAGGTGGGCTTTTTCGTATCACTGGCTGCCGGTGTCGGCATTGTTGTCGCTGCCTGGCTAATCTGGTCGGTTCTAGCCAACTCCGGGGTCTTTTCCGCGGTCGGCGGCCTGCTCAGCAGCATCTTGGGTGAGCAGAACTCGTTCAACATCGAAGACGAATTCTCCTTCTCTAACGTCATGACAGTGTCTTTCAGCCTCGCCGCTCTAAACATTGTGATTACGACCGCCCTCGCAGCAATCTATGCCGCAATCTTCAATCTGATTTCAAAATTGATTGGCGGGGTTTCGCTCACCTTCACAAACAACTAAACTTCAGTTTGTTATCGGGCAGCATTTACTAGTAATGTTGTGATGCTCTACGGGCCTATAGCTCAGGTGGTTAGAGCGCTTCACTGATAATGAAGAGGTCGGAGGTTCAAGTCCTCCTAGGCCCACGGCGATCTTCCACTTGGGAGTGACCCACGGGGACTTAGCTCAGCTGGTAGAGCACCTGCTTTGCAAGCAGGGGGTCAGGGGTTCGAGCCCCCTAGTCTCCACAGATACCCTCCCTTCGGGGAGGGTTTTCTTTTTCACCGGACTAGCGCTAGTCCCAGCATCACAACCGCAACAACAATCCCGGCAAGCACCAGAAACCGGTGCGCGTTGTCTTTCCAAAGAATCGCCGCACGTGCGTGCAGGTAGTAATAGGGCTTGGCCGATGATTTCGTTGCTCCGCCCCAAATCATGTATAGACCAATGATTAGGCCAACCCAGTAGGTCATCTTGTTGCTCCTCTGCGAACCAGTCGTGCGATTAGAGCGATCCCAGCGCTCAGGCCTGCGCCCAGTAGGGCGAAGGAGCCAAGAGCCAGGGCCCAGAATTCCTCCTGCAACGTGCCGTTCTCGTCGATGGTTTGCCCAACAAAGCTGTAGTAACCAAGTAAAGGTGTGGCCACAGCCAAGAGGGTTAGGGATAGTAGGCGAAAGGCTCTGCGAATGCGCTGCACACCCCAAGCCTATCCACCGGTGCTTTACATAGACAATCATCTATGTATGCTTGAGGCATGTCTGAATGGAACTACACAAAGTGCGCGAAGCCTTTTGAGTCTGCCGCGGAAGCCAAGGCCTATATGGAAGAGCGGGATTTCGCCGGCTACGTGCTGCAGCGGGAGGTCGGCTTCACGGCCGTTTGCCCAACCTATCCCGAGGGCTACTATCCAGATGCCAAGAAGATAGCCGAAATTGAAAACTCCAAGTTTGAGCTCAAGGCCGCCTCGGATGCGGCTTCCTCAAACTGCTGCTAAACATAGGCCTCTGGTCGGTTGGGGTAGCTTTGTCGCATGAGCGATAAAGTCACTGGCCCACAAAGCTACTTCCCGTCGATTGAGAAAAAGTATGGCCAGCCGGTTGAGCACTGGTTCGGCGTCCTTGATTCCCACAAGACCAAGGCCCACATGGAAATGGTTGCCATTCTCAAGACTGATTACGAAATGGGCCATGGCCACGCAAACGCCCTAGTTGCCTACTTCAGAAAGAAGAACTCGCTCTAGCTCTTTGGCCTTGCGGTTAGCTCCTCGAGCGGCAACCGCTCAGCTTTCCAAGAGTTAATTGCGTGATCTGATGGGTAGCCGAGCGACATCCCGCAGACCAAAGCGTATTCCTCGGGAACCTCGAACTCGTCCTTGATGATGTCTGGATAGTTTCCGAGGTAGCCCTGGGCACAGGTGCCCAGTCCATTGGCCTGGGCGGCCAGCATCACGTTTTCCATGTATAGACCCAGGTCTAGGGTGCCGAAATGGTCCAGGCCTCGGTGGGTAAAGAAGAACAGCGCAACCGGGGCGCCGAAGAACTCGTAGTTGCGCTCTAAAAACTTAAACCTGGATTCTTTGTCGGCGCGGTCAATCCCCAGGGTCTCGTAGATGCCTTTGCCCACTCGCTGGCTGCGCTGGACTAGGCCATCGGGATATGGAATCTCGTGAGTGAAATCCGGATCGTTTCCCATGCCAGGGCTCTCGGCTTTTTCACGCAGCCTCGCGACAAGCCGCTCGCTGATGCGATCACGCTTTGCGCCGGTGGCAACCGCAACCATGTAGGGCCTGGTGTTTGACCAGCTTGGTGCCGTTACTCCCAGCTGCAGGATTTCTTCCAGCAGAGTCTCGTCCACCGGAGCAGCCAGAAAATCACGCGTTGAACGTCGAGCCGACGCTATGTCTCTAAAGGTTTCGTAATTACCCACACTTGAATGCTATTTCAGGGCTGCAAAAGGGCCAAACCGGGGCTAAGAAATGGCTATGCGTTAGGGTTGTAGCTAGGCGGCAGCAAACAAAGCCGCATTTCACGATGTGCCTTCGAGGCGTTTCGACCAATCCCCAACGAAGGCAAGACATTGACCAATTCCCTGCGTTCCAAGCTTTCCGCACTGAGAACCGGTACTGATCCGCGCTATCGCGCTCGCCCCACCGTTCTTGAAGCGTTGCGCAGCCCAAAGCTGCTGCTGCGCGAGGTGCTAGCCGGTTTGGTGGTAGCACTGGCCCTTATCCCAGAAGCAATCTCATTCAGCATCTTGGCGGGTGTTGATCCGCGGGTCGGTCTCTTCGCATCCTTCATCATGGCTGTTACTACTGCGGTTCTGGGTGGACGCCCCGCCATGATCTCCGCCGCGACCGGTGCGGTTGCACTCGTAATTGCACCCGTTGCGCGCGACTACGGACTCGACTACTTCTTTGCCACGGTAATTCTGGCCGGCATCTTCCAGCTTGCCTTGGGAGCGGTTGGCGCGGCAAAGCTGATGCGCTTCATACCGCGCAGCGTGATGATTGGTTTCGTAAATTCTCTGGCCATCTTGATCTTTATGGCTCAGATTCCGCATCTAATCGACGTTCCAATCACGGTGTACGTGCTAGTTGCGGCCGGATTGTTGATTCTCGTTGTCATGCCAAAGTTCACCAAGGTCGTTCCCGCTCCTCTTGTGACCATTGTTGCGATTACCGGTGCGGTGATCATCGCTGGCATTACAGTGCCAACTGTTGGCGATGAGGGCGAGCTGCCAAGGTCGCTGCCCGAGATGTTTATCCCGAACGTGCCGCTGACCATGGACACATTCAACATCATCGCCCCGTATGCCCTCGCGATGGCCCTCGTGGGCCTACTTGAGTCGTTGATGACTGCGAAGCTCGTTGATGAGATAACCGACACCCACTCACAGAAGACCAGGGAGTCTTTGGCTCAGGGTGTCGGGAATGTAATCTCCGGATTCTTTGGCGGCATGGGTGGTTGCGCGATGATCGGCCAGACCATGATCAATGTTCGCGTCTCCGGCGCAAGGACTCGCATCTCGACCTTCCTCGCCGGAGTCTTCCTGCTGATCTTGGTGGTCGCCTTGGGCGATGTGGTCGGCATGATTCCTATGGCCGCATTGGTTGCGGTCATGATCATGGTTTCGGTTGCAACCTTCAACTGGCACAGCATCCAGCTCTCAAGTCTGCGACGGATGCCAAAGAGTGAGACCACCGTCATGCTCACCACCGTTGCCGTGGTCGTGTGGTCCCACAACCTTGCGATTGGTGTGATAGCCGGGGTGATCGTGGCAATGGTCGCCTTCGCGAGGCGCGTTGCTCACTTTGCCAATGTCACCCGCGTTGTTGGCGGGGACGACGAGGTAGAGGCTGCCCTCTACACCGTCGAGGGCGAGCTTTTCTTCGCGTCATCGAACGATCTGACCACGCTGTTTGAGTATGCCGACGGCCCGGAGAACATCGTTATTGACTTGACCGGATCTCACATCTGGGATGCCTCCACGGTTGCAGCGCTGGACAGCATCCAGACCAAGTATGAGTCGATGGGCAAAAGCGTCTACATCAAGGGGATGAACGAGGCGAGCCAGTTGCTACACACCAAGCTCGCGGGCAACCTCGGCTCAGACGCTTAGGGTAAAAGCCGTAACCTGCGGGAAATACGGCGGCCGGTAAAATTGGAGAATGTTAGAGAGCTCCTTCGTTTCCGTCGCCCTGATTTTGGCCCTTGCGGTCGGGGCTGGAATGGTCGCGAAGCTTCTAAAGCAGCCAATAATCGTTTCCTACATAATCGTGGGTATTCTGGCCGGACCAACCGCCTTTGACTTGGTTTCAAATGCCGAAGAGATAATCCTCTTTGCCAAGTTCGGCATCGCCATCCTGCTGTTCTTGGTCGGATTGAAGCTTGATTTCCACATGATTCAATCCACCGGCAAGGTGGCGGCCATCGGTGGTTTGGCACAGGTGCTCTTCACGGCGGCCGTCGGGTTTCCAATCGCCCTGCTGTTTGGTTTCGACACCACAACCTCTTTGTATATCGCGGTTGCTCTAACCTTCTCCTCCACGATCATCATCATCAAGTTGATCGGCGATAAGCGTCAGCTAGATCGCCTCTATGGCCGCATCGCAGTCGGAATTTTGATCATTCAGGACATCTTGGTTGTTGTCGCGATGGTCGTTATCGTCACCATAGGAACCCCCGGAACAAACGCGCTGGGCAGCCTCACCCAGACCCTGATCGGAAGCATTCTGTTCCTTGGGGTCGTGGCGCTGTTCACCAAGTTCGCGCTGGTTAAGATTTTGGACTGGATTGCCAAGAGCCCTGAGCTAACCCTGCTCTTCGGAGTCTCCTGGGCGATTGTGCTGGCCGCCGCCAGCTCGACGATCGGACTGAGCATGGAGATCGGCGCCTTCGTGGCTGGGGTATCGTTGGCCTCCACCGCCTATCGCCAAAGCCTGAGCGCAAGAATGGTCTCGCTGCGCGATGTCATGCTGCTGTTTTTCTTCATCGAACTGGGCGCATCGTTGACTTTCTCCGACGCCCTTGGTCAGCTACTGCCAGCAATTGTGCTGTCGATTTTCGTGCTGATTGGGAAGCCGTTGATCATCTTCTTGATCATGGGCCGCATGGGCTACCGAGCCGAGACCACATTCAAGACCGGCATCGCCCTGGCCCAGATATCAGAGTTCTCACTAATTTTGATTGCCCTTGGCTATTCGCTGGGCCAGGTGGACAACTCGGTGCTGAGCCTGGTGACGCTCGTTGGACTGTTCACAATAACGATCTCCAGCTACTTCATCCTCTACTCGGACCAGCTATTTAAGCGGGTGCAGCGCGTGATGATCAAGCTTGAGCGATCCGAGAAGAACAGCGTCAACGAAGAGCTTGCGGAAAAGGACTTCGACGCGATCATCGTGGGCGCGGGCCGCTTCGGTAGCGAGGTCATCGCAGGACTTGTGTCTGGTGGCTCTAGGGTTTTGGTCGTGGAGATGGATCCCGATGCTCTCTCAAAGTCCGCTGAACTTGGTGCAGAGACCCTGTTCGGTGACGCCGGTGACCCAGATTTTGCCAAGCTACTGCCAATTCACCAGACCTCCACAATCATCTGCACCGCACCGGATCGCAGAACCAACACCCTGCTGCTGGAGGCGATGCACTCGCTCGGCTTTGAGGGCCAATTGCACCTGACCGCACTTGATAACGCGACGGCCGAGCTGTTCGAGCAAAACGAGCGAGTGACGACAATCCGGCCGCTGAAGATGGCGGCAAATAAGATCGTCAAGGGCATGCAAAAGGGAGAGAAGTGGACGAACTAGCTCGCGCTGTTGCCGGTATTCTCGCCTTCTTCGCCTTCTTCGGTGTTGTGGACATTCTGATTGCGACCTTTGCCCGCCGCGGAAAACTGAAGCCCTGGATCGCTCACATCGTGAACACTCTCACCGGGCTGCTCGCGATCTTCGGCATCAGCATCGCGTGGGCCCTTGGAATGATTCCTTTGCTGGCAACCATCACCAGTTCCATAATCTTGACCTGGCCCAAGAGAGCACGGTAGCGCCCGCCGCAAGGGCCAAACGACCTTTTGTACATCCCCCCTTGACAGCAATTGTTATCCTTTGAACATGCAGGTAACGGCTGAGTGCGAGCGTAAGGCTGGCCAATGGTGGGTGCGGGTGCCCGATTTGGACAATCTTGTCATCTCGTCAAAGCGCCTGGATCTTGCCACTGAGCAGATCAAAGACTT